>Ga0181539_1000717_pt1 | contig 39261 bp, 35 predicted proteins | sample PEATcosm2014_Bin_46_FD_119767 | JGI IMG/M metagenome (GOLD analysis project Ga0181539, IMG submission 119767) | Peatland microbial communities from MTU Mesocosm Facility, Houghton, MI, USA - PEATcosm2014_Bin23_60_metaG | ecosystem: Environmental > Terrestrial > Soil > Wetlands > Peat | place... | reverse complement strand
GTCCCTTAAGCTATAGCGCACGATCAGACAAGGCTGCATGAGGCTTTATCCGCTTGATTAAGAACGGGCACAATTTAGGCACAAAACGCCCTTCACTGTCCACCGAATGCGTTGTATCAGAGCAAGATTAAAGGGGCTTCGCCATCACGAAGGGTGGCATTTCAGTCCCCTCTTCATCGGGGAGGTCTCTTCAACGGCTGCGTGGATGCGGTGATTACGGACCCGCCGTAATTTCAGTCCCCTCTTCATCGGGGAGGTCTCTTCAACGCCGCAGCAATCCACGCCCGGCGCACCGGGCGACATATTTCAGTCCCCTCTTCATCGGGGAGGTCTCTTCAACGTTCCACGTCTGCATCGTTTGCTTCGATGATAAGAGATTTCAGTCCCCTCTTCATCGGGGAGGTCTCTTCAACGGCCCCGGCAGTGGGCAGGTCGGCAGTCGGCAGGTCATTTCAGTCCCCTCTTCATCGGGGAGGTCTCTTCAACAGTAAAGGGGAAGTGGCGGGGTTAAATGCCGGTGCGATTTCAGTCCCCTCTTCATCGGGGAGGTCTCTTCAACGTAATAAGAACTCCCGCTATAATCGGGCAGCAGCATATTTCAGTCCCCTCTTCATCGGGGAGGTCTCTTCAACTCGAGCGGTTGCGCGCTCAAGCTCTCGGGTCGATTCATTTCAGTCCCCTCTTCATCGGGGAGGTCTCTTCAACAGAGGACCGCGCCCTCGGATACGATATTCAGGGCATATTTCAGTCCCCTCTTCATCGGGGAGGTCTCTTCAACCGAGGCTCGGCATGGAAAGGCAGGCGTGGCGAGGCATTTCAGTCCCCTCTTCATCGGGGAGGTCTCTTCAACGGGCCATTCCGGCGCCTGTCATTGCCGATGGTGCGATTTCAGTCCCCTCTTCATCGGGGAGGTCTCTTCAACTTGCGCGGTTATGCGCCGGAGGAGTAAGCGGCGCGGTATTTCAGTCCCCTCTTCATCGGGGAGGTCTCTTCAACGCTCCATCGCAACAGCCTTAATACGGGCGCTGAGATATTTCAGTCCCCTCTTCATCGGGGAGGTCTCTTCAACGCCGACCTGGGCGTAATCGTTGTGCTTAACTATTTTATTTCAGTCCCCTCTTCATCGGGGAGGTCTCTTCAACTTCTTGGTCAAACACCGTCTGAGGTTCATTTCAATTATTTCAGTCCCCTCTTCATCGGGGAGGTCTCTTCAACTCAAGTCCCTTTCCGGGGGAACCAATTCGGTCCCGTATTTCAGTCCCCTCTTCATCGGGGAGGTCTCTTCAACGGCCGTGCTCACCCAGGAGCAGAACGTGGTGAGCCTATTTCAGTCCCCTCTTCATCGGGGAGGTCTCTTCAACGCCTTCGATTGACGCACGATTGCATTCAACATTTACGATTTCAGTCCCCTCTTCATCGGGGAGGTCTCTTCAACATCAGAGCTGCGCCAAACTCAGCGCCCGCCCAACATTTCAGTCCCCTCTTCATCGGGGAGGTCTCTTCAACAGATCGTATGTGGCCGCGCTACCACCGGTCGGGACAATTTCAGTCCCCTCTTCATCGGGGAGGTCTCTTCAACCACGGTGGGATCATCCTCGCACTGGGGAAACGCGACATTTCAGTCCCCTCTTCATCGGGGAGGTCTCTTCAACTGGGTTGGCATGGGCGATATCACCACGGAAACTACCATTTCAGTCCCCTCTTCATCGGGGAGGTCTCTTCAACTTGGATCGTCGGGTCCGGCATCTGCGCTTCGTCGCCATTTCAGTCCCCTCTTCATCGGGGAGGTCTCTTCAACGGAGTTACCGGACGCGAACTCGAAGCGCTTTTATTAATTTCAGTCCCCTCTTCATCGGGGAGGTCTCTTCAACGTGGCGGTGGGCGGCGAGCAAGACGAAAGCGGCGATATTTCAGTCCCCTCTTCATCGGGGAGGTCTCTTCAACTAAAAACTTCTCATGGCAAAGATTGCACTAGCTGCATTTCAGTCCCCTCTTCATCGGGGAGGTCTCTTCAACGCCTGGTTCGAGTTTTACGCCGAGACGGTGGCCACATTTCAGTCCCCTCTTCATCGGGGAGGTCTCTTCAACAACGGCCATAAACTGCCCGAGACCGCTAATCCTTCATTTCAGTCCCCTCTTCATCGGGGAGGTCTCTTCAACTGCGCACCTTACTGACCATTAACGGCGTTACTTTCATTTCAGTCCCCTCTTCATCGGGGAGGTCTCTTCAACGAGATCTCCGGGAGGTCGGCGGGCGCGATTGATAATTTCAGTCCCCTCTTCATCGGGGAGGTCTCTTCAACTTGTAAGTGTGCTGGTTCCGTTTCGTCTTGTCTTCATTTCAGTCCCCTCTTCATCGGGGAGGTCTCTTCAACGTCGAGCGTCCCACGGCAGACAAGCTTCCGGCTATATTTCAGTCCCCTCTTCATCGGGGAGGTCTCTTCAACGGCGAATTTAATGATCAGCACAGCCGATACAGTAAATTTCAGTCCCCTCTTCATCGGGGAGGTCTCTTCAACCGCTGCGCCTTGCGCCGCAGCCACGGTCGCTGCTAAATTTCAGTCCCCTCTTCATCGGGGAGGTCTCTTCAACGAAGGCGATTAAGACCGGTGCCGGGCCTGTAGAGTATTTCAGTCCCCTCTTCATCGGGGAGGTCTCTTCAACCACTGCCTTGCCCATCGTCCATGAAACGGTGCCCAGATTTCAGTCCCCTCTTCATCGGGGAGGTCTCTTCAACGGCCTGCGTAGCCTCCGCCACCCCCACCGCGCCCGCATTTCAGTCCCCTCTTCATCGGGGAGGTCTCTTCAACGTTTCGGCGCCCGGCAACCGGCACGATACGGTGTAATTTCCGTCCCCTCTTCATCGGGGAGGTCTCTTCAACGCTATCTTCGCTTCTGCGCCCCGCAGCGCTTTCCAGATTTCAGTCCCCTCTTCATCGGGGAGGTCTCTTCAACTGGATCACTTTAGCTACAAGTACGCGGGCCTGACGAATTTCAGTCCCCTCTTCATCGGGGAGGTCTCTTCAACGTCTTGCATGCCCTCGCGCATTTCCTCGAGGTCGATATTTCAGTCCCCTCTTCATCGGGGAGGTCTCTTCAACCAGGCGTTTTACTTCTACTCGCTTTACGGCGACGTATTTCAGTCCCCTCTTCATCGGGGAGGTCTCTTCAACGCGGGGCTTGAAGGGCCTTACGCCGGCGCAGGCGCATTTCAGTCCCCTCTTCATCGGGGAGGTCTCTTCAACAGTGCTGTTCCTTGGACATGGTTCAGCTTTCGACCGATTTCAGTCCCCTCTTCATCGGGGAGGTCTCTTCAACCAGGACGGACGCACCCTGCGCAACCTGATCCAATTATTTCAGTCCCCTCTTCATCGGGGAGGTCTCTTCAACGATTGCGCCGGTGGTGGTGGATGAGAACTCGATCATATTTCAGTCCCCTCTTCATCGGGGAGGTCTCTTCAACAGCTCTTTTTGCGCCCTATTTTCAGCAGGATACAGGGCTGCCGAGCCGGAATTCTTCGAAAACCCCAAACTCGCTGGAAATGCCGGGAGGTTTGCGGAAATCCACGACCCCAGACGGGCGCCCATATCTGTCTCAGGCCCTTCCACCTTTGTAAGTTCCTCCTTATTCAGAAGATATCCCCACAGTAGTTTCTGAACTCGCATTCCTCGCACCGAGCCCGCACTGGGGTCGGTTCGGGTAGGATTCCCTCTTGAACCATCTGCCGAATACTGGAGATTCGCGCTAGGACAAGCTCCTTCAGCCGCTCGGTGACATTAATTCGAATAAGCTGATCGCTCGGGGTCAGGTACACAAAGGCCGCCGGCGCAGGGAGCTTCATGGCGTCTTCGACGAGCAATGCATAAGCCGCAAGTTGCATGACGTGGTTCCGCCTGGGCCGGTCGCGCGTATACTTGAAGTCCACAGGATAACATGCTTCCGGCGTGACGATCAGGAGATCAAGTTTACCACTCAGGCCCAGCGCCGGAGAGTTGAGCCAAACATGGAAACGGCGGTCACCCTCGCTCAACCGGTACCGGCGCAGAGTGCGGCGCGCTTCCAGCGCATCAAGCCTGATCTCAACTTCCTTGCCGCGCTCCATCTTCACCGTACTTTTGCGCGCCACTGGCATGACGGTGTTATAAAACACAATCCGCGGGCAGTAATCCCATTGCTTCAGGTCGTTCACGCGGAGCGGGATAAGGTCGGTATCGGCTGCCATTGTCAGATCCGGTGGCCTCGCAGCGAGGGGAATTCCGGGAGCGAATCGGAATCGAGCGCGACGAGAGCGATAGTGCTGCTCAGGAGCTTCTGGAATGCGTCCTTCTTCACAGGATCAAATCCGTGTGCAAGGATGGAATTGTTTCGGGCGGTGAGTGGCGAGCTCTTCTGGGATAAATTCTGCGCCGCGAATCTCTGCTGGAGAGGGTCCCTCAGCGCGCCAAGAAGTTTGTAGTCATCCTGGAGCCCGAGTTGGATATTCCCGTTTTCTGCCTTTGCGCACCAGCAGGTTCTAAGCGGCTCAGGTACGTTGGCCAGCGGGATTCTGGATGTGCTGCTGAAGCCATGATTTCGAAGCTGAACCTGCGCCGCAACCTCAATCGCGCGATAAAGCCGCGCAACAGCATCGTCAAAGCGGCCTTGTTTGGCTCGACGACAAGCATTGGCAATTAGGTCCGCAATAAAATGACCGTCCGGCGCCTTGGGATCAAGCTGGGAGAGAAATTGCCGGTGTTTCTTGATTTGTCCTTCGAGCCGGTGTTGCTGCTCCGGAAGCGCGCTCCCAAGATCGGTAATATTCTTGAGGACGTTTGCGAAGCAGGCGTCCGTCTTCTTATGGTCAAACAAGTCCCAAGCCTCGTACGCGTCTGCCAAGTCTTTCATGGTCTGCAAAACCCGCTTGGCGGAGGGGCTGGCGGCGCGGTCCCGGGCGTCCTCAAGAACGGTGGCCGCAGCGGTGAAATTACCGTGGTCGAAGAGCAACGTCGCCTGCTCGATGGCTTGGTAGCCTAATCCGTCCCACGGATTAACGGAATGGACCATTTGCTCGGTTCCACTCACCACCACGCCAATTCCCTGCTTCGTGCGCTCCTTTCCTCCCACATATAGAAACTCGCAAGGCCACGTTCGAGCCACCAGCGCTAAGGCAGCGGACATCAGTTTCGTCCCGCCAGTCAAATCGATCGCCGCCTGCTTGCGTTCGGCACCAATGCCCCACTCTCTAACCAGCGGCTCGAGATCGCGGAGGGTCTTCACGCAAAGCTCAAAGTCCTGGGCGTCGGGTACCACCTTGATGTCGTACGCCGGCTCGGCAAGGCCTTCACTACGAAGCAAGGGGAGAATTTTCCCTGCGATTTCGGTTCTCGTTTGAGGCGAGGGCACAAACACAACTCGACGTGGCTGATGATGTTTGAGGGAGGCTACAATGGGCTCGGGACTGCCTCCCACAGTGTAGATGATCAGTCTCTCGACATCCGCGGTTTCAATATTCATCGCCTAATCCTCCGGCCAGCGCATGGGCACCGGGAAAGCCAGGGCGTAATGAAACAGCGGCGGTAGGCGAACCCCTTCGCCGTCCTCGGCGGGGTCCAGCAGGTTCCCCAGCATCCGTCCGTAGTAATCTCGCGGTTCGCCGCCGCGGAGACGGAAACAACTGCCCACCCGCAAGCGCAAGAATGACTTCACTCGCCAGGTTTCCTCTTCTCCTAACGCCACCCGGTGCCCGTCCACAAACTGGGCCGGAACAGGATTCTTGACCTCGAGTTTCCAGCAGCCGTCTGTCGGGTCATGCGCCGCCGGGCAGAAGGAGCTTAACGATACGAAAGCGTTTGGCTGAGCGGCGAAGACCGGGGCCTGCCACATTTCCAGCGACTTGAACTCAAGTCGGCCAAGGCCGCGTGATTTGGCGCTGCCCCATCCCTCGCGGCAGATGGACCTCAGGGCTGATTCAATCAGGTTCAGACTCTCGCGATCACGCAACCTGAGGAGGAAAACGATTTCGCCAGGAGCAGGCTTGCAAACGTTGGCCGGCCGGGTGGCAACACGGTCGTCATAGGCCTGCGGCAAAGCACTGTGAGTGTGGGCTGCGGTGACGAACAGCATACCTTCGCGGCCCGTATTGGATGCGCGGTTCATGGCCAGATGGGAATACAGAGCCGGCTTCACGGAAGGGCAACGAGCTTGCAGCGCAATGAGTTCATCCAGTGGAACATCACTCTGGCAAGACCGCGAAAAAACGTCAAGTGGCACGGATTGGATCTTCTTGGCAACCTTTCTCATCTTGGGGACAACGCCCTGTTCCAATTTTAGCTTTGCCGCCAAAGGCATCGGGAGCCACGGAGTTCCGTGATCGTCGCAGGGGAAACCTTCCGATACCAAGAGCGGCGGCTGCCAGTCACCGGGCGACTGAGGGCGCAACGCCTGCAACTCGCCCAGCCAGTCTTTGCCCAGGTCCCGTTCGGCTCTTGTGCCTGTCATCAGGGCGCAGATCAATCGGCCCCATAAGGTGTCGGAATCGAACGGGGAGTCCGTCGCCACAGGTGACAACACTGCCAATCGGAATTGATAATCCGCGTAGGGACCAGGCACGTCTACTGTTCCTTTCGGAAGTCCCAGGGTTCGCCGTTCCATTTCGGATCGCGGAACTGAACCTTGCCATAGCCGGCGGAAATCTTGCCACCGATTCCCTCTTTTTCAACCAGGCGCAGACCGAAAGCGATGACTTTCCGATAATCAGCTCGTGCATCCCCGTTATCCAGGTCGCCATAGAGTCTCAGTACGAGTTCAAAATTGAACTCTGTGCCCTCTGGTACGCGCTCGAAGTTAAAGAAGGCACCGCTGGCCACGGTGTTGGTGGCTCGGTTCATGCGCACGCCGGGCTTGATCTCAGCAAAAAAGACACCGCTGCTGCCTGCCGCGTCCTCGAGCTCTTTGAGACTCCTCTGAGTTAGGAGGCAATCCCGAAAAATCAGCCGGCTTGGCTCAAAAGTTCTCTTGGGATCGCCAGAGCCGAAGAGCTTGCAGATGACGCACCTTCCGCAGGAGCACGGATTAAGCTGGGTGGGGACGATAGGTCTGCCGTCGCGCTCCACCGGTTTCATGGTTGGCCCCGGCAAGGTGAGCGCAAGGGGCGCTCCAGGACGTAGGCTGAGTTCCAGTGACGAGCGCATTTTCCCTTTTATCGAAGATCCGGGGAGGTAGGGTAGGTTGCTGATCGGGTTGCGGATAATGGGATTATCCAGGGCTCCGATTTCGATCACGTTGTTGTTGCCCCCGACACGGACGCCGGAAAGGCAGTGAATTGTCCCGGTGATCTCTTCGTGTTTATCCAGGTACATCCGAGTTCCTCCCTCTAGCGCTCCGCCTTTTCAGGCAAGTAAGCAATGACGGCTTGAAAGTGTTCGACGAAGGCGTTGAGATTTTTCGCAAAATTTTCAAAGCTCCCGACTTGCTTTAAGACTTCATCAATGTTTCTTACGAGAAAGTCGTGGCAAACCTGACTGATCACCTTTCGCGTTAGCTGGTATTCGGCTCCGACGCGCATTCTCAACAGCTGGTTCTTAGCGTCTTCACGCGCCTTGTCCGGCTGCCCGCGCCAGCCCTCGAGCTGATTCTTGGCCATGCGTAGCATCGTGTAGAACGCGCGCAGGGAGTTCTTGGTTGCGTTCAATTTGGGCTTCAGTTCCTTCTCCGGCCATTCGATAAACACTTCCGCACGAAGATGGCCCTCTTTATCAAAGTATCCGTCCCGGAGGTATTCCGGCGACAAGGCTGGCGGTGCAGGCTGATGATCCGGTCTTCGCCCTCGATCACCACGACCTTTTCTCCCCCCACCGGGAGGCGGTGGAGACATCTCGCTGAATGATTTATATCGCTTTTCATCTGCCATTTTCGGAGCTCCCTTCACGTACCGCGTAGCTTGTAAATCGCGTGGCAAAGTCCATGATGCACCACATGCGCTCACCCTTCTCGGTGGCTTGCACCAGTAACGGAAGTACTTGGCGATTCAACTCGTCACGAAGCGTCTGACCGATCTGATTAATGTTACGGCTCCAATCATTTTGCAACAATGGAACCATGCGGAGGCCGTCGATCGCGTGCTTCTCATAGAACCGGCGCGATTCGTTGCCGTAGAACTGCATCCGCTGCAAGAACCCCGTAGACAGCATTCCGCCTTTCACGGCTACACTCAGTTTGTCCGCCCATTCGATGCCGTCGTGGAGTTCGTCCCATCGCAACACTCTTTCGAATACGGAAATGCAATCCTTATGTGGTGGCTTGTCCTTTCCCTCCGTATGAGCTTTCGCCGCCTCTAGGGCGGCATCAACGTCTTCAGCTAGGTAGCGAACCGGAGACTTGGGGTGAGCAAGGCGAAATCCCGCGGAAAGCGCGAGCTGTGGGTGTCCCCACCGCGCAACCGACTGTTTCAATTTTCTCTGAAAAACATCGATAAAGCGTAGGATCTGGTCCCAAGGCCCGAGCAAGAATAGGTCGTCGCCGCCCGAATAGACAACGTAGCAATGGGGGAAGGGTTGGGTAAGCAGATGTTCCAGTTCTTCGGTAAACAAGAATTGCAATCTCTCGCTTAGCTCTTTCGCACCTTTCTGTCCCTCTTTGTCAGGGTGAAACTCTGCGAACGTGCTGCCCAGGTTGTCCAAATCCGCCTTAAGGACTCCTAGGAATCGTGCTCCTGACGAGCGGTTGGCGATCTCATCGAAATCGCAGAGGCGGTCGCCACATGGTGGCGCGTAACGCGCCAAACGCTTCCGACCGATTTTCGCGACCGAGGCTGCATCGTCATCGAGCGCCCACGCTAGCCCCTGTGCAGGCGGGGTCTTCTCCAACACCGCAAATGAGTCCACAATTCCCACGGCGTGCCCAGTGGCGCTCGGTTCGGTCGAGAACCACAGGTAACGGCTTTCCGGGCGCACAAGCGCCAGTCCAAACTGGGATTCCGGGAGCTTGCGAGCCGCTTCCTTATCAAGATGGCGCTCCGGGTTCGGCGAAAGAAGAAATGCACTTTCATTCCAGGAGATCGAAGCGCCGGCTGCGGGCGTTTGCAGAACAGCCCGCCCCTGCGTGAGCTTCCCCAAGGCCAACGCATAGTGCATCGATTGAGTGGACTCGCCGGATGCGACGGCAAACCAAACTTGACCCCGGAGGTCATCCTTCGAAAACCTATCAAGGCGGGTTCGAAGTTCACTGAGGAAGGCGGCAAGATCGGCCGGAGGTTCCGGGAACTCAACCTCGAGGCGGCTACCGGCGTTGCGCACCACATCGAACCGGCCAGGATACGTATTGCACAGGCAATCCAAGCAATAGTCAATCACCAAGCCGAGCCGCGCAGACCGTCCCCGAAGCCGGGCGCCCGCAGATTGGGCGTTGATGGCGAAAATGTAGTTCTGAATGCCGGAAGCAGTAATTAGCACGCGCATACGGTTGTGAGAATACGATCGATTAACTGCCGAAAGTCCAACGTATCACTTGTCCGGTGTATTCTGGACATGTCATTCCCCGATGAAGAGGGGACCGAAATGCCTGCCGTTGTCAGACGCGATAGATTTTGCTACACAGATTCCTTACCATCGACGTTCCTTTTCCGTTCCTGCTCTAAGTCCTTGGGAATATCCGCAAACAGATACGCATAAAGCGCGGTCTTCACATCTTTCTCGCAGAGCGGCTGAATCATGATTTTGAATGCGGGTTGCCAGCGCCCTTTGGCTTCCTCGCCGGGAGGAACCGGTAGGTCCATTTGCTTGGTTTGTGCTTCGGGAAAGTCTTTACGCCAGCGGGTTTCCCATTCGCGCTGGATTTTCCGAAGTCGCTCATAAAGTTCTTCGCGCTTGTTTTGCGAAAGCGTTCCACGGAAACAGCTAAACTGCAAGCGCTCCAGGCCGAAATCCTTGCAGGCTTCAGACACACGCATTCTAGCTCGATCGTCCTCAATATCGTAGATGACCAGGGTGCTGAGTTCCATAAGAGCAGTCAACGGTCGACCGTCCAGAGTCGACAGTCAGGGTTCAAGAGCGCGTCTCCCTTCACTTTTCACCAGGCGGGATCTCCCCAAGCGCTGATAACTGACTCCTCCCATTTCACCACCTGAAGGAAAAGGGCTTGTAACTGCCTTTGCCGCGTAGGAAGCTGACCAGCGCCCGGGCTTGCATCTGGACAATCGACCGAATCTGGTATTGCTGGCCGCGAAACTCCTCCGTGCTCGCAAGCCGTTCGAGCACTTTCTCTGCAATCGCTTTCCGTGTGTCCTCGTCGAGCAAGCCCTCTTTCATCTCCGTCTTCTGACCCAGGTTGACGAAGGCGATAACCGTGCGATCCACAACGGGTTGGCGAAACTCCTCCACCAAATCGAGCACCAATGAAGGTTTGCCCGGGCGGTCCACGTGGAGGAACCCCGCGAACGGCTCCAGTCCGGCGTTCGCCACGGCGCCCCAGACGTGTCCGTAGAGAATCCCATAGCCATAATTGAGCAAAGCATTCAGCGGATCATCCGCCCCGCGGTGGACGCGTCCCATGAACTCCGCTTTGCTCTCGACGATCATTTTGAAGCCTTGCCAGTAGATTCGTCCGGCGACGCCTTCCAGGCCCAACAACTCCTGGCGCTTCTCGGCAATTGTTGTGCCGGCTACTTTTCGTGCCTTAACTTCGAGTTGCCGTAATTGCTTCGCAAGGTCTGTCACCGCGGTGTGGCGTTCGGGGTCTGATTGCTTAAGATACTTCCCGCAGTACAAGAGGAGATGCCGCTGGTTCCGAATTTTGCCGCGCACGACAGCGCGGGCGAATTCCAGTCCCCGGACGTCATCGAAGGCCTTCAACTGCTCACGGCGCGATTCCACGGTTGCCGTGAGCGTGGGCGAACTGAGCATAGCGTATGGGCGCCCAGCGTAATCTAGGAAGGTCAGCCGGATCCCACGCTCGCAGAATTCTTCCAGTAGGTCCGAGGAAAAGGAAACACCACGCGAGGCAATCACGATTTCACTGAGGCGGAACAAAGGAAACTCGTAGGTTGACCCGTTTGCGTCCTTCGCCACCTTGCCGGCCACCTTGATCTGCAACCGCTCGCTCTTCTTGCCGAGATAGATGCCGTAGCCCGAAAGTATGACCTGCGCCAGGTCTGCCGTCTTGGCCACGCGTGGCCGCTCTGGCACAAATGGTTTGCGGCCGAAAACCAAGGGCGAAGCGGGATTCTCGATTTCATCCCGAGTGCCGCCGGCCGCTCGGGACCGATCATGCGAGCTTCGTCCGTCCGCGGGAAAGCTCAGCGCAATCCCTTCTTCGACGAGGATTTCTTTGCCCGCACGGTCTTCCGGTAGCACCAGCCCAAAATCAGGATCGAATAACCAGGGCGTCTCTGGTTGAGGCTCCAGTTCAGTGGTCCCAGGAACCGGCTCCACTTCACCGGTGAAGAGGTTGCATTGACCTACACCAGATGCCTGCCCGTGGACTTTGGTAGCTTGGAGCATACCGAGTTCATAGCCTTCTTGAGGGGCTGCCATGCCTCACTCCGATCTATCCGTGGCGGTATTCACTAAACCCTGGGCCAGTGTTGACAAGACCCGCCGGGATGATGGTTTCCACGAATTTCCGATGCCTATCCCGCTTCGGCTTCGTGCTGGTAAAGGAACTAAGGGTTTCCAAACTAGCTTCGGGACCGAAGTCGTCCAACTGGCGAACGTGGGCCCCGGTAGGAAAAACCTGAGGTGACTCGGTTCTAAGAGGCTGCGTGAATTTAGTGTCTAGGTCGGCCAGTCTGAAGGCCTTGGTGAATTGGATGAACGAGCCACGTTTTCCAACGTAGTTTACGTGTGGGGCAAGGCGAACAATCTGCGTAGCCGCCAGACGATCGCACCGCGCCACATCGAACGCCCACAACCAAGTTCCATCAAGGTAAACCAGCTCGCGGTATGCAATGCTGGGAATGTATGGTCGTAGTGGATTACCCTCACGCGATTCTTGGCGTACCTTCAGGAATGTATTCGTCACCACGGCTGCCTTTGCAGGAGCTATCCGGACATCGACTTTTACGAGAGACCGCAGGAATCGTTCGCAATCGTCGTCCGGCAGACCGGTTCGGAAGGCGGCATCCACGAAGGCCATCTTAATGGCATACGGTGTGGGTATCACCAGGCTTACACCCACGGAACTTGTCGCCTGGCTGGTTTTGAGGGAGAAGAGCGCCGTGGGCCGATACTCGGCTACCAGCCAGCGGCCCGGCCCCGGCACGGTCTCAATCAGTTCCGTGGATTCCAGAAGGTTCAGCCACTGCGCGTCCGGAACCTGGAGAGCCGTGCTTGACTCTTTCTTCTTCCTTGTCTTCGCCATGGCCTAATCCCCCGGAAGCTGAAGTTGGGCGGCGACATCAGCCAAGATTTGCACGCCGCCGGCGAGCGTGGTAAATCGCTTCGTCTCGACTCCATTCGGGGAAATTCGATTCAATACGCCGGCGACAGCCTCCATTTCGTCTGCATACTTGTCATTCAGGGGGCTAACGGTTGGAGCAGGCAAAGAAGTGGCCGATGTGGCGACGATGCCCTCGCACGCCACGATGTGCGGGTTCTGTGTATTCCGCTGTGCCCCCTCGGGCTTGACGAGGGTCGCAGCCAGGGCGTGAAGCAAGGCTTTGGCGCGCCTCTCCCTATCAGGTCTAGCCACTACGTAAGCCCGGGTAATATCGTTGAGGCCAATCCGGTAGAGATCAAGATCACAGACTAGTGCATAGATCCCGGAAGACGCTGGACGATGGAAGATGGGCTGCTTCCCTACGGTGGTTTCTCCTCCTGCCGCGCCGCCACGCTCGGAAGCGTATTTGACATGGAAATACTGCTCTGTGGTTGTAACGGGTTTGCCGTCGCCATCTGCCGGGAGCCCGACAACCCAGCCAAATTCGATGCAGGACTTGCGAGGCAACGCTTCATCGACAAAAAGAGCACCGGCAAGGTCAGTTAGGCTGCATCGGGTCAGAATCTCGGTGAGTAGCCCCGAGTTGGGGCCTTCATAGTGCCTTACAACTTCGAGGAACTGGGCGTCGGCCGTGATGCGGTCTGGATCGTATCGCCTGGCGGGTTCCGACAAGGGCTGTTGTTCTGCCTCAAGCTGTGGAACCAAATGCCCGACGAGGATGTGCTTAAACATATCGCCGCTGACGGCGTTCACAACGGCGCGCTGACCGCGTTGGTCAATGATGTGGACCATGCGCGTCTGCTGCTGGTTTCCTTCGGTGCCTTCGTTGTTGAGGCTGTGAAGGTCCAGCGTGATGCGGGCACAGATTGAAAGAGATTGAACTAGACTCATTTTCCCTCCTCAACTACTGTTTTGTTCTCTTCACCCTCCCACTTCTCCTTACACGAGCCGTAAGCTGCAAGAAGAGCGCCCACGACCTGCGCGCCATGGTGATCTACCAAACCTGCAAAGGACCTGAACTCCACCTCACTTACATTTGCCGGCGCTGCCGTAACATCCTTCTTGATCTCCCGGCGGCGGGCATTTTCATAGTTGTACCGGGAGATAAATTCACTAATACACTCCAAAAAAGCATTACCTGGCACTGTTCTGGTGCGGTGGATGTCATGAAGTAGCTCGTACCGAACTTCTCGCCAAGCGTCCTTGTCCTGCCGTGCTCTCTTGTTCTGCGCCGTCACGGTGGCTTGGCGCACGGCGCGAGCAACCGCGTCAAACCCGGGATCGTCAATGATTGCCACAAACTGAGCGTTTGTTCCCATCACAATCCTCCTGAAGTACCGATCTGTAAAACGGGTGACCCAACGAATCCTGTTCTCCTGTCTAAGCCCGTTCGCCCTCATTACGAAGGCTCCGTACCGTTCCATGAATTCAATGAGAGCCCATAAAGCCGTTTCACCACGTTTCTCCAAAAACCTTCTGTACACAATGAGTAGTCCGATTTCGTCCGATCGGTCATTCCGAAGCCGAGTGACAATGTGCCGGTGTTCGTCAAGTATTGATAGCCAATCCTCCGCTTCTTGATGCGTCGTGATGGGAAACCAATCAGGGAGGGCAAGAACAGCAGTGGACTGGACGCCATATGCCCGTTGGCTGGTTTTTGCGAAGTGTGTCACGTAAACGCCAGACAGGAGCTTCGCAGGGCTAGCGCCAACTGGTATGCTCAATTCGGGGTCCGGAGCCGTGCTCGGCTCATGATACTCCCTCGAACATTCGATAAGCAGACGCGCAAGAGCAAGCACGGCGAGAATATCCGATTGAGGGCCACAACCGATCAGTATTTCGTTTTCGAGCCGTGACGCCAGGCGACCAATGCTACGTGATGAGAGTTGCATTGGGACTGGGACATAGACACGGATATTGTCTGAGTCCGACACCAGGTGCGCACTCTGCCAGTAGCCGATATATCGAAGCCACTCTTCGAAATCGTCAACCAGAACTGAGCCGCGACTCGTGCCACTTGGCTTTAGCTCGTTGAAACCCTTGATCGCCGAAGGGCAGAAGAGACCGCTTGAGGTAGCCTTCCAGTCAACTTTGGACGGATGGCCTGAATACAATGCGTCGAGGGATTCCATCACGTGCTTTCTAAATTCATTGGTGGGCTCCTCTGCAATGGATTGCGCAACCCGATTCCAGGTGCTAATGGCCTTAAGCTTGGTCGCGGTCATCGAGGCGAGAACCCACCAGCGCGGACGAGGTGCATCTTGTTGAACGAGTTGCTCCAGCTCGACGTCGGCTCCTACCTTTTGACGTAGTTTCTTGCGGTTCTCGCTCCACCTTTTGACACGCTGGAACTCCTCGGAAATGTCAACTACGTCCAATCCTTCAGGAGCATCTGCGTCCGGGCCACCCGGATTAAGCCACGGGTACCGGGGAGAATGCGCGATTACACCCGCTCTATCTCGCCAGTCGGCAGGGGTTCGCACGACAAATTTCCCCGAGTTCTCTTCAACCTGAACAGGCTCTTCAAACATAGATTGGAGCAGGTCGGCGAGCCCTATCGCTTTCAAAGAATCTGCATGGGTGGCGGTTGTCTTGTAGCTTCTAAACTCGCAAACTGCGTTATTCATCGGAAGCCCCTTCTCTCGTCGCCCTTTGGTCTGAAAGACGGAGGGTTCGAGTCACGTATGCGATAAGTGGCCACCAGGTTTGTATGTTATCGGCGTCAGAGGTGAGCGCAAGCCAATTATCGGTCATCCGCCGCTTGTCCTGCTGTGTCTCAAGGCGTTTGAAAACCCTCGCCTCCGGTAATCGATGCAATACCTGGCCGACGGCCTCTTCCCATTTCGGGATGAGTTCCGCGATGCCCAAGTCTGGCCCTACCTTTCTGGCTGGCGGAAGCCAGCCGCCGTGGTGCGCCAGGACGGCAGCCAAACACACCGATGTCAGGTAGCCTCGTTGATCGTCCTTGGCAACGTGAAGCAATTTCGATAACATCGGCAGTCCATAGTAGGCACTGGCGGCTGCGTGGGGTGGGCGCTGAATTCCCAGACTCCTCGCGCGCTCTCGATCCTGAGGGCTCTCGGGGTCGAAATCGGTATGAGCGAGGGGCGCCACGTGCAGATAATCATGATCTTTGGCCCTCTGGGCTGCTTCCGCCCAACGCTGCCAGGTTTCCTGCAACTTACCGAGGTCGTGAAGCAGGGCGCAAGCGCGAACTGCTTCACGCAACGAATCCACGCTGAAATAATATCGCCTGGTAAACCCTTGGAAGACGAGACCCTGTGGCCAGCTCTCTCTCCCGAGGCGTGCCTCGGCTTGCGCGGCCACGCGCCGGGTGTGGTCCGACCATGTTTCCATTCGGAGTGGTGCGTACCCGGGTCTTGGGGGTTCCTTGCGCGGTGGACTTTCCACTGTGCCCACGCTGCCTAACTGAATGCCTAGGTCGCTGCGATACGCCGCGACGGACGGTTTCAGACAAACAGCGTAGGTGCTAGCGAGATCTTTTTCGGCGAGCAACTCACTCCAAGGGTTAGGGTCATCACCGGTCCAGAACCAGCCCGCGTCCTTCGCCCCACTGCGCAGGAGGCGGGCCAGAGACCAGCGGGAAAGGCTGATGCCCTCCCACTCTCCCGGGCGATCCGAAATTGAAACCTGCCTCCGGAGGGTGACCCTGATCTGGTCGGACTCTTCGCGGATAAGGTCCGCCACCCGGACCGAATCTCGGCCCATGGTATTTCGTTCGATGCGCCGAATACACTCGGTGAGGCGGTCGGGCCAACCGCTGCGAAGCGCACCGGAATCCTCTTGCGCGTGAACTTGTTCCACCCAGCGGGCAGCTTGATCGGGCTTGAGGGTAGCTTTGCCGTCGCGCGCGAGAATTTTACCTGTCTCCGTCAAAGCCGCTTCGGGCCCGCGTAAGTCCCCGTAAGGGAGCCAAGCCATGGGGGCCTCTGGAAGCGGGTACACGTGAACGACGCCCCGCTCGCCCGGAAAGCGGGCGCAACGCCCGGCGCGCTGCACTAACGAACTCATGGGACAAAGTTCGGTGTGCAAGTGTTCGCACGAAATATCCAGCCCGGCCTCGACGACTTGCGTGGCGACGAGGATAACATTCCCATCGCTGGGTTTTGCTAGAAGACGGCGGAGTCCTTGCTCCTTGGCGACGCGGTCTGGTTTGAAAAACCTGGAGTGCAAGACCATCAGTTGGGCGCCGCAGCCAGCGGCGGCCAGCTTCTGCTGCAAAGCCTCGAACATGGCTTGCGCGCGCCCGACCGTGTTGAGCAGGACGATGGATCTCCGGTGGTGTGCGTTCCAAACCGCGTCGGCAGTTAAGGGGCTGTCTTCCTTGCGAACTTCGCGCGTCACTTCCGTCACGCTGGGTAGGCTGTTGTGCAGCTTCTGCGCCGCTTGTTCGTCGCGCGGGATGAGTGTAGCGCCGAGCGCTTCTTGAAGCATAGCGATTAACGGTCGCGTGGCGGTGGCGGTCATCCAAACAGACTGGGAGAGTTCACGGAAAAGATGAAGTCCCGCAATTCCAGTGAGGAATGCCTTGCTCGGCTCCATCAAGTGAAACTCATCAAAGACCACAAGTGCCCCTGCGATGGCCGCGGCATTGATGTTACGCAGGCGATCGGAAAGCCCGTAGGGTCCGGCCAACAAGCCGCTCAGCACCTGGTCGTAGGTAGTGACGATGATCTTGCCACGGTCGAAGAACGGGTCATCGGGCTGTTCCCCGGTCTGCAAGGTAACGTAAGGGGGAACGGTCTCTCGCCCTTCGGCATCCGATTCACCGTCGACAGAGTGCCCAGCGCGAGCGGCTGCCTGCTGAGCCTCGTGGTAGATACCCTGCGCCAGCGTGCGAAGCGGGAGCGCATAGATAAGGCGACTTGGGGCGTCCACCCAAGCTGTGAACAAAAACGGCACGATCACGGACCACGTTTTCCCAGCTCCAGTGGGCGCCCGCAGGACCACGTTGCTGCCATTGAATAGCGCTTGCGCGACCTCGATTTGATAGTCGAATGGGTCGTGGTCCGTGACGCTTCGAAAGAAGTCCCGATAGTGGTGTTCGTCCAAGTTGATCATTGTCTGAGAGACGCGGGATACTAGGCCATCGCGCGGCGGTACCCGACTCCTGAACGGAGATCCCGGCATTCCAGACTTAAAGGCTAACAATTTCATTCCCCTCTTCATGGGGGAAGTGCGTCCAACGGGCTACACCGGGCCGGGGAATTTCACCGGGTATACTTTTCAGTCCCCTCTTAATCGGGGAAAGCTTTCGCGCTGGGAAGGCTTTCTAGCACTCAGTTTCAGCCCTCTTCATCTCAGACTTGAATTCTGGAAAGCACCGATACCACCCATTCCCCCAAGCCGTGTGGCGGCCGGCGTGGAGGAGTTCGCCGGCGATTAACCATTTGAACAATTCCAAATTCGAGATTCCAGACTCATGCCGGGGAAACTCGTAGACGCACTCGCCAACGAAGCCAGAGAGTTCGTGGCGCTGATGGGTCTTCGACGAGGTGCGAAACCTTTCAAACCACTCAATTTTGGACGAGACGGTTCGAATCCCTTCTGCGCGCATGCCGAGCCCTCGAAAATCGGCGTCCAGGGGACCGTTGCCGAAGAATGTGCTGAGCGCATTGACGCGGTCGCGCACGCGCTTGAACAGATGATGAAACTCCGGATGGTGAATCACTTTCCCATCCGCACGCAATAAGGTAGGCGTCAGGAACCGGATGGTCAGGCGCCGCAAAGGTGCCTTGCCATTCACGCGGGAAAACTCTCGCAGCCGTGCCTCAATCCAGCATTCTGCCCCAATACTCTCGTTCGATCTGAAGACCTGGTCATCCGCGCTATAGACGAGCTCGGCCTTGCTACCGCCCTTGTCATCCCCGGAAGCACAAATCCCTAGCTACTCGACACGGTCCAGGGTGCATTCGGCTCGATTAAGACCCAGCCCTTCTCCCGCGAGCTCTCGAAACGACAGGACAAAATAAGGAAGAAAATCGAGGGCCCGCCCGATCAGCACCAAGCCAAACTCGAATCGCTCGCCCTTTTCGTATCGAGTCCGAAGGCTCTGGGGCGCGCGGAAGACAAATGGGCGAGGGATATCCTGGTTCTTCGAGAGCCGGTCCGCGCCAGGAGGCGGGGACGGCTCAAACACAGCCTTATAAGGGCACGAGTCTGCCAAGGGGCATGTTTTGGCGTCCTTGCATTGAGGGATGCAACACAACCGACGGAAAGCGTGCCCGAATCCCCCTCGAAGCATATTGCCTTTGTTGATAGCAGGTACTTCCAATGTCTGTGCCGGTGTAAGGGTGAATCGGAACAGGCCGATGCGCAGAGTGTTCCCTGGGAAGGCATCAAGCATAGCGACCACCTGGGAAAAAACGGCTGTCATTATATATCAAATCATGAAAGATGAACCATGGGATCGCTTTACAAAAGAGGTCGTGTTTGGTGGATTAAGTATTACCGCAATGGTAAGGCATTCCGAGAGACCAGTAGGTCCAGAAAGATTTCGGCTGCCAAGCACCTGCTCCGGAAGCGCGAGGGAGAAATCAGTACCGGCAAGTTCTTGGGTCCTAGAACTGAGCGGGTACGTTTCGAGGAATTGGCCGAAGATTTCCTGAACGAATACCGCGCCAACAACAGGAAATCGTTGCGCTGGGCAAGGCGGCGAATTGAACAGCACCTGACGCCTTTCTTTGGAGGCTTGCGGGCGGCGGATATCACAACGGAGCGCATCCGCGATTACACAGTGCACAGGCGCCAAGAAGGAGCGAGTAACGCCAGCATCAACCGCGAACTCGGCGCGCTTAAGCGCATGTTCAACTTGGCGAATGAAATGACGCCACCAAAAGTCGGCCGCGTCCCATATATTCCTATGCTCAAAGAAAGCAACGTTCGTAAAGGGTTCTTCGAGCACGAACAGTATCTAGCCCTCCAGCGTGAATTACCAGAGTACCTCAAGCCAGTGCTTACCTTCGGCTACTACACAGGCGCACGCGAGGGCGAAATCCTAGGACTCAGATGGCACCAGATCGGCCTGACAGTCCGCACAGTGACCCTGGAACCTGGAACCACGAAAAACAATCAGCCCAGGACGATTCCGCTCACTGGCGTACTACTCGAAACCCTGAAAATGCTTAAGGCTGGCCGCGACGTGAAATTCCCGGAGTGCGAGTATGTGTTCTCCAGAAATGGGAAACGGATCGGAAGTTTTCATGTTGCTTGGAGGTCAGCCTGCAAGCGTGCTGGCCTAGCCGGAAAGCTGTTTCACGATCTGCGGCGCACCGCTGTAAGGAACATGGTACGGGCGGGGGTTCCGGAGCGCGTCGCTATGGCGATCTCGGGGCACAAGACGCGCTCGGTGTTCGACCGCTACAACATCGTTGCCGAGCGCGACCTCCACGACGCCGCCCACCGCCTCGAAACACATCTCAACAGTTTACACCAACAACTCTCAGGCACGGACGAACCTGAAAATGGCACTTCGTCCTCTCCAGAGGCACTCAAGCCGGCGTGAAGGCGGTTGAATTGACTGGCTAACGTGGTCAACCAGACTTTATGGTTCAGATCTCAGTGCTGTGGCGGAACCCGTATTCTTGCCATTCTGGACTCATAATGTTGCCGCATATGTTTCTGTAACCTAACGGTTTCACAGGCTCGCATCGCTCACCCTTACTTGACCTCTGAACCCATAACCTTGCCGGAAGTGCAGAAAGACCCCAAAACCTTGCCGGGAGTTGGGCAGGTTCGCAGCTCAAACCTGTGAGAATAGGTGCGAGGTTGCCAGAGTTGAAGATCTGGCCCACATAAATTTGCCAAAGCGGCAAAGTTATGGGTCCAGCCACAAGTAAGAGCTTCTCTGAGAAAGGAGCATTCGTGTGCGCTTTGTCGGCAAAAGTAGGCTCGGCTTTTATCCCCTGCCACTCTCCGAGGCCCAGCGGATTCACAAATTCCTCGTGTTTCCCGATGTGCCCTCGTCGGCGCTCGATCCTTGCATCGGCGATGGCGTAGCGTTCGAGGCGATCACCAGCGGCACCGAGGTCGTTCGCTACGGCATCGAGCTTGACGCCTACCGCGCGGAGCAGGCCAGGAAGCGGGCTCCCACCATAGTCCAAGGCAATACGCTGGAAGTGCAATGCGCCGTCGAGTCCTTTGGGCTCCTCTATCTAAATCCCCCCTACGATTGGGCACTTGGGCCGGCTGACAGTCGCCGCACAGAGCAGGCGTTCCTGAGCCACACGTATCGCTGGCTGAAACCAGGTGGGGTTCTGGTGTTTGTCATTCCTGGTGAAAGGCTAGCCGAGTGTAACCAGATTCTCGCTACGCAGTTCCGTGATGTCAGGATTTATCGGCTCGACGCACCTGAATGCGTGCGGTATAAGCAGGTGGTTCTTTTCGGTGTGCGGCGGAACCGACGCGAAAGAGAACGCCTCACCGACAGCGACATCACCCGGGCAAGGCTTTACTATGCCAGCCTAGCCAGAAACCCTTCCCAAGTCCCGGTCCTGTCCTCCGAGCCAGAAACACGATATCACGTGCCGCCAAGCGGCCCTTCACAACTGGTCTACCGTGGACTACCGCTCGATGACATCGAAGACCAGTTGCCAAAGTCATCGGCGTACCGTCGAGCTTTGCCAGTTCTGTTTTCGCCCATAGAACACGTTGAAGGCCGGCCGCTATTACCACTACATGCCGGCCAAGTTGGATTGCTGGCTGTTTCATCTTTGCTCGACGGTATTTTTGGCTCAGCCGAAGATCGCCATATATCCGCGTGGAGATCAATCAAGGTTACAGACCGAAGTGAAGAAGTGGAAGACGATGGCACCATCATCCAACGGGAACGTGAAAGGTTCACCAATGAGCTGACGTTGGTCTATGCATCGGGGAAGACGGCGATATTGCACTGAAGCGACTCCGCCCACCTCACCCCTTCGTTCCACCCAGCCGAATCTCACCAATCACGAAAGGACAGCCATCATGAAGAATGCCCACGAGCGCTTCGGGGTGCTGGAGTACGCGAAACGGATGAAAGACACCACCACGCGAATCCGGCTTCGATTGGACCGGTTTATTGGCGAGGCTGAAAGCGAGGGAACCTGTAAGGCTCACCTCCTCTCGGTCGTGGGTGGAGACTCCGACGTTGGCGCCATTTGGGCAGCCGTCGTCGAGCAAAATCACTTCACCGTTGAAGCTCCGGGAATCAATCCACTCAATGCCAGCTTGGGTGAAGACGCACAGTGCTTCCGCGGGACCATCAACATTGCTGGCCACACACCCATTCGCCACCTGGTCGCGATCTCAGCAGAGCTAGCCAGGACACGCCCGGGAATGGATCCCGAAGGGAAGCGCACCATCTTGTGTGAAGGCGATCCGGTCTTCGTGCTTTATCGTATTTCGCAGCGGTATGGATTGCCCGTCGTGCCAGAGTGGGCGGCCTGGTTCAACGAGGAACTCGCCCGGCATGGGATGATGCAAGCCATCGTGGGCCTGGGTTGTTCTCCCGTGCTAGTCAATGGGTCCAAGAAATTGTTCCTGAAATGGATTGGCGGGGCCCTGAGGCGGAAACGGATCACGTTTCCCGAAAGCGATGGACCGGTCCGCTGGAGCTTAGGAAGAAGCTTCTTTCAGGTTGGCGAGATTGGATTGGAAGACGAAAGCCCCGAGGAAGGGGGAGGCGAAATTCGCACCTTGCCTGCGACATAGGAAGGAGAGGTATGCATATCGTATTAAAGGTTACAAGCAGCAACGAATATTGCGATGGCGGATGCGAATTCGCACTCGTGGACCTGAACGGGAGACTCTCTGCCCTGGCCCTGCAAAGGATCGCCGCGCTCAGAGAGCAGAAAACCCGTGATCCGAACCTTGACGAGACGTGTTACTGGGCGTACTTTGTGGCCTGCTATTTCTCCCCTTTTGCCGGCATAGCGATTGACGACACGGAAGCGGAAGGCGCGAGTATCTCGCTGGGGGACCTGCTTCACGAACTCCGGATCGAAGACAAGGAGATTATCTGCGTCCCTGACAGTTTCCAGGTGCCATCCGACCAAGTCGCCACCATGGAGTGCGAGAAAATGATCGTGCGTGCAGCTTCCATCGCGTTCACCGCCATCCCGAAACATGCCAGCTTTCATGTGCAGACGGTAGAAATCCCGGCTACCATGCTCGAAGCCGCTTTAGCCATCAGCCCGTCGACCACCCAAGCTTGACCGATCCAGAATTGCTCACCCGAACGAACCACGCGTAGACCACGAGAACTGCCAGCAGCATTGAGCTTACAGCGAAAGGAGGAGATGGTGCCTCAGCCTGACACGATTTCGGAATATCTCCGAACCTACAGTTCCCTGCTCGGAGAGAGAATCCTGCAAACTTTTCCGCCCTTGCACGCCATCGACGACCCACCGTCACCCTTGATTAGCCAGCTCCTTCGGAAGCCGTACCCGGCGCAGACACTCGCTATAAGCGGGTTGGCAAGACTCTGGCTAGAGGCAAAGGCGGGTGCAGTGATCGCAGAGTGCGGAACAGGCAAGACCTTGATCTCCCTGGGAGCCGTTCACACCCACGCCGAGGGCCGAGCACATACCACACTCGCAATGGTTCCGCCGCAGCTCGTCGACAAATGGGCGCGGGAGTGTTTTCTAACCCTCCCTCGCGTTCGCGTGTTCATCATCGACGGCCTGCGGACACCGACCAACTCCAAGGGCCATCACGGCGTAAATGAGGTGAAGCTGCGAAACGGACGCATCGTGCGCGAGGGGTTGAAAACCAGCTTGACCGAATTGCGCCTCCGCAAGGCATACTCCTCTGCACGTAAACGTTGGGATTCGATCTGCGGTTGCCCCTCCGTATGGGTGGTGGGACGAGATAGAGGCAAGCTAGGGTACTTCTGGCGGCATGCCTACCAGGTTGCCCGGTGCGGGCGTTATCAAGGCAGTGTGGTCAGTCCTGACAGCGGCTGCCCGGTTTATCTCGGCAATGACGGCGAGCGTCTCCTGGCAATGGACTTTAAGAAAGTGAAACTCAGCGAGGTGCTGGGCCAAGGTGATGGAACGAATCATGCCCGCCGGCCTCTCTACAGCGCACTTTGGCAGGCGGATGGGAAGAAGATTCGCCGCTTTGCGCCCATCGACTTCATTGGCCGCTACATGAGTGACGGATTCTTCGATTACGCCATCGCTGACGAAGTCCACGAATTAAAGGGAGGAGATACGGCCCAGGGCAACGCCCTGGGGACGCTCGCCTCGTGCGCCCGCCACATCGCGGTTCTCACCGGAACATTGCTCGGCGGCTATGCGCTGGACCTTTTCCATATCCTTTTTCGTCTCCAACCTTCCAAGATGCTGGAAGAGGGCTTCGAGCACGGGGAAGCTGGCGTGCGGGCCTTCACCGAAGCCTATGGCTTGCTGGAGAAGATCACGGTGATCGAGCCAGCTGATAACGCTTGCTCTGAGGCTCGGGTCACAACCCGATTCCGCCACCGGCCGGGCGCATCACCCCTGCTGTTCGGGCGGTTCCTCATGAGCCTTGGCGCCTTCGTCTCGCTGGAGGATATTTCCGATGCTCTCCCTCCCTACAAGGAGGAAGTTGTCAGCGTCGAGATGGACGAGCCGCTGAAGAAAGCGTACGGTGACTTGGAAGAGGACATCAAGAAAGCACTGCGGGAGCATCGTGGGAACCAGTCGGTGATCAGCGTGGCGCTGAATGCTCTCCTTGCTTACCCTGACCGGCCCTTCGGCTTCGGGGATTTGATCGGGCGAGAGTTAAATCCTGAGACGCAACGCCGCGAACCGTTCCTGATTGCAGAGACTCGTGACCTGGATCAGGACCTTGTCTACGCAAAGGAACGGAGGCTGATCGAGGAAATTAAGAGCTCACTTGAGCGTGGGAGAAAGGTTCAAGTCTATGCGGTCTATACCCAGAAACGAGATGTGACGCGTCGGCTAGAGAGCATCCTGGCGAAAGAAGGGATGAGGGTGGCTGTACTGACCACGGAGGTTGCTCCAGAGCAGCGCGAGTCATGGTACGAACGTCACCTGCAGGCTGGAGTTCAGGTCGTAATTGCCCATCCACGTTTGGTTCAGACTGGGCTAGATTTGTTAGCCATGGCTGACATTTTCTTCTACGAGACCGGCTATTCCATTTTCACGCTGCGGCAGGCCAGCCGGCGGTCGTGGAGGATCGGTCAGAACAAGAACGTCAACGTGAAATTCTTCTACTACGCCGGCACCATGCAGGAAGCATGCCTGCGGCTAATGGGGAAGAAGCTGCTAGTTTCGCTGGCCATGGAAGGGAAGTTTGCAACCGACGGTCTTCAAGCGATCGACGAAGGTGACGACATCCTGATGGCTATGGCGCGTGAGCTGGTGACGGAGAAGGGGATCGGGGAGACTGCTCATGCAGTCTGGAAAAGGCTTGTTGAGAAACAGGCGGAAGTGTTCGGAGTCCGAATACCTGGGACTCCGGACCCGGAAATCCAAGCTGAGCCTTGGGCCCCGGACTTGCCGGAAATCACCATTCCACCAGTAGCGCCGATACCGACGGTGGTGACGCAACTTCTGCTGTTTGGAATGTCGGACGAGGCGGTGCAGCGGCCCAAGGCCTCACACAAGTCACCGACTGTTCGCCCACCATCAAGCCAGCTGGGATTGTTCGGAAACTGAGTGTGAGGTGAGTTGCGGTCAGGACTGGCGGACGCTTGCAGCCAGGGTCGCGAGCTCCGGCTATCATGGATTTGACTATTCCGATGGCAAAGCCGAACGCTTAGGAACAACAAAGTCTGGGTAAGCAATTGAGGAGCAGCGTGTCCGGTGTCGTGTACCATTCAAAGAGCGGCAGGAGTATTTGGCTTCTGTTGACGGAGAGGGCCGGTAACTCTCGCATTTGACGCCCCGTATCAGAAAACGATCGCCGTCGGTGAGAGTCGAGCGCCAACGGACAAGGGCGGAGGTTGGCTCGCATGTATTAGGAGGCTCCTTCGAGATGACCGGCGAAGGGGCCCAGAATACATACGCTACCGCTGCTTCTCGGACTGATCGAGCTATGTAAACATGCCATGGCTGTATCAAGCCGGTGCCAAGTTGTCCGCTGCAGCGGGCAACCGAACTTCCTGCACGGATTGGCAAGTGACATACACCACGTATCCTAGCGGGCAATTCGTCAGTTTCAGATAATTCTGCAGTTGCGCGGCGTGCTTGCGCTGCACTTCAATTGTTGGTGCGACGTCGCTCTTCCAGTCGAGAATGGCGGCAGCCTTCGCATCTCCATAGGCGACCGCGTCGCAGATACCAGCAGTACAAAGCAAGCCGCCATCGTTCTGTGCAGCAGCCCCGTATACAGTGAACTCGGGCACAAGCTTTGAGCGGTGCTTGGCGACCAACGGCAGTTCGAGAGTTTTGCGAACCGAATTTGCAATCTCCTCAGAGGATGGTCCTTTCGCCGGATCAGCATGATCGTTGGCCCCTAGCTGTGCCAACAGTTCCGCCGCCCATTGCCGCAGTGCCTCAACGTCGTCCTGAAGTTCATGATTGAGCACCTCTTCTAAGAGCTTATGGAGCACCATTCCCCTGACGGCGGTGCTGCGCACGGCCGCGGAGACAGTCACGATCATTTCATCTGCTGGCTCAATTTCAGGACGCTCCTCACCCTCTTCATGCCGGCTGGGCTGACGCCATTTCAGCGAGAGAGTCTGTTCCACGACCCGTTTTGCCTCAGCTATAAATGTCTGCGCAGTCTGAGCACCACGCTCCTCCGGCGCTGGCGCCGTGACCCCGACCGGCGGGGCGATAAATGCTGCGAGTTTCGCCAGACCGTTGTCAACCAGGTCGAACCACGTTTTCCCCCTGCCTCTGCCGGCGTGGCGGGGCAGCAGTAAAAGGTCCCGTGCACGCGTTGCGGCGACATACCAGAGGCGGATATTCTCCCGCTGGCGCTGTTCCGCTTCCTGCTCTTTCACAGTTGCGTAGGATGGCGGCTCAATGTTGCCGGCCTTGCAATGCACCGTACCGTGCCGGCTTGAGTACAAGACACCTAGCGTTCCCCTCATGCCGGTGCACATATTCACCGGAATCACCACCGGCCACTCCAGGCCTTTGGCGCTGTGCACGGTTATGATTTGAACGACCGCTTCGGTCGCGTCGCAGCGTCCCTCTACCTCTTGCTCGGCTTCCTGCCAGCGTCGCATCATCTCTTGCGCAAAGCCGCGCAATCCGACCACGGAAAAGGGTCGCGCCATCTCCAGGAAGAGATCCACATTTGCCAGCGCTCGTTCGGGGTGTGCGGGATAACGCTCGACCAGCAGTGGCCGGACTCGTAGCTCTTCGACTGCCGCACTCAGAAGATCGAAGGGGCTCGTGGTGTAGGCCTTCCACTTCAGCGCGGCCAGGGTTCTCAGCGTTTCGGCGGCGACCTCATGCTTGACCAACTCTGGATCTGTGTGGACAGTCAGCCGCTCGCCTTCGGGAAGGCCATCGGCAATATCGAGGAATTCTTCTTCCGTCAGACCGACCAGTGGACCACGCAGAAAGGCCCCCAGCGCCATCGTGTCCCGTCCGCTGGAGAGCACGCGCGTAATCGCAATCAGGTCGTGAATTTCCTGGCGGCGGTACAAGCCTTTTCCCGCCTGGGTGGCAATGGGGATGCCGAGCTGCTCCAGGGCGCGCTCATACATCCATAAGCCCGTACCAGACGGCGAGAGCAGCGCAACGTCTCCAGGCTTACAGCGACGCAGTTTGCCAGTTTCGGGGTCGCGCACTTCCATCGTGCCGATGACCCTGCTGCAGATCTCCGCCACTGCGCGCGCTTCGAGTTCGCGCCGCTCGTCGGCTTTGGTCATTTCCGGTTCGCCCACGTCAATGCAGGCGACAGCCGCGCAGGGTGGAACCTCTTCTTTCACCGTGCACTCCAGTGCCGCGAATCCAATCTCTTTCAGTGGAGCAGCAAAAACGCGGTTCACATGCTGCAGGACGGGTGCGACCGAGCGGAAATTCGCCGTAATGGGCAGTACGTTTCCGGGAAATTGCTCGGCGATGATGTCGCGCGCGCGGCAGTACATCTCGATATCCGCCCGGCGGAAACGGTAGATCGACTGCTTGGGGTCGGCGACCAGGAACAGCTGTCCGGGCCGCAGTTTCCTCTGAAACCACTCGCCCGTGCCGTCCTCGCCGCAGAGGAAGAACAGGACCTCACACTGGACTGGGTCTGTATCCTGGAATTCGTCGACGAGAACGTGAGAGTAGCGGTGTGATAGCGCCTGCCGGACGCCCGGGCTGTCGCGGAGAAGGTCCCGCGCCTGCACCAGCAAGTCATCGAAGTCGAGCAATGCAGAGCTGCGCTTGAATTCCTGATATTCCTGCCGGAATTCGGCAACGGCGGCGATCAAGCGCGCCATGACCAGCTCGGCGATTTTGCCGTGAAGGTTAGTGAACGCCGCCGCAACGGTTTCGATATTCTGTCTGCACTCGCCGGCGATCTGGTCGGCATAATTGCCCGACTTGCCGCACCCCCGAGTCGCCTCCTGCCATGCCTTCTTCGATGGCGCCGCGTAGAAACTCAGATCGTTCTTAAGGACTGCGATGCGCGGTGGATTGACATAGGCCCACAAGGCTCGAAACGGGGTTTCCGGCGTGTAGCCCCCGGAGTAGTGCGCGGATAGTTGCTGGAATCCCTCATCGAAGCCTGCCGCCTTGCCTTCATCGAGGCCCAGCTTTGAGATCCAGGCGTGGTATTTGCTGATTGCCTCTTGGACCGCATCGAAATCCGCCTGCGCCAATTCAGCTTTCGGCGCTACGGCATCCCGGCGCGCGCTAATGACTTCGGCCAGGCTGCGGACCAGCTTGTCGTCGTTCTCAGACAGCAGCACTTCTGTGATAGGATCGTCAACCCCCTCGCTGGACAAGCGCAGGCGGAGCCAATCGGAGAACTGAACTCCGTAGTTCAAATCGCTCGTCGCCTCATCGGCGACCGAAGCCCCGGGGTCAATGCGTGCCTCGACCGGGTAAGGCGTGACAAGGTGCTGGCAGAAGCCGTGAATCGTCGTGCAGGTTAATTCGTCGAGCTTCTTCCGTGCCGCCGTGAGATTCTCGCGCTGCGCTGGCGTCAAGCCTCGTGGCAGTGCTGTCTGAAGTGGCTTTGGCACGTCTCCCGCGATCAACTTGTCGATGTACTCCCCGATGCGGCCCAGCAGTTCGCTCGCAGCGAGTTCGGTAAACGTGATTGCCGCAATCTGGGACGGCTCCTTACCGGCAGCCAGCAGCAGTGCCACTCGCCCGGCCAGTAGAGCTGTCTTGCCGGTGCCCGCGCCGGCCTCGACCAGAAGGGTTGCATCGTGCTCAACTAACGCACGCAAACGATTCGGAGCGTCTGTGCTGATCACGCCTTCGCCTCCGTCCACAGCTGCAGTAACCCGCCAACTGCGGAATCCCGGGCATTCCGTTTCAGCGGGAAATACAAGCCTTTAGCGTTGGCGGGCAGCGCAAACAGCGGCGCGTATTCGTAGTTCTTGTCCGCCTTCTCTTCCGCACTTGCTCCGAATGGGAGCCGGCCTTGTTGCGCGTTGCTTGCCGCACATGCTATGGTTGCGCCGAGCTGCGCTAGAAGGTTGTCGGTGTCTATCAATGGGAGATAGCCATTTTGCTGGCCGGGATACATGAGCGCCGCCTCAACCTGGGCGCCCACAATCAATTGACGGACTACGTGCGCGTATACAGACCGCTGCAGCTCCTGCCCTCGCTTCAGGCCCGGATCCTGCCCCGGTGCGATACCGACCGTCTTGTAGTCGAGCACGCGGGCGCGGGTGCGGTCGCCGCTCACATCCAGGCGATCGATCCGGCCTTGCAACGGCAAACTGAAGCCATCGATATTGAAGGTAACACTCACGGCTGGGTCCCAGGGACGCCCGTCCGCGGCTTCGTCCGCGTAGCCGAACGAGACCTCCACATACGTAAGCTGGTCCGGCAGCGCGGCCGGCATTTCGTTGAATGCGGCCAGGGCTACTTCGCGTCCCCTCGCCAATACCCGTTGCCAGATCCGTGGCGGGGGCGTGGGATTGGTACGGGCCCATGCTTCGGAGACTTCGCGAACGGCATCATCGACAGCTGCGTCAATGCTCCTGGGGGAAGCCTTCGCCATAGCTCCTGGCCTCCGCTCCAGTTTCTTGACAGCGCATTGCAGCAGTTCGTGGTAGAGGCTACCTTCGGCGAGGCCGTCCAAGATCACGGGCTGCTCCCCGGCCAAGTCATGCGGCTCCCACCAGCCGAGGCAGTACTGCCACAGGAATGCCAGTGGATCGGTCAGCAATACCCTGAGCGAACTGGTGGACTGAGCCTGCTTCAGGCGCTTCAAGATCACGGGATGATTCGCACGTACAATGCCGTCGTGCGCGGTCAACTCCGGTCTGCGCCAGTCGGCAGCGCAGGCGGCGGCAGACTGCGCCAGCGAAGTCTTCCTGAACTCTTCCCGGTTCGCCAGCAAGCGGTCGGATTCGCTCATGGCGTGCTGCGGAATACGTGCACGCACCAGAGGCTCCACAGCCATATCGGTTGGCAAAAGCGGGCTCGCGCCCAGCAGCCGACCGTCATTGCCCCGGCGGCTGCGTGAATACACAACTTCAAAGGCTTGATTGCAAAGGTGGCGGAAGCACAGTCGGTCGAACTCTGGGACGGACAGTGGTTCCAGTTCAGCCGCCGGTACAAGATGGCTCGGCAGGAGGCTATCTTCACGGGTCCGACGTGGCCATTGGCTGCTGTTAAGGCCCAGCAGGCGAACGAACTTCCGTTGCGTACCGAGGACAGCCGCAGCCGATCCCCAGACTATATTGGCGGCCGGATCAGTCGTGTCCGGGATTCGTTGCGCAGCAAGCGTCGTCGCCAGCGCTTGCGGAGGGCCGTCCAGCAGCGCCTGCCCCCAGATGGCCAACGCCTGGCCGTTCAGAAGCATCTCCCCGGCTTTCTCTGCGGCCTCCGGCCCTGCGCCAAGGACATCAAGCAACGGGTCAAGTACGGGTCGGAAATCCGATCCGTCTTCATCGGCAATGCGTGCCAATTCGAAGTCCCAATGCTCACGCACGAGCAAGGGCGCTTCGCGTGCCAGCTTCGTGTACCAGGCTTCGGGCAGGTTTTCCAGCGCATGGCAGTCACTCACCCTACGCAATGCCCGGATCACGCGGTCATGGCTGAGGCCGTGCAACATGACCTCCGCTAACGCCGCGCATTGCTGGCCGGCATAACCGGAGACCGCTGGTGCGCCATGAGCAAAATGGACGGGCAGCTGACTATCGGCTATCAAGGCACGGAAGTGGTCATCCCAGTCCTCGACCGAGGCCGCAACGATGGCGATCTCGTGCGGACGGGCGCGCTCACTGGAAACCAGTTCGCGCGCCCACCGTAACGCCTCAACGGCTTCGTGCTTCGGGTTTGCGCACGCAACGGCGCAGTGCGACTCCCGGCGCTCCCCACGCCAAACCAGTTCGATCCGGGTGCGTTCCAGCCAGCGGAGATCATCTTCGTCCGCTTGGCACGCATGCCACCGTACGGCAACGTGCTTCGCCAACTCGGCGAAAACCGGCTGCCAACAGCGGGACAAGCCGACGACACCGTGTACCTCGATGTCGCCAGTAACGTGCCGCGCGTGGTTGACGCGGGTAGCGGCTACGCGCGAAATATCGGTGGGTAAGAGAGAGCCAGGCGGCAAATGCGTGTGGACATAGGTCTCAATCGCGGCTAAGTCGGCTATGGATTCACCACGTTCCTTCCCCCACCGCCGGAGATCAAGCCTGGCGCTCCAAGCTTTGTGCAGGCTGCGGCAGACGGCATTCACCATTCCGGGCAGCGTTCTGATAGCCTCGATACTGCTGAATTCCAACTCGCTGAGCGCACGACGCACTAACTTCTGCAAATCGAGTTTGGAAACAATTTGCACAAAACCGCCGGTCAGCATTTCAGCCAATTGCTGGACGGTAACTATGCGCCGCCCATGCGCTTCTTGTTGCGCCGCTTGCAGTCGGCGCTCGTGCCAACTGACAGCATTGCACACCACTACAGTCTGTCGGTCCAAAGTTCCCTCCGCTCGGCAATCTGGCCGAAAGAGATTCGCGCCAATGCGCACGCGCTCGGCAGCCGGGCGCACGCGCCCGCTCGACGGAGTCGTGCGTCGCGCAGAGTATAACTCTTTTGGCAGCGGCCGAAACTACAAAACTAAGTCGCGAAATTGGCAATAAGTCAGGAAGAAGAATGCTGGCCGATTATTCTGGTTTGCAGGTGTGGTTTGCAGGTGTTGCGGACGTAAACAGAAATAACTAACATACGTCCCTAGATGTTCAGCGACCTCGCTCTGGATTTCTTTGAAATGAAACTGGGTTTCGCATCGTATTTCCTTGCGCGGCTAGAACGGTCTCCCCACCGTTTCCCTTCGGCGATAGCACCTCTTACTCCCTCAAAACTGCACCCGACGACTCCCCACCGCCGAAAGATGCACGATCGACGGAAGCGAGTCGACGCGTTAGCTCCGCTGAGAAGCCGTGAGGATAACTGTTGGGAAATCCCATGTGTTAAACAATGCAAGGAGTACAAGGTGGGACCCACCGAACGACCGTTTTTTTCCCAACATAAACCGACCGCGTATAAGGCGACCCTTCTTGGATGACGTGTAGGCCAAACTGAAGTGCCGCAACCCGCATGACGCGGATGAGGCTATTCGGTGACTCGCTGCCCTCGATAGATCTGATAAGTTTCCTTTCCTATCGATCCCGCTACCTCGAAGTACGCCAGAGGACTTCCGTGAATTTCTTTCAGAAGTGGCTTCAAGATCATACCGGGTTGATCAGACTCGTTCTTTTGCTGTTCGTTGGGCTCAATCTCTTTTCGGCCCATCGGATGTTTTCCGTATCCCTATCACTGGCTCTCGCCCACGTTCTCGTGGCCGCGGTACTCTTGTTGGGAGCAATTCTTATTCGCTAAATTCGGCCTCGGCAAATGCTTTCGGAAGGAGTTGAACGAGGATGAAAATTTCACATTGTGGCGATATACATCTCGAGGAGGACCGCTACTTCGACGACACTGCCCAGTGTCTGGAATGGTTCGTCGAGGACTCAATCCGCGCTAACACAAACGTCTTCGTTGTCGATGGTGATCTTACGACGTACAAGGCAACCATCAAGGAGCGGAATCTCTGGGTGGACGCATTGGTGCGTATGGCCAACCACGCGCCCGTCGTACTGGTCGCGGGCAATCATGGGGCGGAGCTCGAGGGAGACCTGTACGTCTATGCCCGTGCTCGGGGAAAGCACCCCATATATCTTTGCATTGAGCCCGAATTCATTGAGTTGGGTGAGGCCGCTCTCGCAGCTTTCCCATATCCTCGAAAGGCAGCACTGGCGGGGGATGACCAGAATCTACGCGAGACCTTCGCGCGGCAGCTTGGCGAATTCAACAAGAGCTTTGAGCAACGACCCGGATCCTACAAACTTTTTTTCGGGCACTTCGGTGTGGCAGGAGCACGCGTCAGCAGCGGGCAGCCTCTAGTCGGTCGGTGCGCTGAGTATCCCCTTGACCCGCTCCGCGGCTTGCAAGCGCAATACGTGGGACTCAGCCACGTTCACCTTCGTCAACAGCTCGCCCCGCGTGTTTGGTATGCAGGATCTCTTTCCCGTTGCGATTACAGCGAGGTTGAAGACAAAGGCTACCACCTGGTGACATTGCACGCGCCGGATTTCCTCCCGGACCTGTCGGACCTGGATATTGAATTCAGGGTGTCGCCCACACGCCGGATGGTCGAGCTTCACGCCGTTTACGAAAATGGCGAGCTGCTCCTACCTGACAACATGGATCCACTCACCTTGAAAGACTCTCGGGTGAAAGTGGTGGTGACGGTCCCAAACAGACCTGACCACCTGCTCAGCCGCGAGCAGCAAGAGAATCTCAGGGAGAAACTGCTAGCGGCCAATCCCGCCGAACTAAAGGTGAAGATCGAGCACGATGCGGAACTTCCGGCAGAGCCTGCTCCTATTGCAGCCGCCCGCTCAGCCGAGGAGAAGCTTCGTGCCTACTGGGCCCTGAGAGGTGCCCCCCCAGTGGACCGTCAGGGGCGGTTGCTTACCAAACTGGCTGAAGTTGAGAAAGCAGTTCTCTCCGGTTAAGAAAGCTGATCATCCCTATCCGTATATAACACCCCCTAACGCTGACTGCCCCTGAAAGGACACACCATGAGATTGCACCGCCTGCATCTGCTGGGAATTACCGAGGCATTCCCAAATGATGTCTGCGTCGACTTCGAAAGTCTGGGCGAGGGGCTAATCGCCATCGTGGGGGAGAACGGCGCCGGCAAGTCCACGCTGATCGGATCGGTCTTCGCCGCTCTGTTTCGCCAACTGCCCGGCCAGAAGCGCTCGCTTTATGACTTCGCCACCCATCCCCAGCCTGAAATCGACCTCACATTCAGTGTCAATGGCGCCCGCTACCGGTCGCTCCTCAAGATCGACCCCAAGTCCCGCCAGATGGAGAGCTACCTCTTCAACGGAGAGGGGAAACCGCTGACCAACGGCAAGAAGGAGCCCTTTGAGGAGCTTGTCCGCAAATGCGCTGGCACAGCCGACTTCTTCCTCAGCAGCATCTTCTCCAGCCAGAAGCGCACGGGTAACTTTCTCTCGCTGGACCGGAGCGAGCGGAAAGAGCTGTTCATCCGCGAGTTGCTCGGGTTGGACCGGCTGAGACTGATTGCAGCCGCGGCCAAAGACAAGGCCGACGAAGTGGCCAGGACCACGCTTGGCCTTGAAGGGCAGGCGCGGAGCCTGAAGGAGTTGGTGGAGGCCGGGGTTGAAGAACCCGCGGAAGTTGAGGCCGGACTTCAAGAGGTGTCATCTCGTCTTGAGACCCTGGAAGCTGAGAAGCGTGTGGCCCAACAACGGCTGCTGGAGCTTCAGGCAGCGGATGCCAGTCGGAAGCCGCTCCTGGCCGAGGTCGAGACTCTGAAACAGCGTCTACGCAAGGCCGACGCCGAGATCACAGAAACCAAACGCCAGATAGGAAGGGATGAGAGCCTTCTGACAGGAAAGAAGGACCTCGCCGATTTGACGGAACGAGGCGCGACACTTGCTACTCGCATCGAAGAGCTCCATCGACAGATCCGTCAGGTTCAGAGTCTGGAGGCATCCAATCGGGATACTGAGCGCACGGTCCAAACTCTGGATGCCGAACTTAGAGCGAACCTGGCCGAGCTTGAGCGCGTACGGGTGGAGCGTGAAGAGCTCGCGGTAGTACCCTGCCGGGGCGAGGGTGTGTACGCCTCGTGCCCGAAGATTCGACGCGCCGTTGAGGCAGGTCAGAAGATTCCCGCATTGGAAGGAGAGGCCGCGACACTCTCACTAGAAGTCGAGGTCCAACGCAGTTCGCTGGTGCAGATTACCACGCCATCCTACGAGCTCACTCGGACACTTGAAGGCTGTGAGCGGGACCGCAAGAAAGTCGATCAGGAGCGGGAACGCTACGAGGAATTGCGGGTCGCCGAGGCACGGCGGGACGAACGGCTCAAGGTTTTGGAACGCTCGGCTCAGGCCCGCAAGGAAGTCGGCGAGGAACTATCGAGGAAGGAATCTGCGCTCTCTGCATTCGCTGATCTCGACGGCAAGATGCAGACTTCACGGCGGGAGATTGAAAACGCGGACCGTCTGATTATCTCCTGCCGCCGTGAACGGGACGGCCTTATTGCCCGCCAGGCACAAATCAAACAGCGCCAGGAGCAGATCGAGGCGGCGCGTACACGATTGGCACAGGTCGAAGCCGAACTCGGCATAGCCACAACTGAACTCGAGGACTTCAGTTATCTCGCCAAGGTCTTCGGTCCGGACGAGATCCAGCTCTGCGAGATCCAGGCTGCCGGGCCACAAGTCTCGATCTTGGTCAACTCTTTGCTTGAGGGGTGCTTCGACAACAAGTTCGAGATCCGATTTAGGACGCAACGCCCCAAGGCAGACGGCAAGGGGATGGTAGACGATTTTGATGTCGAGGTCCGCAACAAGAATCTGGACCGCACTTGTTTGGTGGACGAACTCTCAGGCGGGCAATTTGTGTTGGTCAACGAAGCCGTTAACCTGGGCATCGCCATCTACAACATGCGCCAGGGCGAAGGCATTCGTTATGAGACTCTGTTCCGGGACGAAACGGTGGGAGCTCTGGATGCTCCCAATGGCAAGGAATACGTGCGCATGCTGCGCCGGGCTATGGACCTGGGTGAGTTCCACCAAGTCATCTTTATCTGCCATTCGCCACTCGTTTCGGAGTTGGCGGATACCGTCCTTTCTGTCCGTGGCGGCTGTGTGGTTACGGGTTCAAGTTGAAGTTGAGCTCCCCGGCGTGCCGGGAACAAAGCCTAGCAAGTTCACCAGCAGTAGGCACCCTGTTGGTTGCATTGGCGCGAATCAATGGCCCGTGATCCTTCAAGATGTGTACCCGATCATTCGATTGGATTACTTTCACTAGTAACAACGATTTTTCTTGGTACTGTACAACCTCTGTTTCTATTGATGGGGGCGGGTCGCATTGGGTTCGAAGGACGTTCGTCACGGTGTCCCCCAGCCCTTTGGTTTCGCATCCAATAACTCGTCCGTCGTCATCTACTCCGATTACGATAGTCCCCCCTTTGGTGTTCGCGAAGGCCACAGCAGTCTTGGCGAGGTTTGAGGGAGTTTCCTTTTGTACCCTCTCTTTGAACTCCAATGTTTCGCTCTCGCCGACCAGAAGGATTTGTTCAATTTCTTGCTGGGAGGTTTCAAATATAACGTGGGGATCCTGCCAACCTCTCCCCTCCTGAAAGGACTTAATGTGCAGGGCCTCTCCGGAAGCCTTACTGACTAGGGCAACCGATGCGAAGGTTGGCCTATCGTCAAGGTCAACCTGAAGGCTGAACTTGTCGGGGTTAACTCGTTTCTGAGCGAGAGGCCGACCGGGATTCTCCGCATATACTTGGACAACCAAGTCTTCCGGTCGCATGAACAGACTCTCGAAATCTACTTTCAAATAACCCAATGCAACGGTCAGCTTGGAAATCCTCGCTCTGAAATCAGGCAAAACGACGACAACCAGTCCTCGAAAGTAGTCGAGCCAGTTGGGGTTGCGGAGTCCAAAGATTTGAGCTAGAACGTGTTCAAGGCTCGGAAAATACGGAAGGTCAGCGGCCACCAGAGGATCATCACCTGGATGGCCCATGCCAACTTGAAGCTCAATAGTGAAGATGTCGGAGGGCCAATCAGTCCACTCGCGAGTGGACCACCAACTCTTTTGACCACCCGGTAGCCTTGGCTGAAAGGGCACCCCGCCGCGCGGGTCCCCGGTTTCGAGGATGTCCTCGTTCGAGAGCTTTTCCAGCACCGCTGCCACTTCAGTATGCGAAAGTAGCCGCCGAAGAATAGCCGCCTCTGGGTACTCGTACCGCAGTTCATCTGGACGCGGCATCCCTTTACGCACGAAATCAAACTTGGTGAGAAGATTCCGCCAGCCAGAAGGACCCCGTGAGAGGACGGTCGTTTGTACTCCAATTTCGTAGAACTGGCTGCCACGCCCTGCGATGAGTTGGAGCATGCGGCTAAGCACGAGCTTTTCCTGATCGGTAATCGGCATGACTCGTATAATATCTAGCTTACGGTGAGGAATCTACGTGGCGCGGCTCGCGTTATGCACAGACTTCCCCCCGGCTACGCTCCCTCAACAATCTTTCGCTCTTCGTCCGTGATTCCGTAAAGCTCGTAAACAAGTTCGTTGATATCTGCGTTGGTAGAGGCAATTTTGAGGTCGACTCGGTCCCGTTGGGACGGCGCGAGCTTGCCGGAATGGTTTTGCTTGTTCAATTCTTGCATCCGGTCAGCGAATTTCGCCTTCTTGTCGTGTCGGGCTTCGGTGCTTACCAACTCTTGGCCCAAAGAGCGTCCTACCGTCTACGTCTGGAGGCTACGTGAGTTTGGTGCCAGCCTTCCTCATCCAGTGCGCATACCCCATGCGATCAGTCCATCGCGACCTAACGCGCATGGCGCACCGGCAATGCCAATAGACCTCAGCCATTTCGGTGGCCTTTCCTTCGGGAAGGCCATAGGAAACCATCCGAGCCTTCACGTCGTACTCGTCCCAACCCTTCCTTCGTGTGTGAACAGTGACAACAAACCGGTAGAAACGGTCCCAGTCAAAAGGACTGCTCGCGTTATCGCCGTGCCGAAGCCCTACGTATCGGAACAAGGCAAACTCCACAGGGTCGGATGGTACTTCCATATTTTCCTTAGTTGGGGAATGCACGCGGGGGCCCGTGATACAGTTCCCCTTCAATGATCGTTCGCTGCTCGGCAGCGAATCCGTAAAAATCTTAGACAAGTTCCTCAATTTCGTGGTCGGTCGAGACAGTTTCGACCTACCAAAAGACGGAGGGTACGTTGTCATTCTTGAGGCGTTCGATCTCGGAGCCCATGAAGGCCAGCCTGAACCAACCTGATTGGAGTCGCCAGTGCTGGTCAAATGGGCCGACGAATAGGTCAGGCGGGAACGATTGCCTGGCATATGGGTTCTCAAGGACTATCATCCGGATTGTTCCCTTATAAGAGTACCGAGGCCCTCGCTGCTCGGAGATCTGCTGACAGATTTGTGCCTGTTCCAAAGGGTAAATTTCTTCCCCGCGCTGCTCCTTGACCGCGACTTGGTGCCACGCCTCGAGCCACGCATGGTTCAACTCGTACTCCGTCAGGATTGCAATGGCGCTGACTGTTGTGTTTTGTTTTGGCGTCAATGCTGCCTTTCCGAAGAAGCGGAAACTTCGCGGCTCGGCCCCGGGGTCGACAAAAAGATCCGGTTCCGTGTTCAAATACTCTCCAAATGCGGCAGGAAAGACGACGGATTGGTGAGCTGTCCGAACAATGCTCTTGCTTCCCCATAACACCACTCCGCAGCAGTTATCACGATAATCAGTGAACTTCTCCCTGGCCCGATTAATCCTGTCGCGTATCGGTGGAAGTGGGCTGAACCCGCCAACCGGCGGCGTCTCAGGCTCAGCAAACTCTTTCACTTCAAATACACAGTTCGCATCTCGATGTTTTACGGCGTAATCCGGTTGCTTCCGATTGGCCTCCGGTATGCGGGCCCAACTGAGATTCTGACCGGTAAGGTACTGCTCGAACTTTTCCTCTGATTCGGTCCTGATCGGCATGTGCGCTTTCCTCTTCGCCCGCAAGCACTGACGCCACGCAACCCGCTTTCGCATTGTGACCACAGCCACGGGCTATCTTCCTGAGCGCTTTGTCGACGCCCTCGACAAGTGTCCTCTCCTCATCGGAGGAGCCATAGAATTCGCAAGCTAATTGGTCAATCTCGCTTTGCTTGAACCGATTTCGTGGTCGACAGACACGATTTCGCATTTCGGACAGTCGAGCCCCTAGGGTGTGGGTTCCAGAAAAAAGTGGCCACTCTTACTCCAAAAGTGAGTCGATGGTTTCCAGTGCACTGAAGAGCCGCAGCGAATCGGCGACCGTCGAGTTTGCTGAGTCCCTGCCATGGAGAATCCAATGGCGGTTTATAGTAATGGGACGGTTCTTGTCAAATGGCGTGTTCCGGAATAGGTTTTCAACGAAGATTTCCAAGGAACGCCACATCAATGCATGGATTCCCCCACCAGACGATGCTTTTGCTTTGTTCGCGCAAATGCCCACCAGGAACTTCCCAGATACATTTTGCTTGTGAAGTGAGTCTCCCGCGTAAGAGACAATGTCGGCGCGCATTTAAAAACGTAGAAATTTGAACAGAGGCCGGTTGCCTGGGCGCAGGTGAAGAATCAGGTTTTCGAGTTTGAGGAGTTGGTGGCGGGAGCGGGGTGAAGAGGCACTT
>Ga0181539_1000712_pt1 | contig 39379 bp, 38 predicted proteins | sample PEATcosm2014_Bin_46_FD_119767 | JGI IMG/M metagenome (GOLD analysis project Ga0181539, IMG submission 119767) | Peatland microbial communities from MTU Mesocosm Facility, Houghton, MI, USA - PEATcosm2014_Bin23_60_metaG | ecosystem: Environmental > Terrestrial > Soil > Wetlands > Peat | place... | reverse complement strand
GTGTCGGTTGACTCATTGTTTTATCCATTCCGCTCACGGTAACACCCACTTCTGGCGCAACGTATCCTTTCCCCCCTTTTTAAACCCCCTCTCCGGTAACAAAACTTTTGGCGCAATTCGCCCCAGCCGCCCCTTTCTTCTTTGCCTTGAACTTTATGCGCCCAAAGCGCAATTTAATCCCATGCGCAGGTTTGGATTAATTATGGGCCTCTGGCTGGGGCTGCTGGCCGCTGGCGCCAACGCCGGCACCTACACGCTGACCGATGGCAGTCGCGTATCAGGGGCTCCGATGACCTACCAGGAAGCAGGGGTGGTGTTCAAACAAGGCAGTGAGACCTACTCCGCGCTTGTCCCGTGGGGCAGATTTACCGATGAGGCCCTGAAGCAACTGATGACCGATGCCGCAACGCCGCGCGAGAGAGCGATCGTCGAACCGATGGTCGCGGACCTTCCTGCCGAGAACCCCCAATCACCCGAAATCACCATCAGCCCCGTTGAAACGCCGGCCCGGCCAACCGGGCATCTTGGCCTCCTGGCCATTTTCACCAGCCTGGAAGGATGGGTCATCCTTCTGGTTCTCTACGGGGCCAACCTGTTGGCCGCCTACGAAGTGGCCGTGTTCCGCAACCAGCCGTTCCAAAGGGTCTGCGCTTACGCCGCCATCCCCTTCTTTGGAATCGCCATCCCCATTTATTTCCTGGCCATGCCCACAGTCCCACTGCCGGAGGCCGACTTGGGCCCCGCCAGCCAGCCCGAACCGCTCTCGCCCACCTTCGCCACCGCCCCGGTTTTTTCCCGGACGACAGAAGGCCAAAGCCCCCCATCCCCCGCCTCCAGCGAGAATATCCCTCCCGCCGCGGCCGCCGCGTCGGAGCCGCCGCCCGGGGAATTGCCCCCGCCCATCATCTATCAGCGCGGCGATTTCTCTTTCAACCGCCGTTTTTTTGAGACCAAGCTCGCCGCATACTTCCGGGTGGTGCTGGGAGAGGCGGAGAAGGACATGGTCCTCCAAATCAAGTCCAGCCGCGGCGATTTCATTGGCAAACGCATTTCCCGCATTACCCCCACCGATCTCTACCTCCAGGTTTTCAAGGAAGGCGCCACCGCCGACGAAATGATCCCCTTTGTGGAAATCATGGAAGTCCAAATCCGGCACAAGGACCTTGCTTGAACCAAACCGACCCACCCATTCCGCCCGCCGCCGCCAGGCCCGGCGCCATGAGATTTCGCGCCATCCTCCTCCTCGGCGCCCCGGGCTCCGGCAAAGGCACCCAGGGCAAAATCCTGGGCGCCATCCCCAACTTCTATCACTTCGCGTGCGGCGACGTTTTTCGCCACCTCACGCCCGACACCCAACTGGGCCGCGTTTTCCTGGAATACTCCAGCCGCGGCCAGTTGGTTCCCGACGCACCGACCGTCCGGCTCTGGCGGCAGCAAATCGAAGCGGACGAGCGCGCCGGTCTTTTCAATCCCGCCAGCGACACCCTTGTCCTGGACGGGATACCGCGGAACACCGGGCAGGCGGAAATCCTCCAACAATTCCTGGAAGTGCGCCTGGTTCTCTATTTCACCTGTTCGGACCTGGGCAAGTTGATCGCGCGCCTGCAAAGCCGCGCCCTGCGCGAGAACCGCCTTGATGACGCCAACGTCGAGATCATCCGGCGGCGGCTGGAAGTGTTTGAAAGCCAAACCAGGCCGCTGCTCGATTTTTACGGACTGGAACTCCTGCGCAAAATTGACGCCACGCAAACACCCGTAAAAGTTTTGGGCGACGTTTTGCGCGCCATCGAGGAACTCCCGCCCTGAGCGTCTTATTATTGAGGCGGATGGGAAAACGATCTTCCGCCCCGTGCCGCTTCCACGGGCGCATATCACTCTCTTTGGTGCTGTTGTGTCGTGGACTGGATTTCAACGATTGAAACCATTGAGAATTGGTCATTGAGAATTGGTCATTTGTCATGTAAACACCTTCGGTATGACGCCCCGGCAACTCTCAGAGCCATTGTGGCAGTTTGCGGCCCGCATCTTGGGAAAGTCCATTGCGACGGCCAAAGCCGGCAGAAGACAGTTGCCCGGCGACGGTCTGGAGACGACTCTTGCGATAACCGATGACAAATTCTCAATGACCAATTCTCAATTGAAAGGTCCGAAATCTTAACGCGCTTCTTCGCCGGCAGGAAACACCCAAGAAAGTGGAATGCACCCCCTTTGCACTTAAAAATCATATTCATGGGAACTGGCGAACTGGCCTGTGCCAGCCTCAAGGCCCTGGCCCAGCCAGGCGAATTTGATGTCGTCGCCGTGGTCACACAGCCCGACCGCCCCAAGGGCCGCGCCTTGAAACTCCAACCCTCCCCGGTCAAGGAAGCCGCCCTCCAGCTCGGCCTTCCCGTGCTGCAACCAGCCCGCGCGCGCGACCCCGCCTTTCTGGAGCAACTCCGCCCCTTCCGGCCCGACGTCATCGTCGTGGCCGCCTACGGGCAACTGCTCCCGGCGGCCATCTTGAATCTTCCCCCGCTGGGCTGCCTGAACGTCCACGCCTCGCTCCTGCCCAAATACCGCGGGGCCGCCCCCATCCAATGGGCGATCCTGAACGACGAATCGGAAACCGGCGTGACCATCATGAAAATAGCCCCCACGCTGGACACCGGCGACATCCTCGCCCGCCGCATCACCGAGATCACCCCCCAGGACACCGCCGCCACCTTGCACGACCGCCTGGCCGGGATGGGCGCGCAACTGCTGCTGGCCACGCTGCCCAAATGCGCCATGGGCATCCTCACCGCCCATCCGCAAGTTGAGGCCGAGGCCACCTACGCCCGCAAAATCACCAAGGAAGACGGCCGTCTGGATTGGACCCAGCCCGCCCGCAGCCTGTGGAATCGTGTCCGTGCGTTCACCCCCTGGCCCGGAGCGTTCACCTTTCCCCCGGCCGAGTCAAAACTAGGAATGATAAAAATCCGGCGCGCTTCCCCGCAAGAACCCCCCTCCGGCGCGCCCGGCGTTGTCCTCCAAGCCGGCAAGCCGGGAATCGAAGTCGGCTGCGGCCAAGGCTCCCTGCGCATCGAAGTACTGCAACTGGAAGGCGGGCGCGCCATGACCGCCGCCGAATTCCTGGCCGGACACCCCTTGCGCCCCGGCGACAAACTGGCGTGATGGCCCGCGCCGCGCTTACTGCCCGGCGGCAGCCGCCAGCGGTTTATTCATCAGGGAAATATAGTCGGCCATGATGTGCCGGGCTTCCGTCAAGATGAGATCACTGGTCACCGGGTCTTCCGGCCCGGCGTCGGCGTCTTCGGGATCGGCATTCTCATCGGGGGCGGGTTTGGGATTGGGTTTATAGAGCGTCAACTCCGGCTGATCCACGTTCTTCAAGGTCAGCTCATAGAATTTTTCGTCCGGCTTGGGGCGCGAGGCGCGTTCCTTCTTTCTGGCCTCCAGGCGGGCCTCCTTGTCGCGCTGTTCGGTCCGGCGCTCGGCTTCGTTCAGGGAGAGACTTTTGTCGTCCTGCCTTTTTCGGTACTCGTCTATGTCTTCCTGGAGATAGGCAAAATCCCTGTTTTTCTCCCGGCGTTCCAGGGAGCGTTTGAGCAGCTCCGGCAGATAGGGTTTGACCAGATTGAGGTTGGGAGGGAGATCGGCGCCGCCGACCGTGTCGGCCGGCAGCCAGTTGGGCTGTGAACTTTCCGAGAAATTGGCGTAATTCAAAATGGAGGGCAGCACGATGTCCGCCGCCACGCCGTTGCTCTCGGTGGTCAAACCGCTGGCGCGATAAAACTTTTTGATGGTCAAGTGCAACGATCCAAGATTCTGGCTTGGAGCGGCGCGCAGGCGGGGAATAAAACTGGCCAAAGGCTGCACCGTCTGCACGGTTCCCTTGCCGAAGGTCGTTTTGTCGCCCACGATCAGCGTCCGCCCGTAATCCTGCAACGCCCCCGCCAGAATTTCCGACGCCGACGCGCTCATGCGGCTGGTGAGCACCATCAGCGGCCCGTCGTATAATGGGGCGGCGTTGGTCGAGTTTTCCGTCACGATCGAGCCGTCCTGAGACTTGGTCATCACCACCGGCCCTTTGCTCGTGAACAATCCGGTCAACCGGATCGCTTCATCCAGATAACCCCCGCCATTGGTGCGCAGATCCAATATGATGCCCTCGACCTTTTCCCTTTTCAGCCGGTAGATCAGCGCGGCCACGTCCGTGGTCACCGTTTTCTTCTCATGGGGCGGACCTGAGCCGGGTTGGTCCGGGTCCGTCTCTCCATAAAAGGAAGGCACGTCAATGACGCCGATTCTGGGCCTGGCATCGAAGAGCGTCGCCTTGGACTCTTCCTCCACCAGTTTGACTTTGTTGCGGATGAGCGTGATCACCTTCGGACGCACCGAGGATTCGCGCTCTACGGTCAGCGTCACCGGCGTGCCTTCCGGTCCCCGAATCTTCTCCACCACCTCCTCCAGCGGCATCCCATCCACGGGCACGGGCTCCTGGTCCTTTTGCGCCACAGCCGCGATGATATCCTTGCTCTTGAGCAGGCCGGATTGTTCGGCGGGGCCACCCGGGATCAAGGACTCAATCTGGCACCGGTCCGAATCCGTCTTGACGAGCCTGGCTCCGATGCCGATCAGGGAGAGCTGCATCTTGATCTTAAAATTATCCGCCTCCGCCCGCCCAAAATAATCCGAGTGCGGATCGTAAGCGCGGGCCAGCGCCGTCAGATACGCTTCCAGCACATGACCGTCGTTGGTCAGTCCGCAATAATTCCTGAGGATTTGGACATAACGCTTCTGCAGGGATCTGACGATTCTGCCGGTGTCATTGGTCTCCAACTCGATGACCGACTCATACCCGTTGGCGGACGCCTGGTCCGGCGGCGCCGCGCCATTATTGGTATCCGACGCCCGCTCAAATCGAATCAGGCCCAGATCCGTCCCGCCTTGGCCGAAAAAGTGGTTGGTGATTTTGAGCAAGTTGCCGCCGGGCGGAATCTGGAGATGGATGGTGGCGTTGCTGGCCTCGTTGTTGAACCCATCCAGCCGGCCAAACTCGTGACCCTGCTGATCCTGGAATTTCGCGGGCAGAAACTCGAAGCTGTAGGAATTGGTTGTCTTTCTGGCCAATGCAATCACCAGATTGCTTTGCGCATCAAAAGTCACTGGCCCGAAATAGGCCACCTTCTGCGCGAGTTTTTCATCCAGGTACTCCAAGCGCACCTCCTTCCGCCAGAGGTTGGTCGCCTCGGCCATGTCCTTGGGATTCGGCAGTTCGTGGCGGTCGGGCGTGAAACGCTCGTGGCCCGTGAATTCAAAATGCTCGTTCTGCAACACATTGGTTTCATAAGCCTCCCGTTGGGCGGCCCGCTCCAGGAACCGGGAAAATATCACGTAGGCCGGGCTGATATCGTGCTTGACCAAGGTGTAAACCTGCAAATTGCTGCGATAAGCCTCAAACTCTTTGAGATCGGACTGCAGGAAGAAAAGATGGAAATAATCCAGCGTTTCGAGGTAACGATCCAGGAATCTGCCCGAAATCTCGGCGTCAAACGGATGCTGTGTAAACTGGTAATTGGTGATCGCCCCTGCGGTCCAGTAGGCAATGCTGGCGTCGGTTGGATCGGGGCTGAGCGCAAAGAGCGGGCTTGCCGGCGGCGGCAATGGCCGCTCCAACGTGGTGTTTGAATCTTCGGCTGCGCGGGCTGAGGGCGGCAATGCCGCCAGCGCCAGCGCGGCCAGGCAGTGAAAATAAAATCGAGCTTTCATGCAGTCATCGCCATGCCTATCATCCGCGACCGGCAGGGGATTTTCAAACCCAAAGAGCAGCAAAACTCGAAGTTTTCCGCCTCCTCTTGGCTCCCTGGTTGCATAGCTGTGCTCAAAGACAAACGAAGATAGCAGAAAAATCAAACTTTGCCAGTGTTCAATTGCGGATTTGTGATTTTGTTGTGTTTCGGGGGCAAATGAGAGATGCTGGTTTGCCAGTGGAAATATGCGACTGATCGGCCTTTTAAGCAATGAATCCAACGCCAGGAAATTTGGCGACTATTTGACCGCGCTGGAGATCCCCAACTGCCCGGAGCCTGAGGCGGACGGCCAGTGGGCCGTGTGGGTTCTTTCGGAAGATCAGCTTGAGGCTGGCCGCAACGCGCTGGCCGGCTTCCTCCAGAACCCCAATGATTCGAAGTATCAACACGCCTCAGCAAAGGCGACTGCGATTAGGCAACGCGAGGAGAAGGAGAAAAGCCAATATGCCAGCCGCGTGGTCACAAGCCAGGCGCTCTGGCCCAGCTATGCCATCGGCCCTCTGACGATCATTTTGATTGGCATTTGCGTGGCGGTGGCGCTGCTGCTCGGTCTGCCGCCGAAAACGCCGTTGCTTTGCCTAAGCGTTATATCGAGCTCTCTGCCGGAAATCCGGCAAGGGGAGGTTTGGCGGCTGATCACGCCAATCTTCATTCACATGAACATCGCCCATATATTGTTTAACATGCTTTGCCTCAAGGACCTCGGCTCGATGATCGAATCCCGGCAGGGGAGCCTCAAGTTGTTCCTGCTGGTTTTGGTCATTGGGATTGGCTCCAATCTCGGCCAGAATCTGGTTGTCGGGCCGGAATTTGGTGGCATGTCCGGCGTTCTTTATGGTCTGTTTGGCTACATCTGGATGCGCGGGAAATTCGATCCCGCTTGCGGGCTGCGACTCATGCCATCAACCGTTGTGATGATGTTGGGGTGGTTTGTGCTTTGTGTCTTAGGGTTGATTCCGCGCATGGCCAATGGGGCGCACGGCTTTGGGTTGGCCATGGGGATGATTTGGGGCGCGGGGCTTCCTCTGGCGAAAAAGCTTTTGAAACCGTGAAATTTGATTTCCAATGCCTGCAAACGTAGCGTTAAAAACATCTGATATCTATGAATGACCAATTCCGAAGCGAGAGTGACTCCATGGGCCCGATGCAAATCCCCGCCGACGCCTATTATGGCGCGCAAACAGCGCGTGCCGTGGAGAATTTTCCCATCAGCAACCTGCGGTTTCCGCGCTCCTTCATCCGCGCCCTGGGTCTGATCAAGAAGCACGCCGCCTTGACCAACCAGGAGTTGGGCGGACTCAAACCCGAGCTTGCCGAGGCCATCGCGCGGGCCGCCCAGGAAGTCGCCGAGGGGAAGTGGGACGCCCAATTTGTCGTGGACATTTTTCAGACCGGCTCCGGCACCTCCACCAACATGAACGCCAATGAAGTCATCGCCAACCGCGCCATCGAACTGCTCGGCGGCAAACGCGGCGAGAAGCGGGTGCATCCCAATGACCACGTCAACCGCGGCCAATCGAGCAACGACGTCATTCCCACCGCCATCCACATCGCGGCGCTGGAGGCGATGGAACGTCGGCTCATCCCGGCCCTGGGCGCATTGGAGGAAGCGTTGCAACGCAAGGCCGCGGAGTTTCACGATGTGCTCAAAATTGGCCGCACCCATTTGCAGGATGCCACGCCCATCCGGCTCGGCCAGGAATTCGGCGGCTACGCCAGCCAGATCCATCATGGCGTGGGGCGGTTGTGCGCGGCGGAAAAGAATCTGGGCGAATTGGCCTTGGGCGGCACGGCCGTCGGCACGGGCATCAACACTCATGCCGAATTTGCCCGCCGCACCATCGCCCGCCTGGCCGCCGAGATGAACCTGCCCTTGCGCGAGGCGGAGGATCATTTCGAAGCCCAAGGCGGGCGCGACGCCTTGGTGGAAACCAGCGCCATGCTCAAAACCGTGGCCGTCAGTCTGATCAAGGTGGCCAACGACATCCGCCTCCTGGGTTCGGGTCCGCGCCTGGGGTTGGGCGAATTGAGACTCCCCGCCACCCAGCCCGGCTCCTCCATCATGCCCGGCAAAGTCAATCCGGTCATGTGCGAAATGGTGTTGCAAGTTTGCGCCCAGGTTTTGGGCAACGACGCCGCCGTGACCTTCAGCGGCAGCTTTGGCAACTTCGAGCTGAACGTCATGATGCCCGTCATGGCCCACAATCTTCTCCAGTCCATCGAATTATTGGCCGCGGCCGGCGAGGTCTTTGCCAGACGGTGCGTGGCGGGGTTGGAGGCGGACCGGGAAAAATGCCGGAATAACCTGGAATTAAGTCTCTCCAATTGCACCGTCCTCGCCCCGGTGATCGGATACGACAAGGCGGCGAAAATCGCCAAGGTCGCTTTTGAAACCAACCGCACCATCCGCCAGGTCGCCCTGGAAATCTCCGGCCTGGAGCCGGCCCGCCTGGATGTTCTGCTCGACCCGGCCAAACAAACCGAACCGGGCGGGGAATGAAACCAGCCGGCCAGAAAGAAGCGCTCGCCTGCGCCGTCCGCGCCGCGCGCCGGGCCGGCGCCCTGATCCGCCGCCATTGGGGTGTAAAGAAGAAAATCAATTCGCGCACCCGCCACGACATCAAGCTGGACCTGGATGTCCGCTGCCAGGAGCTGATCGAGGCGATTTTGCTCGGCGCATTCCCCGGCTCGGGTGTGCTGGGCGAGGAGGGCCTGGCCGGGGCGGCGGAGCAGCCGTGGCGCTGGGTGGTGGATCCGATTGACGGCACCGTCAATTTTACTTACGGCGTCCCTCACGCCTGTGTTTCCATCGCCTTGCAGGAGCGCGTCCAGGAGGCGGAGGATTATGCCACCGTCATGGGCGTGGTCTATGATCCCTTTTGCGATGAGCTATGGACGGCCACCCGCGGCGGGCCGGCCCGGCTGAATGGCAAGATTATCCATGTCAGCGGGAGGAACAGGTTGGAGGAAGCCATCGTTTCCATCGGCTTTGCCAAAGACCGGCAGAGCTTGCGGGCGAACCTGCCGGTGTTTAACGCGCTGGTCGGGCGTGTGCTCAAAATGCGCATGATGGGTTCGGCGGCCCTTTCCCTGGTTTACGTGGCCAGCGGGCGTTTTGACGTTTATCTGGAATCGGGCATTCGGATTTGGGACATCGCCGCGGCGGGATTCATCCTGGAGCGGGCCGGCGGCGAGTTCTGGCGCCGGGCGTTGCCGGGCGGGGACCAATATCAAATGCTGGCCAGCAATGGTTTGCTGCGCCAAAAAGTCGAGCGCGTCGCCCGCCAGGCGCGGAAGCGGGCGTGAGATCATCGGGCGTGATGGGACTGCCGATTCAATGGAACTGGCTGGCAAAAATCTCCGCCTCGGTCTCGGTGATCACTCCGTCCTTGTTGGTGTCGCAACGCCGCACGGCCTCGTTGAATTTTTCGTTCTCGCCGGATTTGACCGTGTGTGAGTTATCGAAGACAACAGGGATGGAAACGTCGGTATGGGATTCGACGCTGGCGTGGAATGGCATTTTGCTTAAGGCCTCGTAGAAGATGCGTCCGGCTTTCTCGCTCTCGAACTGCACCTTGACGCGCTCCACGTCGCGGTAGGTTGTGTCCGAATGATGGATGCAGCCGGCCAGACAAAGCACGGCGCCGCCGACCACGGAGAAATGCAGAATTGAACGCGCCACTGTCCTAAGGTTTGTCACTATATGCATGCGTTTATGATGTCACCGCGCCATGGAATGTCCAGGCTCATCTGGCGGCTGACTGGTTTTTGGTTGTCATAATGCCATTTCCAGTTTGCTTTTGCACTGTAGCGGCAGCCCGCATCTCTGCAGCCCGCATCGCTGCGGGCCAGCCTTCTGTTGTTCCATCTGTCTATGACCGCCGCAAATCAGTTTTGAAATAGTGCAATTACGGACTGGAAGTTGTATAACTTGCTCGTATGCAAATAGTTGCAACTAAATCCACTTGCCTGTTTTTGCGCCTTCCCGGCAAAATCTTCCCCCTCTAAAACCTCCGATTTCTCCGATTTCTCCGATTTTTTGTAGCATCTTCCCTTTCCATCCCGGCTAGGGAAGGATGTGGGTGGCGGGGATGATCAGGCAGGCCGGCTTGGTACCCACGCTTTGGGGAGCGTAACTGGTCGCGAAGTTGTTGGCGGAGTCCGCCGGACACGCGGGCAAACTGCCGGCGGTCGTGCGGCCTAGGTAGGGCTGCAAATCGCTGGCGGCCGGGGTGTCGGGGTCCTGCTGGCGCTGTTCCAGCGCCCATTGCTGCTTGGCGTTGTCAATGCAGCGCAGGTTGCTGATGCAGGCATTGGTGCGGGCGAGGTCGCGCGAGTGCGCGAAGTTTGGGATGGCGATGGTCGCCAGGATTCCGATGACGGCCACCACGATCATGATTTCGATCAGGGTGAACCCCGTGTTGCGGCTGAGGTTGCTTTTCATAACTGCGTTCCTTTCCAGCACGGCGTGAACGCGGCCAGGGGCGGGTTTATAGGAATACTGTTTTGTTCACGAATTGCCCCTGGCCAACCGCGCTGTCAAGGATTCAACCCCTTCCCGGCGGATTGGTTACGGTTCGATGCCGTAGATTTTGATTTTGTTGTAGAGGGTCTGGCGCCCGATGCCGAGGCGCTTGGCGGTTTCCAGTTTGTTGCCGCCAGTCTCGGTGAGCATCTGGATGATGGTGTTGCGTTCCATCGCTTCCATCAGGGTGAGGTCGGGATTGTTTTCCGGCCGGGTGGTCACGTTGGTGATGGACAGATCGCGGGTGTCCACGACGCTGGCTTCGGACATGAGGACGGCGCGCTGGATTTCGTTCTGCAACTGGCGCACGTTGCCGGGCCAGTCGAAAGCCTTCAACACTTCCGAGGCCTCCGGCGTGAAGCCGGTGATCTCGCGGCCCGCCTGCGAGCCGTAGCGTTTGAGAAACGCGCCGGCCAGGGGAAGAATGTCCTCGCGCCGCTCGCGCAAGGGGGGCAGATAGATCGAGATGGCGCTGATGCGGTAGTACAAATCCTCGCGCAACTTGCCGCACTTGATGGCGTCGGCGGTGGGCCGGTTGGTGGCGGCGATGACGCGGCAATCGCTCTTGTAACTGGCGCGCCCGCCCACGGGACGGACTTCCTTTTCCTGCAAGACGCGCAGGAGTTTGCTTTGGGTGTCCACGGGCATTTCGGATATTTCATCCAGGAAAAGCGTCCCGCCCTCGGCCAGGCGGAAGAGGCCTTCGCGGTCCATGTTGGCGCCGGTGAAGGCGCCTTTGACGGAGCCGAACAATTCGCTTTCGATCAATTCGCGCGGCAGGGCGGCGCAATTGATTTTGATGTGCGGCCCCTTGTTGCGCGAGCTCAGGTTGTGCAGCAAATCGGCAATGACTTCCTTGCCGGTGCCGCTTTCGCCGGTGATGAGAATGGGAACCTCGCTCGGGGCCACCCGTTCAATGTCGCGGACGACTTTCTTCATGGAGGGGCTTTGGAAGACGGGGGCGTCACCGCCGGTCATGGTGGCCAGGGCCTTGCGCAGGGAAACGGTCTCGGTGCTCAGGCGCTTGTGTTCCAGGGCGCGCTGGATGGACAGGAGCAGGGTCTTGGTTTCAAAGGGCTTGCTCTGGAATTGGTAGGCGCCGCGCTTGGTCGCCTCCACCGCCTTGTCCAGGCTGGCGAAGCCGGTCAGGACGATGACTTCGGTGTCGGGCCATTGTTTCTTGATTTGCGGGAGCAGTTCCAGGCCGTCGCCGTCGGGCAGGACCAGGTCCAGCAGGATGACGTCGGGCTGAGCGAGTGGAAAGGAGGCGATCAATTCCGCGGCGCTGGTTTTGAGGATGGTTTCGTAGCCTTCCTTTTCCAAAATGGTGCTCACGAGGTCCCTGATGCCCTCCGTATCATCAACTACCATGACTTTGGGTTTCATAAATCAATTCTTATTTTGCCGCGCGCAGGCCCGCACAAAACCGCGGAACAGCCGCAAAAAAGTTCCCTGACCGTCGAGCATGCGCTCGGGGTGGAATTGCACCGTCAGCAGAAAGGGCAACCGGCCGGGGTCTTGCAACTCCGCCGCCTCAATGATTCCGTCCTGGCTCCGCGCCACCGCGCGCAGCGGGCCAGCCAGCCGGCCAATGGCCTGATGGTGCGTGCTGTTGACGCGCAGGGTCCGCGCACCCGTTATTCTGGCCAGGAGGCTGTCCGGTGTCACGCTTGTATCATGCACCGGTTTGGTTTTATTTGCCATCTGATTGTGATTGAGCGCGTTGGGAACCTGGGTGGCGATGTCCACCAGGAGCGTGCCGCCGAGCGCCACGTTCAACATCTGGTGGCCGCGGCAGATTCCAAACATGGGCTTGCGCTGCTGGAATACCTCCCGGATCAACACCGATTCCCAGAGGTCCCGTGGCGCGTCGTGGGAACCGGTGGTTTTGGCCAGGCGCCCGGACAATTTCCTGGCATACAATTTGGGATCAATGTCGTCTCCACCCGTGAGCAGCACGCCGTCGCAACGGCGCACGGCCTCGGCGATCACTTCCCGGCGGGTGGTGGCGGGCAGAATCTGGGGCAACCCGCCGGCGGCGATGAGGGCGTCGGTGTAACGATTGGACAAACTGACCGACCGGTCGGCGAATTCGGCCCCGGCCCGTTCGGTGGCCGGGGCGACGAGAATGAGCGGGGCGGCGGAGAAGGGGCGATGGGAGCGATTCGCTTTTTTGGCGTTGGGCATCTTAATCTAAATCCTAATCCTGATCTTAATCCTAATCTCAAACCGGATGCACGAAGATTACGATGAGGATTAAGATTATGAAGCAAAAAAAAGCGGCAATCTTCCCTGGAACGATGTTTGCGCGGAGTTTTCATGGGGGTTGGCCGGGGCCGGGCAGGGGGGCGCTGGTTCGCGGGTATTGTTCGGAGATCATTTTGAGGAGCTTGTCCTCCTCCTCGGGGCGGAGGAGGCGGCGGTTGATGCGGCGGCGGACCGAATCGAGCAACGCCAGCCAGTCTTCCAGCGGCGGCTTCTGGACGGCGCGCCATCGGTCGAAGCGTTTTTGGCGGTGGAAGAAGCGCCACTGCTTGCCGACATGCTGGGCGTAACATTGCAAGTCCGCGCCATCGGGGGTCTGTCGTCGCCAACTGATTTCCGCTTTTGGCATGAGGTCACTCGGGTAAAGCCACGCCGGCCACGGCCAGGGCGGCGATGCCTTCCTCGCGGCCAATGAAACCGAGGCCCTCGTTGGTGGTGGCTTTGAGGCCGATTTTTCTGGCGCTGATGCCCAGGGCCTCGGCCACGTTTCTTTTCATCGCCTCGGCGTGCGGCATCACTTTGGGCGCCTGGGCGATGATGGTGGCGTCCACATTGACGATCCTGCCGCCGTGGAACCGGACCTGTCGGGCCGCCTCCTCCAGAAAGACTTTGCTGGCGGCGTCTTTCCAGCGGCGGTCGGTGTTGGGGAAGAAGGTGCCGATGTCGCCTTCGCCGATGGCGCCCAGCACGGCGTCGCAGATGGCGTGCATGAGTACGTCGGCATCCGAATGCCCTTGGAGTCCCTTGGGATGGGAGATGGCGACGCCGCCCAAAATCAGGGCGCGCCCCGGCGCCATCGAATGCACATCATAACCGATTCCAACATGGACCATGCGGGCATCTTAAAGAGGCGGCGGCGCATTTTCAAGGAAGGGTTTAAGAGCCACTTTTAATGAACTTGATGGCAGAAATATCCCAGGTTTCAAGGAGCGGCTCCGATGGCCGTCGGCTGGAGCGGCAAATCACAGGTGGATGATGTATTTGGCCTCATCGCCCGGACGCGGGAAGATCAGGCGCTTTTTGCCGTCGGGGGTTTTGATCAGGCCGACCGGGGTGTTGGGGAACAGCGCCAGCAATTGGTCGTCGGTGAGATATTGCACCTGCTCCTCGCCGGGAGCGGTTTTGGGTGGCAGGGCACACGCCTCTTTGGGGGCGGCAGGGTACCGATGGACCGCCAGCGCGGCCAGAATGACCGCGGCCAGCACGACCAAAGTGCGCGCGGCGAAGCGGCAGGCTCTGCGGCGGCGCATAATCCTTCCGCCCGCCCGCAAGATGGCCTGGCGGCGGGCATCGCCGGGGGTGGTGTGGAGCACATCGTCAAGTAAAATTCTTTTGTCAGGTTGCATCGGTCATCCTTTTGGCGAGGAGTTCGCGCAGTTTGGAGCGGGCGCGCTCCAGGCGGCTGGAGACGGCTTTGGGCGTCGTTTCCAGGCGGGCGGCGATTTGCTTGTGGCTGGCGCCGTCGAAGTAAAACCACTCGACGATCTGGCGGTCGTCCGGCTCCAGCGACAGCAGGGCGGTGTCAAGACTTTGCTCAAGGGCGTCGTCGGTCTGTGGAATTTCGGCCTCACGGGGGAGGTCCGCCAGGGCGGTGTGTTCGGGCCGGCGCCGGCGCTGGCGCCAGATTTTTTGCGAATGTTGCCGCGCCACCTGGGCCAGCCAATTCCACAAATGATCCTCGCTTTGCGCCGGCTTGAGCTTGGCGGCGGCGGTCAACATCACGGATTGGACGATTTCATGCGCCACGGTCTCGTCGCCCTGGTGGAGCGCCACCGCCATGCGGAAGAGCCGCCGGTGATAGCGATCATAGAGCAGTTGGAAGCCCGCTTCATCACCCTGGGCGACGGCCGCCGAAATCTGGCGGGCTTGAGCGTCGAGCGCCGCGCCGGGGGCGGTGGCCGGGAATGACATGGCGGGAGTGGCGGCAATCATCTGACCATGAACATGGCAGGACCCCCGCGTTATTTCAAGCCCGGTGGCGGCCCCGGCGGGGCAGAAGGGAGACGTTGCCCAGGCGGCTCATTCAAAAATGCTTGCTTCCTGTCATGGTCCACCTTTTGATGCAAGGCGCTGAGAGTTTGCTGAGTCAAGTTGATTTGGTCCTGCGTGCCGGTTACCACCAACAGCCCCGCATCCGGATGAAACGCCAGGCGTGGCGGCTTTTCACCCTTGGCGGCGTCATTCTGGACGACACTAATCGCATCGAAGAGCTTTCCCTCAGCAAAACCGATGCCCTCCTTATCGGGCAGGAGATCGCTGATGTAGAACACGGACGATTGCGCCGGGGATTGCAGGCCGGATTTTGTCTCCAAGACTTCCAGCACCGCGGTGGGCCGGTTGCCGTTCAGAACTAATTTCCAATGGAGCGGGGTTTTATCCGCTTCAAACAACATATTCATCGCGTTGAACACATCGGCCCCTTGCACGTTTTTGAGTTGCAAATTTATTATCGTAGTGTGTTTGTCGTCGCCCTTGGTTGGAAGAATGACGTCGAATTGGTTGCGGAACTGGTCGAGAAGCCAGCGAACGACCTCTGAAAGGGGGAGGTCGCGGAAGTCAATGTTCGTGGCGGTCGGGCCAATGTTCGCCCATGCCTTCAGGACCTCCTGGTCCTCCTTCGCCGCCGGGGATGGTATTGGGGATGCTAACCTTGGCACTCCGCTTGGTGGAGGTTGAGCTGCGGCGCGAGGCGCAGCGGCGGCCAGGGCCAGCCCCGCGAGCAGGGCGGCGACGATTCTCCGAGGGATTCTATTGCTTTGTTTCATAGGCAGTTTGTAATTGTTCACTGTTCCACCCGGATTAGCCCCGGATTGCCGAAATGCCTCGAAAAATCTTTGTCACGACCGATCACCGGCTGCGCAGGGTCAGGTGCGCCGCAGGCAGGCCGGGAGCAGTGACCGTCACTTCGATGGCGCCGGCAACGGGCAGGGTTTGCACGACGGCCAGCGCGCGACCATGATTCAACTGGCGGGCGGGGCTGGTCAGGGGAGTGTTGTCTGTCTGGTTGCCGTTGTCCACGGCGCGCAAGCGCCCGGCGCCGCTGACCTGGACGGCGCAAAGGGCGTTGCCGTTGGGGACCAGGACGCCTTTGGCGTCGAGCAGGCGCAGTTCGATGCTGGCGGCATCTTCGCCGTCGGCGGCAAGTTTGTCCTTGTCGGGCACAAGAGCGATGCGCGCGGGTTCACCGGCTGTGGTGAGACGGTATTCCACGGTGTTTCCGCCGCGCCGCCCGACTGCTTTCAATTCGCCCGGCTGAAAGGCCGCGTCCCAGCGCAGGATGCAGTCGGGCGCGTCGGCCACGTTTTTCAGGCCGAGGGATTTTCCGTTGAGGAAAAGTTCCACGGTTTTGCAGTTGGAATAAACTTCGACAGGCAACTGCGCGCGGGCGTCTTGCGCCCAGTTCCAATGGCTTTCCAGTCCGCCAAACCGGTCGCGTCCGGCATCGCCGCCGCGCGGGGCGGGGCGAACGCCCATATAGACCATCGGCTTTTCGGACCAAAGCGACTGGCGCAACGCGCCGCCCGGCTTGAGGAAACCGCTGGTGTCAAACAAACCGCTGGCCGAGCCGTGCGAGGGCCAGGGGCCGGCTTCGCCAAGGAAGTCAAAGCCGACCCACAAGAATTGGCCGGTCACGCGCGCGTTGGTGACGATCAAATCCACATAGCTCATTTCCAAACCGTCTTCGCTGCCAATAAACTTGCGATTGGGATAGGCGGCCAGGTCGTCGAGCAAGGGCTGCGGCAACTGGTAGTTGTAGCCCACCACGTCCAACGCGTCGGCCAGCCCGATGCGATTGGAAGTGCGCAGGGCCGCCAACCCCGCGGTGATGGGCCGGGTGGTGTCGGCCTGGCGGACGGCCCGGATCAGGCGCTGTCCGTCGGTGGCCAGGACGGCGGCGGTTTGGTCGTTGAAGGGGTCGTCGGGAAAATCCACTTCGTTGCCGATGCTCCAAAGAATGACGCAAGGATGGTTGCGGTCGCGCAACACCATGTCCCGCAGGTCGGCGTCGGCCCATTGGGCGAAGAATTCGGAATAGCTGCCGTGGAGGGAGGGCGTGCCGGCATTCCAGCCGACGAGCCATTTGTGTTTGGAGCCGCTCCATTCGTCGAACGCTTCGTCCATGACGAGAAATCCTAGCCGGTCGCACAGGTCGAGCAACTCCGGGGCGGGGGCGTTGTGGCTGGTGCGAATGGCGTTGCAGCCGATGTCTTTGAGCAGGCGCAGCCGGCGTTCCAGCGAGGCCTCCGGCACGGCGGCGCCCAGCGCGCCTCCGTCGTGGTGGATGCAGACGCCCCTGAATTTGGCGAACTGGCCGTTGAGCAAAAAGCCCCGCTGCGCGTCAAAGAGGATGGAGCGAATCCCAAACGTCGTCTTGACAGTGTCCAGCGTCTTTTTGCCCATCCGCAGCGTGGTCACGGCCGTATAAAGGGCAGGGGAGCCGGGCGACCAAAGCTTGGGAGAAGCCAGCAAAGTGCTTTGGGTGAGAATGAGAGTGGCCGGACCCTTGAGCATGACCTGGTCCGGCGGCACATTGGTCATTTGCGCGCGGCCGCCGGCGATGGTTTGTTTGCTCTGCATTCCGCCCACGCGCCTGCCTTTCGGGTCCAGCAGATCGGTGGTCAACTCAATCTCTCCCGCCTCGCCCTGGTTTTCGATGGCGGTCTGGATTTCCACCCGCGCGCTTTTCCCGGAGACCTCCGGGGTCGTCACAAAAACGCCGTCTGATCTGATATGCGTCTTCTCTGTGGCGATGAGCCAGACATGGCGGTAAATGCCCGAGCCGACGTAAAAGCGGGAATCGTCCATGGCCGAGTGATCCACCCGGACGGCAATGGTGTTGGCGCCGCCGACGATGAGATGGGAAGTCAGGTCGCAAGTGAAGGAGGTGTAGGCCCACGGACGCCCTCCGACCGGCGCGCCGTTGAGCCAGACCTGGCTTTTCTCCGACACGCCGTCGAATCGCACGCTCACCAGCTTGTCCCGCCAATCCGCGGGGACGAGGAGTGTCTTCTGGTACCAGGCGATTCCTCCGGGCAAATATCCCGTGCAACTGAAATTGGTTTGGGAAAAATCGCCCTCCACGCTAAAATCATGCGGCAGATTCAAGACCCGCCAGGATGCATCGTCAAAGGGCGGCCGGGCCGGTTGGGTGATGTCGCCCAAATGAAAGCGCCAGCCGAAATCGAAGTTCTCCCGCACGCGCGGCGGCGCGGCGGCCGGGGAGGAAATAGTGGGTTGTGCCAACAGCGCGGCGGCGACGAGCGCCTGGCCGGCCGGCCAATGGAATCGAAGGTGCATGGCCCATATTATTCACGCCTCCCGCCAACGCGCAAGAAGGAGATGCCCTGGCAATTCCTATGGCCATTTGGATTTACACCGATTAGACGGGGTGCTGGCGCCAGAAGGCTAAAACTCCCCGCCACCAGTCCGGGGATTGTTCCTCGATGTCGTTGTGGCGGGTGCCGGGAATGATCTCGAGGGTTTTGGGGCCGGAATATCCGTCGTAAAGGCGCTGGCCGAACTTTGGCGGAATCACTTCGTCGGCGGCCGCGATGATGAATTTTATCGGGCCGCGATAGTTTTTCAGGTCGCCGGCGGGATCGAAACGGTCGCGCAACAAGAGGCCGGCGGGCAGGAATGGCATGTGGCCCTGGGCGACGGAGGCGAGATTGTTGTAGGGCGCAAAGAGGGCGAGTCCCGCGACGCGCTCGGGATGTTTTTGGGCAAGATGCGCGACGACCCCCGCGCCCAAGGATTCGCTGACGAGATAGACCGGCAGGTTGGCGGGCAGGTCTTCGAGGGCGTCGTCGGCCGCCGCGAAAAAACTCGTTTGGTCCGGGGAACCCGCCCGGGCGCCGTAGCCGGGGTATTCCAGGATGTAAACGTCAAGCGAGGCGGCTTGGTGAATGGGCAGCGCCAGGTAAGCGCGGTCCAGCGCGCAACCCGCGTTGCCGTGGGCGATGAGCACATTGCCCCCCGGCGGGGAACCGGCGGGCAGCCTCCAGCCGATAAGCTGGCCGGACTTGTCGCGCCACGGGAGAAAAGCGGCTTTGGCGGCAGCCTGCGCCGCCGACTCCGGCGAGAGTTTTGTGGGGAAATAAATCAACCGGCGTTGGAAGAGCCCGATCCCAAGAACGATCAAGCAATAGCCGCCAACCAGCGCGCATAGGGCGAGCGCGCTCATGCGGCGCCAAGATGATTTTGGCTTCGTTGTGAGTGCATCGCTGGACATAGTTTGTACCACTTCCAAATTGGGTTTGCACTACTCTAAAGCGATTGGCGACGGTCACAGACCGCGGCTACATTGCAAAAGCAAACAAGAAATGACTTACTCCTTTTTCGCCACTTTCAGTTCGAGGTGGAGTTCGCGCAGTTGCTTGGGTTCGACGGCGGCGGGGGAGCCGGTCATCAGGTCGGCGCCTTTGGCGGTCTTGGGAAAAGCGATGACGTCGCGGATGCTCGAAACGCCGCAGAGGATGGCGATGAGGCGGTCGAAACCGAGGGCGATGCCGCCGTGGGGCGGGGCGCCGTATTTGAAGGCCTCCAGCATGTAGCCAAAGCGGGCTTGGACCATCTCGGGCGGAATTTGCAGGAGTTCCTCGAAGATGGTCTTTTGCACGTCGGGTTGGTGGATGCGGATGGAGCCGCCGCCGAGTTCGACGCCGTTGACGACGATGTCGTAGTGCTGGCCGCGAACTTTCTTCGGCTCGGTTTTCAGCAGCGGAATGTCTTCGGCGACCGGAGCGGTGAAGGGATGATGGCTGGAATACCAGCGGTTTTGTTCGCGGTCGAAGCCGAGCAAGGGAAATTCGACGACCCAGAGGAAATTGAACTGGGCGGGCGGGAAGGCCAGTTTGGCCTGGGCTTTAAGAAGGTCGGCGCAATAAAGGCGGATTTTACCCAGGATCTCACAGGCGTTGAGCCATTGGTCGGCGGCGAAGAGTATCAGGTCGCCTTCCTCGATTTTCAGTTTTTCGGTGAGCGCGGCTTTTTCGGCGGGGCTAAAGAATTTGACGATGGGGGATTTCCATTCGCCCTTTTCGACTTTGATGTAGGCCAGGCCGCGCGCGCCGAAGCTTTTGGCGTAGTCGGTCATGGTTTCGATCTGGCCCTGGGTGGCGCCGGCCAGGCCCCTGGCATTGAGGGCTTTGACGACCCCGCCGGCGGCGATGGCACCGCTGAAGATTTTGAACGCGCTGGCGCGAAATTCCCCGGTGAAATCCGCCAGCTCCATGCCGAAACGGGTGTCGGGCTTGTCGCTGCCGTAACGGTTGAGCGCCTCCTGGAAAGTCAGGCGGGGGAAGGGGGTTGGCACGTCCAGGTTGAGGGCAATTTTCCAGAGGCGCTTGAGCAGGCCCTCGATCAAGGCGTAAATGTCCTCGCGCTCGATGAAGGACATTTCGACGTCAATCTGGGTGAATTCCGGCTGGCGGTCGGCGCGCAAATCTTCGTCGCGATAGCAGCGGGCGAGTTGGAAATACTTCTCCACGCCCGCCACCATGAGGATTTGCTTGAATTGCTGGGGGGATTGGGGCAGGGCGTAAAAGCTGCCGGGATGCACGCGGCTGGGAACAAGAAACTCGCGCGCGCCTTCGGGGGTGGATTTGAACAGCGTGGGGGTTTCCACTTCCAGAAATTCCTGCTCGTCAAAATAAAGGCGGGTCGCCGTGGCGATTTTGCCGCGGAGACGAAGGTTGCGGGCCATTTCCGGGCGGCGGAGATCCAGGTAGCGGTATTGCAGGCGCAGCTCCTCGTTGACGGAGCGGGCCAGTTCCGGATCGTCCACCGGGAAGGGAAGGACCTCGGCCATGTTGAGAACTTCCAGGGCGGAGGCGGCGATTTCGATTTCGCCGGTGAGGATTTTGGGGTTGTTGGTGCCGGCGGGGCGCGCGCGCACCCTGCCGGTCACGGAGATGACGCATTCGCTGCGCAAGGAGGCGGCGCGGTCGAAAAGTTCCTTGGGTAAATCGGAGGGATCAAAGACCGTCTGGGTGCGGCCCTCGCGGTCGCGCACATCAATGAAAATAAGGCCGCCGAGGTCGCGGCGGGAATGAACCCAGCCGGACAGCACGACGGTTTGCCCGACGTGAGCGGGACGCAGTTGGTTGCAGTGATGGGTGCGTCTCATTGGAATGGCGGCGTTGGATGGCGGGCCGTCCCACATCTTCCATGGCCGCCACCGTCGGCGCCGCGAAGCTAGACTTCAAAATCGAAAATGATGATGTTGTCCACCAAGGGGAGCGCCCCCGCCTTGAAGCGTTCGTGCTCGGGGTGAATCGTATAGGCGTCGCGGGCGGCGGCGTCGGCGAAGGTCATGATGAAACCGTGCGTGAGGCCCTGGCTTTTGCCGTCGGCGCTGCAATTGGCGCCGGAGACGTAGTCCACGATGCCGGGCACGGTTTCGGAGAGATCCAAAACATCCTCGAGGAACTTGTTGATCTGCTCTTCCGTCGTTCCTTCTTTGAACTTCAACAGGACGATGTGTTTAACCTTAGACATGGGGTAAGATTAGTTTCTTTTGCGCGCCGCTCAAGACTTATTCCTGGCGGGCGTGCATTCTCCGGCTGGGGAGAATCGCGCCGGTGGTTGTGGCACCCTGGTCACTTGGCGGCGAGGGCGGTTTCGACGGTTTGAACCAGCTCCGGCGCCTCCGGTGTGATCTTGGACTCGAATCGCTGGACCACCTTTCCATCGCGACCGATGACGAACTTGGTGAAATTCCATTTGATGGCGCCCGGAAAAGGGGATTCCTTGCCGGTCAGCGCCGCGTAAAGAGGATGCGCCTCAGAGCCTATGACGTGGACCTTGGCCATGAGCGGGAAGGCGACGTTGTATTTCTCCGTGCAGAATTTCTTGATCTCGTCGGCGGATCCGGGTTCCTGGCCGCCAAAATCGTTGCAAGGCACGCCGATGATGACCAAACCCTGGCTCTTGTATTTCTCGTACAGGGCCTCCAAGCCCTTGTATTGGGGGGTAAAGCCGCATTGGGAGGCAACGTTGACCAGGAGAACGACTTTGCCGGCGTAGTCCTTGAGGGAGGTTGGTTTGCCGTTGATGTCGTTGAGGGGGATGTTCTGGATTGAGGGCATATTGTCAGCGGCCGCGATTTGAGCGGCCAGCAGCGTTAATATCAACGATACGATCCATTTCATCGGCTTATATTACCGTTCCTTGGAGAAAAGGCAAGTCCGGTTATCAAATAAATGGGCGGGAGGGTGGGGGATCGCCCCAGGTCAAAACGAATTAGACGTTTACCTCCGTTCCACCGGGGAATACATTGCCGCCGGTGAATCCCGAACGGTGACCTTTCTGCCTCTCATCGAACGTGAGTTGCGCGTGCGCGCGCGCAGCCGGGCGGTGTACTGGACGCGCTTCGCCGTGGCGCTGGCGGGGATTTTGATTTGCCTGCCGGCCCTGACGGCCTCCGCCGGTCCGTGGGGCTTCACAAAGGCGATGATGGGAAAGTCCGCCTTTAATGGACTCGTCAGCACGGCGTTTGTTTTGTGTTGCTGCGCCGGTTTTCTGGCGGTGGAGGGCATCAGCCGCGAGCGGCGCGAGGGGACGCTTGGGCTGCTTTTTCTCACGCGGGTCGGAGCGTTCGATGTGCTGCTGGGGAGTTTTGGGGCGGTGGGCATCACCTGCGTTTGCGCCCTCATCGCGTTTCTGCCAGTGCTGATCCTGCCGGTGCTGATTGGCGGCGTCACCGGCGGCGAGGCGGCGCGAACGGTGCTTGTGTTGTTCGACACGCTGTTTCTGTCCCTGGCGGTCGGGTTGTGGGCGGCGGCGCGGGGGCGCGGCTGGCTGGATTGCGCGCGGCAGGCCCTTTTCCTGCTGGTTCTGCTCATTGTGGCGCCGCTTTTGATCGGGGTTTTGCCGGGGTTCACGGTCATGGTCAGCCCGTGGTATGCGCTTGGATGTGCGACCGACCCGAGTTATGCGGCTTCTGGCGCGCGCTACTGGTTGTCCCTTGCGGCGGTGCATGGAATGTCCTGGCTGCTCCTCATCGCCGCTGGAATTCGATTGCGCCGCACGATGCGCGGGGACGATAGGACGCTGGAAAGTTGTGCTGTGGAAAGCCGGGAGGCCCGCGAGAAAGGCTGGATGCCCAAAAGCTTCGTCTTGTGCCGTTGGGAGATTTGGCGCGCCTGGTCGCGCCGGAGCGTACCCATTGAGGAAGGGACTGATCCGATCGCGTGGCTCCTGAGCCGGAGGCGCGGCATCAAGGCGGCTATCTGGGCGGCGGTGGTTGTGGAAATGGTTTATTATGCCGAATTGTATTTGGGCAGAAGGGTTACAATGAGGGTGCCTTATGGTTCTTTTGGCTTGGGAGTGGCCGTATCGCTTGTGCAGGGCTGTTTGTTCGCATGGGCGGCCAGCCGGTTCTTTGTGGAGGCGCGGCGCACCGGAGAACTGGAGCTGCTGCGGACCACGCCGCTGGGAGCCGAGAAGATTGTGTCCAGCCAATGGATTTGGCTCAAGCGGGCGATCTTCTGGCCCGTGGTTCTTCTCGTGGCGCCGAATGTTGTTGCGAGCGTAGTTGCTTTCGCGCAAAGCGGGCCGGTCCCTTCCACGGGATACTGGCGCGTCATTCTGTTTAATCACGTCCTGTCCATAGTCAGGGCCATCCTCGGCATCCTGGCGTTGTTTTGGGTGGGACTTTGGTATGGCCTGAAAGCGCGCTCGCAAGCGGGCGCCATCGTGCGAACCATTCTTCTGGCCAAGGGCGTCCCATATTTGGTGAGTAATCTGAGCAGCGTTCTGTTTGCGCTCTTTTCCTTCAACTTCATTGGAAGCGGCCCAGCCCCCTTCCCGGTTTGGCTAAGTCTTGCGCCTTCCATGGCAATTTCCATGGCCATTCTCTTCTATTTCCTTTGGCTGATGGGATGGGCCAAACGCCGCCTGCGGGCGGAACTGGGCCATGAGGGAACCGCCCGGTTCCACTTGGCGGAACACATTGCGCGCGTTTTCTCCTCCAAGGCGCTTTACAAGTGAGCGGGCGCGAATTGAGGGTTGAAAAGGGCGGGGCGATTCTTTAGCGTGCGGCTGCCCTGGCGCGGGCCGGGGCAAAACGAACGCCAATCAACGCAATATGAGATTACGATTTTCAGGCTTTTCCAGCACTGCCAGCCTGGCTTTATCATTAGGATTGACAGTATTCGCCCCGTCGCTCTTCGCGCAGGAAAAGGGCGTGATCAAGGTGGGGGAATTCGCCTCCTTGACCGGCAGCGAGGCCTCCTTCGGCCAGATGTCCCATCACGGCACGGAACTGGCCATTGCCGGGTTGAACGCAAGGGGCGGGGTGCTGGGGAAAAAGATTCAATTGCTCACCGAGGACGACGGCTCCAAACAGGGCGAAGCCAAGACCTGCGCGCAAAAATTGATCTCGCGCGACGGCGTGGTCGCCCTGCTGGGCGAGGTGGCGTCGGGCCGTTCGCTCGAAGCCGCGCCGATCTGCCAGCGCTTCAAGATTCCCATGATCTCGCCGGCGTCCACCAACCCCAAGGTCACGGAAACGGGCAGTTATATTTTCCGGGTCTGTTTTATTGATTCGTTCCAGGGGACAGTGATTGCGCGCATTGCGCTGGATACTTTGAAGGTGAAAAGGGTGGCGCTGCTCACGGACGAAGCGTCGGCCTACAGCGTGGGCCTGGCCGACTTTTTCAAAAAGTCTTTCACCGGCGGCGGGGGACTTGTCGTCATGGAGCAGAAATACACGAGCGGGGACAAGGATTTCAAAGCGCAACTGACAGCCATCAAAGCGGCGGGCGCCGGGGCGATTTTCGTGCCTGGCTATTATGGCGAGGCGGGGTTGATTTGCCGACAGGCGCGCGAATTGGGCATGACTGCCACTCTCTTTGGAGGCGACGGGTGGGAATCTCCGAAGCTCAAGGAGATCGGGGGAGAGGCCGTGGAAGGCACGTTTTTCACGACGCACTTTTCGCCCGAGCAAAAGACGGAGGCGGTGCAGGAGTTCGTCCGGAAATTCAAGGAGCGTTACCAAGAGGAGCCTGATTCCATGGCGGCCCTGGGATACGATTCGGCAATGATGCTGGCCGACGCCATCCAGCGGGCCGGCGGCACGGACGGCCCGGCGTTGCGCGACGCGCTGGCGGCGACGAGGAGTTTTCCGGGCATCACCGGGAGCATCACGATTGACAAGGACCGCAACGCCAGCAAGCCGGCGGTGTTTTTGAAGGTGGCCGGCGGCAAGTTCGACTTTTTGGAGACGATTAATCCGTAGTTTGATATTTATGTCGCAAGCCGCATTCGATGAATTCTCAGGTGCCCGCAGTGCGCAGCTACAAAAGAATGAAGCTCGGAATCCGTAACGACGCCGCACTTCGATATGGTGTACCCGTTCACATTTGGGAGGCAGGCATCCCCGTGTCTGTTTGGGGCGAGTGCCTCCAGGTGAGTCCGCCGACGGTCCCGGCCAAATGAAAGCCTTGCAAGATTGTTTCGGCCGCCAAGTCCGGCTGACCGATGAACGACTGGCCCACATTCTTGAGCATCCTGAAATGAAGGACATGGGCTCGGAGATCGAGCGGGTGCTGCGCCAACCGCAGTTGGTGCGGCGCTCTCGATCGGACGCGGCTCTGCGGTTGTTTTATGAGTTCTACGCGAAAACGATTGTGGGTGGCAAATTGCTCTGTGTTGTGGTTAAATATGGGGAGAACGACGCGTTTGTGGTCACGGCTTACCTGACCGACAAACCGAAAGCAGGAGAGGATTTATGGCCGGCAAAGTAAAAGTGTGGTTCGACGCGGAAGCGGATTTTCTGGAAGTCCGGTTTTCCGACGCCGCAGGTTACGAAAAGGCGACCAAGCATGACGCCCTGATGGAGCGCGTAGATGCGGAAGGTCGCCTCATTGGTTTCAGCATCCTGGGCGTGAGCAAGTTCAAGAAGGATACACCCCTGGACGCGGATCTGGCTGCCGCTTGATGCGCTCAATCCATCATAGAGGGAGCATTTTTCCTGTTCAATTCCAACCAGACACGGTTAAATGCGGATTTGACGGAATTCTGCCAACAACTCATTAACGGGCTTTCGCTGGGATCGGTCTATGCCCTGCTGGCGCTGGGGTACACGATGGTCTATGGCATTCTGCGCTTCATTAACTTTGCCCATAGCGATGTGTTCATGGTGGGCGCCTTTGCGGGTTATTACGCGGTGACGCCTTTCACCATCCGCCTGGCCAGAATCGGGTTCGCGCTTCCGGTGAATTTGGGCATCGGGACCCATTCCATCGCGGGCGGCCTGCTCGCGCTGCTGATCGCGATGCTGTTCTGCGCGCTGCTGGGAATCCTCATCGAACGGCTGGCTTACCGGCCGTTGCGCGACCGCTCGAAATTGACGGTGCTCATCACCGCCATCGGCGTTTCGCTGCTGTTGGAGAGCGCGGGGCAATTGATCTTTGGGGCCGACCCGGAGCCTTTCCCGGAGCTTTTTCCCGTGCGGGAATTTTCGGGGGCCGGGCTGGACATCTCCAGCAATCAACTGCTGGTCATCGCCGTGGCGGCGCTGCTGCTGATCGCCTTGCAGTTGATCGTGCTGAAAAGCAAAATCGGGGTGGCGATGCGCGCGGTCTCCTTCAATCCCCAGGCCGCCTCGCTCATGGGCATCAATAATGACCTGGTGATTTCGTTCACTTTCGGCCTCGGCTCGGCGCTGGCGGCGGCGGGCGGGATTTTTTACGCGATGAACTACCCGTCCATTGACCCTCTGATGGGGGTGCTGCCGGGCTTGAAGGCGTTCGTGGCGGCAGTGCTGGGGGGCATCGGGAACATTCCGGGTGCGGCGCTGGGCGGGGTGCTGCTCGGCTTGATCGAGACTTTCGTGCGCGGCAGCCGCTACTCCACTTACACCGACGCGATCGCGTTTGCCGCGCTGATTTTGATTCTGCTCTTCAAGCCGGCGGGGCTGTTGGGGAAAGCGCAAGTTGAAAAAGTTTAGGCGCCATGAACGGCTCCGGCGAAAATGCACCTTCCCCGCGCGGGCCGACTTTGCGGCCCAAAAGCATGTTGCTGGGCGCACTGCTGGCGGCGGGAGTGCTCGGCTGGTTTTCGGACAAAATCAATCCCTACTATGCCGATGTGCTGACCAAAGTCGGCATCAACATCATCCTGGCGGTGAGCTTGAATCTGGTCAACGGCTACACCGGGCAATTCTCGCTGGGACATGCGGGTTTCATGGCGGTGGGTGCCTACACCTCGGCGGCGATCACCTTGTTTCTTGGGCCGCGACTCCTGCCCCATCACCCCATGGGGGATTTGAACTGGGCCACGGCGGCGGTGTTTGGCGGCGCGCTGGCGGCGGGCGGTGTGATGGCGGCGCTGGCGGGCCTGGTGGTGGGAGCGCCTTCGCTGCGGTTGAAAGGAGATTACCTGGCCATCGTCACGCTCGGATTTGGGGAGATCATCCGGGTGATCTTTTGCAACATCCCGGCCCTGGGGGGCGCGCTCGGCCTGAACGGCATCCCGGCCTGCACCAATCTCTTCTGGGTCTTCGCCGTGGCGGTGGTTTGCACCTACGTGGTGGTGGCGATGGTTCATTCGACCTACGGGCGCGGATTCCTGGCCGTGCGTGATGATGAAGTGGCGGCGGAAGCCATGGGGTTGAACACCACGCGCTACAAGATCGTGGCCTTTGTGGCCGGGGCGTTTTTCGCCGGGATGGCGGGCGGGCTTTACGGCCATTACACCTTGTCGCTGGATCCCAAAGGATTTGGATTCATGCGCTCCATTGACATTGTAGTGATGGTGATTCTGGGCGGCATGGGCAACACGCCGGGGGTGATCGCGGCGGCGGTGGTGCTCACGCTGCTGCCCGAATGGCTGCGGCCCGTGGCGCAGTATCGCATGGTGCTTTATTCGTTTCTTTTGATCGTCCTCATGCTCACCCGGCCGCAAGGGCTGTTCACCTGGCGGCGAAAATGGAAGCAGGTCTAGGCATGGCCGCGACCCAGACATCACCACCGCTGCTGAGCCTAGAGCAATGCACCATTCGCTTTGGCGGCCTGACCGCTCTCCTGGAGTTGACCGGCCATGTCGGCCCGGGCGAACTGGTGGGATTGATCGGCCCCAACGGCGCGGGAAAAACAACCGTCTTCAACCTCATCACCGGCGTGTATCAACCCACCACGGGCAAAATCGAGTTTTGCGGGCATTCCATCGTCGGCAAAAAACCGTATCAGATCACCGCGCACGGCATCGCCCGGACCTTCCAAAACATCCGGCTCTTTCCCTCCATGTCCGTCTTTGACAATGTCCGGGTGGCCTTTCATCTGCATCTCTTGCAGGGCATCGGCCACGCGCTCTGGCGCGGGGGGGAATTCCGGCGCGAGGAACGGGAAATCGCGGAACAAGTGATGGATCTGTTGGAGATTTTTCAGTTGACCAAGGCGCGGCGCGCGCCCGCCATGAGCCTGCCCTACGGCGGCCAGCGCCGGTTGGAAATCGTCCGCGCGCTGGCCACGCGCCCCAAATTGCTCTTGCTCGACGAACCGGCCGCCGGCATGAACCCAACGGAGAAAACCGAACTCATGAAGCTCATCGAGTTCGTGGAGGAGAAATACAAAATCTCCGTCCTGCTGGTGGAGCACGACATGCAGGTGGTGATGGGAATCTGCCGCCGCATCCTCGTGCTGGATTATGGCATCAAAATCGCTGAAGGGACGCCCGATGAAGTCAGGTCCAACCCGAAAGTCATCGAGGCGTATCTCGGCCAGGAGCAGGAGAAATAGGCCGCCCATGTTGTCCATCAAAAATCTGACGGTCAACTACGGCGCCATCGCGGCGTTGCGCGGCATTTCGCTGGAGGTTCCGCAAGGGCAGATCGTCACCTTGATCGGCGCCAACGGGGCGGGCAAGACGACGGCGTTGAAGGCGGTCTCGGGGCTGATCAAGACGCGGGGGCAGATTCTTTACGACGGGCGCGACATCGCCAATTGGCCGCCGCACCAGATCGTGGCGGCGGGGCTTTCCCAGGTGCCGGAGGGCCGCATGATCTTCGCCAACTTGACCGTGGCCGAGAACCTGGCCCTGGGCGCGTATCTCCAAAAGAGCAAGCCCGCCCTCCGGGAGAGCCGGGAGATGGTGCTGGGCCTTTTTCCCCGGCTGGCCGAGCGGCGGGAGCAAATCGCCGGGACGCTTTCCGGCGGCGAACAGCAAATGCTGGCCATCGGACGGGCGCTGATGAGCCGCCCGAAATTTCTCATGCTCGACGAGCCTTCCCTGGGCCTGGCGCCCCTCTTGGTCAAGTCTATTTTTGAAAAAATCGTGGAAATCAACCGCCGGCAGGGATTGACCATTTTGCTGGTCGAGCAGAACGCCAACCTCGCCTTGGAAGTCTCCGCTTACGGCTATGTGCTGGAAACCGGGCGAATCCTGCTGCGGGACGCCTCCGCCGCGCTGCGCCAAAACCCCAAAGTCCGCGCCGCCTACCTGGGGGGCTGAGGTTTTTCGCGAAATGTTCTTGCGCGCGGGGCGGGGCGGAGTTATCCGTCCATTGTTCTTTGAAAGTCCGTGGATGGTTTTGCCATCCCACCGTAGCCAGCGCTGGAAACCCCGTGAAAATCGGGGACGGTTGCGCCACTGTGACGGGTTACAATCTCCCAGGGCCACTGGTTCCGTTTAGCGGAGCCGGGAAGGCGGGAGAAAGGTTTGAAACCCGGAAGTCAGGACATCAGCTTGGCTATGCTCGTCGGGCCGGAAACGTTTCCGGCCACTTCTCCGTCCAAGAGAAGGATGAGGCCAGCCCCTGGAACCGGGTTCCGGGGGGCACGAATGCCTTCATTCTCTGTTTTGCCGGAGTCTGAAGGTTTTTTTATTTTCAGGCTCCCCCGCACTGGTCTCTCAAACCCGTTCCCCCGACCGGAACATATCGAAAGATCAGTCATGAAAATCAAATCGTCCTTGGCGCTGGCCGCGGCCAGCCTGTCCCTCCTGGGCGCCGCGCGCGCGGCCATCCTCACCGAAAACTTCACCAACAATCCGTTGCAGAACGGCTGGCAGGTTTTCGGCGACCCCAATCTGTTCCAGTGGGATTCGACCAATCAGAATCTCAAGGTCACCTGGGATTCATCCCAGTCCAACAGTTATTTCTACCATCCGCTTGGCACGATCCTGGGCACGAACGACGATTTTTCCATGTCGTTCGACTTGCTATTGACAGACTACGCCATCGGCGTAAACCCGTCCGCTCCGGCCACCTTTGAACTGGCGACTGGCTTGCTGAATTATGCAGAAGCGACCAGCACGAATTTTCTGCGCGGCGGCTATCCCACCCAGCCGGACTTGGCCGAATTTGATTTCTTCCAATGGGACGACGTCCAACCATACCCGGACACCAACACGGTGTGGCCGACGTTTGTGGACAGCGAGAATGACTTTTATTACGCCGGCGACAGTTCCTATGCCGTGGTGGAATTGCCCACCAACCTGGTGATGAATGTCGCCATGAACTACACGGCGGCGGATCAAACCTGTGTGCTGACCATCACCACCAATGGAGCGGCGGTTATCGCGCCCGTGGTGGTGGCGCTTCCCGGTCTGTATGGATTCGGCGATTATCATCTGGATACCTTTGCGGTGGAAAGTTACTCCGGGTTGGATTCGGGCGGTTCGCTTCTGGCCCACGGCACGATCGGCCACATCCTCCTGGTGGTGCCGCCGCCGCCGGTCACCTTCTTGCAGGCGGCGCTCTGCGGTGGAGTTGGGCAGGTGCAATTTGCCAGCCTCGCCAATTGGAACTACGTTCTGGAAAGCAGCCCCGACCTGATCACCTGGTCCACCAATGGGCCGGTGGTTCCGGGCACGGGCGGCAACCTGATCTTGCGCGACACCAATTCGATCCAGCGCCAGCAATTTTATCGTGTGGACGCCCTGCGGGAGGACTGATGACTTGTGACTGAACCGGAACAAAAAACCTGCCCGCGTTGCGGGGCGCGGTTCGCCTGCCACGCCCCCAACCGTTGCTGGTGCGGGGATTTGCCGCCCCTGGCCGCCGCCCATAGGGAAACCGACTGTCTTTGCCCTGCCTGCCTGGGCCGGGCGGTGGCGGCAGAGCAGGCCAGGACCCGGTGCCAACCCATGCCGCCTCCGGCAAAACCCGCGCGCCAGGCCTTCACGCTCCTGGAACTCCTGGTGGTCATTGCGGTCATCGCCCTCTTGGCCGGCATTCTTCTCCCCGTGCTGAGCCGGGGCAAATTGCCTGCGCGATCGGCCAAGTGCGGCAGCAATCTGCGCCAGTTTGTCATGGCCGCCCAGATGTATTGGGATGACAACAACGGAAACACCTTTGCTTACGCCGGCGCCACCACCACCAACGGCACCTACTATTGGTTTGGCTTGCTGGGGCAGGGGCCTGAGGAGACGCGCTCCTTCGATCCCACCGCCAGCCCGTTATATCCCTGGCTGGGCACGGGCGTGGACTTTTGCCCCGCCTTCGATTACTCCTCCCCGCAGTTCAAGCTAAAAGCCTCCGTGCCGACCTGCGATTACGGCTATAACGCCTCCATTTATGGGCCTCCGCTCAACCTGCGGAGGCTGGCCGCCCCCGCCCATCTGGCGTTTCTGGCGGACTCGGCCCAGGTCAACACCTTTGAAGCGCCCGCCTCCCCCAGGAATCCCATGTTCGAGGAATGGTATTATATTGACAACGAAGTGGGCCAGCCCAGCCCCCAGCCCAACGCCCAATTCCGCCATCAACAGCGCGCCAACGCGGTCTTTGTGGACGGCCATCTGGAATCCGAGCAGATGGCCCCCGGCAGCTTGGACCCGCGTTTGCCCGCCCAGCTCATCGCCAGCCTCCCGGCGGAAATCCTGCAACCGCTCTAGCCAGGTTTTCCAGCAGACCTCCGGCTTGGGGGGAAGTCGTCAACGGGCTGCGCCTCATTTCGTTTTTGCGGGTTCGGGCCGATATTCCAAAATATCCGCGGGCTGACATTCAAGATGCCGGCAGATGGCTTCGAGCGTGGAAAATCGAATCGCCCGGGCCTTGCCGGTTTTGAGCACGGAAAGATTTTGCGGCGTGATCCCAACGGCCTCGGCCAAGTCATTGAGGCGCATTTTGCGCGTCGCGAGCACGACGTCCAGATTGACAATGATGGGCATGAACTTAAACGGTCAAATCCTGTTCCTCTTGAATTTTCCGGGCTTCGTCCATGATCCAGGCAACAAAAATAATCATCAGACCGGTAATGGGTTGCGTCATGCTCAAATCCATTTGATGGGATAAATACTCCAGTTGATACAGTGCGACCCAATCAATCATCAAATAGTAGCCCAAAAAACGGATGTAGAGGACATTCTTGGCTGAGAACAAAACTCCACGTTCGTAGAGCCGAAACAATTTGTACAATATCAAAAAGCAAAAAACAGCCAATCCAAGTCTTACCAGCGCCAGCGCCAGGACGGCTGCTGGCATTTCAGTTGCCGAGGCATACAATTGGTGCGGCGAAACAAGTATCTTCCGGCCTTCGGGAAGAGGCAACCAGCCCAGATAAACAGCCAATTCGTATGGCGCGCCAATGACAAAACAGACACTAATCAACACACTTAAGATACGACTGGCCGTCTTAATCCGCCCCAGTCGTGGGCCGGCATTTTGAGGAAATTGATTCGCATTCATGGCGCAAGGATAAAGCAACGAACCCTGTTAGTCAAGCTTTTATTATCGAAAAACGATGAATAAATATCGAATTAAGCTGATTTTTTGCTTGAACTAAATGGCAAATCCGCGCTTGACCTCTTGGTCGGGGCAGGTTAGTTTACCCGCAATGCAAATGAATGCGCTGCAAGTTGATGTTGGTTCTGTCGTCGTCGTCGTAACCGACGGCCACGCCGGCGGGATTTGTCGCGCTTGAAGCAAATTTTGACAAAAACCCACGGCTGGCAACGGTCGTGGGTTTTTTATTGCCGCGACCGCCGGCCACAAATAATGATTGTATGAGCACAAAAACTGCCACCGCCAAAAAAACGACCGCAAAAAAATCAACCCCGCGCCCGGAACTCGGCGAGGCCATGCTCGGCCGCGACATCCTGGTGCGGGCCTTGGAACGGGAGGGGGTGGAGTGTATTTTCGCCTATCCCGGCGGCGCGAGCATGGAAATCCATCAATCCCTTACCCATTCGGCCATTCGCACCATTTTGCCCCGGCATGAACAAGGCGGCTCCTTTGCCGCCGGCGGCTACGCCCGCGCCACCGGACGTCCCGGCGTCTGCATGGCCACCAGCGGGCCGGGGGCGACCAACCTGGTCACCGCCATCGCCGACGCTTACATGGATTCTGTGCCGCTGGTCTCCATCACCGGCCAGGTGGCGCAGTCCATGATCGGCAAAGGCGCCTTCCAGGAAACCGACTTTTTCGGCATGACCCTCCCGGTGGTCAAACATAGTTATCTGATCACCGACGTCAACGATATTCCGCGCATCGTCAAGGAGGCCTTCTATATCGCCCGCACGGGCCGGCCCGGCCCGGTGGTCATTGATTTCCCGAAAAATTTGCAGCAGGCCAAAACCCAGCCGGTCTGGCCCGCCGAAGTCCATCTGCGCGGGTATGATCCCGACAAGCGGGCCGACGATCTGGCGCTCAACGAAATCATCGGCCTGATCGAAAAGGCGGAACGTCCCGTGCTCTATTGCGGCGGCGGCATCATCACCGGCAACGCCGCTCCGGAACTGCTCCAATTTGCCGAGGCGACCCAAATCCCCGTCGCCACCACCATCATGGGTTGCGGCGGCTTCCCGGAGACCCATGAACTTTCCTTGCGCTGGCTCGGCATGCACGGTGCCGCCTACGCCAATTGGGCCGTCAGCGGCGAATTCGCCCCCCGCAAGAGCCCCGACCAGCCCCTGGTCAAGCTCAAGCCCGGCGCCGATCTGCTCCTGGCCTTCGGCGTCCGCTTCGACGACCGCGTCACCGGCAAGGTGGACGAATTCTGCAAGACCGGAACCATTGTCCACATTGACATTGACCAATCGGAGCACCAGAAAAACCGGAAAGTCCAACTCGCCGTCGAGAGCGACATCAAATACGCCCTGGCGCGGTTGAACGGCATGATCCGCCAACGCCCCATCCGGAGGAATCTTTCCGCCTGGCACGCCCAAATCGCCCAGTGGAAGGCGCGCGCCCCCTTCCATTACGGCCTGACGGAGGAGCTGATCCGTTCCGAACATATGCAAGACCATTTGCAGGGACGCGAAAGCGAAGTCATCCTGCCTCAGATGGCCATCGAGGCCCTCTACCAGTTGACCCAGGGCCAGGCCATTATCACCACGGGCGTGGGGCAGCATCAGATGTGGGCCGGCCAGTATTACAAATTCACCTCTCCCCGCCAGTTCCTCACCAGCGCCGGCTTGGGCGCGATGGGTTTTGGCTTTCCGGCCGCCCTCGGCGCCAAAGTCGCCTGCCCGGACAAGCAGGTCGTTGACATTGACGGGGACGGCTCCTTCCTGATGAACGTGCAGGAACTGGCGACCGCGCACATTGAAAAAATCGCCGCCAAGGTCATGATCCTCAACAACCAGCACCTGGGCATGGTCGTGCAATGGGAGGACAGTTTTTTCCAGGGCAACCGCGGCCACACCTATCTGGGCGATCCGGAACACCGCCGTCAGATCTATCCCGATTACGTCAGCATGGCCCGGAGCTTCAACGTTCCCGCCGAGCGCGTCATGTATAAGAAAGAACTCCAGCCGGCCATCCAGCGCATGCTCGATTCCGACCAGCCTTACCTGCTGGACGTCATCTGTCCCTATACCGAGCACGTCATCCCCTTCATCCCGGCCAACCGCACCGTGGCGGACATGGTTTATTGAATGAGCCGCGCCGCCCGAACCTGCCAGTGCCTCCTGGCCGCCGCGCTCTTTGGCGTGGCCGGCGTGGGGACTGGCGCGCAAATTCAGTTCAATTTGAGCCAGTTCCCGGAGGGCCGGCTTCCGCCGGGCTTGACCAGCATGGTCACCGGCGGGGGCAAAGCGGGCGATTGGAAAATCATGGACGAAATCGTGGCCCCGATCCTCGCGCCCGTGCTGCCCGGCCCCTCCACTCCCACCGCCAAACACTCCGTCCTGGCGCAGACCTCCCGGGACGCCGCCGCCAATCATTTCCCCCTCTTGCTCTGCACCAATGAGACCATGCTGGATTGCACGGTGACCACCCGCCTGAAGATCGTCAGCGGCGTGGTTGCGCCGGAGGCGGGGATCGTCTTTCGCGCGCAGGACCAGAATAATTACTATCTCCTTCGCGCCAGCGCGCAGGGAAATCTCCTGTGGTGCCGCGTCGTGGGCGGCGTGGCTTACGAGGCCCAGGGGGTTGGCGTCAGAATCCCCGTCCCGCTGGACACCTGGGAGGAATTAAAGGTGGAATGTTCCGGCAACCAAATCCGCTGCTATTGGAACGGACAACTGGCCATTCCTCCCGCCCGGGCCGGCGCGCCCACCAACAACCTGGCGATCAACGACAGCACCTTTGCCATGGGCAAGGTGGGTTTTTGGACCGCCGCCGACACCGTGGCCTATTTTGCCGACACGCGGATTGATTACACCCCGCGCGTGCCTTTGATTCAGACCATCGTGGCGGAAGTGATGAAAAAAAATCCGCGCTTGCTGGGCTTGAAAGTCTATGAAATGAAGAATTCCCCCACGCCGGTTTTGGTGGCCGACGGCCACGAACTGGGCCTGGGGTCGCCCGGGGGCAAGCCCGAAGAGGATGTCCTCCGCAACGGCGCCATCCTCTATCTCAAGCTCAAGGACTCCGTTGAGTTGACCCTGCCCTTGCGCGACCGCAACGGAGACATCATCGCCGCCCTCAAAACCACCATGACCACCTTTCGCGGCGAAACCACCGACACCTCGGTCGCCCGGGCCACCCTGGTCAAAAACGCGGTGGAGGAGCGCCTGAACACCTTGCAGGACATCAACGAGTGAGCGGCATCAACTGTTCAGTAACTGGTGACGTTTTCATTTTGGACCTGGGGTTTGAGGGCAAAGTGCGCCCGGTCGTGGTGGTCTCCCGCGAAGACGCGGATGCCCCGCGCGCGTTATCGGTGGTGGTAGACTAATCAGCCGCAAAAAGGCGCAAAAGACGAACCGCGGCAGAGCCACAACCAAACGACTTGAACCACGGATTCCACGGATCACACGGATATGAAAACTCTTCGGATCTTCCGGCTTCCATCCGTGTAATCCGTGCAATCCGTGGTAAAAAATCTTCGCAAAAGGGAGCGATTCTAACGTATTGCAGTGCAAAAGAAGAGCGGGTTTCCAAAAGCAGGCGAAGGAAGTTTTTAGCGGCCAACCATAAAAGGCAAAATCGGCGATTACTATGCCGATCTTCTGCTGGACAATCGCCTCGTCATCGAGTTGAAGGCGGCCAAAGCTCTGGCGGACGAGCATGTTGCCCAACTGCTTGGCTACCTGCGGGCGTCTCGGATTGAGCATGGCCTTTTGATGAACTTTGGCGCCATGAAGTTTGAAATCCGCAAATATGCCCTGAGTCAAATGGAGGACCCCGGCCATGCGGGTCGCGCTTTCGGCTTGGTCCTCTCCCTTTTTGCGCCTTTTGCGCTTTTTCGCGGCTGATCCTGTCTGGAGAACTACCGGACGGCGGCGAATTCCCGAATGGAAAAGCCGGGCCGTTACTGGGGTGTCATTGGCCGGAAACACCTGCCCCTTGGGTAACGAGGTGAGAGGTCGGAAGTCACAGGTCGGAGGTCGAGGCTGCTTTCAGTTTTCAGCTTTTCAGCGTTTGCCTTGCCACGCCAATTGTGGTCGCAAGATTTCACCTGCAAACCGTGTCGCAACTTGGCGCAAGTAGTCAATTCATGGCCTGGACTGCCAGCCGCGTTCAAGGTGGCGATTCTGGCCATTGTCAAGTCAAACGAGAAGGGGGGCCAGGGAAGCAGACTAAGTCACCTCAGCGTCCGAAACCGGTGCCTCCCAGGTTCCACAACGACGAATGCCGCCGTGAGTTCAGCCTCCGAATAAGTGCTGAGAACTCTTTTCAATTCCTCGTGCGTTGCCGCCAGAGTCTCGGGAGAAATTCGCAGGTAAAGCACGCCTTTGCTCAAACGCTCGACGAATACCAAGCCTCCAAAATTCTTATCGCGCGTGACGAATAGCCGCTTCTCGTCTGCTGCCCGCATCAGCAGGCTCCTGTCCGGCGAGCGAGAAAGATTCAGCTCAGCGGCAGTGACGGCATCGTGACCCAGATCGCGAAGCAGGCGGCAAGTGACCGCGTAAACGTCCTGGTCGAGCAGAAATCTCACGACGGCGCGCCGACATGAATATCCTCCGTTTGAACGACATCAATGGCGTACTGGATGCACGCCTGAATATCCTCCCTTTTGAGATCGGGGTAATAATCCCGAATAATGGATTCAAACGGAATCGCTTCCCGGACCAGTTCGAGAACCGCTTGCACAGGAATGCGTGTCCCGGCAACACATGGTTTCCCAAAATGAATTTCGGGGCTGACCTGAATTCGATTCATATAACCAACCTACACTATTCTCCGCATAAACAGCAAGCAGGAACTGGGCTTCCGCTGTTCGGCGAGCACCACGGCTCGCCGGTTCTGCGGCGCAATGTGGCACCAACTTGGCGAAGGCGAAGGCGAGAGGCGGCGGAGCGGCGACGAGCGCCGCCCCCGTGCTGGCCTCCAAGGGTTGCTTCAAGATGAACTCTGCCCCGATGGAATTGAAGGATTGAAGCCCCGAATCGCCTCCTCTATGGTCTTGCTCGGAGTTTTGAAAGAAACTGCGGCCCGTTATGCGGCGATACCGTCTGGCGAACACGCCCCCGGAAAAGCGGAAATATCTGCGCAAAAGCCAATTGTGGTCGCAAGATTTCACGGCCAAGCTGTTTTGCAACGTCGAGTTCTGGCTTGCCTGCCCACCGAAGCTCACGGAGCGAAGGAGGGAACGTCTGCAAAAATTGATCGAGCCTCAACCGGAATTCGAGCGGGCGGTTGCGGAAGGGCGAAGCCCGGTAGCGCCGGTTTGAAGATGCGGTGAAAGCGCCGGTTTGAAAATGCAGATGGAATTCTCGGATGATCGTAATTCGGACCGCGCTAACCCCGTCTTGTTCGGTCACCGGATTTCTCAGCCCAAGAGTGGATTCTTGAGCGCGGCCCCGCCTCACCGTAATTTGACTGGTTTCCAGTTGCCAACCACACCATTTTCTCCTTCTCCCTCTGGCCCAAGCGAGTAAACATCATATCCATTCGAATTGTGCAATCCTGGGCAAATGTAAATGTAAGGATGGCCCCACGGATCTGCCGGGATCGTCTTCATATCCAGATTGGGGTCGCTCTGCTGGGCTTTTTGAAGATACGGTCCTCGCCACTGATTTGGTGGAGTTGCTGGAGGACATTCGGTCAAGGCTGCCAATCCCTCTGAAGTAGTTGGGTAACGACCACAGTCAAATCGAAACTTTCTAAGAGATGTTTCAAATCCTAACAGATTCTCCACCGCGGCCTTTTTGCGCGATTCTGGTTCGTCCGCGGGTCCCCAATTGCCGATCGCTTCGTCGCCTCCCTTTCCATTCCGTCCCAGAGAATAAACATCGCATGCATTCGGGTTATGCGTTCCGGGGCATTTGTAGATGTAAGGACGGCCCCACGGATCGGCGGGCACCTTTTCCACATCCAGATAACGACGCCAAGCGCCACCGTCCGGAATTGTTGCCGGCCGATTTATCAACGCAGCCAAGCCTTCGGCGGTTGTAGGATAACGACCGGCGTCATTTTGGAACATGCTCAAAGCTGTCCTGAAAGATGCAATATCTGTTTCGGCGTGTGTTAGGCGCGGGTTAAAATCGCCGGAGCCATATTGAGGCACTACGATGTGCATCGCTATCAACAACAGCGCGATAAATGCAGGGTAAAAAACTTTGCGTGAAACGTTCGTGGTTCGCCTTCAATTATAGGCCAATCTCGGTAAAGCAATTAGTGTGCCAATCGAGAACAGGTTCGATTCGCAAGCAAAACGGCGCGTCTCTTTCTGAACGCGCTGTCTTCGAAGCGCAACCTTTGCGCGATGTTGCGCACAAAATGCGCGGCAGTTAATGTTGTCGTGTTGCCAGCAATTCAAGCCCTCCGCTCAATTCTCGCCAACCTCGATTTATGAACCCTCGTGCGCAACCGAATTGGCGCAAGCCCTGTCATGGCGGCGTCGGCATTGGCCCCAATGTTGCGAGGGCTGCCGGGGCGTCCTCCTTCGCATGGCCTACGGAGGACAGGCAATCAATGACACGACTAGGCACTTGTCGGGTCGGCCTGTCGCGCCGTAGCCTTTGCGAAGGCGGACTTGTCCCGCCGTAGCCTCCTGGCGAAGGAGGAAGCGTTCGCGTGTTGGCATTCCGCCGTCGCCGGGCCTATGGCGGACAAGCAAATGAGGTTCCTCGACATTTCCAGTGGACAAACGAGCAGCATCTCTGAGAGCGTGTTTTGAAAATAGATCGGGTGAGGGATTGCGAGCGCGGCGGGGCGGATGGCGAGGCGCGACGAGGGCGCATATTCGAGAGAAATCTGCAACCGAGGAGCAACGAAGCCAGACGCCCCGCCCCGCCGCAAGACCGCCCGAGATATTTTCAAAACACGCTCTGATGGCGTGGCAGAGCATGGTGCTTCAATCCCAAGCGACTTTGCATTTCATCGCCGCCCCTATTCTGTGGAACCTAACGGGTCCCTAACGCCTGCTAACGGCAATTCTAACGGGTCAAACCGCAAAAATCCCCAATGTTTACGGGGGTCCTAACGGGTTAACGGCTCCAGACCCCCAAAGGTCTCCCT
>Ga0181539_1000708_pt1 | contig 39530 bp, 34 predicted proteins | sample PEATcosm2014_Bin_46_FD_119767 | JGI IMG/M metagenome (GOLD analysis project Ga0181539, IMG submission 119767) | Peatland microbial communities from MTU Mesocosm Facility, Houghton, MI, USA - PEATcosm2014_Bin23_60_metaG | ecosystem: Environmental > Terrestrial > Soil > Wetlands > Peat | place... | reverse complement strand
CGGCAGTTGGATGAAGAACAACCCCATCCCGTCCGACCAGGCGAGCTGGAGCGTGTACGCCAAACTCGCCGACGAGAACCAGCAGTTCCTGTGGGGCCTTCTGGAGGAGGTGTCCGACCCGGGTCGCGCCCGCAATGCCTCCGAGCGGAAGATCGGTGACTATTTCCAGGCGTGTATGGATGAGCCTGCCATCGAGAAGCTCGGCGCTGCTCCCCTGCAAGCGGGCCTGGGAGAGATTGCCGCGCTGAAGTCGAAGGCAGAGCTGGGGAAGTACCTCGGCCAGGAGCATCTGGCCCTGCGAGGCAGTGGGATGCTATTCGGTTTCGGCTCCAATCAGGACTTCGCGGACGCAACGCAGGTGATTGCCTTCGCCGTTGCGGGCGGCCTCGGCCTTCCGGACCGCGATTACTACACTAAGACCGATCCCAAGTCGCAGCAGATTCGCGACCAGTACGTAGCCCACATGCAGAAGATGTACGTGTTGATGGGCGACCCGGTCAGCACGGCTGCCGGGGAAGCCAAAGCCGTCATGTCAATGGAAACGGCGCTGGCCCAGAAGTCCCTGACGCGGGTTCAGTAGCGCGAGCCCCACAACCTTTTCCACAAAATGGATCGGGTCCAGTTGAAAGCTCTCACGCCGGACTTCGATTGGGATATATACCTGGACGCACAAGGCTTTGCGGGCCTGCAGACCTTCAACGTCACCGAACCGGAGTTCTATCAGGAAGTGGACCGGCTGATCCAGAGCGAAAGCCTCGACGATTGGAAGACTTATCTGCGCTGGCATCTGGTGCACGCCTGGGCTCCTTATCTCTCGATGAACTTTCAACAGGAAAACTTTGATTTCTACAGCCACACACTGCGTGGCGTGACGGCGATGGAGCCGCGGTGGAAGCGGTGCGTACGGTGGGTCGATCGCGATTTGGGTGAGGCGCTGGGGCAGGTGTTCGTGGCCAAGACCTTCGGCCCCGACGTCAAAGCCCGCACCGTGAAGATGACCCGCGAGATCGAGGCGGCCATGGAGGACGACCTGAAAGACTTGCCGTGGATGGGTCCGGAAACCAAACAGCAGGCGCTCGACAAGCTGCACTCCATCGTCAACAAGATCGGCTATCCCGACAAGTGGCGCGATTACAGCTCGCTCGAGATCGTGCGCGGCGATTTCGCAGGCAACGTGCGCCGCAGCGCCATCTTCGAGTCGAAGCGGGAACTGGCGAAAATCGGGAAACCCGTCGATCGCGGCGAGTGGGGAATGACTCCGCCCACGGTAAACGCTTATTACGATTCGCAGATGAACGACATCAATTTCCCCGCCGGCGTTCTGCAACCGCCCCTCTTCGATCCCAAGATGGATGACGCTCCCAACTATGGCAACACCGGAGGGACGATCGGGCACGAGTTAACCCATGGCTTCGATGACGAGGGACGCCAGTTCGATGCCAAAGGCAACCTGCGGGAGTCGCGGTGGCGATCGAGACCGCGCAAATTTTGAAGCAGCTAAACCTGCAACCGGAGCGTACGATTCGGGTGGTTGCTTGGATGGCAGAGGAGATCGGAATCTTCGGAGGCAAGGCCTATGCGAAACAGCATGCGGCGGAGATGGGCAATCATTTCGCGGCCATTGAGACGGATCTCGGCGCGGGCCATCCGCTCGGCATCAATGTGTGTTGCGATGGGGCATCGTTGAAGATTCTGCAGCCGATAGCCAATGTGCTCGAAACTTCCGGCGCCGGTGTTTTGCGCTCCTCGGAGGAAACTGGCGCAGACATTATCCCCCTGAAGGTTGCAGGAGTGCCGACCTTCAGTCCGATACAGGACTTGCGAAAGTATTTCGACTACCACCACACCGCCGCTGACACGCTGGACAAAATCGATCCGCACGAATTACAGGAAAATGCAGCGGTCGTTGACGTGCTGGCCCACGCGCTGGCCACGATGCAGGCGGAATTGCCTCGCGAGCCACAATCGGTGCCAGACTGGCTGAAGTAAGGACAGAGGATCGGGATGGCTGAGGCATTTCCGGCAGGCATCGAGAAGCTACATCAAGACGATGTTGCTGCCACTCTGACGCGCGACTTGGAAGCGCTGGCAGCACTATGAACCTGGGGTGGGACGGATGACGCCACTGAACGATGCCTTAAGGCGGGTACCCTGGCTGTGATGGAGGCTATTGAAGAAGAGGGGAGATATCCCATCCGGACTGGGTGTCCGAGGTAGCCGCACGATCGGCCATTCCCTGCAGACTCGTTCTAATCAGGAGGATCGTCATGCAAGTTGGAAGCAGTGCACGAATTCGAGAGTCCGCTCTCATGTTGGCAGTACTTTCCATAGTCGCACCTTGCTTGTCGGGCGCAGACCAGCAATCGGTAACGATTCAGAACCGCCAGTTGTCAGTCACTGTCGGCCACTCGCCAGGCACTTACGAAATCCTGGGGGTAGCATCGGATCGCCCGGTTCTCCAATCCGGAGTGGCGGCAGAAGTTGATCATCACTGGTTGAGATCTGGCAGTTTCCCTCATTCTAAAACCGTGCAGTCAACCTTCACGGACGGCCTTGGAAAGGGCCAGATCCTGACGACGACATACTGGGGACTGGCTGATGCCCCCTCGCTCCTTTGTATTCTGCGTCTGTACGATGACCGACCCTATGGCGATGCAGAAGTCAGAGTCCGAAACTCCACACACAAGGTCGTGACGGTGCAGGCGATTCGCAGTGTCGAAGCGATCGGCTCGCCCCGCCTTGATCTCGGAGGTCGCGAGGGCGCCGAGCGGGTGCTTTCCGACAGTTTCAGCGAGGACCGTCCGTTCCTCCACATCTACCCACTGGGGAACGCGCCGGGTTGGCTGAGTTGGGACACCGTCGATAAGGGTTCCAGCAATGGCCATTTCGCCGTCGGCAGCCAACTGGTTTATAACGTGGAAAGCGGACGAAGCCTGTTTCTCGGGGCGCTCACCTCGCACCGTTGGCTGACCCTGTTGCGCTTGGGCGTTGACAAGTCTGCCTCCACTGGATTTCGGGTGGATTCCTACACCGTCGATGCCACGGGCACAACCGAAGTTGCAAAGAAGGGAGTGCTTGAAAAAGTGCCCCCTCAGAACCAGGTCGAACTAAGCCTTTCGGTGCCGCCAGGACAGGAACTCGCCTCCGAGCGGCTTCTGTTTAGCACGGGATCCGACTACCACCAACAGTTACAGGGATATGGAGAAGCCGTCAAACTCCTCAATCACGCGCGGGTTACGTCAGAAGCTCCGGCCGGCTGGTGGAGCTGGATTCCCTACTACGCCGGCATTACCGGGGGCCTTACGTTAACCAATTCCGAGTGGCTCGCCGAGCACCTCGCGAAATACGGCTACCAGTTCGTCTTGATTGACGAGGGATACCAATACGCCCGGGGGGAGTATGCGACGCCCAATGCCGCTCAGTTCCCCGGCGGGATGCTCGCCTTGTCACGCCGGATCTGCGATCTTGGCCTGAGGTTCGGAGTCTGGACGGCACCCTTCGAAGTTTCGGGGCGCGCCTGGGTTTATCAACACCACAAAGAGTGGCTTGTGCGCAACGCCGCTGGGGAGCCTATCCAAATTGTGCAGCCGTCCGTGGAACCTCTTTATGTTTTGGATACGACCCACCCTGGCGCGCAGGAATACTTGCGCCAGACCTACCGGACCATGGTACGGGAATGGGGCGTTCGGTACATCAAACTCGATTTTATGGATGACTCAGCGATTGAGGGCTTCCATTATCGAGCCGGCACGACGGCGCTCCAGGCTCAGCGAATAGGCTTGGAGGTGATTCGCAGCGCTGTGGGCGACGATGTCCTGCTTGACAAGGATGGGAGTCCCATGTTGAATCCGGTCGGAGTTGTCGATGAGGGGAGAATTGCCCAAGATACTGCCCAGTCATTTGAAACCAGCAAGTCTGCCGCTACGGCGATTGCCGCACGTTACTACATGCACCGCAATTTCTTCGTGTCGGATCCCGATGCCTTTTCCGTCTCAAGCCGATCTCCCCTCCGCACCCCGGGCGACTCGACTCCCCCGTTGAATTTGGAGGAAGCGGAGGTGGCCATTGTGCTGGCGGCGGTTTCCGGGAGTATGTTTGAGATCGGCGACGATCTGACGCTCCTGGGAAATGAACCGGAGCGGCTGGCGTTGGTCGAGAACCAGCAGCTACTGCAGATGGTCAAGCTGAGCCGTGCCGCGGTACCAGTAGATTTGATGAATTATGCGGAGCAAGATGAACAGCCCGGCGTGTTCCTACTGCACGAAGATGTACGGCAAACCATGCTCGCGGTCTTCAACTGGACTGAAGCCACGCGCTCGCATTCCATCCCTTGGAGCGATCTTGGGCTATCTGCGGGCCATCGTTTCGAAGTCTCGGATGTTTTGCGCCCAGGCGCGCCTGTGGCAGTCTCAGATACGTGTGTAGGATTGCGGGACCAAGCCCCTCATTCGGTCCGGCTCCTCAAGATCGTGGATACGGCTATACCAGCCGCACATCCGTCCCTCACGATTAACGCTCCATCTTCCGTCCAGGTGGCACAGCCTGTGGCGGCTTCCATTACGTATGACCCCAAGGGTGTCCCGGCGCTCTCTTATCATTGGGATTTCGGCGACGGCACGTCCGACGACGGACCACGTGTGAAGCACACCTACACGAGATCCGGAACGTACTCAATACGGGTAAGCGCCGAAGGGGTAGACGGCCTTCCGGTACACGAGACTGTTTCCATCCGCGTGAGCGGAGTGGTCGATCCGGAATTCCACTTCGATAGAAACCGGCGCTACGTTGATTCTGCAGGTTCGCAAGCCGCAGAAGGACGGCGCGATTGATGCTCACTAATTCGTGCCTATGGTCCATACGATTTGGGAGCAGGCTGCGGACGTGGGGCCCGAGGAGGAAGACATGAAGAGTATCTACTTGGCAATCGCTGGCATGCTTCTTATTCTCCCAGCAGTCAGGGCGGAATTGGGAGGCCCGATCACGCTGAGCGGTAACGGTTGGACAGTGACGGCCGATTCCAAACAGGAAGTGCTGAGCGTTGGCCACGAAGGTTTGGGCGTGGTGTTGCAGAAAGTCCGGCTGAACTTAAGAGGCGAGCACGGCCTCGAAAGGCTGAAGGGTTGGTCGGTTGAAACCAAAGGGGAGAAAGGACTTAGCATTCGAACTTCCGAACCCCGCACCCTATGGCACTTCGAACTCAGCGCCGAAACGCTCCAGATCTCTGCCACTTCTGCGGAAGGTGTGCTGACGGCAGAGGCGCCGGCCTCCGACAGCCGCATTGTGGCCCGGTTGCTGGATCCCCAAGGCACACTGGTGAATTGGATGATGACGCCCGAAACTAAAGGGGGCTACGGCGGAACTGAGGCGAGTAACCCTTCCTTTCTTCCCAGGCACAACCCGGACGTCATGTACTTCGCGTTGGGGCAGGTGGCGGGTTCCAATTTGCACAGTCTCTTTGATCGTGAGGCAGACACCATCATCGACTTCTCCGACGACACGAGAATGCAACGCTCTCCGAACGAACCCAACCTGCTCAACGTCACTATTCCTTTGCCGGGAAATGCGCTGGTGCGATTCATCCCCGACTATTTCACGAAGGTCCTGGGCGCACCCTATTATGTCCCCTTTGACGACAGCTATTTCCGTCGCGCACCTATGGTCTGGGACAGTTGGAGCAGTTACTACGATCAGGTGCGGGAGGAGGACATCGTCCGCAACACGGACTGGATTGCCGCGAACCTGAAAGCCTACGGATACCAGTACGTTCAGGTTGACGACGGTTACGACCGCGGACCACAGGGTGAGCATTACTGGATTGAGAAGTGGGACCAGCGAAAATTCCCGCACGGGCCGAAGTGGCTGACAGACTACATCAAGTCCAAAGGGTTGCAGGCTGGAGTTTGGCTTGTTCCGAACGCTTACGCGGGCGCCGTGGAGCAGCATCCCGATTGGTATCTGCGCTACAAGAAGGACGGAAAAATCATACTGGACTATGACGCACCCGCTCTGGATTCCACCAACCCTGAGGTGCTCGACTTTCTCAAGCGGGAGTTCACCATCCTCGACGACTGGGGGTTCGACTACTACAAGTTCGACGGCGAGCATGACTTCCTGAAGTATGTTCCGGGCGTGGACCTCGACAGAATCGCGGATAAGTCCGTCGATCCAATTGTCGCTTACCGGAATCGTCTGAAGGTCATACGGGATACGCTAGGTCCACACCGGTTCATCGAAGGCTGCCCGGCCGGAACGCCGCTCGATGGAATCGGATACTTCAACTCCTACTACACGGGCGAGGATCCTTACAACAGTTGGCTGGGAATGTATGTGATCTTCAGCTCGATCAACGCCAACGCGTTCTTGAATCACTTGGCGGTTTACGTGATGCCGGGCGAAATGGATGTGGAAGCGCCGATGAGTGTGGCGGAGGCCCTGAAGCGGCGGCCCGCACACGTGGTTGAGACCGCCCGCACGCGCGAGGATTCCCTGCAAGGATTTGGCACCACGCAGGCCGAAGCGCGTACTGTGCTCAGTTATGTCGCGTTAAGCGGAGTGGTCTATTCTTTGGGCAGTCTCGTGGCCGAACTACCGCCGGAGCGCGTCAAGCTCCTGAAGATGACATTGCCGACCATGCCCATCCTTCCCGTCGACCTCTTCAGCCGTGGGACCGACATGCCCATGTGGGACATCTTCAAACACACCACGCCGGACGAGTACATTCACAACTATCCGGAGATCCTGGATCTGAAAGTGAATGCTCCCTCCGGCGTTTATGACGTTGCAGGTCTCACCAATTGGCGGAGTTGGCCCACGCAACGAACGCTCTCGTTCACCGACAAGCTAGGCTTGAATCCCGAGGGCTCTTACATCGTTTTTGACTTCTGGGGGCAGAAGGTGCTGGGCGTGTTTAAAGGCCGGATGGATGTCACGATTGACCCGCATGACACCCGGGTGTTGCTCATCCATCCGCTGCTAAACCGGCCGCAGCTCGTAGGAACGTCCCGGCATATCTCCGGTGCCTACTCGATTGAGGACTTGGCGTGGGACGGCTCGAAACACCTCCTGCGCGGCACGTCGGTTTCTGTGCCCGGTGATGACTACACGCTTTGGTTTTACGTTCCGGCCGGTGTGACCGTCTCGCGAGTGAGTGCCCGATCGAAAGGGGACACCGCCGTCCCCGTCCAACACGATTTGAAAGTCAATTCGCTGAAGGTCACGTTCCCAGGACAGCAGGCCGCTGTGGATTGGGCAGTGGAGTTTGCCGGGAACTTCTCCCAGTGAGGACGACCTGCATGTTGGACCTGCCGATCCCCAAGCAAAAAGGGCGCTGCATGGTGAAGGCATCCTTGTATCGCTCCGCCGAGGCGGCGGAATTGGTCAGCAACCGAATATCCACGATCCCGTAAGACTCTGATTCGTGCTCAACGGATTCACACATGAAAAACCTAAGAATGAAGCGAGCTTGGCTTTTGCCTGCATTTGCCATCGCCGTTGTTCTAGTTGTTGTCTGGTTGCACCCCCCTTTATCGTCCTCAGAGATGGCGATGGGACCCGGTGGCGTTGCTCCCGCGGGCATCCCCGTATGGTCAAAATATTCGACCGGACGATTCAGCGCCAGATCACATATGATGTACGGTCACCATGCAAAACAAAAAATGGGCACGGTTGTTGGCCTATGTAACGGGTCTGGTAAACCAGCAGTTGCTGCTGCAAAACGAATACCTGGCGGCCGAGAACCGGATCTTGCGATCACACCTTCCCGTCCGTCTGCGGCTGTCCGATCCGGAGAGATCCACCCTGGCTGAAATGGGCAAGAGACTCGGCCGTAGGGGACTGGAGCAGGTGGCCGGTGCCGGCAAGCCCGACACGATCCTGGCGTGGTACCGCCGCCTGATCGCCCGCAAGTTCGACGGATCCCAGCGCTGATCCTATCCGGGCCGACCGCCCCTCGATGGTAAAACCGAAGCCCTGATCGTACGTATGGCCAGAGAGAACTCCGGCTGGGGATACGATCGGATCGTGGGAGCCTTAGCCAACCTCGGCCACGGGCTGTCGGATCAGACGGTGGCGAACGTTGTGTCTCGCCACATTCCAATCTGCATAATAGAATGTCCATAGTCGGCGAGATTTACCAGCTGGAATGAGGCTTGGTTCTGGCGGTGAAGTGTTTCCTGGCAGTGTCGTCCTCGCGATTCGATGGGAACGCGTGACACTTCTCCCCTGAGCAGCGCCAGGGTCCCGAGGTCTTTTCGTGTTGCCGTTTACGCCGCACGGTCGTACCGGTGGTGCAGGCCGCCGAGTCGCGCGTGAGAAATAACACGACCGCGAGCTGCCGAACGAATTCTGCAACCTGGCGTCTCCTTGCTCAACCCGAGGTGGGTGCGATCGTCGTGGTAATAGCGAAGGTAATCGCCAAGAAGTCGCTTCAGATGGGCTTCATTCAGAGCCATGACGTGGTCGAGTAGATCACGCCGACAGCTTCCAACCCAGCGCTCGGCCACCCCGTTTTGCCAAGGGCTGCGGATCGAGGTTTGCACGCACTCCATGTGCATGGATCGAATGGCAGCGGGAACTTCCAGCCCGTACTTCTGGTCGTGATCAAAGAGGAGGAATCGGGGAGCGGACTGATAAGGGAAAGCCGCTCGTAACTGCTGAACGATCCAACTACTCGTGGGATGCCGGGTGATATTGAAGTGGACGATGCGCCGACGGTCGTGGCGGATGACGAAGAAGCAGTACAGGAGGTTGAAGGTGAGGGTGGGAACGGTGAAGAAGTCCATGGCCGCGATGGCTTCGCGATGATTATGAAGAAAGGCCCGCCAACGCTGGGCGGGTTCAGGATTTCTGGGGGCGCGTCGCATCCAGCGGGAGGTGCTTCGTTCGGAAACCTCAAAACCCAGCATGCGGAGTTCGCCATGAATGCGTGGAGCACCGCAGGTGGCGTTCTCGGCCACCATCTGGAAAATCAAATCCCGAACTTCTCTCGGAATCTTCTTGCCGGCTGCTCGCCTGCGCACTTTGCAGAGCAGGGCCCAATACAGGCGGAATCCAGCGCGGTGCCAGCGGGGCACAGTGTCAGGAGCGACTAGATAGAGGCACTTCTTCCAGTCGGACCAGAGTTGACGAAGGACGACCCAAAACAGCTTGTCAAGCAGACCCAGTCTGGGTTTAGGATGCCTGCGTTTCAGGACGACGAGCTGCTGGCGAAGAGCGAGGTTCTCCAACATTAGGTTTTGGCGCGTACGAAAGAAGCGGAGGGCGGCTCCGAACCAGATCCGGAAAAGGTCGAGCATAGTGGCATAGTTATACCAGATCGTTTTCTCATCCGGGCTTTCATGTCATTGATTTCACAATCGGATGGAATAGTGGCGAGGGACAAGGGACGAACCGCGGAACTTGTACCGCAAGTACACGCTACACGCTTAGGCCTGGATGGGGTAGGTGCCGTGCTCTTCGATGGCCTCCATAATCGCCAGGGTGCCTGCCTTGAAGCTCTGTTCGGTGGCGTCGTCGGTGGCGCCCCAGGTTCCCATTTCGGTGAAGCTCAAGACCAGCCGGTCTCCCGGCGCGCTGCTCTTCAAAAGGTCGATGGTGTACTGTTTCGTCGCTTCGACGCCTGACCAGAAGATCGACTCCGGAAAGTTGACCCAGATGATGATCTTTCCCCAAGCCTCCCGGGCTTCCTTTAGAGACAGGTCGGAAACGGGGGGCGGGGTGAAAGCCTCAACTACATCGATGCCGGTTTCGGCAATCACCTCTTTGTAACCCTCAAAGCCGCGAGTAACGTCGCAGTGTAAGGCGAGGATCTTCCCCTGGCGTTGAAGATAAGGCACCCATTTCTTGTAGAACGGCAGTTCGTACTTGCGGAACTCCTCGGGGCCCCAGAGCCCCTCGATCCATCCGAATCCCAGGAACTCCGCGGGAGAATCGGCGACCAGTTTCAGGCGTCGCTCGTCACGACGGATCTGTGCCTCTACCAGCTTCGAGAAATGATCGGGATGGTCATGCTGGTGATAGACCCAAGCGTCGAGGCCATAAAGCTCTCCGAAATAGCGCCGGGTGGCGCCATAGGGAGTCACTTCAAAGTCCAGCCCCCAATCCCGGAAGATACCGTCCCGGCCGATATCACGGACCATGTTGTAGTACACGCTGTTGTCGGTGCTGAAGGTCGTGTCCTCGAGCATGAAGATGACCGGGTCGTAGTCGTCCAGGCTCTTGATCAGACCCTCCGTCTCGACCGTGAGATTGTCGGCAATTCTTCCCGCGTGCATCTTGGCCAGGATCGTCCAACCTGCCCAGCAGGCCACACACAGAATGGAGTACCAGAACCATTTCGATTGCATTGCACCCCGCGCCATATCAGCAGCCCCTCCCGCTTCAACCGGAATTTCCATTGTCGACCTCCGGCCCGAGCGATAACATACACCTGACCGCCGCTGAACGCAATTTTCCGTATCGCGCCATCTAAAATGTAACCGTGGGGGGAGTGATCGCGCCATTTAGGATGTAACCCGAGTCGGCGAGAAGGATGAGGAGGGTTACGGTGAGTCACAAGGCGCGATGGGAGTATTTTCGGGCGATCTATGGGCGCTATCAGAAGGGCGATCGGAAAGCGCGGCAGGCGATTTTGAACGAGTTCTGTTTGAACACAAGGTATCACCGCAAGTACGCCATTCGGCTGTTGAACGGGGCGAGCCCGGGCGGGCGAGCCCACCCCCCCCCAGCGTTCGGCGCAAGCGCGCTCTGAGCTACGGGCCCCATACGCTGGCGGTTTTGACGAAGGTTTTCGTCAAATTTGCGATTGCTGAAACTCTAGGCACTGCGTACAATGAAACATGCCGATTCCCACTCTGGCAAATCGCCCAAAGGCTGGCTGGGCGGTCCTCCTTTACGGCCCGCCGCCTGAGATCCAGCTTCTCGCAGGTGAACTCGACGACAGCGGTCTTGAAATCGTCCGGATAGGCGATCATTTCTTTTTGCAAGCACCTGAAGTTTTTGACCCCCTCTCCTGGCCTGAGGAAGTAGCTTGGGCGGCGGCGGCTGTCTTACAACAACTGAACACTGCAGCGCGGTTGCGTTATGCCGTGCGTCTACCGATCCATTCGGGCGCCGCCATACTAGTCAACCGTGAGGGCTTTTGGGATCAGGATGATGTCGATCGCGCCGTCGCGGAAGTCCGAGGAGACGGCGCCCTCCCTCTCCAGGTTTCCTTGGGGAAAATCTGGACAGCTGCCAGGCAGAGGCCTCATCTTGCTCGCGCCCTAAATCTGTTCGCTCTCGGTTCCGCGGCCTGGAACCTGAGACAGACCTTCGAAGAAGTGGTACGAGAACTCGGCCCGCAATCGGAAGCCTGGATTGCGGCGCGCGGCCGAGCGACAGCTGAGGAATGCGCCTGGTTCCGAGCGACCGTGTTTGGATCGACGCCGAGACGGCCGGGCCTCTCGCGGCGGTCTGGATTTCCTTGGCCGAAGAACCGGACGCGTGCGATGCTACCCCTCGCCGCCAAGACATTTGTGAGGAGCGTTCTCGACGAACTGGTCCTCCTTCGCTTCAAGGACGGACGTTCATGAGCACCGTCTGAAACCTGTTGTGGGGAATCCTGCTTGCGACTGGCTTCAATTGGGTCCTGTCGCCGCCTCCACAATACCTCTCGCTTTGGCAGTCACACTCGGGCACGTACCCAGTCCCTCTGGGCATTTCAGGATAAGATCTGCGCCAGCCCCGAGTCACGCCCACCGGCGCCCCTCCCTTGAGGAAAGTCGGCCTCGATGGAGGCTATTTCTTCTTGGGAGGCACCACCGCGTCCTTGAACGCCTTCGCCAGACGGAATTTCACCACCGTCTTGGCCGGAATCTTGATGGCCTCGCCAGTCTGAGGATTGCGACCCATGCGAGCCTTGCGATTTGCCTTCACCGCCTTGCCCAGCCCGGGAACCACAAACTGCCCGCTGCTCTTGGCTTCCTTTGTGGCCAGAGCGACGAGTTCTTCGAGCACCGCGACGGCGGCCTTCTTCGGGATTTCCCGTATGGTCAAAATATTCGACCGGAGGATTTAGCGCCAGATCACGTATGATGTACGGTCACCATGCAAAACAAAAAATGGGCGCGGTTGTTGGCCTATGTAACGGGTCTGGTAAACCAGCAGTTGCTGCTGCAAAACGAATACCTGGCGGCCGAGAACCCTCAATGATCACCTACGAACCGGCCATGCGTGATCACCCAAAATCCGGCCATGGGAATTCGCCCTGCCGCGGTGGTTCTGCCTAATGCTTTGGCGTTGAGTCCTAGCCGGTACGGATCTTCGGCTTCAAGCATCATCTCTCACGGCTAAGTAATACCAGCAGCAGAGGTTGTGAGAAAGTGGAAATCGCAAAGCGATTTCCAAGGCGGCTTCGGTCGCCGTCTTTTCCACAACCTTATTCTGTCGACCGGTCCGACCCCCAAAGCCCTCTCTTGATTGGCCGGATTTCAGGTGATCACGCATGGCCGGATTGGGGTGATCACCGAGGAGAACCGGATCTTGCGATCACACCTTCCCGCCCGTCTGCGGCTGTCCGCTCCGGAGCGATCCACCCTGGCTGAAATGGGCAAGAGACTCGGCCGTAGGGGACTGGAGCAGGTGGCTGGTGTCGCCCAGCCCGACACGATCCTGGCCTGGTACCGCCGGCTGATCGCCCGCAAGTTCGACGGATCCAAGCGCCGATCCTATCCGGGCCGACCGCCCATCGATGGTGAAACCGAAGCCCTGATCGTACGTATGGCCAGAGAGAACTCCGGCTGGGGATACGATCGGATCGTGGGAGCCTTGGCCAACCTCGGCCATCGGGTGTCGGATCAGACGGTGGCGAACGTGCTCAGGCGGTATGGCCGTACCGGCAACTTGGCATGGCCGTCTGAAGGTGTGAAAAATACCAAGAGAAGAAAAAAGCTTTCTCGCAAAGGCGCAAAGCCGAGAAGGCGCAAAGAAGACCAGGCAGTTCTTTCGCGTGAGCTTGGCGCCTTTGCGTCTTTGCGTGAGACTGTTTGATTTTTTCACAGCTTCTCTCGGCCATGAAGGGGCGCGCCATAGCCGCCCTGCTCCATCACGGGCGAGACGCACCGTGCCACGTCGGCCCGCCGCCCGCCAGGGCGGCGACCCGCTCAGCAAGCTGCTCCGTACCCCCTCGTGGGTCCCCCGGCACTACCCCGCTTCGGTTATCGGCGACTTCGGCCGGAAGGATGAGGCCCAATGTGGCTTGCCTTCGGCGGGAAAAACGGGGACGTTCACGTGGGCAGCATGTGGTGCGCTTCCTCTCTACTCGACGTATCCTCCGTTTCAGCTGAAAACAAGCCATTGGTTGCTAAGCGACAGCCGGTCGCAATCTCACCTCCTTTGTTTCAATGCTCAGCGTTGCCGCTTCCAGTCCCTCCGATGTCGCGTCGATCGTGAGCAAACCTGGCTTTTTGGTGCTCTGAAGAATCACCTGGGCTAGGCCGTTAAACAGGCTTCTCTGGCTACCGTTGTCCCATTCCTGGCAATTGGGGTCGCCGTTGCCCACCCCGATCAGCAAGCCCTCGCCCGAGACCTTGAACCTGATCAAGTTGTCAGCCACAGGAACCGTGCGTCCGTCGCCATCGACGGTTGCGACCCGAATGATCGCTAAATCCTCGCCGTCGGCTGCGATCCTGGTTCGATCAGCCGTGAGGATGACCTTGACGGGGGCGCCCGTCGTCTCGCGCCTGGCCGTAAGCGCTGCCTTCCCATCCTTCACGCCTCGTGCTTCAAGCGTGCCAGGTGCATACTTCACTCGCCACTCCAGATGGCGGAACCGCTCGACCTTCTTCGAACCAAGGCTCTGGCCGTTGCAAAACAACTCGACGCTGTCGAGATTGGAATGCACCCACACAAGAATCTCTTCACCTTCCCTTCCTGCCCAATTCCAGTGTGGGAAGAGGTGCAACACAGGATCCTTGCCCCACCATGCTTTGTAGTAGAAATAGTTGTCCTTCGGGAACCCGCATGTGTCAACAATGCCGAATTGCGAACTTATGCTGGGCCAGGAATAAGGCGTTGGCTCGCCGCGATAGTCGAACCCAGTCCAGACAAAACCGCCGGAAAGCCAGGGACGCGCGGCGAAAAATGACAAATATTCATCCGCCCGTTCGCTCACAGCCTTGTCGTTTGCATCATAAGCACTTATCCAGTTGCGCAACTTATCTGTCGTGTAGATACCGCGAGTGGCAACGGTGCTGGGCCCCTCCGTTCCTATTAAGGGCTGCCGGGGGTGATCCTTGTGATATTTGTCGGGATCAGACAGGTTGTGGTTGAACCCCATCACGTCCAGCACCGGTGCAAACGACCGCTCTAATGGCGAGCCCAACACGCCAGCGGTGCACGCGCGGGTCGGGTCCATTCTGTGTGCATGCCCCTGCATCGTCTGGATCACACGCGGGCCGACCTCGTTAGACTGGAGCGTTACTTCCTCATTGCCGAGTGACCATAAGAAGATAGCGGGGCTGTTTCGGTAGCGCTTGATCATTGTTTCCATCTGCGCTATGCCTTCTTCACTCGCCGACATGCACCGCGTTTCGCAGAGCATCAGCATCCCTAACCGCTCGCAGGCTTCCACCCATTCCGGTGTGGGCATATGGTGCGAGGTGCGCACGGCATTGCATCCCACTCTCTGCAGTACCTCGACACGGTAAGATTGCAGCCGATCCGGCAGGGCGACGCCCACACCGGCATGATCCTGGTGATTGCAGGTACCCCGCACGGTGATTCTCCTCCCGTTGAGCAGGAATCCCTGGTTGACATCAAAGGCCAGGGTGCGCACGCCGAACGTCACCCGGTCACGGTCCCGCACGGCACCCGCAGATTCCACGGTAGCGACGGCAAAGTAGAGACTCGGGGTCTCCGGGGACCACAGCGCCACGTCTGCGAGCTTTGCCGTTGCACTGAAACCCTGCTTGCTGTCGGCCGGCACTTCTGTGGTCGGCGAACCGGCCGTCGCAACGATCTTTCCGGCCGCATCCAGAATCTGCCAGCCCACACGGCAGTCCTGCTTCACTGGGCCGCTGTTTTCGACGACAGTGCTCAACTCCAAGGACGCAGCTCTCCCCTGCACCTCGGTCCGCACAACCGTGTCCCATTGGCCCAGATGGAGCGGGTCAACCTTCGTAATCCATACGTGGCGATAGATGCCAGCGCCCTCGTAATACCAGCCCTCTCCGAGAGAAGCATCCACTCGGACAGTGATGCAGTTCTTCCGCCCGTAGAAGAGGAAATCGGTAAGGTCAAAACGGAACGGCACATAGCCGCTGTTGTTGCGGCCCACAAAGCAGCCGTTGCAAAAGACGAGGCTGCTCTGAAAAGCCCCATCGAAATCGATGAAGATACGCCGGCCTAAGTCGCTTTCCAGTACATCAAACACACGCCGGTACCAACCAACGCTCGTTTCTGGATACCTGCGCCCCAGCGGCTTGTAACCCCGCGATTCCAGCCCGTAGGGGGACGGCAATTCTTTGTCGTATACGAACGGCAACTCGACGCCCCAATCATGAGGAAGATTTACCGTCCGCCACGATGTATCGTCGAACCCTGGCATGGCGAATTTGAGGTCGCCTGTCGTGGAAAGGTCCTCCGCGTAACGAACTTTGCCAAAACCGAGGTCTCGGGTTGGATCGTCGGCGTGACCCTGGAAGAATCGCCAGTCGAAATCGAACAGAAGGTGCTCCCGCGGACGGAGATCGATTTCGGGGCGGGTCGGGATCGAACCGGCGATGTCCGCGTGGGCAACCCCGTCGCCCGCGCCCAGCCAGTGCGCTAAGTCCGGAGAAACCGCAAGAATCACGCCCTCGACTGCGGTTGTCTTCACGAAGCTGCGCCGAGATAAAGGCCTCGAATCCATGATAGAGTCTCCTTTCAACACTCGCCACCCGGTGCGCGGCGCGGCACCCTGGATGGAGAATCCCTTATCCCGGACCTTCTGAAAGCCGGCCTGCAAGCGAGTATGGAGGGGCAGTCAAGGGTGAGTTTTAATGGTGCATTCGCTCTGACACGCCCGCCGACCGGCCAGAGCTTTCTTACGACGTGCCCGTCTTCCTCGGGGAGAACTCAAAAGAATGAGATTCTGCGCCGCACTGGGAAGTGAGCCGGTGCCCTCCCGGTCGGGGGGAAACGACAGGAAGGTCGCACACCTTGTCGTTCCCTCCACGCGGGATGGTAACTCAACCGGCGTGGTGAGCCCCTCCCCGCACGGCCTTCGCCGATGAAAAACCCGCGACGCCGGGAACGTTCCTGGCGCTTAGAAGACTAATCTCAAGGCGAACTGGATTTGCCTCTCCGCAAGTACCGTACCACTAGCAATGCCAAACCCTGGAGAGCCTAACACGCCGGACGGTACTCCAAAGGCATGCTGGTTGAATAAGTTGAAGAATTCGGCACGGAATTGAAGTGTCTTCCCTTCAACTAATGTCGTGTCCTTGATTAGCGAGACATCAAAGTTCGAAAAGCACCTGGTGCGAAACGTATTCCTACCAAGGTTGCCGGGATAGTCCTGCAGACCTGTTGTCTGGCCGCCCGGAGTGGCAAAATACTGCTGTCCCAGACCCTGCCCATCGGCGATAACGGCACTTGAAAAGAGATCTTCTTGTGGCGCTCCCCCTGTATTCAGAGTGGCCTTCTGAACCAAATTTGGCCTTGTACCTTGGTAGCCCCAAGGGAGAGTCCCGTATTCCTGAGTCCCGAACGGGGAATTCACAGTGAACGGAAACCCTGACTGCGCCTGGATAATACTTGTCATTTCCCAGCCACGCGTCACCCTCTTCGGCGCGAAAGAGAGAGCCTTCCACTGCTCGAAGGGAAGCTGGTAGATAAAATTTGCCACAAAGCGTTGGGTAAAGTCGAACCCGGAAACCGACTTTTCGCATCCCATGCAAAATGGGTTGTTATAGGACCCACCGGATTGTCCTCCCGGGCCGTTATAGACCGTCCCCACGCTGTCAATGGCTTTTGACCACGTGTAGGAGATTTGGAAAGTGATCCCATGGGTGGGGGAGACCTTGCGAGCTGAAGTCTGCAGAGCGTTGTAGGTAGAGTGGGCGTGGTTGTCGGCCAACTGGACCATGCCCAAGCCGGGGTCGGCAAGCGTGTAGGGAGTGTACTGGGGTTGAGCCCCGGCATATGCATTGGGGTACTCATTACCATATAACCTGGCGGCGTTATTCATCACGTAAGCCATCTGGAAAGCGATATCACCCGGCAATTGTCGCTCCAAGGTCACGTTCCCGGACATCGTGTAACCATTGCGAAGACTTGTTGAATCCAGATCAAGTATCAGCGGACCGCCAAAAAACGCCTCTACTGGCTGAAGGTTGACGGGCGTATTGGGTTTAAGGTTCTTTGTGTTGCCCCCCGATGGGAGAGGATTGCCTTGCAAATCGGTGACAGTTGGTAACCCACTGACAGGTAAGGGGGTCAAAGACATAGGAGGGTTGTAGCGGGTGCCATATGCGGCGAACGGAAAATTGAAAGCCTCCTGATCTGCGAATTGAATTAGTGGGACGTTCGTGAAGATACCGAAACCTCCTCGGAAGACTGTTGCAGGCGTAACCTTGTAGGCAAGCCCAAAACGGGGGCCGAACCCAGTATGGTCTGGCCTGTAAACAGGCTGTGGATTCATAACGAGCATGCGGTAAACGCTACCACCCGCGATGGCCGGATTATCGATGATTCCTGCCATTCGGTTTGCGACCTCGTATGGGACCGAGTTATACTCATACCGCAGGCCCAGGTTAAGCGTTAATTTCGACATGACTTTGACATCATCCTGAAACCAACCAGCCAGAGTGGATCGGCGTATTCCAAAAGGCGCATACCCGCCCCCCGGCGGCCCAAAGCCGGGAAAAGCCAAGGTCCTCTGGTAAGCGGCCGCCTGTCCCAGCATGAAACTAATCAGGGAACTGGGGCTCGGGGTACCGGCCGCCAGATTATTGTCTCCACTGGCCGATGGAATAGCCACCGACAGTGGGGTTCCGAGTTGAAAAATATACTGTCCATTGGGGCCGCCGATTGAAGCGCCATACTCATCATCCCTTACGCGCTGGAAACTGAAGCCCAAGCTGATCGAGTGAGCGTTCTTTGTCCAATTTACCTTATCGTTGAAGTCAAAGGTCTCGGGATGCAAATCGAAGAGTCCCGTGTCGGGGCCCCAGCTTCCCAGGCTGCCATCCGAAAAGGTAAACTGTGGGAATTGGATCGTTCCCGGGCCTATAAACTCGTCGTTCATTAGATACCCAAAGGTGAAACTATTGAGCAACGTCGGAGAAGCAATGTGAGTTTCCGTCACTCCCAGGTTGCGCTGGTTGTAACGCGTAAGCTCTGAAAAATTGGATGCCTCCGTCAGAGCCACTGGGTCTGTGGCGCCCATAATATTGTTCGACCACGTGTATCGGCCGTATATTGAATCCTTCGACGAAAAGCGGTGATCCATTCGTGCTGACCACTGGTCGCGATTTATGGGAAGACTCGCATTGCTATTGTACGTACCGGGTCCAAAGGGGCCCGCGGGATCGTTGGGAAGCGGGTAACGACTCATGACCGTTTGAGCAACGGCGTTGAGGGGGACCGTCAATTGATCAGGCTGCCCATTTGCACCTTTGATGGTCACAATACCTTGGCGGTTCTGAGCCGTGGGCACGGGGAACAAGGCCGGCTCTCCCAAGCGCTGCCGGTAGCCCGCATATTGAACGAAGAAGAATGTCCGCTCCTGGCCGCTATAAACGTGAGGAATCACAATCGGTCCGCCCAGTGTCCCGCCAAATTCGTTCCTCCTGAAAGGAGGAACAGCATTGGAAAAGAAGTTGCGCGCATCGAATGCGCTGTTTCGGACAAACTCGAACAGGCTCCCGTGTAGCGGGTTGTTCCCTGTTTAGTGACGAGTTGAACGATCTCTCCGGAGCCACGACCGAATTCAGCAGAATAGTTGTTCTGCAAGACCTTGAACTCCGCAATGGCGTCCAAGTTGAAGTTCGTGAATTGCCCCCCGCCGAGTTCATTGTCCGAGGTGTCGCTGTTGTCCAAGTAGCTCGACCCTGTTGTCCCTCTGTTCCCATTGCTTGCCACGAAGCCCTCGAAGGAGAAGGAGGAGTCGACCTCATAATTCATGCCGGGCTGCATCAGCACCAGATTAGTGATATCTCGTCCGTTAAGGGGAAGCGTACTCACCTGTTGTCCCTCCACTAATCCGGCTACCGTCGCGTTGGTCGTGTTTAACAATGGGGGAGCAGCGCTGACTTCCACCCTCTGTGTGCTTCCCGCGAGAGCCAGAGTAAAATCCACTTACCGATGCTGGGTAACGTCCAGGGTGACTCCCTTGGAGGTCGCCTCCTTAAACCCATTAGCCTCCGCCCTGACGTCGTACGTTCCTACGAGAAGGTCAGAAAGCGAGTAAGTTCCCGAGGCTCCCGAAACCGTGAAGCGCGAGATTCCGGTTCCTTGCTGGACCACGGTCACTTTGGCACCGGGAATAACTGCCCCACTAGGGTCCTTGACGGTTCCTTCGATCTCGCCCACTGCCTGGGCCCAAGCAGGCGAAGGCAATTCAGCGATAAGAAGCAGCGCTCCGCAAAGAAACACGAACGTGGTTTTCATCGAATTGGTCCTCCTTCAGAAATACGGCAAAAGTACCAAGAGCTCTAAGTCCGAGGGCAGCAAAACAGATAACAAAGCACATCCGAAGGTTCACAGACGCACGTTTTTCCCCATAATTGCCTCCAAAACGATATATGACCCAATCCCGACAGCCTTGGACCAGCGGGGCATTTTTGGTGTCGATTAGCTTTCGTGGACTACCCGAGCCACGCCGAGTCCTGTTTGGAGACCCTCGCCAATCGGGCTTGGTTTACACCCAGTGCGGGTACTTGTCAAGGGGAAAACTTAGATGATAGAAACGTTCATATCGAACACTAAGGCGACGTTTTCAACATGTTTTGGCGAATTTAAGGCCGCAATCGACTAGGCTCAGCAACGTTTCCATTTGACAGCAGTCAGCCCGATTTGATATCTGTTTGCGACGTGCTCTCGTAAAGCCACCGTCAAAGGGGATAATAGTCATGCTTCCCATCGATAGAGTTCGAGGCCTGATCGCAGGAAAGCCGATTGACCATTTACCTGTTCAGCCCATGATCATGATGTTTGCCGCCAAACATCTGGGAATTCCTTATATTGAGTACACAAAAGACGGCAGGAAGATGGCGCAAGCTCAAGTAAAGGTGGTGCGGGATTTCGGCATCGACTGCCTGATGACTTGTTCTGACCCCGCCAGGGAAGTGTTTGACATCGCGGGCGAGGGAAGCATCAACTGGTACGCAGACCAGGGGCCTGCGATCTGTGAAGAGCGCGCAGCGCTGCTCGATAAGTCACGGTTGAAGACCTTTCCAATCCCGAATCCGCTCGGGGGGGGAAGAATGCACGATCGGATCAGGGGCATTGAAGTCATGCTCCAGGAGTTCGGCGGCGAGGTCTCAATAGTTGGATGGGTTGAAGGTCCCCTGGCTCTGGGCCAAGAGTTACGCGGTTTGACCCGCATCATGACGGACTTCATAGATGATCCCGCCTTTGTGGGTGACCTGCTGGACTTCGCCGCGGAGGTTGCAATGGTTTACGCCGAGGCACAAGTTCAAGCTGGGGCCGACACGGTCGGAATGAGTGACGCGGCCGCCAGCATGATCGGGCCTCGTTATTACCGCGAGTTTCTGTTTCCCAGGCAATTGCGGGTTGTTGAATCCATCCGGAGGGCCCACCCCCCAAGTAATCGTCAGGCTACACATGTGCGGCAATACCAACCCGCTGATCGCGCAAATGAAGCAATTGCCGGTTCACGTGTTTGAGCTCGACTCCCCGACGAACTTGGCGGCGGCACGCGGTATTCTCGGTCCTGAACGGGTCATTCTCGGCAATGTCGCCACGGTCGAGGATATGCTGGAGGGGACACCCGAGCGGGTGTACGAAGCGTGTAGAAGTTGCCACGAGATCTCCGGGCCCTTCCACATTGTTGGCACTGGCTGTGAGGTGCCTCCCGCAACTCCGGCCGAGAACCTTCGCGCCATGGTTCGATACGCAACAGAACATCAACTTTACCAATTTGAGCGGCGCGCGGCCTGAGGCGAGCTCCAGAGCTGTTCCCCGAGGGACGGCGCGGGGTCGATGGGTGCTGTTACCGAATAACCGCTTCTGGCCTGACAGTCGAGGCGGACTCCAAAAGAGCGGCAGGGGAGGGAGGCGCGGTTGAACCTCGCACTCGCAATTCATTCTTGAGTACTGTCACTTGAGCTTCTTCCGTCCCTCCAGGCTGGTCCGAGAGCTTGCACATCAAGAGATCCATGGCTAGCTTTCCCATCTCGTAAGCCGGCTGGGCGATCGCCGTCAGCCGAGGACTTGTATTCGAAGCCCATTCAAAATCGTCAAATCCCAGAACGCTGACGTCCTCCGGGCATGGAATATGAAGTTCTCCCAGTGCTCGCAGGACACCCAAGGTCATTTTGTTGTTGCAGGTAAAGATCGCCGAAGGAGGAGTGGCCAACCGCATCAACTCCAAACCGGCGCCATAAGCCTCTTCCGCCTGATGACCGACGCAGCGGAAGTAGTCTTCACATCCCGGAAGGTGATTCTGGTTTATGGCCTGGCTGAAACCCTCAACCCGCTCTGCCACATTGGGCAGCTCGCGACAACACGCTACAATGGCAATCCGTTTATGACCCAGAGCGGCAAGGTAATTCGTGGCTTCTCGAGATGCCTCTAGATTGTCAGTGACCACCGCCGCACTCGGAAAATTCCTGGGGACGCGGTCGAAAAATACGAACGGCGTGCGCTGGCGCGTCAGGCAGTCCCGAGCTCCATGCGGGTCTACCGGAGCAATCAGTACGCCGTCTACTCTTCGCGACAAAACCATGTGGAGGGAGCTACTCTCCAGCTCACGGTCTTCCCTGGAATCGCATACGATCACGGAATAACCGCACTGTCGCGCCACATCCCCCATGCCCCTCATCACTTCGGGGTAGAAGAAGTTGGTGAGGTCAGGGACTACCACGCCGATGGTCTTGCTGCGACGCACCTTAAGGCTTCGCGCTATGACGTCCGGGTGGTAATCGAGCGCTTCGATGGCCCGAAGGACGCGCTACCTCAATTCTTCCCTCACCGTAGTTTTGCCGTTTATTACGGCGGAGGCTGTGGAAAGAGAAACATTTGCCAGCCTTGCTACATCACGAATCGTCATAATGATAGTCCTCAAAAGTCTACGTACACTCGAAGACAAAGCCCAGCTAGGTGGCAGCCAAACAATGTTAGATACTTTTCTGCCCGGCGTCAATTACTGCCAGCCCAGGTGACTGCCAGCCCAGGTATCGCACTCTGTTCGGCCTCGAACGGAAGTAACCTTGGCTGGGGAGCCGGCGTCGTTTCCGCAAAGGAGAGGCACGTCAAGCGCGCCGGACAGAACGTTTTCAAAATACCCAAGATTTGTCGGAACACCTATTCCACTTGGGTAAACCGGGAGGGACACATCGTTTCCAAACATCGCCTTACGGGGAGGCCCTACGTTGACCGCCGCAGCCAGCGCTCCTATTCGCTTTGTCGGAGCCAATGACGGCGCGTCCAGCACAGCTTTCCTCATTGAAATGGCCCACGTGCTCGCTCAGCGGAGAAATCGCTTTACGTACTGGGTTGTCTTATTTGACGGCCAAGAGGCACTGAAAGACTGGTCTGCCTCGGATGGCTTGTACGGGAGCCGCCACTTTGCCCAGTCGCTCAGCGCGGACCAGGTGAAGCAGATTCGCGCCATGTTCAACGTGGATATGATTGGGGACAGGAACCTTCACATCCACCGTGAGAGCCACTCGGATGCTCAGCTCACCGATCTCATTTTTCGTGATGCCCAGGACCTCGGTTACGGGCGGTATTTTCTGGAACGGCCGCTATCCGTGGAGGATGATCATATGCCTTTTGTTCGGGCTGGGATTCCCGCCGTTGAGTTAATTTCGCTCGATTACGGCCCGTTCAACATTTTCTGGCACACGCCCTTCGACACCGTGGGAAAGTGCAGCGCCGTGAGCCTCGGGATCGTCGGGCGGGTCCTGCTCGACGCCCTGGACGATCTTGAAAGCGGTCGGACGCCCAAACCTCTGCTTGCTTTTCTGGAGAGCGGCGCAGCGGGGATGCTTCGTCAGCACGCTGGACGATGAAACTCCACACCGCCGGCCCAGAGTTGGCAGGGATATTTCGGGACCGCATCCTCCGTCGAGGCCGCGCCTGGCCTGGGGCTTCTTCCGCCTGCTTTTCGTGCATAAAGGGCTCAGGACGCGACCTTTTACCTTCGGAAGAGGGCCCCCCGCGATTTACCAGCAGGCAAGCGAGAGGAGAAACAGGTGGTACACCTCAGGGCCCTCCAATGGGGGTTTATTTGCCACGCGAGCAAGATTTTGGTTGGTTCGCGGAGCAACTCTGGGATGAGATCCGCGAGGAGTGGTCTTCCAATCTCGTCTTCGACAGCTTGGCATCGAGCGTTGCAGGCCTCCTCGGCGGAAGCTTTGACGCCCTTAGAGAATGACCCAACACCAGGAGCCACGAGGGGAGTAAAATAGGGTCGGGGAGGGGGTTCCTTCCCAGGAGGTCAATGTGGCTCGATCACCCTTTTGTTCCGGGTCTCTCTTGCTGGACATGATCCTGATTCCGGAGCAAGACAGTCCGAGTTGTCCCCGGGAGAAGACAATTCATAATGGGAATCCTCGGCGTGAACCTGAGCACCTTCTCCCCACCGATGAACCGGAGCAGGTTGGCCGAAGAACCGGACGCGTGCGATGCCACCCCTCGCCGCCAAGACATTTGTGAGGAGCGTTCTCGAGGAACTGGTCCTCCTTCGCTTCAAGGACGGACGTTCATGAACACCGTCTGAAACCTGTTGTGGGGAATCCTGCTTGCGACTGGCTTCAATTGGGTCCTGTCGCCGCCTCCACAATACCTCTCGCTTTGGCAGTCACACTCGAACACGCACCCAGTCCCTCTGGGCATTTCAGGATAAGATCTGCGCCAGCCCCGAGTCACGCCCACCGGCGCCCCTCCCTTGAGGAAAGCCGGCCTCGATGGAGGCTACTTCTTTTTGGGAGGTACCACCGCGTCTTTGAACGCCTTCGCCAGACGGAATTTCACCACCGTCTTGGCCGGAATCTTGATGGCCTCGCCGGTCTGCGGATTGCGTCCCATGCGAGCCTTGCGATTTGCCTTCACCGCCTTGCCCAGCCCGGGAACCACAAACTGCCCGCTGCTCTTGGCTTCCTTTGTGGCCAGAGTGACGAGTTCTTCGAGCACCGCGACAGCGGCCTTCTTCGGAATCTCCGCTTTCTCGGCCAAATGCGCAACGATCTGAGGTTTTGTCATCATTGGTTCTACTATTCCTCTCTGCGTTGGATTGTAAGGATTGCCATGTTGAAATGGTCGTTCAGCCCCCACTGTACGTAATGCACGGATGGCTGTCAAGGCAGTTGCGGAGAGGAGCCTCCACCCCATCGCAAAGAGATTTCTCTTCCGCTTCCATTTCCCCTCCAGTACGATTGTGGTTATGTGGGGGCGCTACCGGCTGTCGGGCACTGAAGAGGTCGCGGGGTTTATTTGAGGCAGCCCACCTCTTCAAATCCTATCTTGGGTCTTCCCACCGCGGTAGCGGGTCACGTGCGGCCAATCGAAGGAGGAGCTCACCGCCGTTCTCTTCGTCGAACAGCTCCTGAATGAACCCGTATGTTTTCTGGACTACATCGATCATGAGGGTCTTGATCTCCTCGTCATCGAAGCGCGAGAGCTTGGGCCAGGGAATTTCCCCGAAGGGTGTGGTTACCAATACATCCGAGTAATCTCCAGCCTTGGAATCGGGCGCTATACCTGCGTGCAAGTCCTCGAGAACGGAATTGCGAAAGCACCGATGCACGAGGTACTTTGCTAGGCGTTTCTGCAGAACTGGGTCCGTGATGAGAACCCGTATGGCCTCGTCTGTTTTATCCATGTTAGCCTCCGGGATGCCGACCCACTCTGACAGCCGAAAAGGCCGGTTGCAAGGAAACCGCTCGGCAGGTGGCGCAGCGGAAACAACATAGCGCGAAAGGTCCAGGTTGTCGCGGCGTGAGCTTGAGCGTATGCTACGAATTTTGGGAGGATCCCCTTGAGATGCCGGCCGCAACGCTACCAGTGTCCGCACTGTAAGTGGGACTTCGCCCGCAGAAAAAAGAGGTGTTGTCCAGGGTGTGGCACGCTGCTCTTGATCGTGTCTGATATGCTCTCCGATCCCGAGCTGACGGAGCTCCGAAGTTTTTGGATGTGGGACCCTCTGAAGGAAAAGTGGGACTTCATCCGAGATTGGGAGGCGCATAAAGTCGAGGCGATGCGAAAGTTCGAGGAGTACGTTTTCGGGCGGGGCGGCGCCTTGGGTCAAGAAAAGAAGAGGTACCTTCCACTCAGCCGATGGCTTCAGTGAAGGCGCACGACGGGATGATCTGTATCCTGGCGGACTTCCTGGGACTCCACTTAGGATTGTAGTCATCAGGGTGTGAACCAATGCCCGAAGAGGCCGAAATGGGCAGACTGCTTGGACGGCAATTTGGCGAGTACAAAATCGGTACAACTTGAGCGTTCCGAACGTGCTTTTCAGTGACTTAGCGTTGCCAACCGTGCCGCAAAATCAACGAGATACCCTAATTGATTTAGCTTCCTAAACCGTGGGTCGGGGGTTCGAATCCCTCCAGGCCTACCAAGTGCCGTAGGGCGTGCCAGCGAAGTTCTGGAATACCCAGCTTACGCGCGAGCGGTTTGATGCGCTTTGACATCAGCCAGCCCAGGTCGATTGGCCTGCCACGTTTGCCAGGCAGCACCCAAGCATTGGGCTGGGCATCAGGCTCGTAAAGAAGCCGAGGTCACCGAGCAGACGTACTACCGGCGGCGGAAGGAGTATGCCGGTTTAGGGCCGGCGCGGCGAGCAATTTATCCTAACTAGTTTTTGCCCGCCGCGAAAGTTGGACTGCCCATACTGCGCCTACTTGCTCGTGTTCGCCGCCTTGAATGCATCTGCCAGTGACACCACCTGCAGATTCGCCTTCAGCGAGTCCAGCGTCTCGCGGCTCTTCACTACCACGTCAACCGTTTCACCCGGCAGCAGATCGAAGTAGTTGTCAGACAGTTCAGGGCTCGCGGCGCCAAAGGTCACATAGACGCTTCGCGCCAGCACCGGCGACGAGAGCTTCAGATGGTACCCATCCGTCAACTGGGTCAGTTCCGCGCTTAGGCGCGCCTCTGGCAAATGCACCTGCATTGTCGGTACGAGGTAGATGAGGTTGCGAGATACGCTCTTTCCATCCACAACCAGCTCAGCCACCGTGACTTCGCGCGCAGCGTCGGTGTCATCGGCCCCACCCAGGTCCGACAACGGCCATTGCAAATACACCTGGCTCGAGAGCCCCGGCACGCTCACCTGCTGAGTTGTCTCCTTCACTACCTTGCCGTCGAAGTCGAGGATGCGCAGACGCAGTTGGCCGCTGACCGGCTGCACCTTATCCGAAACAATGTAGGTCTTCAATATGCCGTCTTCAACATGCGGGGATACAAGCACGGGCGCATAAAAGCGTCGCGCATAGTACTGCAGGGCCTTCCATCGTCCGTAGTAGTCAATGCTCGACCACGACGCCACCGGCCAGCAATCATTCAGTTGCCAGAAGATGGAGCCCATCGTCTCCGGCCGGCTTCGCCGGAAATGCTCGGCGCCAATCTTGATCCCCTCGGCTTGCAGCACCTGGCTCACGTAGAGGAAAGAGGCAAAATCCTTCGGCTCAGGATAATCCTTGAGCAGATAGTCGTGGATGATCGAATTGCCTTCATTGTTCTTCTGGTGGGCGAGCATCACCGGCGTAAAGATACCCGTGCGATCCTCGGGCGACGTGAAGGCTTCGATCGTCTTCATCTCCGGGAAGGACTGGAATCCGTATTCCGTCACAAAGCGCGCATGATGCTGTTCGTAGGTCGAGAACGGCACGCGTCCATGCCATACATCCCAGATGTGCGCGTCGCCCGTCTGGAAGGTCGGTGACGTTTCTTCGTAGTCGGCGCTGGGTGAACTTGGCCAGTACGGACGTTGCGGGTCCAGCCTTTCCACGACCGAAGGAATCACGCCGCTGAATGTGGATACATAGTCTTGCCACATCTGATTGCGAACCTCTGCCGGCAGTTGCTGGCGATCGTTCCAGAAGATCGCACCTTCCGTCTCGTTGTTCCCGCACCAGATGATGATGCTCGGATGATCGCGCAGCCTCTTCACCTGGTCTTCAATCTCCGCGGCCACATTCAGCTTCCAGCTATACAATCCGGGCTGCCAGTCATTTCCGAACATGAAGTCCTGCCACACCATGATGCCGAGTTCGTCGCAGAGCCTGTAGAACTCCTCGCTTTCGTAGTAGCCCCCGCCCCACAGGCGGATCATGTTCATGTTGGCGTCCTTAGCCGACTGCAGAATCCGGCGATAATTCTCCTCCGTCACCCGGTTGGGGAAGCTATCGAACGGAATCACATCTGCGCCTTTGCCGAAGACCGGAATGCCGTTGACCACAAACTCGAACGATCGCCCCCACTTATCCAGGTCGCGCCGCAATACCACGGAGCGTAGACCAGTGGTCACGCTGCGATCATCATCCACGCGGCCCTGTGTCTTCACCTGTGCCGTGAACGTACACAATGGCTGTGCGCCGTACCCCGTGGGATACCAGAGATCCGGCTTGTCGATCTCCAGCGGCAGATCGATGTGATTCACACCCGCGTGGAGCGCCACGCTCCGCGTTGCCTCCGCCGGCTTGCCACCCTGCGAGTAGCGGATGCTCACCTCCGCGCTTGCATCCTCTGTAGCCGTCACCTCCACCTCGCCGTTCAAATGCGCCACCGCCGCGCTTACATCAAGCTGGCGAATATGCAGGTTCGAGATACGCGCCTCGTCCCAGGCCTCCAGATGTACCTGCCGCCACACGCCGCTGGTCACAAATGTCGGCCCCCAATCCCACCCATACTCATACGCGGCCTTGCGAACGTACGTCTTCTCTTTAACATGCGTCTTCAGGCGCCATGGATCGGCTGACGCCGCGTGTGCCGCAGCCTCGTCCGGCGAAGGAAACACCACGCGCAACTGGTTCGCCCCGGCGTGCAGCAACGGTTTCGCGTTCACGCGCCAGGTGCGAAACATGTTGTTCGCCGTCAGCACCTGCGAATCATTCAAAAAGACTTCGGCGTATGCATCCAACCCGTCGAAGACCAGTTCCAGGTTCCGCCTCTTTAGGGTCTCCGGCGTGATGTTAATCGTGGTGCGATACTCCCAGCTCGCGCCTTCAATCCACTGCAACTTCGCCTCGTTGTCGCGATAGAAAGGATCGGGGATTAGTTTGTTCCGCAGCAGGTCGAGATGCACGTCGCCCGGCACGTGAGCCGGCCGCCATTGCCCGTCGGTGCTGTTCGCCGACGGCGCCAGTTGCCGAAATTCCCAACCCTGATCGATCGCTGTATCGGTGCGGACCGCCTCTCGCTGTGCTGCCGCAAATCCGGTACCGAGGCAGACAATTATTGCTATAAATAGAATTCCCAGTCTCTTGTGCCGCATAATTTCTCCTTGATGAAACGAAGTGCCGCGCGAAACGCATCCGCCGCACAGGAATACTCCTTACGCTCGCCAAAGTACACGCCCAGTGCCGTGTAGCCAGCGCTGCCCGGGCGTACGTGCACTTTCTGCAGTTACGAAGGGGAACGACCCGGTTGCGCCCTCCGTGTTCGGGAAGGCCGGCAGTCTCGTGGAAGCCACGTTGAAGGGAACTCCTTGCGGTTTGCGTCCCTCAGCCATTCCCGACCTGGTTACCTCGCTGTCCAGTAGGCCTGAAGGCCTATGTAATCGTCATCAGGCAGGTTGGCGAGAATAGCTCGACGAATTTCCAGGGGATCGATCTCGCCCTGCTGCTTATAGACAACCTGAGCATCAGGCCGAATGAGCATCGCGTAAGGTACCGCCCCATTCCATTGCGGATCGAAAGCCGCCATTAGCGAGTAGATATCCGTCGATCCGAAAAGGAGGTTAGTGCTGGAGGCGTGTTCCCGTTCAAGAACGCGCATTACACCTGCCTTCGTATCTGGATCGTTAGTGCTCACGGTAACCAGGTCGAAAGAACGCTGGCGATACATGCGATACATGGTCTGAAATTCGGGGAACTCCTTGGTACAAGGTCCGCACCACGACGCCCAGAAATCGACTAAGAGAAGTTTTCCTCCTGAATTCTTGCGAAGCGCTTTAAGGTCCCCAACGCTCGCCAATTTAACAGAGACCGGCTCACGCTCGATCTCTGCGAGCTCCGCCTTGCGCCCTTCCTCCTTGTATGCCCACTTGGTCGAGCAGCCGAATGATGGCGTCTTGGCGATGGACACCGGTTTGCCTGCTAACAATGCCTCGATTGCGTTGCGGGCGTCATGTTGAGTGACGTATAGCTCTCGGGGATTATTATCAACGCGGCCCTCGTAACGCAGACGACGTTCTGCGTCGAAGACAAAAACGTGTGGGGTCGCGCTTGGCCCATACGCTTCTGTGACGCGCTGCGTCTCACCATCATAAAGATAGGGGAAGTTAAAGCGGCGGTATGCGGCACGGATCTTCATTTCCGCAAACGAGTCGCCCACGTCGGTGTAGCCCATTTCATCCAACCTTACGGCTTGTGGATTATTCGGCTCAATGGCCACCAGCGCCACACCGCGGTTCCGATAATCAGTGGCTAGTTGCTTGAGTCGATTTTCATAAAGCTGCGCTGTGGGGCAATGATCGCACGTGAAAACAATCACCAAAACCTTGCTGGAGTCATAGTCCTTAAGGCAGTGGGTTTTGTCATCAATACCTGGCAAGCAAAAGTCGGGCGCCTTAACACCTATCGATAATGTCACGTGTGATTCGGCTGGCCGAAGAGCAGATGGTGAAATCAGCGTAAGCAATAGTAAGTTCAGAGCAAGCAATGACAAATTTAGGGTGCGCTCTAACATGTCCGAGGTCGCCGAACCAGTTTTCATGATGCTCCGAGCTGGGGCCGCGAGGATTTCAACAACCCGCTTGAGCGTTTACTTCTTCTTTGCGTCCCAATGCAGCAATTCTATAATAACAAAGCCCACAACAATCTCAAGGACGACATTTTGAACAAATCGTTCAGTTGTGTCGTCGAATCCCTGAAAAAGCGACGCGGCAACTGCTTGCGGATTCCTTCTGCCGGCTTCCGGCTTCCTCTTTTGCCTTTGGATCTGGTGGAGCCTGCCGCGCCCGGCGAAGATCGTGGGCGGAACCTGGTTTGTTGGAGGCATCATCTACAATGCCATGATGACGCGCGGATTTCGGACAAAGCCCGTGATGATAGATTTCAGTGAAGGTTGAGGGCGCAACACGGTTCTTGACAAGGGCCCCGAGAAGTGGTATGGCCCCCCCATATATGTTTGAATTATTTTGCACGGCACAAGCGCAGTTTTCATTCTGCGAGAATTCAAGCGCCGGGTCCGTTGAGCGTCGAAAGTAGTTCCAGATAAATCGATTTACGAAGGGAGACCTAGAATGCTTTTGAAACACAAGTTTGGTCTGGGGTTAGCTCTCGTCCTGCTGTTCGGGACCCTGGCCGCATGGGCCAGCATTACGGGCAGCATCTCTGGCGCGGTTACGGACCCGACCGGCGCCGTAATTCCCGATGTGAAAGTGATTACGTTGAACACGAGCACCGGGATCCGGCAGTCCGTGGTGACGGATTCAAAAGGTTTCTACGAATTTCCGGCTTTGCCAATTGGCACGTACGAATTGGAGGTTCAGAAGCCCGGATTCAGGCATTTTCACCAGACCGGACTGGTGATCGATGCCAACTCGGCTCTGCTCGTGGACGTTAAGCTCATTTTGGGCGAAACGACGCAGGAAGTCAACGTTTCAAGCGCCGCTGTCCACGTGGAGACCAGCAGTACGCAAATGGGAGAAGTGATTGAGGGTAACAAGATTACAGCGGTGCCGTTGAACGGTCGCAGCTACACGGATTTGCTGGCGCTCCAGCCTGGCGTCTCGCCCTACTCGAACGTGGCCGTGGGAGGTGACCGCCCCACCTCCGGCGATATCACCAACTCAGGCAACGACGCCATGAATGGCCAGCGAGAAACCTCGAATGGCTTTATGGTGAATGGGGCAAACGTTGAAGAGGGGCGAAACAACGGCGCGGCGATTATTCCCAACCTCGATTCGATCGCGGAGTTCCGCATCCTCACCAACAATTTCGACGCCGAGTACGGGAACTACAGCGGCGGCCAAGTCAATGTAGTGACCAAATCCGGCGACAACTCGTTTCACGGTGACGCGTTTGATTTTGTTCGCAACACCAAGTTTGACGCGCGAAACTTCGAATCGCCTGGGGTCGGAGCCTTCCAGCAGAACCAGCTTGGAGGCACTTTCGGCGGGCCCATCAAGCGTAATAAGGTCTTCTTTTTTGTTGATTACCAAGGAACTCGGATGGTTCAAGGCGAAGCCACGGGATTGATTCCCGTGCCTTCGGCTGAGGAGCGGACGGGGGACTTCTCCGGTAACGCAGGCGCTTTGAGCGGTTCTGTGGTCGGCTCCAACTGGGCCAACGTGCTTTCGAAGCAACTGGGTTACCCAGTGCAAGCCGGGGAGGCGTACTACACTTCGGGATGCACCACCTCGTCACAATGCGTTTTCCCGAACGCTGTCATTCCGCAAAGCGCCTGGGCGTCTCCGGCAGCTCCTTTACTGAAGTATATCCAACCGCCCGACCTTCCCGGGAACTACTTCTCAACTTCCGCCTACGACGAGCGATTGCGGGACGACAAAGGAGGCGTTCGCGTTGATGGGAATTCCCGGTTCGGCATGCTTTCCGCCTACTACTTCATGGACGATTACCTCCTGAACAACCCCTATCACAACGCCCCAGAGTTCCCCGGCTTCTACGCCATAACACCTGGCCGGGCCCAGTTACTCGAGCTTTCTGACACGAAAAGCTTTGGCTCCGCTTCCGTGAATCAGTTTCACTTCAGTTACATGCGCGATGCCAATGTCTTTAATAATCCAGGAGGCGGTCTGGGGCCGACGATGAGTTCCCTTGGCTTTAACGGAAGCTTCAACGGACAGGGAGGAATTGGTTCGGTCGTTCCTGCGGATCAAGGCGTGCCCTTGATGGAATTCAATAGCTATAATTTCGGGCTGCCTGACGGCTCAACGGGTCAAGATAACAACACCTTTCAATTTCTGGATAACTTCGCCCGGATTATTGGGACACATAGCTTGAAATTCGGCGGCGAGTTCCATTACGCCCAGATCAATGAGCGCAACACCTATGCCGAGAACGGCGTCTTTACATTCAACGGCACCGAAACCGGCATCGACTTCGCCGATTTTCTGATCGGCACTCCCTATCAACTGATCCAATCCAGCCGGCAATTTCTCGACTCTCGCAGCAAATATTTCAGCGCGTTTGTTCAAGATAGCTGGCGCGCCAAGCCTGGCCTGACACTGAACTACGGCTTGCGTTGGGAAGTTAGCCAGCCTTGGTATGACACGCAAAACAAAACTGAGACCATTATTCCTGGCGTGCAATCTGTAGTCTTTCCTGGCGCGCCGAAAGGTTGGCTGGTTCCAGGTGATCCGGGTGTCCCTCCCACTCTCGCGCCCACAAAATGGGACGGGTTTGCTCCCCGGGTGGGTCTGGCCTACTCGCCGAATTGGGATAGCGGTTTGCTAGGGAAGCTGGTTGGCGGACCTGGGAGAACCAGCTTCCGAGCGAGCTGGGGACTCTTCTATACTTCGGTTGAGGATTTGACCCAGTTTGTGGAAGTCGGCGACTCTCCTTACGGTCTTTTCTACGTCAGTCCCTCGCCGCCACAGTTCGCGACGCCTTACATCGATCGGGCGACCGGGAATAACGAAGGACAACGGTTTCCCTTCACCTTTCCTTCCACCAATTCTTCTGCCACTCACCCCGATACCACTTTCAACTGGCCTGCGGTTGAACCGATCTCCGGCGCACCGGTGTTTTTCCACCAGAACCGGATGCCCTATGCCGAAGACTATGAAGCGTCGTTGCAGCGCCAGTTTGGCGCCAACACCACACTGAGTATCAGCTACGTTGGGACTCAGGGACACGATTTGATCTCCTTCCTCGAGTCCAATCCCGGCAACGCAGCTCTTTGCCTTGCGCTGAGCCAAGCGAGCGCGCTCGCCCCCGGGCAGACGCCCTGCGGCCCGGGACTTGAAAGCAATACCTATGTGACGGCCTCGGGACAAACCATCTATGGAACTCGTCCGATCTTGGGCAACCTCTTTATAAGCAATGCCTATATGGATGAAATGGCGAACTCCAATTACAATTCACTTCAGGTGAACCTGCGCCACACAAGCAAGTATTCGTCGTTTCTTCTCGGCTACACTTACGCCAAGTGCATGGATAACGCCTCTGCCCTTGAACAAGGAATTAATCCCTTGAATTACAAGGCGAGCAAGGCGCTCTGCTCCTTTGACCTGACGCAGGATTTTGTAGTCAGCTACACTGTCCAACCTTTTGATCGCTTCTCTTTTGCCAACTCCAAGGTCGGAAAGTGGGCCATCAAGGGTTGGGGAATTTCAGGCATCACAACCTTCGCCACCGGCTTGCCGGTGGGTCTGAGCGAGAATGACGACCGATCCTTGCTGGGAACTGGTACGGGCGTCGACTTACCGGACCGTTCTCCCGGCAAGATTCTCAACGACACGAATCCGCGAGACGGCCAGACTTACTTCAACACCTCGTTGTTCAGCCTCGAGCCATTGGGACAAATCGGGGACGCCGGTCGGAACTTCTTCCACGGTCCCGGCATCAACAACTTTGATCTGGCGATCTTAAAGAACTTCGCAGTCACGGAGTCCAAGATGTTGGAGTACCGGGCGGAATTCTTCAACGCTTTCAACCACGCTCAGTTCAACAACCCGAACGGGCTTATCAATGCCGGCCCCGGCGTCTTCGGCGTTGTCACCAGCGCGCGAGATCCCAGAATCATCCAGATGGCACTGAAATTTGTGTTCTGAAGTGTTTTAACATTGTTAGCTCTCCATTTATAGAGGGCTGAGTTTTTGGCAGGGATACCTTCGACCGGGAAACCGGTTTCGGTTATGAGCTGAAACTGACCCCTTCCGTAGTGCGTGGAAGTACCCAGCACTGAAAACTCGACTGGACCTTGTATTCAGAGGCGGTCGAGTGTGTATTACCGGTGGCCCGGAAAACGACCCTTCTTCAAAAATACTGTTGTTGATAACAGGAGGGGGAATTATGAGCGACAGACAATCGGCACATCAGGAAGTTGATCCGTAGCCGGGCTTCGACGGCGAGAACCTGGTGGGGACGGTGCGGATGGGGGATGATCCCAGACGCTCGGTTCTGAACCGCTATAACCGCACCCACGATGTGCAGAATCTCTGGGTCCTGGACGGCGCCAGCTTCACTTCTTACTGCGAGAAGAATCCCACGCTCACGGTCGTCGCCGTGGCCATTCGCGCCTCCGACCACTTGGCTGAGGCGCTGAGAAAGATGGAAGTCTAATCCGTGGCGAGATCCCCCAGCTCTGCCGGGGAGGTATCTGAAGTGTTTTGACGCAGAGATTTGTTGCGCTTCGCATCTCTAACCCTTGAGGAGAATCATTTTGATCTCTATTCCCGGTCTGAAAGGAATTTTGCGGGCAGCAGCGGCCGCCCTTGTTTTGTGTTGCTTTGCCCCGCACCTGCAGGCGAGCCCGCCGCAGAGAAAATTCGCGCTTCAGGCCCTCTCGCCGAAGTTCTGGCAGCTTGTGCCGCGCCACGCCAAACTCACGCAGGTGGCAACCGGATTCGGATTCACCGAAGGTCCGGTCTGGGACAAGCACAATTTCCTTTATGTCAGCGACGAAGTGCAGAACAAGATTTACCGTGTTTATCCGGACGGACGCCGGGAAACGGTGATCGCGCTTGCAGATCCGGACGGCAATACCTACGATCTTCACCAGCAGCTTCTTGATTGTGCAAGCGTCCTGAGGGCCATCATTCGTGTCACACCCGCCGGAAAGTATTCCATTCTCACCGACCGGTATCAGGGAAAGAGGTTTAATAGTCCAAATGACTTGGTTGTGGGACCGGACAAGGCGATTTATTTCACGGATCCCACCCTCGACCTGCCCAAAGGACAAAGACAGGAAATTCCCTTCCAGGGAGTCTACCGTCTGGGGGCTGACGGCAGCGTCCGCCTGGAGACAAGGGACCTGACTCAACCCAACGGTCTGGCCTTTTCGCCGGATGGAAAGCGGCTTTATATCGATGACAGCGAACAGCGTAACATCCGGGTGTATAACTTCAATACCGGCGGGACATTGTCCAGCGGTCGCATTTTCGGCGACGAAAACGATAAAGCCGACGACGGCGTGCCGGACGGAATGAAGGTTGACCTGCAAGGCAACTTGTTTGTGGTGGGCCCGATGGGCATCTGGGTGTGGGATGCGGAAGGACATCACCTGGGTACCATCGTCACCCCGGAGCAGCCTGCCAACCTCGCATGGGGAGACGAGGACTACAAGACCTTGTACATCACGGCCACAACTTCCATTTATCGCATCAGGACCGCCACCCGCGGATTTGTGCCTTATCTTGCCTATGCGGACAAGTGACGCGGGTGCGGAACTGAGCCGGACGATCCCCGAAGCTCCCGGGTAAGTCAGGAAGGTCGCGCACTCTTCTTCACGCCAGCCAGAAAAGGGGGGCGCCGGGACGGTCACTTCCCTGCGCGAAATCCCAGGCAATGAAAAGCCGGCTGTCTATTTTGAAATCCAGCCTCCGGTCGGTTAAGCTCAGCAATGGAGATGTCTCCGGCAATTTTCCGCGGCAATTCATGCCTGTGAAATCAAATTTGCGTCCCGCCGTCCTGATCGCTTCCTTGCTGTTGTGGACCGCCCCCCTCGCGGCGGCGGGACCGGCGCGAAGTGGAGGAAGCCAGTCCGTCCAGCCCTCCGCCAACGGCTCGCTCGAGGCAAAAGCGGATGCCGCTTACCACGAGGGGCGTTTGGACGACGCTCGCCGGTGGCTTGAGCAGGCCCTCCAGCATGACCCGCACTCCGCACGGGCCCATGCTCTGTTGGGACTTATCTTGGCGCGGCAAAACGACCCTCCGGGGGCGCTTCGAAACCTGCGGCAAGCCCGTGAAATCGAACCGGAAAATCCCGATTATGCCTACGACTACGCGGTGCTCCTGCTGCAGGACGGGCAGTTCGCAGCCGCTATTCCCATACTCGAAGGCCTGCACCAGCAGTCGCCCCGGGCTGATGACATCCTGGTGAATCTTGCCCGCGCCTACGCCGGGGCAGCGGACTTTCAGAAGCTTTCCGCCACCGTCGGTCATCTATCCTCTTCGGATTACAGCAATCAGCCGCTTCTGAAAACCCTTGCCACAATACTGGCGGGTGCCGGGCAGACCTCAGCCGCCGCCGAGTTGTGGCAAGCGGCAATTCGCCATGGCCCCAATCAGCCTTTGCCCTACGCCGCGCTGGCGGAGCTTTGGATTGCCCAGGGGCAGTCTAGCCAGGCCCTGGCGCTTCTGAATGGCGCACCTGCTGCCGCCCGTGGGCCTCTCTATCTCTACGCCTACGGCGAGACGCAAATGGCTTTGCGGAATTACCAAGAGGCAATTCCCTTATTTCTTGAGCTTACCCGCCGGTTACCTGATAACCAGGGCCCTTGGCAAAAGTTGGTGAGGTGCAACCTGCTTGCCGGCCATCTGAACGAAGCGGAGCAGGCGGCTGAACAAGCCGCCCGGCAGTTTCCTGACGCCTCGGAGTTCCAATACCAGCAGGCCGTCGTTAACTATTTGCTCGACCGCAGCGCCACGGCAATCAAAACCCTATCGCCGTTGGTTGAAAAGCGAAGGGGAGAGGATCCTCGCCCGGTCCTACTGATGGCGGTTCTGAAATCACAAAGTGGAGATTACCAGGAGGCTGCAGGCTACTTTGAGCGCGTGGAGCAGATGCAGCCCGGCTGCAATGCCCTTGCTTCCTATTTTTACGGCGCAACGCTGCTGCGCATGCACCGGCCGCTCGAAGCCCAGGCCAAGCTGCAGGCGGCCATCCGCTGCCATCCCCGCTTCGCGCTGGCCGAGTACCGCCTGGGGCAGGCCTTATCCCAGGATGGGAAGTTGCAGCAAGCCTTGACTGCACTTGAGCAGGCGACCCGCGACGACCCCACGCTGGCTGAGCCCTATTACGCCCTGGCTCAGATCCGGCAGCGGCAGGGCGATCAAGCAGGCGCTCGCGAAGCGCTGGCCCGGTTCACCAGCGCGCAGAAGCACGTGGCTGGCTCTGATCGCAACCTCCTTGCCGCAGGCCTGCCATAAGCCGAAGTTCCTCGAAGATTCGGGGAGTATTCTGCTGATTCCCAGAAGGCTAGCCCCAGACTCACTTTCCAGCTACTGGGAACGAGCCGATCAATTGGTACGTGTGGTTACCAAAAACCTCGTCCGCATTGAACCCGAATCCGTAAGTTGGACGGGAGTCTAACCTCACTCGAAGAGAAGGACCCCTCACCCGGCTCTCCCGCGACTGCGGGATCGCCACCCTCTCCCCAAGGGATTCTATATGTTCTTGGTGTCAGCCCTCTCCCGAGGGGAGAGGGTGGCCCGCTGCCGGCGCTTTCACCAGCCGGAGCGGGCGGGTGGCGCAGACATCGGTTTGTGATGTCTGCGACATGCTGATGCCGCTTGAGGCTGAAGTAGAAACTTTTCATGCCTCGGCTGCGGCATTCTTACGGCCTCAATCATCTTCATTACATGACCACCAGCATCCCGCAGGGCGGGATCGCGCCCGCGGGTGGCGCAGACATCGGTTTGTGATGTCTGCGACATGCTGATGCCGCTTGAGGCTGAAGTAGAAACTTTTCATGCCTCGGCTGCGGCATTCTTACGGCCTCAATCATCTTCATTACGTGACCACCAGCATCCCGCAGGGCGGGATCGCCCCCGCCTTTTCGACTCGGAGCGGGTAGCGCAGAGTCGCGTTTTTCAGAGACTCTGCGGCTTTTCCTTCAAATTCGTCACCACGCTCGGCGACCTGCGAGGCGAGCCAGGCTTCCGCATCGTCGGATACCTTCTCATCCCACAGGGCGTGACTGTCACCTATTGCTCTGGCCCTCGGACGGCGCCAACCCCACCCACCCCGCTTGTAGCGCAGGGCCCGCGGTCCGGCCCTGCGGCTCTTCCAGCGACGCGGGTTTTTGCCGCGTCGCAAACAGGACAATCCGCTTTAGGCTTGGCCCCGCGCCGAATATGCTTTCCGAGAACATCCAGGCCGCGCCGTCAAGAACTGGGGACAGGTTACAGGATACAGATAAGGGAAGCCGCGCCGTCAAAACCACGCCGCGGTGGAAAAGCCGCAAGGCTGGAAAGCGAGCCTTGCGCTACATATTCTTCCAGCGGTTCCGTCAAGGGAAAACTGGCCGTCGGTCTTGGTTCGGGGCGCGGGTCAATTCGGTGGCCAGGTTCCACCACACACCTATTCGACCCCGACGTAACGGGGCAGATAGCCCAGGGTCTCGTTTTTCAGAGACTCTGCGGCTTTTCCTTCAAATTCGTGCTCCTTGATCAGCCAGCAGCAGTACACGATCGATGGCCAGAGTGCGATTCGGGGGGTGGCGCAGACATCGGCGGGTCTGGCACATGCTGATGCCGCTTGAGGCTGAGGTAGAATCCTTGCATGCCTCATCTGCGGCATTTTTACGGCCTCAATCATCTTCATTACGTGACCACCAGCATCCCGCAGGGCGGGATCGCGCCCGCCTCTACACTCCTGCTCGTGTGAATCCGGCGTTTTTGCTCTTGACACGAGGCTAGAGATGTGATAGGTAGTAGAAGGTAGGTGGTATGTCGTAGGTGGTAGGTGGGGGAAGAACAGGATTCAGGATTCAGGATTCAGGATTCAGGATTCAGGATTCAGGATTCAGGATTCAGGATTCAGGATTCAGGATTCAGGATCCAGGATCCAGGATCTAGGATTCAGGAGTCAGGAGTCAGGAGTCAGGGGTTAGAATGAAGAGCATCTGCTTTCCGCCTTCTGCCTTCTGCTTACTGCCGACTGCCTACTGCATCTGAGGGGAGTTCGAGGTGGTGGGACTCTCGGCCCGTACCGCACTCTACGACACAATGTCACCGTCGACAGGGAAAGAAAGACTAGTAACTTTAAAAAATGAAGGACCGACGCGGGAATGTCTATGAAAACAAAGGACCGGTTCTGAATGGTGAATTGTGAATTATGAATTGCTCTGCTCCTTGTTGGCACCGCTTGCCCCCTGCTGCTTGGCCGCTGGTCCGTTTGAGCGGATGTTCACCCACGTGTTTAGGTTAACTTGTGCATGCAGAGGAGTTAGCTCTTTTTTGGCCTTCGCGTGTAGTTACTAATATCTTGTGGATTATGTAAGAATATGGTTGACATTGCGAATT
>Ga0181539_1000702_pt1 | contig 39832 bp, 41 predicted proteins | sample PEATcosm2014_Bin_46_FD_119767 | JGI IMG/M metagenome (GOLD analysis project Ga0181539, IMG submission 119767) | Peatland microbial communities from MTU Mesocosm Facility, Houghton, MI, USA - PEATcosm2014_Bin23_60_metaG | ecosystem: Environmental > Terrestrial > Soil > Wetlands > Peat | place... | reverse complement strand
TTCCTATGCGGCCTACTGGATTCGCGCCTGCATCCTGCGCTTCCTCATGACCAACTCGCGCTTGATCCACGTGGGCAATACCCGCGCCGGACGCAAGCTGTTCTTCCGTCTGGAAAAAGAACGGCAGAAGCTGCTGGCCGAGGGCATCGACCCCACGCCTAAACTGTTGGCCGCCCGGCTGGACGTGGACGAGGCTGACCTGGCCGAGGTGTCCGCGCACCTGGCCTCGCATGAGGTTTCGTTGGAACCACGGCCCGACGAGGAGGGTGTGCCCTTGTCCGAGAAGATCTCGATTCAGCAGGCTTCGCCCGAACAGCAAGCGGAACAGGGCGAGCTGTCGCAGACCGTGCGCCGGCTCATGGATGACTTCGAGAGCAAACTAGACGACGAGCGGGCGCGGGCGGTGTGGCGCGAGCACCTGGCTACCACGGGTGAGGCGGTTTCGCTCTCGGCCCTGGGCGCGCGCTACGGCGTGTCCAAGCAGCGCATGGGCCAGATCGCGGAGAAGCTGAAAGCGCAATTCCGCGACCGGGTCATTGCAGAGTTCGGCACTGACATCCAGATGTCGTGGCAGCGCGACGATTGAACCAGCGCCAGAGTGCCTGGTTCGCTCACCCAAAGGAGATTGAAAAGGCCGAAGCCGGCCGGCGGATCTACTGCGCCTCTTGCGCGGCCTCCTGGCGTTTGACATTCATGGCTTGCAGCCCCTTGGGTCCCTTGGTGATGTCAAACTCCACTGTCTGGCCCTGGGCCAACGAACGATATCCCTCTGCCGTAATCGCCGTGTAGTGGACGAAGACGTCCTCCTCCCCATCCCGCGCGATGAATCCATACCCCTTGGAATCGCTGAACCATTTCACCTTTCCGGTTGCCATTCACTGCCTCCTCGAACTGTACTGAACTCCGTCACGCCCCAACGGAATTGTCTGGAGCGCACAATCAGAAGGGTACGGTTCTGCGTGGGCCTGTCAAGGTCTTAGGTTGCGCTTTTGCCGCAGATTGCGAGTAGCCGCGCCAATGCCATTGCAGCGTCGTCGGCGGCAATTACTGAACGAATCACGGCGATCCCGTAAGCGCCCATACGAATACAATTCTCAGCGTTGCCATTATCGATTCCACCGAGCGCAATGACCGGGATTGAGCAACCGCAGGCCTGTGCCAATGCCTGGAGACCCTTGGCCGGCCCATAGCCACGCTTTGACGGCGTGTCGAACACAGGACCGAAGACCACGAAGTCTGCTCCAGCCTCCGCCGCCAATTCGACCTCGGTTCGATCATGGGTTGAAACCGCGATGCACAGATCGGGTGCAAGCGCGCGTACGTCTCGTACTGACAGTGCCCGCGCGGGCAGGTGCACCCCGTCTGCGTTCACAGCCAGCGCCACGTCCACTCGGTCGTTGATGAACAACGCCGCTCCTGCGGCACTGGTGACTGTGCGCAACTCACGGGCCAATTCGGCCAGATCGCGCGCTGACAGGTCCTTCTCTCGCAACTGCACGGCGACTTGTGAGCCCTCTTGGCCAGCTCCCTGCAGAGCCCCGGCGACCACGTTGCACAGTGACCTGCCGCCGGTCGCCTTGCGATCGGTAATCAGGTACACCCGCGGGACCACGAATTTCCTACTCGATGAGCCCTGCCAGCGGCGACGATGCCGTCGCGTACAGCTTGCGCGGGATGCGGCCGGCGCAGAAGGCCTTGCGGCCGGCGATCACGGCATCGCGCATGGCCTCGGCCATGAGCAGCGGCTGCTGGGCGCCCGCAATCGCGGTATTCATTAGCACACCGTCGCAGCCCAGTTCCATGGCCACAGCCGCGTCGGAAGCCGTGCCCACCCCCGCGTCGACGATGATGGGCACCTTGGCGTTCTCCATGATGATGCGCAGGTTGTAGGGGTTGCGGATTCCCAGCCCGGAGCCGATGGGCGCGGCCAGCGGCATGACCGCGGCGCAGCCCGCCTCTTCCAGTTTCTTGGCCAGGATGGGATCGTCCAGGCAATAAGGCAGCACGACGAAGCCCTCCTTGACCAGCACCTTGGCCGCTTCCAACGTGGCGGTGCCGTCGGGAAACAGCGTCTGCTGGTCGCCGATGACTTCCAGCTTGACCATGTCGGCCATGCCCAGTTCGCGCGCCAGGCGGCAGGTCCGGATGGCCTCTTCCGCCGTGTAGCAACCGGCGGTGTTGGGCAGCAGCGTGTGGGTCCTGCGGTCAATCGCATCCAGCACGGTGGCCGCCCCTGGCGCCAGGTCCACCCGTCGCAGAGCCACGGTCACGATCTCGGCCCCCGACGCCTCGATGGCCTTGCGGGTTTCCTCGATGGATCGATACTTCCCCGTCCCAACCAGCAGTCGGGAACGAAACGCCTTGCCCCCGATCACCAGAACATCTGCAGAAACACTGCCCGAGCCGCCACCCATGAACGCCACCACCTCGATCCGATCGCCATCGCAGATGGTCGACTCTGGCCAGGTCTTGCGTGGGACGACCTCCTCGTTGCGCTCCACCGCGACATGGCCAAGGTCCACGCCCATCTCTTGCAACAGAGACGCGATCGACAGGCCGGTCGAAACGCTGCGCGGCTTTCCGTTGACGGTGATTCGTACTTCGCTCATGGGGTGGTAAACAATACCTGGACCCTGGACCATGCGCTGCCCTTTCTGTTCCGCCACCGAAGACAAGGTTGTGGACACCCGTCCCAGCGAGGACGAGCAGATTGTGCGACGCCGCCGCGAATGCGCCGGGTGCGGCAAGCGTTTCACCACCTACGAACGCGTCGAGGAACTGCTTCCGTCGGTGGTCAAGAAGGACGCGCGGCGCGAGCCGTTCGACCGGGCCAAGCTCCTGGCGGGCGTCACCAAGGCCTGTGAAAAGCGGCCGGTTCCCGTGGCCGTCCTGGAGCAGATGGCGGACTCCATCGAACGGTCGCTGCGTGAAACCGGCGAGAAGGAAATCGCCTCGTCCCGTCTCGGGGATGCCGTGCTGAGCCGGCTGCGCGAGATCGACGACGTGGCCTACCTGCGCTTCGCCACCGTGTACATGCACTTCAAAGACGCGACCGAGTTGCTCAGCGAAGTGCAAAGGCTCTTGCGCTGGAAAGGCCAGGATTCATGAGTAGAGTTTTTTCCGAGGTTGACCGACGCTTCATGCGCGAAGCGTTGGCTCTGGCCGAACTCGGTCGCGGCCAGACCCGCCCCAACCCCGTGGTGGGCGCCCTGCTGGTGCGCGCCGGCCGCGTGCTGGCGCGGGGCTATCACCGCCGCGCCGGCCTTCCCCACGCCGAGATCGAGGCGCTTTCGCACAAGGGCGTCCGAGCCCGGGGTGCCACCTTGTATGTCACGCTGGAACCCTGCTGCCACCAGGGTCGCACCGGCCCCTGCACCGAGGCCATCGTGCGCGCCGGCGTCCGCCGCGTGGTCATCGGGTGCTGCGACGAAAATCCACTGGTCAGCGGTCGCGGCGTCCTGCATCTGCGCCGGGCCGGCATTCGCGTCGACGTGGGTTGTCTCGACCACGAATGCCGAAGACAGAACCGCGCGTTCTTCGTGTGGGTCCGGGCTCACCGGCCCTGGGTCACGCTCAAGGTCGCGACCACGCTAGACGGATTCATCGCAAGTGGCCAGGCCAAGCCGCACGATCCGGACGCGCGATTTGTCACCGGCACAGCCGCGCACGCGCACGCCCATCTGCTGCGCAGCCAGCACGACGCCGTTCTGGTCGGGGTGGGTACCGTGCTGGCGGACAACCCCCGCCTCACCGTGCGTCTGCCCGGTGCTGGCAAACCCGGCCCCTTGCGGGTGGTTCTCGACGGGCATCTACGCACGCCGCCCTCGGCCAGGCTCATCCGGCAACTGGGCGCGCCCCCGGCGCTCATCATCGGCGCGCAGTCGGGCAAGCGTGCCAGCGACGCCCGCGCACGCTTGACCCGCGAGCGAGCTTTGCGGCAGGCCGGGGCGGAAGTCCTTCTCCTGCCCGCTGATCGCGCCGGCCGCATCTCGATTCCCGTTCTCCTGCGGGCTCTCGCCGAGCGCGGGGTGCAGTCGCTTCTGGTCGAAGGCGGCAGCCGGGTCCACGGCGCCTTCATTTCGGCGTGTCGGTTGGACTCGGTCGCCTTCTTCTTCGCGCCGCGCCTTGTGGGCGCTGGCCGGCCCATCGTAGAAGGCCCCGGCCTCGATTGGAGCACTCCCCTAAGGCTCGGGCCGATCGAGGTTCGCGCCATCGGCGAGGATGTCCTGGTCGAGGGCGATGTTCTCGGTCCCAAATTGCGTCGGCGATCCTAGACCCGCGAGTAGAACTTGTTCACCGGCATCGTTGAAGCTATCGGCAAAGTGGAATCGTCGCGCGCCGGCTCGGGTGGCACGCGCCGCTTGGCGGTCGCCACCGATCTCGACGTGGCTTCACTTCCACTGGGCGCCAGCATGGCGGTCAACGGCGCCTGTCTGACCATCGTGGCCCGACGCGCGCGGCGCTTTGAAGCCGACCTGGGGCCGGAAACCCTTGCGTGCACGACCCTTGGTTCGCTCAAGGCCAGTGACCGCGTCCACCTGGAGCGGCCGCTGCGCCTGGGCGACATGCTGGGCGGCCACCTGGTCACCGGCCATGTCGACGGGGTGGGCAAGGTAGAATCGGCACGCAAGCAGGGCGATACCCTGGCCCTGCGCCTGAGTGTGCCGGAATCGGTCGCGCCCTTTCTGGTGAAGAAGGGCTCCATCGCCGTCGACGGCGTGAGCCTCACCATCAACCAGATGGACGGTCACAGCGTGGAGGTCTGGCTGATTCCCCACACCCTGTCCGTCACCCTGCTGGGCGGGCTTCGCACGGGCGATTGTGTCAACATGGAAGCGGATATGATTGCCAAGCAGGTCGCTCGCTTCGTGGAAAACGCTCGTGTCTTCTGATTCCCATATTGACGTCGAGAAGGCTCTCGCGGACATCCGCGCCGGCCGGCAGGTCATCGTTGTCGACGACGAGAAACGCGAGAACGAGGGCGATTTGACCATGGCCGCCGATCTGGTCACGCCGGAGGCCGTCAATTTCATGGCCAGCGAGGGTCGTGGCCTCATCTGTCTGGCGCTTTCTGAGGAGAAGGTGGCCAGCCTGCGCCTCCCCATGATGACCCAGGACAACCGCTCGCCTCACAACACCGCGTTCACGGTCAGCGTCGACGCACGCCACGGCATCAGCACCGGCATCTCGGCGCGCGAGCGTGCCCACACCATCCGCACCGCGGTTGCGCCCGACGCCGCGCCCGAGGATCTGGTGACTCCGGGGCACGTATTTCCCCTGCGGGCCAAACGCGGCGGCGTGCTGGTGCGCACCGGCCACACCGAGGCTTCGGTCGACCTGGCCCGCATGGCCGGCCGCACACCCGCCGGTGTCATCTGCGAAATCATGCGTCCCGACGGCGAGATGGCGCGCATGCCGGATCTCGAAGCCTTTGCCGCCGAGCACGGACTGGGTATCGTGCACATTTCCGATCTGGTCCAGTATCGGCTGGCGCGCGAGGTGCTCGTCCATCGGGTGGCGGAGACCACCTTGCGCCCCACCGGGGCCGGGCTGCACGCGAGCTACCGCGCCTGCCTGTACGAGTCCGACGTGGCTGACGCCGAGTACCTCGCTCTGGTGCTAGGAGACGTGGCATCGGGCGAGCCGGTCCTGGTGCGGGTGCAAACCGCCAGTCTGCTGCGGGACGTTTTCACCGTGACCCAGCCGGGCGAGATGATTCAACCCACGGAATGGCTGCGCGCCATCGAGCGGGAAGGACGCGGCGTCATGCTCTACATCCTCCCGCTTGGCTGCCGGCACCTAGCAACCGCCCTGGCTAGCTTGAGCGCCAGCACTGCCCGCGAGCAACGCACGAGTTCCCGCGGGGGCCGCGAGCCCGACTCGTCTTCTCCGCCCTTGCGGGACATCGGCCTCGGCTCGCAAGTGCTGGTTCAATTGGGGGCGCGCGCTATACGGCTGCTCACCAACAATCCTCGCCGTCTCGCGGCCCTGGAAGGATACGGTATACAGGTGGTTGACTGCGTTCCCAGCGGCCCCCCTGCCGAAGTGGTGCCGTTCAATGAAAGAGAGGCCAAGTAATGCCGCAAATCCATCAAGGTAACTGGACAGCCCAGGGCAAGCGCTTCGCGATCATCGCCTCGCGCTGGAATGAATTCGTGGCGAGCAAGCTGATCGAAGGCGCCGTCGATGCCTTGGGCAAGACCGGCGCACGCGACGAGGACATCGAAATCTACCGCTGTCCGGGCGCCTTCGAGTTGCCCGGACTGGCCCGGCGCGTGGCCGATTCGAAGAACTTCGACGCCATCGTGTGTCTGGGCGCGATCATCCGCGGCGCGACCCCGCACTTCGATGTGGTGGTCAACCAGACCACGCGCGGCATCGCCCAGATCGCCGCCGAGGCCAAGCTTGCGGTGGGCTTCGGCGTGCTCACCTGCGACACCATCGAGCAGGCCATCGAGCGCGCCGGCAGCAAGGGTGGCAACCGGGGCGCGGATGCAGCCATGGCCGCCATCGAGATGGCCAACCTGTACGACAAGCTGGCGGCTCGGGCCGAAAGCGCTTCCGCCCAACCCCGCCATCGCAAATGACTTGGACCTTGCCAAGATGACGCCGCGGCGCCGAGCCCGCGCGGTGGCCCTCCAGGTCCTGTACGCCATGGACAGCGCGGACGGCGCGGATCCGGACGCGGCGCTGGCGACCCATCTGCGCGAGTTCGGTGCGGTCGAAGAGGAAGGCGAATGCGACCCGCAGGACGAGCGTGCCGTGGACGAAAAGCTGGCCGCCACGCTGGTCAACGGAGCATGGGAGCACCGGGTTGAGCTGGACGAGATCCTGTCTCGGCTGTCCCAGAACTGGCGGGTGGTGCGGTTGGCGCGCGTGGATCGCAACATTCTGCGCATTGCTCTCTACGAGCTCGCCCACTGCCAGGCCGATGTTCCCGCGAGGGTTGTAATCAATGAGGCGGTAGAGTTGGCCAAGCGCTACGGCTCCGAGGAGGCGCCCGCGTTCGTCAACGGGCTGCTCGATTCCGCCCTGGGTCTACTTGGCATCACACCCTGAGATGCTGGCCGCAAGCCAAATTGCCTTTCTCCCGGTCGACCTGGGCCGCTGGGACCGCTCTCCGGGTGGCGACGCCCTGGTCGTGCCGCTCTGGGCCGACGTGCGTCCCTTGCGCGGGGCGGCTGGTCTGCTCGACTGGAGACTCAACGGTCGCCTGTCGCAGTTACTGCGCGAGGGCCGACTGGAAGGCGCGATGGGTGAGAAATTGCTTTTTTTCACCGCCCGCGTGCCCTGGCGCCGCGTCCTAACCATCGGCCTGGGCCCGACGACCCGCTTCTCCGAGGACGCTTTCCGCGCCAGCTTGGGCGCTGTCTTCGATGCCTTGCGCGGACTGGGCATGCAGTCGGTGGGCCTGGCGCCGCCTGGCCGCGACATGGACCGCATCACGCCAGAGCGGGCCTTGCGCGTGCTCATTTCGGTTGCCGAACAACGCGAAGAGCAATACCCGGGCACGGCTTTGAACGCGTTGACCGTCATCGACGTGCCACCAGCGATCAAGGCCATGGTCGAGACAGTGCGCGCCATCGAACGCTCGCTTGCCCGCTGACCGCTTCGCGCTTGGTCTGCTACTGCGGCGGGATCGTGACGAAGCGGAAGGTGTCCCCGTGGCGGACCCGCAGCAGATGCCCCGCCTTGCCGCCTGCGCGCAGGGCGCTCACGGCTTCCTCGGCGCTGGTGATCGGCTTGCGGTCGATCTCGACGATGACGTCTTCGGCGCGCAGACCAGCCTTGGCGGCTCGGCCTTCTGGCTCGACCCCGCTGACCACCGCGCCCTTGGTTCCTGGATCCATCCCCAGCATGCGTGCCATGTCGGGCGTCAAGGTCTGGACCTGCACGCCGACCTGATCCTTCTCGACCTGGACATCGATTTCCTCGCCCAGCCGCGCGGGCAACTCGCCCAGGGTGACCTGTACCGTGCTGGGACGGCCGTCGCGCAGGATTGCCAGTTTGACCTTATCGCCCACCTTCTGCCCCGATACGTAGTCGACTACGTCGGCCGCGCCCTCGATCGTCTGCTTGTCGATCTGCGTGACGATGTCGCCCACGTGGATACCGGCCTGGCCGGCCGGGCTGTGCGGCAACACCTGGCTGACCCAGGCAGCGCGCGCAGGTCCGGACTTCCCGGTCTGATCCTTCTGTTCGGGTTCACCATCCATGCCCATCTTGAGGCCATCCTTGATGTCCCCGATGGCCACCCCCAGCCAAGCATGGTGCACGCGTCCGTCGCGAATGATCATCTGGGCGACCTTGCGGGCCTGGCTGATGGGAATGGCAAAGCCGTAGGCGCCGCCCGGCCCCACGTTAATGAGGGTGTTGATGCCAATCACCTCGCCCTGCAGGTTCACCAAGGGGCCACCCGAGTTGCCCGGGTTGATCTTCGCGTCGGTCTGGATGTACTCGCGCATGCGCTCGCCTGACATGTGCACGTTGCGCGTGACCTTACCCTTGCCGCTGATGATTCCGGCGGTGACGCTTTGATCGAGGCCGAGCGGGCTGCCGATGGCCAGCACCCACTCACCCACCTCGATGGCGTTGGAATCGCCCATGCGAGCGGCGACTAGCCCGGACGGCAGATTCTGCAAACGGATCACGGCCACATCGGTCTTGGGATCGGCGCCCACGACCTTGGCGGGAAACTCGCGTCCGTCGGCAAATGTGACCGTGACTTTGCTGGCCTTTTCCGCCACGTGGCTGTTGGTCATGATGTTGCCGGCGCCGTCGATGACCACCCCAGACCCGGTGCCGTGCCCGGGACCAGGCGCGGGAATACCCTCGAACCCGTCGCCGAATTGGAAGAAGTGCTCGAAGAAGCGCTCCATGTCGGGCGGCAAATCCTCGCGATGGAAGTTGCGGCGGGACAACTTGGGCTGCTCGACCTCCACATCGATGCGTACCACGCTGGGTCGCAAGGCCCGGGCCGTGGCCGCAAAGGCCTGCGACAGCGCGCGAGCCTCCTGAGGTACCTGGGTCTTGGGGGTCACGGCCGGAGGCGGCGCGGCTGAATCTGCGGACGCGTGCGGGGCGAAACGAGCGCCGAGTCCCAACCCCGCGGCCAGCGCCGCCGCTGCTAACGTCACCGAAACAACCACGGTCGTTCTTCGCATGGTGTGCCTTTCCAGTTTCTTGCTTTCTTACCAGGGTGGGCCGCGCTGCCGCGAGCCATCCTATGCGAACAACCGTCGTCCGGACCTGTTTCTTCCCGTGAAGTGTGGTCTTTACAAACGGCCTGGTCCTGCGGCAAAAGGCTGGCCATCCCTTGTACTGGAACCAAGCCATCATCCGACTCGCAGCCCGGCCCCGAGGCTTTCATCTCGTCACGCACGAGATCGTGTCACAGATCCCCGGGTTGGCGTCCGTGCGGGTCGGCATGTTGCACCTGTTTTTGCAACACACCTCGGCGTCGCTCTTCCTTAACGAAAACGCGGACCCCGACGTGCGCGCTGATTTCTCCCATTGGAGCGACCACGCCATCCCGGATGGCGCTCGCTACTTCGTCCACACCCTGGAGGGCGCCGACGATATGCCGGCCCACGTGAAATCTGGCCTGCTGGGCGTGACGCTGACCTTGCCCATCTCGGACGGACGCCTGCAACTCGGCACCTGGCAAGGCATCTACCTGGGTGAGCATCGGTCAGACGGCGAAGGCCGGAGCATCGTTGCGACGCTGTGGGGCGAACTCAAGCCGGAACGAAAGTGACACTACCGCCGAGCGTTTCACGGGCGTATATCTTCGCTGCGCGCGGCGAGGGAGGTTGACCATGGCTGATGCACCCGACAGCAAGAAGACACAACCGGGACTGACCTACCGCGATGCCGGCGTCGACATCGACGCGGGCGACACGCTGGTCGAGCGCATCAAGACGCACGTCAAGCGCACCATGCGGCCCGAGGTGTTGACCGACCTGGGTGGTTTCGCTGGCCTGTGCGCGCTGCCCAAGAACTACAAGAACCCGTTGCTGGTGGCCTGCACCGACGGCGTGGGCACCAAGCTGAAGCTGGCTTTTCTCATGGGCAAGCACGACACGGTCGGCGTCGATCTGGTGGCGATGAGCGTGAATGACCTGGTGGTGTGCGGGGCTGAGCCGTTGCTCTTTCTAGACTACTTTGCCGCCGGCCATCTGGAAGTGGGCGTGGCCGAGCAGGTCATCTCCGGCATCGCCGATGGCTGCAAGCAGGCGGGCTGCGCGCTCATCGGCGGAGAAACCGCGGAGTTGCCCGGCTTCTACCAGCCGGGCGAGTACGATCTGGCCGGCTTCTGTGTGGGCGTGGTGGACAAGGCCGCGCTCATCGAAGGCAAGACCATCGCGGCGGGCGATGTGCTGTTGGGCCTGGCCTCGTCAGGATTCCACTCCAACGGCTACTCGCTCGTGCGCCGCGTGCTTCTCGACCACGCCCGGCTCGATCTTGCCGCCAAGCCCGATGGGCTCGACGAGCCGTTGGGCCAAGCTCTGCTGCGCCCGACCCGCATCTACGTGCGCGCCCTGCGCATGCTGGCTGCGGCCGGCCTGATGAAGGGCGCGGCTCACATCACCGGCGGAGGCCTGGTCGACAACCCGCCGCGCATGTTGCCCCCAGGTGCGCTGCTGGCGCTGCAGATCAACCTGCGTTCCTGGACGCCGCCGCGGGTGTTCGGCCTCCTGCAAAAGCTGGGCAGGGTGGCTCCTGATGAGATGCGACGCACCTTCAACATGGGCATCGGCATGGTGGTGGCCGTGCCGGCCGGCGCCGCCGACGCGGCCCAGTCGATCTTGGAAGCCGAGGGCGAGAAGGCCACCATCATCGGCCAAGTGGTGGTGGCGGATCGGCCCGACGCGCCGGTGGAGTTCATCCCATGAAGGTCGGCGTCCTCGCCTCGGGCAGCGGCACCAACCTGCAGGCTCTCATCGACGCAGCCACGCGCGGCGAGATGGGCCCGGCGCGTGTTGTGGTTGTGGGAGCCAACGTGCCCGGCTGTGGGGCCCTCGAACGCGCAGCCCAGGCCGGCATTCCCACCTTCGTGCGCTCGCACAAGGATTTCGCCACGCGCGAGGAGTTCGATCACGCACTTCTGGACGAACTGCGCCGGCATGGCGTAGGTGTGGTCGCCTTGGCGGGATTCATGCGCATCGTGACGCCGGTGCTGCTCGACGCTTTTCCCCACCGGGTGGTCAACATTCACCCCGCTCTGCTGCCCTCCTTCCCCGGCGTGCATGCGCAAGAGCAGGCCTTCGACTACGGCGTACGCTTCTCGGGCTGCACCGTGCACTTTGTCGACGCGGGCACCGACACCGGCCCCATCATCGCCCAAGCCGTGGTGCCGGTGCTCGACGGCGACGACGAGGAAGCCTTGCGCCTGCGCATTCTGGCCGAGGAGCACCGACTTTATCCTGCCGTCATACGCGCCATCGCCGAGAACCGCGTGACCGTGGACGGACGGCGCGTACACGTGCGCGGCACGCCAGCCGGCCTGGCCGACGGCCACCTGCGCAGCCTGTAGGGGATTCTAAGATCCCGACGGGTACACGATCTGAATGCCGTTGACCGGCGCGCGCACAGTCGAATGCAGCGACGTTCCCGGCATTGCAGTCAAGGTGAAGCTGCTTCCCGTCACGTTCTTGAACACGACGTAGTTGCCGGCGCCTCCCTCGGGCGCCAGCGTGTATCCTGGGAAGGAAGTGACCTGCGGCGGTTCCGTCTGTTTCACAGTGTGCGTCGTCGAGCCGATTGTGTACTTGGAAGTACGGGTATCTGCCCAAGTCATGTCCTCGAAACAATAGACATAGACGTCGTATCCGCTGCTCATCGGACTGGCCAGGCCAGTCACGTTGATTGTCGCTGGCGAGGCCGTCGCCCTGGGATCGAGGTAGCCATTCATCATGCGCACGTCACCCGGGGAGTCAGGCCAGTCGAGGCTCCAGGTTGCTGATGTCTCTCCGCTCGCGACAGGCGTGGTCCAGGTAGCAGACGCGGAGGTGGTGGTGCCGTCTGCCAATTTCAGCGATGCCAGCGTGCCTGTATTGCTTGCGGCACTGTTCCAGTGCGTGGCCGGCTTGACTCCTGCGGATTCAGTGGCACCCATCACGACTGTTCCGGTCGCTCCAGAATCGACAGCCACGCCTCCCCCCACGAAGTCGATGCTGATGATCATCGGCACAATCGCAGCGTCCGCCACAGCTCCGCCCGTTCCTGCTCCTCCGGTTCCACCTGCCCCGGCGCCACCAGAGCCCCCGGTTGCATCCGGTGCAACGTCGACCCCGACATCACGAGGCGAGGTCGTGCCGGCCACGGGCCCCGCGTCCGCCACGATTGTTCCCCCGGCGCCGCCCGCAGCAGTCCCGCTCGTTCCGCCCGCGCTCGTGCCCCCGGTTGCGGTCCCGCCCGTCGGCAGATCGACGGGCCGGTTGGTGTCGGTCGGGACTGGAACGTCGACCCCGCCATCCCGGGGTGCGCCGGCCACGGGCCCCGCGTCCTGCGCGACGTTCCCCCCTGCTCCGCCCGTCGGCGTCCCACTGGTTCCTCCTGGCGCTGCGGCCGTCGTACCGCCCGCTACCGGCAATCCACCCACCCCGCCCGTCGGCGTACCACCCGTGGCAACGCCGCCGCCCGAAGCACCACCCGCAGCATCCGGTCCGACCACGACCGCTCCACCGCTGCCGGCCCTTGCCGCGGCCCCGCTTCCACCCGTGTCGCCGGCATCGTTGGCTTGCCCCCAGGGCGGCTGCGTGAGATTTACACAAGCCGCAAACAGGGCGGTTGCGGCAACTGCTGCCAACCCGACTGTGAAGAAGCGAGCCAAGTTCGTCCTACCCTATAAACGTGCGTGACGGGCCCGGAAGCTTCTATGTTCTTCGGCTCTTTCGCGTGTACGCTTGAGCGTTGACCCGAAGGCGCCAATGGGCAGAATCACCCAGCTTGGCAGGAGACGAGACGGACGATTCGGACAGGGCGGGCTACGCTGTGGTTACGGGCACGAACGGGCAGGCGGACAAGGCCGTCATAACTTCATAGAATTGTTAGGTTTGCCGGGGTGGCGAAATGGCAAACGCGGCGGACTTAAAATCCGCTGTCGCGAAAACGACATATGGGTTCGACTCCCATCCCCGGCACGAATTCCCGCTAACCCCACAAATTCATCTGTCGCTCGGCGGGCTTGCCATCGAGAAGCACGAAGGGCGCAGCCACCCTCCAGGACGCGCCGGCTGCGCGCAACGCTGCGATATCGCGCAGACGCTGTTCCCGGCGCATCCCTTCCAGGCGCTCGGCCGCGCGCGGCCCGATGCCGGGGACGCGCAGCAGATCGGCCCGCGCCGCGGTGTTAATCTCGACCGGGAAGCGTTCCGGGTGGCGGCGCGCCCAGGCCGTCTTGGGGTCCACGTCGAGCGACAGGGCGCCACCCGCGTCGAACTGGATCTCGTCGATGGAAAAACCGTAGCTGCGCAGCAGGAAATCCACCTGATACAGACGGTGCTCGCGGCCAAAGGCAATCGGCGGCCGATCCGCGACCGGGGTTCCGGGCAGGGGCTGCAGCGCCGAATAGTAGATGCGCGCCAGCTTCAACTCGCGATACGCCCAGGCCGCGGCCCGCGCCACTTCCTGATCTGCTTCGCCAGCCGCGCCCACCACCAATTGCGTCGTCTGTCCCGCGCGCGCAAAGCGACCCTCGGCGATGGCCCGACTGACCTGGCGCATGGGCGATAGGATCTCGGCATCGAATTTCTTGCCGGGTGCGATGCGCGCCAGATGCGCGGCCGAGGGCGCCTCCATGTTCACCGACAGACGCGTGGCCAATTGCATGGCGCGGTCGATCTGGTCGGGCCGACAACCAGGGATCATCTTCAGGTGGATGTAGCCGCGAAACCGGTGACGCCGGCGGAGTAGTTCGGCCGTGCCCAGCATGCGGTCCATGGTCGCCGCCGCGGTCCCTTGAATCGCGGAAGAAAGGAACAGCCCAAACACGCGGCCCTGGCTGTGCAGGTCCATGAAGGCGCCGGCCAGTTGCTCGGGCCGCAGCGCCAGGGATCGCCCCCGCCCTCCGCAACGTTCCACGCAGTAGATACACGAGCGTTCGCAGCCCGACGCCTGTAGCACTTTGAGCATGGGCACGCGCTGGCCCGAGGGCAGCGCCGCCGGATAGATCCACAGTCCGTCGCGGCCGCGCTGCCGTGGCTGCGAAGGGCCGCAGGCGCAAGAAAGATCGTGGCGGGCCGCCTGCGTGAGGGCGTCGAGCGTGCTCTGCACCGATGGAGTGACCCGGAGAAGCGGCACGAACCCAGTCTACTGAACATCCGACCAGGAAGGCAAGATTTGCGCGAAGAAGTCTGTCCTGCTACCTCCCGAGCGCTTCCATCGGGGGCGTGGCCAGGCCGCCGATGATAGCAGAAGCATCCCCCTGCCCTGCCCTCGCCACGGCCGCACGAATGGCGCTCTCCAGAACTGTCCGCGCCACGTCGAGCCGCGCCCACAGGCGAAGCACGACCTTGTCGCCACGCCGTACCCGCGCCCAGCCGTGCGGCAGCGGCCCGGTTTCGCTGAGTGCCCCGCTCACGGCTTCGACGCTCTCCACCACCACGGAACGCCTAGAGGGATCAGTGCTCTCCACCGACGTGACCACACCAGACACGCGCACCTCGATCGACTTCAGCAGCTCGGAGCGCGTGATGGCGTCCACGCCTGCAAGGGCCATCTGCATGCGCGAGCCGTCCGGCACCTCGGTCATGCCCCACACCGACACTCTGTCCGCCGTAACTAACACCTTGGCTCGCACAGCGTCGGCGTTGGCCAGTTCTCCTCCGCGCTCCAGCACCTCTTCGGGGGACGGCGCGGGCCGGGCCGCCTCCGGGCCGGTGTGGCCACAGCCGAGCAGAAGAAGAACGACCGAGAAAACGCCGAAGAATCTGTCCATGGGCCGCTGGCTGCCCGGCTAGCGCGGGAGGCTCTGCCTCTGGTTGGCCGCCATGTCAGCGGCAAAAACCGGATAGCCCTGCTCTCGGATGAGCGCAATGCAGGCCGCACGGTTGGAACGAAAAATCAGCCCAAAGGCCCGCGCTATCCAGTTGTTGTACTTCTTGCAATCCTTCACGTTGGAAAACTCGGTGCAATCCGCGCAGCTCTTGTAGCCGCGCTGCCCGCAGCAACTTCGGACCGAACACCACGTGGCATTCTGGTTGGCAGCACAGCCTGGGCAACGGCCGCGCAGGTACTTGCTGCAGGCGCCACAGTACAGGCCGCAGGCGGCGATCAGATTCTGGTCCGCGACGATTTCACGCATGGGGCACCGCCAGGGAACATAGCCGCTTCCCCACTCTTGTCGAAGAATTCGCCACTCATTGGTTTGGCAATACCGGCACGTGACAAGTGCGCAGCAGCAAGGGTGGACGGCACGGCCCGAAGATCCTATAGCTAGGGGCATGGCAGGATATCGCAGTCGCACAACCACCCACGGACGCAACATGGCAGGCGCGCGCGCCCTCTGGCGCGCCAATGGCATGACCGAGGCTGATTTCGAAAAGCCCATCATCGCCATCGTCAACAGCTTCACCCAGTTCGTGCCCGGGCACGTCCATCTGCACGACATCGGCCAGCGCGTGAAGAAAGTCATCGATGCCGCCGGCGGCTGGGGCGCCGAGTTCAACACCATCGCCATCGACGACGGCATCGCGATGGGCCACACCGGCATGCTCTACTCGTTGCCTAGCCGCGATCTTATCGCCGACAGTGTGGAGTACATGGTGAATTCCCACTGCGCCGACGCCATGGTGTGCATCACCAACTGCGACAAGATCACGCCGGGCATGATGATGGCAGCCGTGCGCACCAACATCCCGACCATCTTCGTTTCGGGCGGGCCCATGGAGGCAGGCACCGTCGCCGGGCCGAAGGATGGGGACGGCAAGCCGACCGTGCGCAAGCTGGATCTCATCGACACCATGACCGCTGCCAGCGACGACAAGGTCAGCGACGCCGAGTTGGCCCTGCTGGAGCGCTCGGCCTGTCCCACCTGCGGATCGTGCTCGGGCATGTTCACCGCCAACAGCATGAACTGCCTGGCCGAGGCGCTGGGGCTGGCCCTGCCGGGAAACGGCACCCTGCTGGCCACCCACGCGCGGCGCTGGGATCTGTTCGAAACCGCGGGCCGCCGCATCGTCGAGATGGCCAAGCAGCACTACCAGCAAGGCAACCGCGACGTGCTCCCGCGCAGCATCGCGACCTTGCAGGCTTTCGAGAACGCCATGGCGCTCGACATCGCCATGGGCGGCTCGACCAACACCGTGTTGCACATCCTGGCCGTCGCGCAAGAGGCGGGCGTGAACTTCACCATGGCCGACATCGATCGTCTGTCGCGCAAGGTGCCCAACATCTGCAAGGTGGCGCCCTCATCGCAGTACCACCTCGAGGATGTGCACCGTGCGGGCGGCATCTTCACGATTCTGGGCGAATTGGACCGCGCCGGACTCATCCACCGCGAGGCCAGGACCGTACACGCGCCAACCATGGGCCAGGCCATCACCGACAACGACATCCATCGCAACACGGCCAGCGAAACGGCCCGCAAGCGCACCCTGGCGGCGCCCGGCGGCGTGCCGACGCAGACGGCATTCTCGCAGGAGAAGTACTTCGCGGCGGCGGACACCGACGTGGAAAAGGGCTGCATCCGCGATGCGGCCCACGCCTACAGCAAGGACGGCGGCCTGGCCGTCCTCTATGGCAACCTGGCCAAGGACGGCTGCATCGTGAAGACCGCGGGCGTGGATCAGTCCATCCTGCGTTTCGAAGGCCCGGCGCGCGTGTTCCACTCGCAGGAGATCGCGTGCCAGGCCATTCTGGCCAACCGGATCGAGCCCGGTGACGTGGTGGTGATCGTGTACGAGGGCCCCAGGGGCGGCCCCGGCATGCAGGAGATGCTGTACCCGACGTCATTTCTCAAAGGCAAGGGCCTGGGCAAGACCTGCGCCCTGCTCACCGACGGCCGCTTCTCAGGCGGAACCTCGGGTCTCAGCATCGGCCATGTCTCACCCGAGGCGGCGGAGGGCGGAACCATCGGTCTGGTCGAAGAGGGCGACCGCATTCGCATCGACATCCCCAATCGCCAGATCGATCTGCTGGTCGACGAGGCCACTCTGGCCAAGCGGCGTCGGACCATGGAAGCCAAAGGCGACAGGGCTTTCCAGCCCGACCGGGATCGGACCGTGTCGCAGTCCTTGCAAGCCTACGCGCTCATGACCACCAGCGCGGCCCGCGGGGCAGTCCGCGATATCTCGCAGTTGATGCGCAAGCAAAGCTAACAACACCGAGTCGGGCCCTGGCGCCCCTCATATCGATGCGCCAGCACCTCGGTCAGCGCCTCGTCCACTGGCAGCTTAGTCCGCGCTGCTGCCGCTTCTCCTGACAGCTCCTTGGCCAGCGTGCCAAGAACCACCACCGCGGTACCCAGACGCCACCAGGGGCGCGGCGCCGCAGCCGGCGCGACCGGCGGTGGCAGCCACACCGGCTCGGTTTCGTGCAAAACCGCTGCCTTGCGGCCCGACAGGATGAGAACCCACTCGCGAATCGAAACCACGAGGATGGCTATCACCAGCGCTAGAAATATGCCGGCCGCCACCGCATCGAGATAGTTGTTGAAGATCAGGGCCTCGGTGGCCACTCGCCTGCCGGCTGCCACCCTGCCCGCCGCCAAGTCGGCCGAAAGTCTTTCGGCCATGGCCACAAACCCGACACGTGGGTTGGAATGGAAGATCTTCTGCAAGGCTGCCGCGAACGTCGCGCTACCCAGCCAGGCCAGCGGCAGCAGCGTCACCCACGCGTGGCGAGCCTTGCCCATCTTGATAACGATGGTCGTGGCCAGGCACAGCGCCACGCAGGCGAGCAACTGGTTGGCGATGCCAAACAGCGGCCACAGCGAGTTCACGCCTCCCAAGGGATCTTTCACGCCCGCATAGAGGAAATAGCCCCACGCCCCGGCAAACAGCACACTGGCCGTGATGTTGGCCGGATAGGACTTGGTGTCGCCGAACGGCTTCCAGAAACGGCCACCCAACTCCTGCAGCAAGAAGCGTCCGATGCGTGTGGCCACATCCAGGGTGGTCAGGATGAACAGCGCCTCGAACATGATGGCGAAGTGGTACCAGAGCTTCATCGCGGTGGCGCCGCCGATGAGCTTGCCGAAAATGTGCGCCATGCCGATGGCCAGAGTTGGCGCGCCGCCGGTGCGCGCCAGCACGGACTTCTCGCCAATGGCACGGGCCAGATCCGTGATCTGCGCCGCGGTCACCGGAAAATTCCACGCCGACACTGCGGCCGCGACCGCATCGGGCGTGCTACCCACTAGCCCGGCCGGCGCGTTGACCGCGAAGTACAGCCCAGGATCGAGCACGCAGGCCGCGATCATGGCCATGATGCCCACGAAGCTCTCCAGGCACATCGCGCCGTACCCGATGCTGCGCACATGGCGCTCGCGCGTGATCATCTTGGGCGTGGTTCCGCTGGCGACCAAGGCGTGAAATCCACTCACCGACCCGCAGGCGATGGTGATGAAGCAGAAGGGGAACAGGCTGCCCGACACCACCGGCCGCATGCCGCCGGCAAAACGCGCCGGATCGGTCAGCCAGGGCATCTGGATGGGCGGCAGCACCAGCAAGATACCGAGGGCCAGCAGCAGCACCACGCCGATCTTGAGAAAGGTCACCAAGTAGTCGCGCGGAGCCAGCAACAGCCACACCGGCAGCACACTGGCTGAAAGGCCATAGCCGATCAGGCACAGAGCCAGGGTGGTCTTGCTCCAGGTGAAGGTCAGCGCGAAGGTTGCGTGCTGGTTCACCCAGAAGCCACCCAGCAGCGATGCCAGCAAGAACAGCGCCCCGATCACAGTCATCTCCAGCACCTTACCCACGCGCAGGAAGCGCACGTACACCCCCATGATCATGGCAAAGGGGATGGTCATGGCCGTGGTCACCACGCCCCAGGGGCTCTCGGCCAGCGCGTTGGTCACCACCAGGCCCAGGCTGGCCACGATGATGATGAGAATTCCCAGCACGGCCAGCATGGCAATGGTACCGGCAAAGCCATTGACCTCATCGCGCACCATCTCGACCAGCGACCGGCCGTCGCGCCGGACCGAACCGAACAGGATGACGAAGTCCTGCACCGCCCCTCCCAGAAGCACGCCGATGAGAATCCACAATGTGCCGGGCAAGTAGCCGAACTGCGCCGCCAGCACCGGCCCGACCAGCGGCCCGGGTCCGCTGATGGAGGCGAAGTGATGGCCGAAGAGCACGTACTTGTTGGTGCGGACGAAGTCGCGGCCGTCGTCGTGAACCTCGGCGGGCGTGGCGCGCCGATCATCGAGCATCAGCACCTTAGCCGCTATCCACTTGGAATAGAAACGGACCCCGATGGCGTAGGTGCCAAGCGCGGCCACCACCATCCACGCGGCGTTGAGCGGCTCGCCACGCCGGCTAGCCACCACGGCGTAAGCCGCCGTCCCCAGCAGGGACACCAGCGTCCACATGACGATTCTCAGGAATCTCTTCATGGCTTTCAGGTGTCGTCAACCGACGATGGCTAGCACGCTAGCACCGCCGGGCCGGGCGTCACAAGCGCGGCACGCTGTGGACAACCCCGGCGCGCATGCGCCATAACTTCGGCACCGTGAGTGAAAACGTCGATGTCGTGGTTCTCGGGGCTGGCATCAGCGGGCTGTGCCTTGCCCATCGTGTGGCGCGGGCGGGGCGTGCGGTGCTGGTTCTCGAATCGGCAGCCCGGGCCGGTGGATGTGTTCGCACCGAACGGCAACCCGCCGATTTCTGGTTCGAGATGGGCGCGCACACGCTGTACAACTCCTACGGCTCGCTGCTCGCCATCATCGACGACCTTGGCCTGCGTGACCGCATACTCACGCGACGAAAAGCGCCCTGGCGCCTGCAGGTCGAGGGCAAGCTGCGCAGCATTCCCTCGCAACTCAGCTTGCCTGAACTGTTCACCTCGGCCTGGCATGCTTTCAGCGAGCGCAAGCAGGGCCGCACTGTGGCCGACTACTATGGCCGGCTGGTAGGCCGAGAGAACTGGAAGCGCGTGTTTTCGCCCCTGTTCGCTGCGGTGCCCTCGCAATCGGCCGACAACTTTCCCGCGGAGATCCTGTTCAAGAGGCGCCCGCGCCGCAAAGACATCCCGCGCAGCTACACCTTTGCCGGCGGCATCCAGACCCTGACCGACCGGATCGCAGCGCAGCCAGGCATCACCCTGCGCACCAGCGCAACGGCACACGCCCTCACCCGCAGAGACGGTCATTTCGTCGTCGAGATCGCCAACGGGGATCGGATCCTCGCTCGCCGCCTGGCTCTGGCCGTGCCTGCGCCCGAGGCGGCGAGCCTGCTCGCCTCCCTCGCGCCCGAGGTCGCGACGGCTTTGGCGCGCATTTCCGTCGCGAATATCGAGTCGGTGGGCGTGGTGGCCGAGGCGCGCAACCTGCGCCTGCCGCGTTTGGCCGGCATCGTGCCGGTCGACGACACGTTCTTTTCGGTCGTCACACGCGACGTGGTTCCCGACGACCATCTGCGCGCCTTCACCTTCCACTTCCGCGCGGGCATGCCGCTCGACCGACGCATCGACCGCATCTGCGCGGTCGCCGGCCTTGACCGCGGCCAGCTCGTTTGCGTCGCCACACACACCACGTCCTTGCCGTCGTTGTCTCTCGGACACGCAGCAATCGCGGAAGAGATCGACCGTCGCCTGCCTGGAACCGGCCTCTACATCACTGGCAATTACTTCGGCGGCCTGGCCATCGAAGATTGCTCGTTGCGCTCGGCCAAGGAGGCAGCACGGCTCCTCGCTGAAGCGATCTGAGATTTGCTAGCGTGAGTAGATCGCGATTTCATGGCCCCCGTCGGCTGCCTTGCGCAGCACCGCAATCTTGTTTCCACCGGCGGACCACGGGCAGGGATGCTTGTCGGGCAGGGAAATCTCGCCCAACGCAGTCACCTTGCCGCTCGCTGGTTCGAGGCTGAAGAACGCCTGCGCGAATCGCCCGGCCTCTTCCATGTTGCCCTTTTCCGGACGGTCGGCCACCAGTGAAAACACCACCCGGCTACCCACCTGAACCTGCTGCAACGACAGCACATCGTACGGCTTGGTCACCAGGTTGAGCGGCCGCACTTTCTCGCCCGGCCCCACCAGCTCGAACCCGGCCTGTCCGGCGGCCAACACGATGACGGCATCCAGATCGGGTTTCTCGGCCCGCTTGCGGATGTAGTCGAGAAAAGTGTCGAGCTTGGGCGGCATCTTTCCCGGGCCGGTCTTTCCGGTCATCACGTCGTACAGGGCGAACTGCGGCGGCTCGCGCGCGTCGCTGCGACGGTTGTAGGCGCCCGGCTTTTGCACCATGGCTTGCAGATGGCTCTTGCTGAAACCAAGGAAGGTGGCAGCGCTGTCGCCTTCCATGGTCCCACCCGGAGTCACCAGTAGCGAGCGCACGGCGATCGTGCTGCCATCGGGCCGATAGGTCTGGATGGTCGTGCGGTCGCCGTTTGGCTGCCGCGTCTGACTGTAGGTCACAAGGGCGCTGGGCGCGCGTGACAGCTCGCAGTCGTCGAACGAGCCGGTCTGGCGCCTGATTCGCCCCGCGGGATCGACGATGGCGGCCCGCCGCGACCCTTCGTTGGACACCACGAACCAGTATCCTGCCAGGGTCAGGATCTTCTCGGGAGCGCCCGAGAAGTTCGCCAGATCCGTCACCCGGGTCTTGCCGCCAGGCGGTCCCACGTGCAGTTGCACCGCGCCCTTGCCGGTGAAGACGATGTAGCCCAGCTTGCCGCCCCCCTGGTCCAGGGCAAAGGCATCGTGGATAGTGGCCTCACCGGCGGTAACCCGGCCTACCATCCTGAGCGGCTTGGCCTGGCCGTTCGGCGCAGCCGTCGCGCTGAACGTGAGCGCCAGCACCGTCGCTACGGCCAAAACCGACAACCAGCCCTTGATGAGTGTGCGTTTCACGGTTTCGGATGATACCTCCACTCACATGGCGGGGAAACATCCCCCATTTGCCGAAATGTGCCACAGAAGATCTTTCGTTTGCCCGCGCGAAATTTGGTGAAGGAGCTTATAATCGCCCCGCGGTCAGTTCGAGCAAGGGACAGCAGCAGGATTGGCGCCGTGGTGTCGCTCGCACGATCGCACGTCCGCATGACCAGGCTCGCATCAACCAGAGCAAAGCGTGCTCAAACCCAACCGGGCTCGGAGAGACGCGCGACCCCTGTCCCGCCTTCGAGGCGCGAGGCAAACACTCCCAGACCAGGGCGAACTCAACGAACGCCTCCGCCCGTCACCGAGGCGCTCAGCCGGGCGCAGAAGCAGGAGCTTTGCTGGCTGCGCAGTTCTCTCTTCCAGATCGAGGCGGTGATGGACTCCATGGCGGAGGACATATACTTCAAGGATCGCCAGGGCCGCTTCACCCGGGTCAACCGTGCGATGGCCACTCACCTGGGACTTTCCGACCCGGCGCGGGCCATCGGTCGTAGCGAGATGGATTTCTTGTGCCGGGACGAGGCCGAGCACCGCTGCCGGGACGACGAGGAGATCGTGCGGCGCGGGCGTACTTTGGTCGACGTGGAGGAGAAGTGGCACCTGCCTGGCCGCAGCGAGCGCTGGCTGTGCACCACCAAGATTCCTCTGCGTGACTCGTCCGGCGCGATCGTCGGAAGTTTCGGCATCTCGCGTGACATCACAGAAAGAAAGCGCTTCGATGCCGAGCTGGAACAGAAAGGGTTCTACGATCCGCTGACCCAGCTTCCCAATCGCGCCATGTTCGACAAGCGCGTCGAGCGTCTGGTCACTCGAACCCGGCACCTGGGCACGTCGAGCCCGCTGTTTGCGGTGGCGTGGCTGGATCTCGATCGCTTCAAGTGCATCAACGAGAGTCTCGGGCACGGGGCGGGCGACGAACTGCTGGTGCGAACCGCCCGACGCATCGAAGCCTGCCTGCGTCCGGGCGACGTGCTGGCGCGGGTGGTGGGCGATCAGTTCACGGTTCTACTCGACGATCTGCGCAGCGAGAGCGACGCGGTCCGCGTCGCTGAGCGCATCCAGAACGCCATGGCTCTGCCCTTGACCGTGGTGGGTACCGAGGTCTTCACCTCGGTGAGCATCGGCATCGCACTGTCCAGTTCGGGTTACGCGCGCCAGGATGACATGCTTCGCGACGCCTACACCGCGCTCTACCGCGCCAAGGCCGCTGGCCGCGCCCGGCACGAAGTCTTCGACCCAGAAATGCACCGGCGCGCGGTCGATCAGTTGCAGCTCGAAACCGATCTGCGCCGGGCCATCGAACGCCAGGAATGGGTCGTCCACTATCAGCCCATCGTGGACCTGCAGGCGGGGCGACTGGCCGGCTTCGAGGCGCTGGCGCGCTGGCGCCACCCGGGCCGCGGCCTGCTGATGCCTGATGTTTTCATCCCCACGGCCGAGGAATCCGGGCTCATCCGTCCGCTCGGAATGTGGGTGCTGCGCGAGGCCTGTCGCCAGATGGCGTACTGGCACGACAAGTGTCGCTGTGAGCCGCCGCTCGGCATCGCGGTGAATCTGTCCACGCGCCAACTTGTCGACGCCGATCTGCCTGGACAGGTGCGCCGCGTGCTTGAGGAGACCGGGTTGCGCCCGAGCAGCTTGACCCTGGAGATAACCGAGAGCGCCCTCATGCAGAGTCCGCAGGCGGGCGCAGCGGTGCTGCAGGAATTGCACAAGATGGACGTGCACCTGGACGTGGACGACTTCGGCACGGGCTATTCTTCGCTGGCCTACCTGCAGTCATTCCCGGTACAGACCCTGAAAGTCGACCGGTCGTTCGTCTGCCGTATGCACAGCGGAGCCCAGCAATCCGAGATCGTGCGCGCCATCGTCGGGCTGGCCCACAACCTGGGCATGGACGTGACCGCCGAGGGGGTCGAGACCCCGCAGCAGATCGAATCGCTGCGCGCGCTCAACTGCAGGCACGCCCAGGGCTACTTCTTTTCGCGTCCCATCCCAGCGGAGGAAGCCGAGCGCCTCATCATGGATGGCCCTCCCGCCTTTTGGGACGAGCGGCCAGCCAACGGGGTCGTGCGGACAGAATAGCCGCTCGGCCCCCTACCAGCCTTCGATGACGCCCGCGTCCGGGATCGACGAGGTGAGCGGCACGGTGTCGATGCCACGCGCGCCCAGTTCGGCCAGTTGGAAGCGCACGCGGGCCAGCGGCAGCTTGGCGCTGGCCGTGTCCACCTCGATGCTGTACTCGGTGTAACCCTTGCCACTGATGCGGCTGGGCTCATCGGCGTAGAGATTGTTGTCCGCCAGATACTTCTCCACCGCGGGCGCGCGTGACACCGCCACGTTGAAGAGCAACAAGACCTTGTTCTCGGCGTTGGTTGCGCCGTACAGATTGAGCAGGAACATGCGCAGCAGCTCGTACTTCTCCGGCTGCTCGCGGATGCGCGGATTGGCCCAGATCGAGGTTCCCGAATCCATCACCTCGTCGATGATGCGCAAGCCGTAGTTCTTGATGGCGCTGCCACTCTGGGTGATCTCCAGGCCCACATCGGCCCCGCCGTTGCGCACCTTGGCCTCGGTCTTGCCCCAGGTTTCAAAGATGAGCACGCCGCTGTCGATCTTGGGTGGCGTGCTGTACTTCTGCACCGAGAAGCGCGCGAAACGATCGAGCAGACCCGCCTCTTTCAGCCGTCCCTGGATCCAGTCGAGCGCCAGATAGGGCATCTCCGCCACCGCGGTGATGAGAGACTTGCGCCCGGCCAGCTCGATCAAGAAGCCGCGCACGCCGTCGTATTCCTTGTCGGGCCGGATGATCCCCACCAGACGCACGCTCCCGCGCTTGAGCGATAGAACCCGACGGAGTTCGACTTCTCTTCCGTACTCGTAGCGCAACTCGAGCACGCGCTCGCGGATCCAGTCGTCGCCCGCGATGGCCACGTCCAGCTCGCCGATGGCAAGCTGGGTGGCGAATTCCTGGGGCCGGCCGTCCCAGCCGTAGAGGTAGTTGACCGTGGTGAACCGGCTGGGGCCACCCGTGTCGTAGCCGGCGATCTTGAAACCCGCTTGCTCGAGCAGCTTGATGAGATTGCCGCCCCGGTTGGGGTCCGCCAGCGAGCCCGCCGGCATGCCGATTTTCAGAACTGCGTCGCTCATCTTGGAAGCTATCTATCCTGCCGGCCGGCCCCTGTCACGTTCGGCGAATCATGTGGTGCTAGGCTTTCCCTGATGATCCGAAACCTTTCGCTGGCCTGCATCCTGGCGCCGGCCCTGGCCCTGGCTGCAAACGATCCCTTGCTGCGGTTCTTTCCCACGGCGGCGGAGGTGCCCGGACTGACGGCCGCGGGCGACGCGCGCCACTGCGGGGGTGGCGAGGAGCTGACCCTGATCTACGACGGCGGCTATCAACGCTACGTGGAAGCCGGAGTGACCAGCGCCAGCCAGCGTTTCTTCCAGTTCGCGGGTGCGACAGTGGAAGTGACCCTGCACCAACTGAGGACCGAGGACGCTGCCGCGAGCTTCCTGACCTCACTGTGCAAAGACATCAAGGCGGCTGTGCAAGACCTGTCGCTCAAGCACGCGAAGGGAAGTCTCTGCGTGAGCGCGGGCCATGACAGCGCGTACGGCTATCTGGCGCTGGGCAAGTTGCTGGCCATGGCGTCGTTCGACCGGGGCGATGCGAAGACGACCGCGACAATCCTGCGGGCCGTCGCTGACCGGGCGACCAGCGCGATCCGCCGCTGACACGGAGATCTACGGGCGCCAGCCGGGCGGAATCAGGCGGCGATTGGCCGCAAACTCTCTCATCGAGAACTCGCCCCAGATCGGCGCGAAGTAGATGGCCACGATCAGCGCCAGCGCGACGAATATCAGCACCGCCCTCGGCCGCTTGCGCTCGAAGTAGGCCAGCAGCCCGCCCAGCATGAGCAGGGCAAAGCCGTACGACGGCAGGTAGTAGTGCGTGAACGAGTACTTGTTTCGCAAAATGGTCCAAGGCACGAGCATCGCGGCGAATGCCATGAGCACCAGCAGGATCGGCTTGCCCACCGGCTTGCCCAGCAGGAACTCCTTCGTTCTTGCCAGGCGCGGACCAATGCCTCCGCCCCCGGCCGTGGCGCGCGCGATGAGCTGAATGATCGACCAGAGCAGGAACAGGTCAACCGCGATCCAGAGAACCGGGTTGCCGACCGAGGAGGAGTAGAACTTGGACAGCCCGTGCGTGGTGTATTTGATGACCACCGGGCGATAGAAAATGAACCAGGTGTACCAGGACGAGTTGAGCGGATTGGAGTCGTGGTTCATATCGACGTGCTTCTTGACCAGCCCCCTGACCAACTGCCAAAGCGACGCCAGATCGGTGGGCTCTCCCGAGAGCCGCAGCGCCAGCAGCCACACCGCAGCCTGCACGAAAGGAACCACCGCGAAGGTGAGCACCGACCACAACGGCACCCGGCCCACCAGGAGCATGGTCACCACGGCCGGGGCCACGATGAACACGCCACTCCACTTGACCGAGGCGGCAGCCCCCACCAGCAGCGCGGTCACCAGCACCCCGCGCCAGGTGCGCGCGCTCACCGCGGCCAGCATGCACCAGAGCAGCAAGCTGGTGAGGATTCCATCCATCAGCCCCACGCGGGAATACGAGATGAAGAAACCATCAGCCGCCACGAAGGCCGCGGCCATTAGCCCGGCCCGCGCGCTGCGGAAGTAGGCTTTCCCCAGCCAGTACGCCAGCACCACCGACAGCATGCCGAAACACAGGGCAGGAAACCGCCATCCTGCGGAGTTGTATCCGAACAGGAGAATCCCCACGGACATGAACATCTTGAACAGGGGGGGATGATCGTTGTTGTCCTTGATCCCCAGCAGGTAGTTGTGGGCGTTGGGGACGAAGAAGGGCTCGTCGAAGGTGAAGGTCTGGGGGAACCAGATCGCGCGGATGCGAAGTGCCACGCCGCCGACGATCATGATGCCGAGAAGGACGGTGGTCGCCCGCTCTATCTGCGAGGCCGACGCCCAAGCGGCCATCACGCGCTGCCAGGCCGAGCGAACGGCCCGCGCGAACTTCCCCGTGACGGCAAGCCAGCTCATTGCGGGATCACGCAATCGGTGAGAATCCCGACGGGCAGACTCTGCTTGGCCGGCTCGAACTTGTCGGTCGGCGACCAGCGCAATGACACCGACTTGATCACGCCGACGATGTCGTAGTTGCACATGACGGTGAATCGTTCGCTCGGCAATGGCCCGCGCATGCCGGGGGAATTCCACAGCCCAGACGCAAGCAGGACGTCATTCTTCACGTTGCAGTACGGCCGCAAGAGGTGAGCGTCGTCCGCCGGCGGAGGCACGCGCGGCTGGGAGTTGGCCAGGTACGCGCAATTCAGGCCTTCCACCGTGAGGTTCGAGGCACAGGCCAGCTTGTTCACGTCCTCGCGAACCAGGGTCAATTCGATGAGCTGCTTGGTCCCCTTGTGCCAGCCCTGCTCGGTCTGGGCGGCAGTCTTATCGTATTTCAGCCAGGCGAAGATGACCCACACGCCAAACCCGATCGCGAACAAGGCCAGGAGCACGCGAAGCGAAACGTCAACTTCGTTGGGCACATAGCGCACCTCCGGCTCACGCTCAACCGCGGGTGCTGCAGGCGGCTCCGCGGCAGCCGAAGCCTGAGCCGAGGTCGGCTCCATGGCCGGGACCGGGGCAATTTCCGTGGTCGTGGCCGTGGTCGTGGTCGTGGTCGGGGCCGGAACCGGTGACGGCGCCGGAACCGGCGCCGGGGCAGGAACCGGCGCTCGAACCGGGGCAGGAACAGGCGGCGGCACGGGGATCGTGGCCGAGGCGGTGGCCACAACTGGCGCTCGCACCGATCCAGATCCCGGCGAAGGCAGAGGAACTGGGATCGCTGCAGACCCCGGTACAGGCGCTCGCACCGATCCAGATCCAGGCGAAGGCAGGGGAACTGGAATTCCTGCAGACCCCGGCATCGGAGCTCGAGTCACACCAAAACCCGACGAAGACGCCGGGGCCGCCGGTGGTGGCAGGATTGGCGCTCGAACCGCGCCCGAGCCCGGAGCCGCAAAAGGCGCTCGGACCGCACCCGAAGCCGGGGCCGGGGCCGGAACCGGCGCCGACGGCGCGGCCGAGGAAGGCTGGTTATCGCGAGGTGAATCCCCTGGTTTCTCCGAAGAACTCATGAGGGCAGATTGTTCGATCCCGACGCGTCCGTCAACCCGATCCAAACCGGGCAGTGACCGAGCGCACAGCCCCGCTCCGTGCCCTCCCCTCTCCTCTCTGTGTTCTCAGCGACGGGCCGCCATGCAGCCGCCGACCTCAACCGCGTCCGCAACGCCCCGCCGTTTCACCACTTCGCCCGCTTGGCCAGCCCCAACGCGTACTCGGGCCACCAGCCCCCGGCGCGCGGGCCGTGGTTGCACGTGCCGTCCGATTCGCCCGGCGGCTTGACCCAGAAAAACGCGTCCACCAATGGATCGCCCGTGTTGGTCGTGGGCGGGGCGCCGAGCGCGCGGCCATCGGGGTTGCACCAAGCGGCTTCGCCCGTGGCATCTCGCGGCGGGCCGTTGCCGTTCCGGGCCGTGTCGATGATGAAATGCTTGCCACCGACGCGGCCCGAGATGTCGTGGCCGTAGCGAATCAGATCTTCGGTGGCACGGTAGTTCGAGGTGTTGAGCGCGAACCCGGTGGCGTCAGCGATGCACGCTTTGTTCAGTCGGTCCGCCATGTCCGCCGCCGGTAGCCAGGCGTCGTGGCCCGCGTCGATATACACCGCTGCGCCCGGCGTGGATTCCAGGGCATGGACCGCGTAGCAAATCATGTCCAGGCGTGCCCGCTGGTCGGCAGGTGTCAGGCACCTGTCCATCAGGCCCAGCGCGTCCGGTTCCAGCACCACCACGGCGCGCATCGAACCGATGCCCTTCTTGGCGCGGTCGATCCATGCCTTGTAGTGCTCGGGTCCGGTGGCGCCGCCCCGGGAGTACTGGCCGCAGTCACGGTTGGGAACATTGTACAGAACGAACACGGGCAGCGCGTCCGAGCGGGCGTGACGGCGCACGTAGATCTCGAGGTCGTAGTCGATGCGGCCGTTCCAATCGCCGAACCAGGCAGCCGACGGCTGCGAAGCGATCTTGTCCATGGCCGCGGCATCTTGGGGTCGCGAACTGCGCCACGCCTCGGCCTGTCGCCGGGCATTGGACATGGGTTCAACCATGAAGCAGGCGCCGGCAAAGGGGTTGTCGCCCTTCTTTCGGGCGGAAGTCACCGACTGGCAAGAAGAACCGCCCACGCCAGAGGCCGGAATGGTCTTCGCCTTGGGGGGCAAAACGCAGGTGGCACCGGCCAGGGCAAGCAGTGCCAGGCTCATCGTCGACAGCTTCATGCCGACGAGGGTAGCAGATCGGACAGCCCCAGGTCGCCTACGCCAGCGATGCCGGCTGCTTGGCGAGCGCCGCCCCGGACTCGACCGCCGCTTCGGCAAAGACCTCGGCGCGGCCTTGCGACGAAACGCCCACACCCATGTTGTAGCCCTCCTCGCCGTGCAGATTGATGTCCAGGCCTTCGTGTTCTTCCTCGGCGCCCACTCGCAAACCGACGACCGCGTCGACGAGCTTGAGCAGCACGAACGTGCCCACCACCGCGTAGCCGATGCCAACGCCCACGGCGAGCAGTTGCTTGCCAAAGAAGGCCGCGTTGCCGGTCATCAAACCGTCGGCGCCCGCCGGGTTCCACACGCGCAAGGCGAACACACCCAGCAGAATGGTACCGATCGCGCCGCCCACCCCGTGAACGCCGAAGGCGTCCAGGGTGTCGTCGTACCCGAGCTTGGCCTTGAGCATGACGCCGCCGTAGCAAGCCAAGCCCGCGGCAGCGCCGATGGCCAGCGCGCCCATGGGCCCGACGTAACCCGAGGCCGGCGTCACCGTGGCCAGGCCCGCGATGAAGCCGGACGCAAATCCCAGGGCCGAGGCCTTGCCATAGCGAATGATGTCCACCACCATCCACACCATGGCCCCCATGGCCGCGGCCAGTTGCGAATTGACCAGAGCCAGCGCAGCCACGCCCGAGGCAGCCAGAGCGCTGCCGCCGTTGAAGCCGAACCAGCCGAACCAGAGCAGACCCGCGCCCAGAAGAACCATGGTCAGGTTGTGCGGCAGAATGCGCTCACGCGGATAGCCCAGGCGTTTGCCCAGCACCAGGGCAAAGACCAGCGCGGAGAAGCCCGAGCTGACGTGCACCACGACCCCGCCCGCGAAATCGAGTGCGCCCAGCTTCTGCAGCCAGCCGCCGTCAGCCCACATCCAGTGGGCCAGCGGATCGTAGATGAGCGTGCTCCACAACAGCGTGAAGAGAACGTAGGCCGAGAACTTGAGGCGCTCGGCAAAGGCGCCCGAGATCAGCGCCGGCGTGATGATGGCGAACATCATCTGATACGCCATGAACACTAGGTGCGGGATCGTCATGCCTGGCCGCGGCTCCAGGCCCACGCCGCGAAGGAACGCGAACGAAAAGCCGCCGATGACGCCGCCCTGGTCAGGCCCGAAAGCCAGCGAGTAGCCGAACGCCACCCACTGCAGCGTGATCAACCCCATAGCCACGAAGCTGTGCATGTAGGTCGACAACACGTTCTTCGGGCGCACCAGTCCGCCATAGAACAGGGCCAGGCCAGGCACCATCAGAAGAACGAGTGCGGTTGAAACCAGGAGCCATGCGGTATCGCCAGAGTTCATGTCCGCCACGTTGCCTATAGTTCAAATCCAAGAAAAGTCCTTGTTGCGTAGGCAAGCAAGAATTTGCCCGTTAGACATGCCGGCGAAACCGAGAAGTGATCGGGAAGATACGCGGCGGAAACAAATAGGGATTCTCAGTCATGTTGATGGCAACTGTTGTGGTTACCAGGGATGGGCCTTTGCCCGATGATTGGCCTCGTAGGCGGAAATGCCGGGCAGCGCGGGGAATTGTCGGGGAGGCCGCCGGGCCATCCGTGGGGATGCGCGGGATCAGGATGGGGCGGATTATTCTCGGACCCTGGTACGGTTCGTCATAGCAAGTTGGATGGCTTGCGAAAAAGTGCTGGCGGCCACGCGATGACCAGATGGGATTCGGACTCGCCTCCTTGATTTTCCTGTCCCTAGTGACTGCTGTAGATGCTCCAACCCCGCTCCCTCACCAGCCAGAGGACGTACGCCGATACCGAGAGGGTGCTGCCCGGGGTGAATCCTGGAATCAGGCCGCCCTCGGTTGGTTGTACGACATGGGCGTAGGTGTTCCGCAGGATCACGCAGAAGCCGTGAAGTGGTACACCAAGGCCGCTGACCAGGGTTTTCCCGAAGCTCAGTACAATCTCGCTACCCTATATTCCAGCGGCAGGGGCGTCCGGCGGGACTATGCGAAGGCATACTTTTGGGCAAACATCGCCGTTACGCTCGATCCGATCAGCCCGCTGGCGGCTTTGAACGGGCGGACGGAGGCGAAACCGGAATACATCCAGTTTCGCGACGAGGTTGCAGCGAAGCTATCCCCCGCTCAGCTAGCTGCCACGCAGAAGCGTTGCCGCCAGTGGCTGGACGCTTTCGAGAAACGCAAGGCGCAGAAGTAGATTCCCCTTGACAAAGATAGCTGAACATATGTTCAGCTTAGCGTCACGTTTTCCGTCGAGGATTTGAGTCGGGAGATAGCGGATTTGGCGGCGCACCTGGATGCGGCTACGCACAGGCTGCTGACCTGTATCCGGGAGTTCGACGAGGCGGGCGGGTGGCACCAACAGGGCGCGACTTCGTGCACTCACTGGCTGGCCTGGCGTATCGGGCTGGACTCCGCAACTGCGCGCGAGAAGGTGCGTGTGGCGCGCGCCCTGGGCAAGCTACCCGCAATCGACGAGGCCCTGCGAGTGGGCACGCTGTCGTACGCGAAGGCGCGGGCGCTCACGCGCGTGGCCGCGCCAGAAACCGAGGCCAAGCTGCTGGAACTGGCGGTGGTCGCCACGGGCGCGCAGCTTGAACGGCTTTGCCGTGGTTACCGTCGCGCGCTGGCACCTGACGAAGTCGTGGCGGCCGAGGAACGGAGCGTTCGGCGGCGGAACCTGCCAGGCGGAATGGTGAAGCTGGAAATCGTGCTGGCGCCTGACGAGGCGGACTTGGTCCTGCGCACGCTCGAGTCGTTGCACGAATGGGCTGGCGACCGCGGGCTGGACCTTGGGGCGGACAGCAACCTGCCCCTGTGGGATGGCACGCGGCCCGACTACGACTGGGCGGTGGGCGCGCTGCTCAGGACAGGCTAGTCCGTCGACAGAACATCGCAGAGGATCTGCGGGATCTTCGCGAAGTGTCGGTCCGTGGTGATCACCCGCAAGCCGTGCTGCATCGCCGAGGCGGCGATCCAGATGTCGTTGGTCGGGATAGGCGTGCCCGCGAGGCGCAAGCCGTGAACAACAGCCGCGTAGCACCCCGCGGTTTCTTCGTCGAGGGACGCGACGGAAACCCGAGACGATCTCAGGAATAGGTCCAGTTCGCGCTCGTTCTTGCGACGGTGTGCCCCTGCCATGAAGCCGGCCCGCAATTCTCCGAGCACGACCGGGCTAAGGACGATCTCATCGACCTTCTGAAACAGCGCCTTGACGCCGGCATGCCCCCTGAAGAAGGCCGAGTAGGCAGAGGTGTCGGCCAGAATGCGGGTCACTTCCACAGTTCCGGGTCTACGGTCCGCTGCGCGTGCAACGCACGTTCAAACTCAAGCGATTCCTCGCGGCTCCAGGCGCCGGCGAGGACGTCCAGTTCGTGATGCAGCGGCGCCACAACCCGCGGTCGCTTGCGGCCGGTCGCCTCCTCCAGCAGGGAGATGACCGCTCTGTTGGTGCTGATGCCCTCTTTCGACGCACGCTCACGGATGGTGCGCGCGACCGCAGGAGGCAGGTTTCTGACCGTGATTGCCTTCATGCCTCACCTTGCATCATTGTGCCTCATGACGATGCGTGATGCAACCGGTTGCTGGCTGCCCTACCCCCTTGCCGTCGGAGGCTAGACAGGACAAAACTAACTTTTCGAGGCTGAAGTTTCATGCCCCAGCACAATTCCGAACGCCGACTCGCGAGCGGCAACGAAGCCGTGGCCCAGGCTGCGCTTGACGCCGGCGTGGCGCTCGGCACCGGCTATCCAGGTACGCCGTCGACGGAAATTCTTGAGGCATTCGACGCTTTGGGCGGCCGGGCGCAGTGGGCGCCCAACGAGAAGGTAGCGCTGGAGGTCGGCATCGGCGCCGCGTTTGCGGGTGCGCGCGCCCTGGTCACCATGAAGCACGTGGGCCTGAACGTGGCGGCCGACCCTCTGTTCACGGTCGCCTACACCGGCGTGACCGGCGGCCTGGCGATCGTGTCGGCCGACGATCCGGGCATGGCCTCCAGCCAGAACGAGCAGGACAACCGCCGCTTCGCCGTGGCGGCTGGCGTGCCCATGCTGGAGCCGTCCGACTCGCAGGATGCCTACGACTTCACCCTGCTCGCCATCGCGATCTCCGAGCGCTGGCACGTGCCGGTGCTTCTGCGCATGACCACGCGCGTGTGTCACTCGGCGACCCTGGTGCAGACCAAGGGTCAGCTCGGGCCCGCGCCAGCCCCGAGTTTCGTGCGCGACGTTCCCGGCCGGGTGATGATCCCGGCCTACGCGCGGCCCGCGCACCACCGCCTGCGCGCCAAGCTGGCTGAAATCGCGACCTGGAATGAAACCGATGGCCCCACCCAAATTATCGACGGTGGGCGAGCCTTGGGGATCGTCACGTCGGGGATTTCCTACCAGCACGTGCGAGAGGCCGCGCCGCAGGCGCGCGTGCTCAAGATCGGCCTTTCCTATCCCCTGCCCATCGAGACCATGCGCCGCTTCGCCGCCAGCGTGGATCGTTGCCTGGTGGTGGAAGAGGGCGATCCGTACCTGTACGAAGCCGCGCGCACGGCCGGCATCGCGGTCGAGCAGAAGCCCGAGATGTACCGTTTCGGCGAGCTGAACGTCAGCCGCGTGCGCCGGATCGTGGCCGGCGATGTTTCGCCCGAGCCGGCGCTGCCGGCGGGCAAGCCGCCCGAGCTGTGCCCGGGCTGTCCGCACCGAAACGTGTTCGAGGCGCTGCGCGATCTGGGCTGCATCGTGGCCGGCGACATCGGCTGCTACACCCTGGGCGTGCTGCCGCCTTTTTCCGCCATGGACACCTGCGTGTGCATGGGCGCGGCCATCGGGGTGGGCCTGGGCCTGCGCCACAGCCTGCCTCCCGAGCAAGCGCGCAAGGTGGTCAGCGTGATCGGCGATTCCACCTTCGTGCACAGCGGAATCACCGGCCTGGTGGAAATGGTCTACAACCCGCCGGCCACGGGGCACGTGCTGGTCATCCTCGACAATGGCACCACGGCCATGACCGGGATGCAGGAACACCCGGGCACTGGACGCCGGCTCGACCACGAGCCAACCGGCCGCGTGGTGTTCGAGGATCTGGCGCGCATGCTGGGCATCAAGAACGTGCTCATCGTCGACCCCATTGCCGACTCGGACGCCATCACGCGCGTGCTGCGCGACGCCCTGGGCCGCGACGAGCTGTCGGTGATCATCGCGCGCCGGCCGTGTTTGCTGGCTGCGGGCGCCATCAAGATCCGGGAGAAGAAAGCCAATGCAGGAAAGTAGCGCCGTGGTCAACGTGGTGGTGGCTGGCCTGGGCGGACAGGGCGTCCTCAAGGCCTCGGGCATCCTGGCGGACGCGGCATTTCGCGCGGGACGGGACGTGAAGAAGAGCGAGATTCACGGCATGAGCCAGCGGGGTGGCTCGGTCTCCAGCGACGTGCGCTTCGGCGAACGTGTCTTCTCGCCCATGGTGCCGACGGGCGAGGCGGATTTCCTGGTGGTCCTGGCCGCAAGCCAGGTCGAGGTGGCGCGGCCGGTGCTCAAGGCGGGCGGAGTCCTGATTCACCCGGGCCTGGTCGACGAGGCGCGTCTGGCCAACAAACGCAGCCTGAACGTGGCCTTGCTCGGAGTGCTTGCTCGCCACCTCGATCTTGCAGACAATCTCTGGCACGCAGCCATCAGGGCCGCCCTGCCCGAGAAACTGCACGCCGCCAACCTGCAGGCCTTCGCCATCGGAAAGAACCCATGACCTCGCCCTCGCAAGACCGAAAGCCGACCTACCATCCGGCCAGCGCGCCCGATTTCGTGCCCGCGCCCCTGCTGCGCAAGCTGCAGCTCGATCGGGTGCAGGCCATCGTGGCCCACGCCACCGAACGCGTGGAGCTGTTCCGCCAGCGCATGCAGAGCCTCAAGCTGGTGCCGGCTGACATCCGAACCCTCGACGATGTCGCGCGCCTGCCCTTTACCAGCAAGGCCGACTTGCGCGACACCTATCCCTTCGGTCTGTTCGCGACTTCGCTGCGCGATGTGGTGCGCGTACACGCCTCCAGCGGGACCACCGGCAAGCCCATCGTGGTCGCCTACACCAAGCAAGACGTCGAGGTGTGGACCTCGGTGATGGTGCGCAGCCTTGCCGCCTGCGGCGTGCACGAGGGCGACATCGTGCAGAACGCCTATGGCTACGGGCTTTTCACCGGCGGCTTGGGGGCGCACTACGGGGCCGAGGGCATCGGCGCCGCCGTGATTCCCATTTCCGGCGGCAACACCGACCGGCAGATCATGGTGATGAAGGATTTTGGCGCCACCGCCATCTGCTGCACGCCCACCTACTTTCTGCACATCATCGACCGCGCGTCCCAGTTGGGCGTGGACCTCAAATCGCTGCCCCTGCGGGTGGGCGTGTTCGGCGCCGAGCCCTGGACCGATTCCATGCGACGGCACATCGAGAGCGCGAGCGGCATCCAGGCCTTCGACATCTACGGCCTCTCGGAAATCATCGGCCCGGGCGTGGCCATCGAGTGCCCGTGCCACGACGGCCTGCACATTTTCGAGGATCACTTCTACCCCGAGATCATCGATCCCGACAGCGGACGCGTGCTGCCCAACGGGCAAGAGGGCGAACTGGTGCTGACCACCCTGTCCAAGTGGGCCATGCCCATGATCCGCTACCGCACGCGCGACATCACGGCTCTCATCCCCGGGGATTGCGCCTGCGGCCGCACTTTGCGGCGCATGCGCCGCATCGGCCGACGCAGCGACGACATGCTGATTGTCCGCGGCGTCAACGTGTACCCGTCGCAGATCGAGAGCGTGCTGCTGGAGGTGGAAGGCACCCTGCCCCACTACCAGATCATCCTCACGCGCGAGCACGGCCTGGACCAGGTCGAGGTGCAGGTCGAGGTCACGGCCCAGGTGTTCAGCGATCGGGTGGGCGCGCTGGAGGCGCTGGAGGAGAAGCTGGCCGAGACGCTGGAGCGGGTGCTCGGCATCCGCATCAAGATCACGCTGGTGGAACCGCAAACCATCCAACGCAGCGAAGGCAAGGCGAAGCGGGTCATCGACAAGCGAGGCCAGACATGAAAATTCAACAACTCTCGATTTTCGCGGAAAACAAGCCGGGCCACATCGCCGCGCCCTGCCGCCTGCTGGCGGAAAACGGCGTCGACCTCCGGGCCCTGTCGGTTGCGGACACGCAGCACTTCGGGATCTTGCGCATCATCGTGTCCGACCCGGCCCGGGCCACGCAGGTACTCACGGCGGCGGGCTACGTGGTCAAGTCCACCGAGGTGCTGGCAGTGGAAGTGGAGGATCGCCCGGGCGGGCTGGCCAAGATCCTGTCCGTCTTCGAGCGAACCCGGATCAACATCGAGTACATGTACGCCTTTCCCTTCGGTCACGGCGAGCGGGCCGTGCTCATCTTCCGCTTCGATGATCCCGACGCGGCCATCCAGTGCCTGCAGGCCGGCGGCATCAACGTGCTGGCGAAGAACGATCTGTTCAACCGCTGATGGCTGTCGCGAGGTGCATCGCCCTACAGCTTGAACGCGCCTCGTGGATCCGGCGCATGTTCGAGGAGGGCGCGCGCCTGAAGAAGGAGCGCGGCGAGGCCAACATCTTCGACTTCACCCTCGGCAATCCCGAGGTCGAACCACCTGCCCTGACCCTGGCGACCTTGCGCCGGGTGGTGGCAGAAGGCCGGCTGCACAGCCACGGCTACATGCCCAACCCGGGCTTTCCCGAAGTGCGCGCGGCTATCGCGGACAAGTTGCGCCGGGAAGTCGGACTGCCTTTTGCCGCGGAGCACGTGTGCATGACCTCGGGCGCGGCAGCCGCCTGCAACGTCATCCTGAAATCGATTCTCGACCCGGGCGACGAGGTCATCCTGCTGGCCCCTTACTTCGCCGAGTATCCCTTCTACGTGGCCAATCACGGCGGCCGCGTGGTGGTGGTCGAAACCGACGCCGGGTGCCTGCCCGATGTCGACCGCATCGCCGCGGCCATCACTCCGCGCACCCGCGGCATCATCCTGAACACGCCCAACAATCCTTCCGGCCGCGTCTATCCCGCGGCGCTGCTGCGCGATCTGGAAGCCATGCTCGCGCGTTTGCCCAACCCACCCCTGGTCATCAGCGACGAGCCCTACAAGAGCCTGGTCTACGACGGCGGCAAGCAGACCGAAGTGGCCTCGCTGATTTCACAAACTGCCATCTGCTTTTCCTGGTCCAAGGCGCAGGCCCTGGCGGGTGAGCGCATCGGGTTTCTCGCACTGTCGCCGCGCCTGCCTGACTGGCCGGCGATGGCGGCGGCCTGCACTTTCGCCAACCGAACGCTTGGGTTCGTGAACGCCCCGGCACTGTGGCAACTGGTCATGGCCGAAGCGGCCGATGCCTGCGTGGACGCAACCGCTTACCAGCACAAGCGCGACGTGCTGTGCGCCGGCTTGAGCGCGGCTGGCTATGAAGTGAGCAAGCCCGAGGGTGGCTACTACGTCTTTCTCAAGACGCCCATTCCCGACGACGTGGCGTTCGTGGGTCTGCTGGTCAAGCAGGGCGTGCTGGCGGTTCCTGGCGCGGGCTTCGGCCGCAGCGGCTTCATCAGGCTGTCCCTGACCGTGCCGCTCGACACCATCGAACGTGCCTTGCCCGCTTTCCAGCGCGCGCTGCAAGCGGCGCAGGGCTAGAGCGCGCCTACCTTCGCGCGCAGGGTACCGTCATTCGATAGTCGTCCATCACGAAACCGGCGCCAATGTCGCTGGTCACGGACTCGGCGATGGTGAATCCCACACGCCCGTAAACGCGAATCGCCTTCAGGTTATTCTTGTTCACGTACAGCGACACCTCGCGCGCCCCCAGAGCCGCGGCGACGTCCATCACGTGGCTCAGGCTGGCCCGGCCCAATCCCCGCCCGTGCCGGTCCAGCCGAAGGTAGAGTTTGTGCAGCTTGACCAGCGCGGTCTCCGGCACGTGCGAATAGGAGAGAAAGCCGACGGCTTCGACGCCCTCGCGGATCAGTTCCCAACGGGTGCCAGCGCGCATCTCCTCGTCGATCGCCTCCGCCGAGTACATGCGGTCGAGCATGTACTCGATTTGCTCGATGGAAATGATCCCGGGAAAGTGGGCACGCCAGATCTCGCGCGCCAGCGCTTGCAGAACAGGAATGTCGCTGGGCGTGGCGCGGACGAAAGTGACGTTCGACATGATGGGCTTCCTAGGGCGCCGGTGCGAAGTAGCGATTGATCGGGTCCATCGATCGATAGGCGGTGATCTCGCGATAGCCGTGCAGAGTGAAGTACTCGCTGATGGCGCGGCCGTGCTCGGCCGAGTGAATCTCGACGCAAGCCAAAGCGGGCTGATAGCGGCCGATCGAGAACCCGGCCAGAGCAGCCGGCTCGGCGCCTTCGATGTCGAGCGACAGGAAGTCGACATGCGCGACGCCTTCGCGCGCGAGCAAGTCATCCAGCGTGATGGTGGACACCTGCCGCTTCTGGTAGTTCCCGCCGCGCGGATCGTCGCCAGTTCCCGACGAGAAGTCCTTTTCCTGACTGACATAGAAATCGCGCGCACCGCCGCTCTTGTCGCCGACGAAATAGGAAAGGAAGCGCGTGGCCGGCCGCAATCGAGCGTAGTCGGCGGCGTATTCGGCCAGCGCATCCACGGCGATCCCGCGCCAACCCAGGTGCTTTTCCAAATAGTACGTGGTGCTGTTCTTCACCGGATCGCCGGCGCCCACGTCGAGAAACACGCCATCGCGGCGATCGTCGAAGAAGGCGCGGATCAGCGTCTCCTCGTCATCCTGTGAATAGAGCGCGTCGCCGAAGCGTGCGTGCAGCGCCGCCGGATCGACCTTGCTGGGCAAGCGATGCACCTTGGCGTCTTTCGCGCTACAAGCGCTGCTGGCCACGACGACGCCCGCCATCCACAGGCAAACCACGCCGCCTAGGCAAAGCGGCTTCGAACCGCGCCAGGCCAACCGTTCAACTCCAGATGCCAGGAATGGATTGGCCACAGAAGGCGCAGTGTCCGGACTTCAGGTTGACCGACTGCACGTGAAAGCCGTGGCGAGCCACCACCACGTTGTGACAGCGCGAGCAGTAGGTGTGCTCGCCCTCGATGCCGGGCACGTTGCCGGTGTAGACGTAGTGCAGTCCCTCGCCCAGAGCGATGTCACGACAGCGGATCAGCGTCTCGAAGGGCGTGGGCGGCTCGTTCTTCATCTGGTACTGCGGTGAAAAGCGCGTGAAGTGCACGGGCACGTCCACGCCAAGATGGGCCTTCACCCAGCGGCACATGTCGCGGATCTCGGGCTCGCTGTCGTTGGCGCCCGGAATACACAGGTGCACCAGTTCCAGCCAGACCCCGCTTTCGTGCACCGTCTCGATGGTCTTCAACACCGGCGCGAGTTTC
>Ga0181539_1000700_pt1 | contig 39880 bp, 21 predicted proteins | sample PEATcosm2014_Bin_46_FD_119767 | JGI IMG/M metagenome (GOLD analysis project Ga0181539, IMG submission 119767) | Peatland microbial communities from MTU Mesocosm Facility, Houghton, MI, USA - PEATcosm2014_Bin23_60_metaG | ecosystem: Environmental > Terrestrial > Soil > Wetlands > Peat | place... | reverse complement strand
GTGCTGTTGGAAGTTCGTGGACTGGGCAGCCTTGTCCCGGAAGAAATTCTCGTGGTCCCCGCTCCCACTGACGGGCGCGTGGCTCGACGGCTTCTGCTTCCCGGCTCATCCGTTAAAGCTGATACCGTGCTCATGGAGTTGACCAACCCGGAGCAGGAGCAGGCGACTCTTGATGCCGAATGGCAATTGAAAGCCGCCGAGGCGCAATACAACACCACCAAGGCGCAACTCGACAGTACGCTGCTCGACCAGAAGGCCCATGCCGCCCAGGTGCAGTCGGACTATATCAAGGCCCAGCTTAATGCGGATAAGGACGCGGAATTGTCGAAGCGAGGTTTGGGCTCGGAACTGAACGCCAAGGAGTCAAAAGCGGAGGCCGAAGCGCTGGCCACGAGCAAGGAGATCGAACAGCAGCGCTTGGCCGTGAGCGCCGCTTCCGCCAAGGCTCAGATGGAGGAGCAACAGGCGAAGGTGGAACAACTGCGCGCTCTCTATGAGCTGAAGAAAACCCAGCTTGCTTCCCTGCACGTGCGCGCGGGCGCGGACGGGGTTTTGCAGGAACTCTCCGTGGAAGTCGGCCAGCGCGTGGCCGCTGGAACGCCTCTCGCCAAGGTGGTGCAGCCCACGCGTCTGAAGGCGCAATTGAAAATTCCCGAAACGCAGGCCAAGGACGTGCTCATCGGCCAGCAGGCGGCCATCGACACGCGCAATGGCATCATTCCCGGCCACGTGATGCGGGTTGACCCCTCCGTGGTGGAGGGCAGCGTGACGGTGGACGTGAAACTGGATGCCGCGCTTCCCAAAGGCGCGCGCCCCGACCTGAGCGTGGAAGGCACCATCGAAATTGAAAACCTTGCCGACGTCGTCTACGTCGGCCGTCCCGCTTTCGGCCAGCCTAACAGCACCGTGGGCATCTTCCGGCTCGACGAGGGCGGCAAGATCGCCAGCCGCATGCAGGTGAAACTTGGTCGCGCTTCGGTGAATTCCGTCGAAATTCTGGGCGGCCTGGAGCCCGGCGACAAGGTCATCCTTTCCGACATGTCGCAATGGGACGCCTTCAACCGCATCCGGCTGGAATGAAGTTGTCGGGCCATCGGTTCATCGGCCCCTCGAGCCATTGGGCGATTTTTTGATGGGGTGATTGGGTGGAGGGACGATCGCGCGATTGTGGATAAACAACTAATCCCTAATCATGCGCAATAATTCCCGAAGGATGGGCCGATCACCCGATCACCCCTTAACCCATTGGCTGAGTGACACAATGTCCGAAATAGGGTAGACGATGGGCACTTTGCTCCAAGACTTGCGCTACGGCCTGCGGATGTTGGCGAAGAAGCCCGGCTTCACCGCCGTCGCCGTTCTGACCCTGGCGCTCGGAATTGGGGCCAACACCGCCATCTTCACCGCCGTCAACGCCTTGTTATTGCATCCCTTTCCCTTTGAGCACCTTGACCGGCTGGTGGCGGTCTGGGAAACGGCTCCTAAGCAGAATGAAGACCACGCCGCCGTGGCTCCGGCGAACTTCCGCGACTGGCGGGAGCAAAGCCATTCGTTCCAGGACTTAGCCGCCGGGCACGGCTGGGAAGTGAATCTCACGGGCACGGGCGAGGCCGAGCGCGTGGATGGATATCTTGTCACCCCGAGGTTTTTCCCGCTCTTCGGAATGCCGGCGCAGCTTGGGCGCACGCTGAGCGCGCAGGATTTTGAGCCCGGGCGCAGCTCCGTGGTGGTGGTCGGCTACGGCTTTTGGCAGCGGCGACTGGGGGCGAACCCCGGCGTAATCGGCTCCCGCGTGCGTCTGAACAACGAGGAATTCACCATCATTGGCGTCATGCCCGTGGGCTTTGAGTATCCCGTAAGTATCGAGGTCTGGGGACCCTTCGATTTGCGCGATGCCGAGCAGACGGACCGCGCCAATCATTACGTGCGGGTGATCGGGCGGCTCAAGCCCGGGGTTTCGATTGCGCAGGCGCAGGCGGATTTGCAGGCCATTGCGGGCCGTCTGGCGCAGCAGTTTCCGCCCACCAATGCCGGCCACAGCGTACGTTTGGTAAACCTGGTGGATGAACTCCTGAGTGGGTCACGTGAGTTCGTTCTGGTTTTAATGGGTGCGGCGGGATTTGTCTTGCTGCTGGCCTGCGCGAACGTGGCGAATCTCCAATTGGCGCGGGGCAGCGCTCGCCAGAAGGAGATTGCCGTGCGCGTGTCGCTGGGCGCCAGCCGCGGGGGGATCGCGCGGCAGTTGCTCATCGAGAGTGTGCTGCAATCGATGCTGGGTGCGGTGGCGGGGCTGGTCCTGGCGAGTTGGCACTTGGATTGGATGCGCCAGAGTGTTCCCGCGTTCATCATGCAGCACATCCCGGGATTCGCGCATCTGCGGGTCGATGGTTATGTTCTGGCGTTCACCGCGGGGGTGGCGGTGGCGGCGGGAATCCTAGCGGGCCTGGCCTTTGCCTGGCATGCTTCCCGGACCGATTTGAACGAAACCCTGAAGGAATCCTCGCGCGGCGCGGGCTCCAGTTCGTCCTCGCATCGGTTGCGCGGCCTGCTGGTGGTGACGGAAATTGCCCTGGCGCTCGTGCTCCTGACCGGCGCCGGCTTGATGGTGCAGGGTTTTCGCCACCTCGCCAAAATCGAACTGGGCTTCGACCGGCAGAATGTGCTGACGTTCCAAATCGCGTTGCCGGAATCGAAGTACCGCCAGCCCAACCAAGTCCGCGAGTTTTACGACCGGCTTGTCGAACGCCTGGACGCGCTGCCCGGCGTGGAAGCGGCCGGCGCGGCGTTGAGCCTGCCGGGTCAATGGGATTGGAACCGCACTCAGTACGCCGCGGAAAACCAGCCCCCGGCGTCTCCCGGCGAGATGCGCTTGACGTTCATGGAAGCCGTCACACCGGAAATCTTCCGCGCCCTCCGCATCCCGCTGGTCGCCGGCCGTGCCCTCAGCGCCCAGGACGGCCCGGACCAACCCCGGGTGGTGGTGTTGAATAGCAGTTTCGCCCGGCAGCTTTGGCCGGGTGAGAATCCCCTGGGCAAACGCCTGCACTTTGGATCGATGGAAAGCGTCGCGCCGTGGTGCACGGTGGTGGGGGTAATGGGCGACATCAAGCCCTCGCCTTGGGATGACCAGGCCCCGCCCATGGCCTATTTTCCTTTCCCCCAGGTGACCCATAACTCGCTTTCGATGGCCATCCGCACCCCTGGTGATCCTATGGCGCTCGTGGCCGCCGCGCGCGCCCAGGTGCAGGCCCTGGACCCGGAGCAACCGGTATTCGAAGTCCGCACGCTCGAGAAAATCCTCGACGACGACCTGAGTGGCGTCCGGGCTTCCGCCAACATGATGATGGTCTATGGCCTTATCGCCCTGGTCCTCTCCGCCTCCGGAATTTTTGGCCTGATGTCTTACTCGGTTTCCCAGCGCACGCACGAAATCGGTGTGCGTATGGCGCTGGGAGCGCAGCACCGGAACATACTCCGCATGGTGGTAGGTCAGGCGCTCAAGCTGGCCCTCTTCGGCCTGGCCATCGGCGTTCCTGCCGCGCTGGCGCTGATGCGCGCGCTTTCCAGCGTGCTCTTTGGAGTTATCCAAATAGATACTCGGTTTTTCGTGGGGTTCACCCTTTTGCTGGCCTTGGTGGCCGCCCTCGCCGCCTACCTTCCGGCGCGACGAGCGACCAAGGTCGATCCCATGGTGGCGCTGAGATATGAGTAATTGCCGATTGACGATTGTCGATTGACGATTGAAAGGCGGCTGCTTCGGGGTTGGGTATTGCAATCGACAATCGGCAATCGGCAATGGCGAGATACAAGTGGGACCTTGCTATGACTAATCTCCTTCAGGACCTCCGTTACGGCCTGCGCATGCTGGCGAAGAATCCCGGCTTCACGGTGGTCGCGGTCTTGACGCTGGCGCTGGGCATCGGCGCCAACACCGCGATTTTCACGTTAGTTGATGCTCTGGTTTTGCGCCCCCTCCCGGTGGCTGATCCTGACCGCCTCTTTGTTCTCAACACCAAGAGTCCTCAGTGGGGTGAGGTGGAATTGTCCTATCCCGATTATGAGGACATTCGCCAGCAGGTGAAATCCTTCTCGGGTGTGACGATATGTGACCGCGAGATGCGCTTTCTTAATTCCCTCGATGAGTCCGCTCAGGTGCTTGTCGACGAGGTTGCACCCGACTACTTCACGGTCTTGGGCGTGCGGCCATTGCGGGGGCGCTTCTTCTCCCGTGAGGTGGACAACAAGCCTCAGTCCCGAGACGGGGTGGTGATCAGCTACCGGCTTTGGCGAGGTCGTTTGGGAGGCGACCCGGCAATCATCGGTAAGGAAATCAAATTGACAGGGAACACCGCGACGGTGATTGGGGTCACGCCGCCTTATTTCCAGGGACTGGCTGGCCAGTTTGTTCCCACCGATATGTGGATCCTGACCGCGGACACCGTTGACCCCAAGGTGGCGCAATCCGAAAAGCGGAGCGCTCGTTGGTTCGAGTCCGTGGCCCGCTTGAAAGATGGGGTGACGCTCGCGCAAGCTTCCGCCGAACTGGAGGGCTTCGGGCGTCGTCTGGCCAGCGCCTACCCCGACACCAATCGTGGCCGAACTTTCCAGCTCGTTGCCGTGGGCATTGGTGAGTGCAAGACCTGGCTGATCGGACTGATTTCGATGGCGCTGCCCGGCCTGGTGCTTTTGATCGCCTGCGCCAATCTTGCCGGTTTGTTGCTGGCCCGAGCCGAATCGCGCCGTCAGGAACTGGCCATCCGCGTCGCTTTGGGGGCCGGGCGCTGGCACATCACGCGGCAACTCCTCACCGAGGGGCTGCTGCTTTCCGCCCTGGGCGGAGCCCTGGCACTAACCCTTACGCTCTGGCTGGTGAGGGTGCAAAGAGCGCTGATGCCGGCCACTTACTCGTACCTGGGGCCGGACATGCGAGTCGACCTTCGCGAGGTTGCCTTTACCGCCGGCATCGCGCTTTTTGCCACCCTGCTGTTTACACTCACTCCCGCTTTCCACGCCTGGAAGGTGGGCTTGGGAAGCGTGCTCAAAGGCAAAGAAGTGGTCATCTTGCGCGGCAGCCGGCTCGTGACGGCGCGGAATCTATTAGTGCTGGGACAGATGGCTCTCTCCGTTGTGGTGATGACGCTCTCCCTCCTTTTCCTCCGCAGTCTCTATTACGTCAGAAATCTGCCCGTCGGATTCGACACCCACAAACAACTAGCCGTGATGAATGTATTTGGTTTGCGGGGAATGCCCCCCGGGGAGCTCTTACCCGCTCTCGCCGAGCGAGTGGCCAAACTTCCGGGAATCAAACGCGCCACCTACGCGCGGCGCATTCTCCTCAGCGGCTCGGGAGGGGGAGCGAACCTGCAAGTCGCGATTCCCGGCTTTGAGCTTCCGGAAGGGCAATCGAGCATTCCCATTAACCTGAACGTTGTGGGCCCCAACTATTTCCCCACCGTGGGAACACATATCCTCCGGGGGCGCGACTTCACCTCCAAGGACGGTCCCGACTCGCAGAAGGTGGCGATCGTCAGCCTGACCATGGCGCGGCGCTTCTGGCCACACGAGGATGCGCTGGGTAAGTTCATCAAGATCGAGAAGCATGACACCCTGATTGTCGGGGTTGCGGAAGATGCCAAAGTCAACCATATCCTCGAGCCACCTCAGCCTTATATGTATCTTCCCTTTGCGCAAAGACCGCCCGGTGAGGGTGCGGTGATTGTGGAATGCGCGGGGAGCCCCGATGCGGTGATCCCGCTGCTGCGGAGGGAAATACACAGCTATAGCCCATCCGTAGTTATTTGGGGTGTGGACACCATGAAGAGTCTCCTGGACCTGTCCACCTTGGACTTGATGGTGGAATCCCGGCTGATTGGCCTATTGAGCTTGATCGGCGTCCTCCTGGCCGCCATGGGTTTGTATGGAGTGGTCGCCTACATCGTGCGCAGCCGCACGCGGGAAATCGGCATTCGCCTGGCCTTGGGCGCCGGGCCCCACCAAGTCGAGGGCCTCTTCGTTTTCCGGGGGCTGAAGCTGGCTTTGATCGGTGTGCTGGTGGGGGTGTTTGCAGCGTTTGCAGCCGGCTACCTGGCCGCTGGGTCGATTTATGGCGTAAAGCCGTATGACCCCCTTTGCCTGGCGGCAAGCGCCGGCGCCGTGACCCTGATCGCTTTGCTCGCCTGCTACATCCCCGCGCGGCGAGCGGCGAAGGTCGATCCCATGGTGGCGCTGAGGTACGAGTAAAGCAGTGGATAGTGGTTAGTGGTTAATGGTTAGTGGTTAGCGGCTTCGAATTCCGAGTTTCGGCCATGGTGAGTCAGTCGGCAATGAAAAAGAAAAGACAATCCTTCATGGGGTAATGTTTGCGGTTATGGGTCCAGAGGGCGAGGTTGTGAATCGAAGCGGTGGCGGCAATCAGGGCGTCGCCCAGTTCGACCGCGTGCCTTTTGGCGAACTGACGCAGGTAGTCGCCGGCGCGGCGCCCGATTTCCGGTCCGATCGGTACGCACGTAAGGGCACGGAATAGCGCCTTGAGGGTGTTGTATTCGTGAGGCCGGGCTCCATGCCACAATTCCGCCACGGTCACCGGTGAGTAGGCAATGACAGCATCGCTTCCGCTCAAATCCGTCCAGCGCTCCAGAAGGCGCGCATCACGGCCTCGCGCCACGTCGATGAGAATGTCTGAATCAATCAGAATGGCCTTCAACGCATCCTCTTCAGCCGCGATCCCTTCCGCAGTCCGCGCAGATAGATTTCGGGTTCGGAAAGGTCGGTGCGGTCCTTCCAGATTCCGGCGAAAGCCCGCATGGATTGCTGGCGGCCAGCAATCCCCGATGTGTATTTCTCACGAACCGCCTGGCGAACCAGATCGGAGATGGAAGTTCCCGCCTGCTGCGACCGGATGCGGAGCGTTCCCCAAAGCTCATCGTCGAGGTAAAGTTGAGTTCGTCTCATGGTGTACAGTATACATCATTGACAAGCTTCGATTGGCGATTTTCGAGCTTCGGCCTTCGATGGCCCGATGAGCCGATGAACCGATTCTTTGTTCACTCGATCACCGGATCACCGGATCACCCGATTTGAGGTAAACGATGAGCACCTTAATTCAAGACCTAAAGTTCGGCCTGCGCATGCTGACGAAGAACCCCGGCTTCACGGCCGTGGCGGTGCTCACGCTCGCCCTGGGCATAGGAGCGAGCACGGCGGTGTTCAGTGTGGTGAACACCGTATTGCTCAAGCCTCTGCCTTATGCCGACCCCGACCGCCTGATGACGGTGCAATCGATGTACACCCGCGGCGCGCCAGTCCCCAACAGTCTCTCCTACCCGGATTTCTTCGACTTCCGGGCGCAGAACCACGTCTTCGATCACCTGGTGACTTTTCGCGACACGGACGTGGTGCTGACCGGTGTGGGCCAACCCCAACAACTCGATGGCGAAATGGTGACCTGGGACCTGTTTCCGGCGCTTGGCATCAAGCCCCAATTGGGGCGCGGGTTTCTGCAATCGGAGGAAGCGGCGGGAAACCACGTGGTGGTGCTCAGTCACGGCTTGTGGCAGCGGCAGTTCGGCGGTGATCCCGCCATCGTGGGACGCACGATTACGCTCGATCGTAAACCGTACACCGTGGTGGGAGTGGCTTCTGCCGGGTTTGTTTTTCCGGCGAACGAACCGAATATTCAACTCTGGACGACGATCGCTACGGACCGGGAATCGCCCACGGGGGACCAGCCCATCACTGAGCAGCGCGGCGCTCACTTGCTGACGGCGCTTGGCCGCCTCAAGCCGGGCGTCAGCATCGAGCAGGCGCACGCCGACTTGGACGTGATCGTCGCCGCCTTGGCCAAGCTGTACCCGGACTCCAACACCAACAGCCGTGGAGCCTTCGTGAAGCCGGCGCTTGAAACGCTGGTGGGCGACTCGCGCACGCCCTTGCTGATCCTGCTGGGCGCCGTCGGCCTGGTGCTGCTGATCGCCTGCGCCAATATTGCCAACCTGCTGCTGGCGCGCACCACGGCGCGCGAGCACGAGATGGCGGTGCGCGCGGCGATGGGCGCGAGTGGAATCCGCGTGGTGCGGCAGCTTCTCACCGAAAGCCTGCTGCTGGCCATTCTGGGCGGAGGAGCCGGAGTCATCCTGGCGGAATACGCCTTGCGCGTAGTGCTGCCGCTCGGAGGGCAAAGCATCCCGCGCCTGGCCCAAGCCGGCATCGACGGCCGCGTGCTCGGGTTTTCGCTGTTGCTGGCCCTCCTTACCAGCCTCATCTTCGGCATGGCGCCGGCGCTCCAGGCATCGAAGATTGATCTCATCCCCTCCTTGAAGGAGCAGACCCGGGGCGGCACGGACCGCCATGATCGGGTGCGCGGCATGCTGGTCATCGCCCAGGTCACTCTGGGTCTGGTGCTCGTTAGTGGAGCCGGCCTCCTGATGGCAAGCTTTCTGAATCTTCAAAAGAGCGACCTGGGGCTAAAGCCGGACCACCTGCTCACCTATTCGTTCAGCCTGCCGGAGCCGCCGTACACCTCGGCGCAGGAGGTGGCCTTCTACGATCAACTGCTGGACCGGATGCGCGCCCTGCCCGGAGTGCAATCGGCGGCGGGCGTGTGGCCGCTGCCCCTGGGCGGAAATAATGCCACCGTCTCGTTCAATATCGAGGAACGTCCGGCCCCGCAACCCAGCCGCCCCTCGGCGCGCATGGCCTTCATCACGCCGGACTACTTCCGGACCGCGGGCATTCCCCTGCTCAAAGGCCGCTTCTTCACCGAGCGCGACGACCAAAAAGCCCCGTGCGTTCTGGTGGTGAACAAGGCGTTCGCGGACAAGTATTTTCCGGGCGAAGATGTGATCGGGAAGCGCATTACGCCCGGCGCCAACGGTCCCGGCCAGAAAGATGAGCCGATTCGCGAGATCGTGGGCGTGGTCGGCAGCGCCAAACTATTTGCGCTGGACGTCGAGCCCAAACCCATCTACTACTTCCCCTACAAGCAGCTTATCTGGGAGCCGCCGGTGGTGATGCTGCGCACCGCTGTCCCCCCGCGCACTCTGGAATCGGCCATTCGCGGGCAGATGGCGGCGCTTGACCCGCTGGTTCCGGTGTTTCAGGTCAGGACCATGGACGAGCTGCTCTCCACCCAAGTTCTCGAGCCCCGCTTCCACACGCTGCTTCTCGGCTGCTTCGCGGGCATCGCGCTGCTGCTCACGATGGTGGGACTCTACGGGGTGGTGGCTTACTCGGTAACCCGCCGCACGCGCGAAATTGGAGTTCGGATCGCACTGGGCGCCAGTCGTTCCACAATGCTCTTTATGGTGCTCAAGCGGGCTCTGGTGCAGGTTTTCATCGGGCTGGTGCTGGGATTGGCCGGCGCCTTGGCCGGGGGCAAGCTCCTGCGCAGCATGCTTTACGGCGTCAAGCCGGTTGACCCCGTGGTGTTGGCCATCGCGTGTTGTGTGATCGGGTTGACAGGGGTGCTGGCGGCGTATCTCCCCGCTCGCCGGGCGACGAAGGTCGATCCCATGGTGGCGTTGAGATATGAGTAATTGCCGATTTTCGATTGCCGATTGTCGATGGGAACCTGCAAGCCAGCGAAGCAGACTGCGTGGAGCAAAGGATTCGTGCGCCGTCAATCGGCAATCGACAATCGGCAATCAGCAATGGCGTGATTCAAGGGTGAGTTTGCTATGACTATTCTCCTTCAGGACCTCCGTTACGGCCTGCGGATGCTGACGAAGAATCCCGGCTTCACGGCGGTAGCGGTGCTGACGCTGGCGCTCGGCATCGGCGCGAACGCCGTGATTTTCAGCGTGATCAACGGGCTATTCCTGCATCCCGCCGGGATGGCGGACCCGGCCCACCTGTTCGCCATCCGGGTCAAATACCAGAAGCTGAATCTCCCGAGCGTTGTCATCTCAGCCCCGGATTTCGCGGACGTGCGCGATAGCCGGCAGATCTTCTCTTCCACCGCCGCCGTGGACGAAGAGGGTTTCAACTACCTCGCTTCCGAGGGTCCCGAGCGATTGATGGTGGCCAAGGCCACCTGGGAGTGGTTCAACGTCTTCGGAGTCCGGCCGCTGGCGGGCCGCGTCTTCCGCCCGGAAGAGGACCAGCCTCACGCCAATCAGGTCGCGGTGCTTGCTTACGCCACCTGGCAGCGCTTGTTCGGCGGCGATCCCTCGATCGTCGGCAAGAGCATCCAATTGAATCACCAAGACTATCGCGTAGTGGGTGTCATGGGGCCGGACTTCGACTGGCCCCGCCGGGCCGACCTCTGGGTTCCCCTGGGTTTAGCGCCGAGTGAATTTGCGCCGGACAATTACTTCAACGAGAACTTATTTGTCGTCGCCCGCGCCCGGCCGGACGTTTCCCCCAGCAAGGCCGAGGCGTTCGTTCAGGTGCTCACCGAGCGGCTGATTGCGGCGCACCCGGAACACACCTATGCCAGGGATTCCGGCTGGGGAATATTCGCCGTTCCCTTCACCGAGTACGGCGCCGGTGCTTTGCGGACGCCCATGCTCATCCTGCTGGGCGCCGTGGGGTTCGTATTGCTGATCGCCTGCTCGAATATCGGCGGTCTGATCCTGGCGAGAGCGTCGGCCCGCACGCGGGAATTCGCCATCCGCGTGGCTTTGGGCGCACAAAGACGAGACCTGCTTCGCCAAGCGCTCACCGAGAGTTTCCTGCTGACCGCAGGCGGCGCCCTTCTCGGCATCGCGGGGGCCTACCAAGGCCTCGGGATCCTGCTCAAGCTTGCGCCCGGACGCCTTCCCCCTCCCCCTTTCATCGGAATTGATGGGCACGTTCTTCTGTTCGCTGTCGCGCTGAGCTTCTTGACCGCCATCTTTCTGGGCGTCGTGCCGATTGGGCACGTTTTCAGCCGGGAGCAGTCCGGAGCCCTCAAAGAAGAAACTCGATTCGTCACCGCCGGCCAGGGCCGCCAGCGTCTTCGGGAGTCGCTCGTGGTGGGGCAAGTGGCCCTGGCCCTCGTCCTCCTTGTGGGAGCGGGGTTGCTCCTGAAGAGCCTCACCCGCATGGCGCAGGTGGACCCGGGGTTTGATTCCACCGGCGTGATGACCGCTTCGGTCCAGCTCCCCGAAGGCCAATACAACAGTCAGGAGAAGCAGGCCGCTTTTTATCGAGCCGTAGGGGAGAAGCTCGCGGCTCTTCCGGGAGCTTCTTCCGCCGCCATGGCCGTGGCTCTCCCCTTCAGCGGGTTCGCACCCTCTTCTTCCTTCGACATCGAGGGCCGCCCGAGCGGTCCCGGCGATCCCGGGCCGCACAGCGATTTGAGCTGGATTACGCCCGGCTACTTCCAGGGCCTGCGCATTCCGTTGTTAAGAGGGCGCTACTTCACCGATCAGGATCGGCTGGAAACGCAGCCGGTAGTGATGATCGACGATAACCTCGCCCGCCAGTACTGGCCCCACCAGGATCCCATCGGCCGGCACCTGCGCCGCGGCAATCACGCACCCTGGGCGACCATCGTGGGCCTCGTAGGCCACACGATGCAGTCGGCGCTGGTGGGAGATTCCGGAAAAGGCGTCTGTTTTTACCCCCTCTTCCAGCAGCCGATTTCGCAAGCCTTCCTCATCGTCAGGACCAACACGGACGCGGCACAAATCGGCAACTCCCTTCGGGCGGCGGTGGCGTCGGTTGATCCCGGCCAACCGGTGGCAAACCTTGAAACCATGGAGCAATACGTTGCGGGCTCGCTCAGCCCGCAGCGGATCGCCGTGTCATTGCTTGCCATCTTCTCGGCGCTGGCGCTCTTCCTTGCCTCGCTCGGTCTTTACGGAGTGATCAGCTACAACGCGGCGCAGCGCACCCACGAAATCGGCATTCGCATGGCGCTCGGCGCCGAGAGGCGGCAAGTCTGGGGCCTCGTGCTCGCTCAGGGAATGCGCCCGGCTCTGGTCGGGGTTCTGGTGGGAGCCATTGCGGCTTCGTTTCTCGTACGCTACCTCAGGAGCCAACTCTTCGAGGTCAGTGCTTTCGATCCCATGACGTTTCTCATGGCGGGCTCGGTTTTGCTCGCTGTCGCACTGCTCGCCTGCTCCGTCCCGGCACGGAGGGCGACGAAGGTCGATCCCATGGTGGCGCTGAGGTATGAGTAATTGCCGATTGTCGATTGCCGATTGTCGATTGGAACCTGCAAGCCAGCGAAGGAGACTGCGTGAAGCAAAGGATTCGTCCGCCGTCAATCGGCAATCGACAATCGACAATCAGCAATGGCGTGATTCAACGGTGAGTTTGCTATGACTACTTTCCTTCAGGACCTCCGTTACGGCCTGCGCATGCTGGCGAGAAACCCCGGGTTTGCCGCCGTCGCGGTGCTCAGCTTGGCGCTGGGGATAGGAGCTAACTCCACGGTCTTCAGCATGGTGGACCAACTTTTCCTGCGGCCCTGGCCCGTGAAGGACCCGGGGCGCCTCGCCGTCGTCCTTACGGACTCGCCTAAGGAGCCTGATTATTACGCCTCGTCGTATCCCGATTATCTTGACATCCGCCACGAAGTCAGTGCTTTCTCCGACGTCGTAGCTTATGGCGGGCGCGGGGGCTTCGTCAGCAGCGGAGGCCGGGGCGAGTTTGTGGGTGTCGAAGTGGTTTCGCAAAACTACTTCGCCGCACTGGGCGTGAAGACGGCGCTGGGCCGGGCCTTTTCGCCGCAGCCGGATCAAGCCGCAGCCGAAGGCCACTGCGTGGTGGTGAGCCACGGTCTGTGGCAGCGCTACTTCGGCGGCGATCCCTCTCTGCCCGGCAAGACCACCGAACTCGACGGAAAAGAATTCACCGTGATTGGCGTCACTCCCCAGGATTTTCACGGGCTAACCCAAGGCTGGTCCCCCGACATCTGGGTGACTACGGAGGGCTGGGACACCATGGTTCCCGGTGAAAAACGATCCTATGCTGAGCGGGACGACCGCTGGTTCGATTTGGCCGGACGTCTTCGCCCCGGCGCACAGCTTCCTGAGGCCCGCGCGCAACTCCAGACGCTCGCGAAGCGCCTTGCGCTCGCCTTGCCCGCCACGAACCAGGACGTCAACTTTCCTGTTTACCCCGCTTCCAAGGTCCGCCACGAAGGAATCGAGCTGGGGTACTACCTGATGGCCATGGTGGGCCTGGTCCTCCTGATTTCCTGCGCCAATGTTGCCAATCTGCTGTTGGCGCAAGCGGAACGGAGGCAGCGAGAAATCGCCATGCGCCTGGCGTTGGGCGCCGGCCGGCGCCGGTTGTTCGGCCAGCTTCTCACCGAAGGACTTCTCCTTGCCCTGGCGGGTGGCGGCCTCGGGGTGTTGTTGGCGTCGGGGCTTATGAAGGTCGTGCCCTCGCTGGTTTCCCTCCCGTTGACCAGCGACCTTACTCTCGATAGCCGGGTGCTTCTGTTTAGCGTGGCCGTCTCACTGCTGACGGCCCTTATCTTTGGATTGGCGCCGGGGCTGCGCGCTACCAAGTGTGACCTGGTGCGAGTGCTTAAGGGTGATGATCCCTATTGGGGACGGGCCGCGGGCCGCATCCCGCTGCGCAGCCTGCTGGTGGCCGGAGAAATCGCGCTCTGCGTGGTGCTGCTGGTGGGTTCGGGGTTGTTACTCCGCAGCTTGTTATACAGTCAGCGGATCAATCCGGGATTTGACACGAAGAAAAATGTACTCATGCTCACGGTGGCCCCGCCCACACTCTACGGTTACAGCCGGAGCCAGGCGGCGGTGCTCTATCCTGCCTTGGCGGCGCGCGTGGAATCCGTCCCCGGTGTAGTACGCGCCAGCTATGCCCGGCGGCCTCCCCTTCCCCTGGGGGGTATGGAAGGAGGAGAAACCCAGGCGGTGATCATTCCCGGTGTAGAGACACCTCCGGGAACCGATCATTTCAAGATTAGCTACAACATTGTTGCGCCGAAGTTCTTCCAAACGATCGGCGCCCACATCCTTAAAGGGCGAGAGTTCAATGCGTTCGATACCCCATCGAACGTGCCCGTTGTCATCGTCAATGACGCCATGGCACGCAGATTTTGGCCGGACCAGGACGCGGTAGGAAGATCAATCCAAATTGGAAAAAAGAACTATCAAATTGTGGGCGTGGTGGAGTCGGGGAGGTACGTCAACCTTCATGAATCAGTCCAGCCCTACCTGTTCCTTCCTTTCACGCAGAAATTCTCGTTCGAGTGCGTGCTGTTGGTGGAAACGGCCGGTGATCCTCACGCCTTTGTGCGCACGATATTGAAAGAAACGGCGGCTGTCGACCAACACCTTCCCATCGTTAGTGCGGTGACCTTTGGGGACTATATGCGAAGCGTTTTGGACGTGGAGCGTTCGATGGCGGCGCTGCTCGCCAGCCTGAGCATCCTCGGAATGTTCCTGGCGGCGGTGGGCCTTTACGCGACAGTGGCTTACCTTGTAAACAGGCGTACACATGAGATCGGCATACGCATGGCGTTGGGGGCACGACGGGCCGACGTTTTGAGGGTAGTTATGGCCCAGGGGCTGCGCTTGAGTGTAGCGGGCGCAGTCATCGGCCTGGTGGGAGCCCTGGCCGCCTCCCGTCTGGCGTCGGGTTTTATTTACGGTGTGAGGCCTACCGACCTGCTGAGTTACGTGGCGAGCGTCGTTGTCGCCGTCGGCGTGGCGTTGCTGGCGTCGTATTTCCCCGCACGGCGGGCAACGAAGGTCGATCCTATGGTGGCGTTGAGGTATGAGTGAAGCTGTCAGCCGTCAGCTCTCAGCTTTCAGCTACAGACCGAGCATGTCACGGCTTAATGAGGATCGCGGAACATGAAGACCATGGTTGCCGTCGATCGGAGATCGACGCGAGAGGGACGTAGCGGCGAGTTTATCTCGCCATGTGGCGGCGTAAAGCCGCCTCTACGTTGCGCCCCACACTCCAAGGGCGCGCGCGGAAGGTTTAGCTGATAGATGAAAGCTGACTGCTGAGAGCTGATAGCTCAACACTGAGCATACGAATGAGTACATTATTCCAAGATCTCAAGTTCGGCCTGCGGATGTTGGCGAAGAACCCCGGCTTTACGGCGGTGGCGGTTCTCACCCTCGCCCTCGGCATTGGCGCCAACACGACCATCTTCAGCGTGGCGTGGCGCCCCATGCGTTACCGGGACGCCGATCGGCTTCTGATCGTGTGGGAGACGCGCCCCGACGGCAGCCGCAGCCCCGTTTCCGCTCCCACCTATCTCGATTGGCGCGACCAAAATACGACCTTCGAGCAACTCGCCGCCGCGCGCAGCGCGAGTGTCGCGTTATCCGGAAACCCACCCGTGCTGGTGTCAGGAGCCGGCATTAGTGCCAACTTCTTTGACGCTTTCCGCTTGCAGCCCGAGCTCGGTCGATTTTTCCTGGCGGCGGAATTCCGTCCGGGCAGCGACAAGGTAGCCATTCTGAGCCACGAAATCTGGCAAACCCATTTTGGAGGGGATGCGGGCATCGTGGGCAAACCCATCCGCCTCAATGGCGAGACGTACGCTGTCGTCGGCGTGGCGCCCGCTGATTTCGAGTTCTTTGGCCGGACGGATGTTTGGACGCCTCTCGCCCTCCCCAGCGTGGGGCTGAACCGGCAAACTCGCGATTTGCTGGTGGTGGGGCGGATGAAGCCGGGCGTCACTGCGGCCAAAGCCGACGACGAAATGCGGACGCTCGCCGCCCGCGTCGCCCAGGATTCGCCGGCAACGAACCAGCGATGGAGTGCCCTCGCCCAGAGCTTCTACGAGGCTCTGGCGGGCCCCGGGGTCCGCCTGATGATGATTCTCCTCGTCACCACGGTGAGTTTTGTCCTGTTTATGGCGTGTGCGAATGTGGCCAACCTGCTTCTGGCGCGAGCCTCCACGCGCGGGAAGGAAATCGCCGTTCGCATTGCGTTGGGCGCCAGCCGCTGGCGGGTCATGCGCCAACTGCTGGTGGAGACTTTTTTCTATGCCTTGACGGGCGGCGTGTTGGGCCTTCTGTTCGCCTTCGGAGCGGTGCGTTACCTTGCCACTTTCCCGGTCCTGCAAGCGCCGGGACTGGCTCCTATCGAGATCAATCGCGCAGTTCTGGAATTTGCCGCCGCGCTCTGCCTGGCTGCGACGGTGCTTTCCGGACTCGTGCCCGCCTGGCAGACCTCCGCCACGAATCTGATGGAGCACGTCAAAGCCGCGAGCGGCACCGCGGCGGGTAATCGAAGCCAAACCCGCCTTCGCCATGGGCTGGTGATGGCGGAGCTGGCAGTGTCTCTGGTTCTGATGGTGGTGACCGGCCTGAGCGCGCGCAGCTTCATTCGCCTGACGGAAGTCAATCCGGGCTTCGCGAGTAAGGGCTTGCTGAGCGCCCACCTGTCGCTGCCGGCTCCGCAATATTCCGACGCGCGTCGTGTCCGGTCGTTTTATACAGAATTGCTCGAGGCGGTACGCGCGCTCCCCGGCGTGGACGACGCCGCGATTTCCACCGGCCTGCCGCCCACGAGCTTTGAAGCCGGCCAGCCTTTTCGCGTGGAGGGACGCGATCCCGCTTCGCCCAGCGCCTCGGGGGTCGCGAATTATCAGGTTATCAGCGCCGGCTACTTCCGCACTCTCGGCTTGGCCGTGCGCAAGGGCCGAGCCTTCACCGAGGACGACGGCGAAGGGTCAACCCCGGTGATGATCATCAATCACCGGCTGGCGGAGAAGTTCTTTCCAGCCACCGATCCGCTCGGCAAGCGTTTGCTGATTTCGGAACTCGTTCCCGGTCGCAACGACCCCTCGGGGCCCGTGGCGCGCGAAATCGTCGGCGTCGTGAATGACGTCAAAAATTCCCGATTGAAAGAACCCAGCAACCCGGAGATCTACATTTCCTATCGGCAAGCGCCGTGGACCAGCGAATACCTTCTGGTGCGCAGCCGGAGCGAGCTTGAACCACTTGTGGCCGCACTTCGCAATGCCCTCCGCGCCGTCGATCCGGACCTGCCCCTGACCAATGTCAGCACGATGGACGACCGTTTGTCGAATTCACTCGCCGGTGGCCGTGTCGTGGTGGCCCTCATGGCCATCTTCGCTCTCGTGGCGCTCCTGATGGGGAGCGTCGGGCTCTACGGCGTCATCTCCTACTCGGTGACTCAGCGCACGGCCGAGTTCGCGCTGCGCTTGGCTTTGGGCGCTCCCCATGGCGCGATTTTCCGCTTGGTGGCGAACGGCGCCTTGCGACTGCTCCTGATCGGCGGCGCCATCGGCATGTTACTGGCCCTGGGAGTCGCACGCCTCCTCGGGAGCATGATTTTCGGCGTCAGCCCCTATGATCCCGTCACGTTTCTGACGGTTCCCTTGGTACTTCTGGCCGTGGTCCTCACCGCCAGTTACCTGCCCGCGCGCCGGGCGACCAAGGTCGATCCCATGGTGGCGCTCAGATACGAGTAGTGAATTATGAATACTGAATTATGCATTATGAAATTTCTAATTTGATCGCTGGAAGGCCGCGCCCAGCTTTCAGAATTCAAAATTCGTCATTCACCAATCACTTGTGAAGGAGGGCTTATGTCCAAGGTGGAACGCATTCGCGAGATGGTCACGGGCCCACTGGATCCTGAGTATGTGAAACAGAGGACCGACGCCGGTTGGGAGCTGGTGGCGGTGGAGTGGAAACGCCAGGGGGAGGGAATAGAACCGGAAGGTAGTCGAAGCGGAGAAGATGTTCCCTTTGGTTCTCGGGTGGCAAATGACTGCGCACATCTGGAAGAAAATCCGTCCGAAATGAACGCTCTCACGCTAATCCTCGAGTTGATTGTTCAGGACCGCTCCTTATCCAACATGGCGGAGGCCCTCAACCAACGGGGATTTCGCACCCGCGACGGATCAAAGTGGACAGCGGTAACTGTTTACAACATGCTTCCACGCCTCATCGAGGTGAGCCCCCGCATTTTCAGGGCGGAAGCCTGGATAGAACGTAGGAAGCAGATCCCTACGTTGGGGTGATGGACGAGTGCGGGTTTCTGATTGTCGATTGTCGATTGCCGATTGTCGATTGGAACCTGCAAGCCAGCGAAGCAGACTGCGCGAAGCAAGGGAATCGTCCGCCGTCCATCGGCAATCGACAATCGTCAATCGGCAATTGCGTGATTCAAGGGGGACCTTGCTATGACCACTCTCATTCAGGATCTCCGTTACGGCCTGCGCATGCTGGCCAAAAATCCCGGCTTCACGGCGGTGGCGGTGCTGACGCTGGCGCTGGGTATCGGAGCCAACACGACCATCTTCAGTGTGGTTGATGGCTATTTCCTGCGCTCGCTTCCTGCGAAGGAACCACACCAGCTCGTGTGGATGTACGCGATGCGGCAGGGCAAGTTTATTCAGGCTTCCTATCCTGATTATCTAGATTTGTGCCGACAGGACGCCGTTTTTTCAGGGATCATCGCGCTCTCCAGGCATATGGCCGCGCTGAACATGGCTGGCGAGATTGAACTTGTCAAGGCAGACTTCGTTTCGGAGAACTACTTCTCGGTGCTGGGAGTCAACGCGGCAGTCGGCAGGACGTTTGTGACTGGGGAGGATTGGGCAAGTCACAAGGATCCGCCAGTGGTCATCGGTCACGGCCTCTGGCTGCGACGCTTTGGGGCTGACCCCGGCATCGCGGGGAGGACGGTGGTCTTCAACGGGAGACACGCGGTCGTCCTCGGTGTTGCCCCTCAGTGGTTCGGGGGCCTTCAGCCGGGGATGGCCACGGAGGTCTGGCTCCCCCTGAATGCTTGGTCCAGCCCTGGAGACCTCCAGAACAGAGATAGCCGAGATTTCGAGTTGCTTGGGCGCCTGCGCCCCGGGGTGAGCCCGGAGAAAGTCCGTCCGGAACTGGATACCATCGCCCGCCGGTTGTCAGACGCGTTCCCAACTACGGACAAAGGCCTGACTTTCATTGCATCGGCGGAAGCCGACCGACTTCGTGAAGCTCTCCTCCCGATATCCCTGTTGCTGGGGGGCGTGGGCCTGGTTCTGGTGATCTGCTGCGCCAACGTCTCCGGTATGATGCTGGCGCGGGCAGAGGCGCGCCGGCGTGAAATCGCCGTGCGGTTGGCTCTGGGAGCTGGCCGTGGCCGCTTGCTGCGCCAGTTGCTGACGGAAAGCCTGATGCTGGCGCTGACGGGAGGGGCGCTGGGCTTGGTTCTCACTTCCTGGCTCCTTCACCTCCAGCCGGCGCTGATGCCCCCGGGCCCGTTCGTGTTCCGTTTTGATTTCCGCGTGGATACTCCCGTACTGATCTTCTCACTCGCGGTCACGATGCTCGCCGCACTGATAGCGGGGCTGGCTCCAGCCCTGAAGGCATCGAGGACTGACTTTGTCTCGACACTGAAGGGGGAGGAAGGGAGAACGGGGCGGGGGAGATGGTGGCTGGGCGGGCGCAACCTCCTGGTGGCCGGCCAAGTGGCGCTGTCGCTGACGCTGCTTATTACCGCAGGCCTGTTTCTGAAGAGCCTGGTCTTCAGCGAGCAAATCAATCCCGGCTTCGATACCTCCAAGAAGCTGCTGATCGTGAACGTAAGCCCAACCGCAAGGCGCGGGGCGAGCAGCCAGGAGTTCTACCTGCCGGTGGTTGAGAGGATTCGCTCCCTGCCTGGGGTGAGAAAAGCCAGCTACGCGTTCCGCATGTTGCTGACCGGCTCGGGAGGGGGTGCGTCGTGTGAAGTCTCCATCCCGGGCGTCGAGCCTCCCTCCGGGCAGAAGGCTTATATCGTGAGGTTCAACTCCGTAGGGCGGGATTACTTCCAAACGGTCGGGGCCAGCATTCTCCGTGGACGCGCCTTTGACGCGCGGGAGGAATCACCGGAGCAGCGGGGCGTGCTCATCAACGAGATGATGGCCCGTCGATTCTGGCCGGACGCCGACCCCATCGGCAGACACCTGGTAGTGGAGGGCAGCGACTATCAGATCATCGGCGTTGTGCAAAACGGCAGGATCGTAGATATCCATGAGCCTCTGGAACCCTACCTCTATTTCTCATTCGCCCAGAGATCCACGGGGGAAGCGGCGATCATCGTCGAGACCGCAGGCGCCCCACAGCAGCTTGTGGGCGCGGTCAAGCAGGAAATCCGTGCCGTAGATAAAGGGGTCACGTTCCTCAGCGTCCAGACTATGAAGGAGCTGATGGGCAGCGCTCTTTGGGGTGACCGAGTGATTTTCCTTTTTATCGGAGCACTCGGGTGCCTCGGCATCTTTCTGACAACCGTCGGACTCTACGGAGTAGTGGCATACCTTGTCGGGAGGCGGACGCACGAGATCGGAATCCGCATGGCCCTGGGAGCCCGGCGGCAAGATGTGCTCGCGCTCGTGCTCCGTCAAGGGCTGCGAATCGCGCTGGTTGGGATTCCAGTCGGACTGGCAGCGGCCGCGGCTGTCGCTCGGTTGATATCGAGCGCGCTCTACGGCGTCAAATCCACGGACCTAACCGTATTCCTGGGGAGTGCTGTTCTGGTCTTGGCCGTTGCCATGTTGGCCAGTTACCTCCCCGCACGCCGGGCGACCAAGGTCGATCCCATGGTGGCGCTGAGGTATCAATGAGGCCATCGGGCCATCGGTTCATCGGGCCATTGAGTGATTGAGCGATTTAGCGATTGCGAGCGAAACTCGAAAATCGAAACTCGAAACTCGCGAGCCAACCCTCGAATTTCCAGTTTCGAGTTTCGAATTTCGATTTTCGATGGCCCGATGGGCCGATTGGAGTTGAGGGATGAACACCTTGATTCATGACCTGAAGTATGGCTTCCGCATGCTGGCGAAAAACCCCGGCTTCACGGCCGTGGCGGTGCTAACTCTGGCGCTAGGCATTGGCGCTAACACGGCACTCTTTTCGGTGGTCAATGGTGTGCTGCTCAATCCGTTGCCCTATCCCGAGCCCAATCAGCTCGTCACGCTGTACGAGAGCAAGCCGAATTTTCCGTATGGGTCGATTTCCTACCTGAATTTTCTTGACTGGCAAAAGGACAACCACACATTCTCCTCCATCGCCGTTGCGCGTGGCTACGGTTTTACGCTGACCGGCGCCGGCGAACCTGAGAGGGTGGCCTCGGAGTTCGTGTCCTCCGATTTCTTCCCCTTGCTCGGTGTAAAGCCCTTGATCGGGCGCACCTTTTTGCCAGGTGAGGATGAGATCGGCGCCGCCCCCATTGCCCTCATCAGTGCGGGCTTCTGGCAGCGCAAATTCGGCTCGGCCCGCGACATCCTGGGCAAGGCCCTCATCCTGGATGGCAAAAGCTACACGATTGTCGGCGTGATTCCCGCCAGCTTCGATCTGCTCCTCAAGTCCTTCAGCCCCAAGGAGGTGTATGTTCCCATTGGCCAGTGGGACCATCATGGGCTGAAATACCGTGCGGCCGGGCTGGGGATTCATGGGATCGGGCGGCTAAGACCCGGCGTCACAATTCAGCAGGCTCGGGCTGACATGGGGGGCGTCACCCGAAATCTCGCGGCTGCCTACCCCGATGCGGACAAGGGCATCGGCGCCGGCATCCTCCCCCTGAGGGAAGATATGGTGGGCGACATCCAGCCGTTTCTGCTGGTACTGCTCGGAGCCGTGGGCTTTGTGCTTTTGATTGCCTGCGTGAATGTCGCCAATCTCCTGCTGGCACGCTCGGCCGGCCGCCAGCGCGAATTCGCGGTTCGACTCGCTGTCGGCGCGTCGCCCCAGCGCCTCATTCGGCAACTTCTCACCGAGAGCGTTCTGCTCGCCCTGGCGGGAGGCGGGCTGGGCACAGTCCTGGCCGCTTGGGGCACGCAGGCCGCACTCAAAGTCCTGCCCGCGGCCTTGCCGCGAGCGCCGGAAATCGGAATCGACGCCCACGTTCTGGTTTTTACGGCGGTGGCTTCGGTGCTGGCCGGCATCCTCTTTGGATTGGCGCCGGCACTTAGGATATCCAAGCCCAACTTGCAGGAAACTCTCAAAGAAGGCGGGCGCGGAACCAGCGGCGCCCACCACCGGACCCAGGGAGTCTTCGTGGTGATCGAGATGGCCACGGCGCTGGTCCTGCTGATCGGCGCCGGACTCATGACCCGCACCCTGGCGCGGCTCTGGGGCGTCAATCCGGGCTTTGATCCGCACAACGTGCTGACGTTCGAACTTTCCCTTCCGCCGGCGATGAAAAAGGCAAGCCCGGACGCGCTTCGGGCTGCCTACAGGGAATTCGACGCCAAGCTCGGCTCGACGCCCGGCGTCCAGGCGGTCTCGCTCTCGTGGGGGGCGATTCCCATGGAGAGTGAGGACGACGAGCAGTTCTGGATTGAGGGTCAGCCCAAACCCTCGAACGAAAACGATATGAATTGGGCTCTGGAATACACCGTCGAACCGGATTATTTGCGGGTGATGCGGATTCCCCTGGAGCGAGGACGCTTCTTCACTCCCCGGGATAATGAGCACTCTCCCACCGTCGCGGTGATTGACGATGTCTGTGCCCGAAAATACTTTCCGAACGAAAATCCCATCGGTAAGCGTATCAACCTGAATGACTTCGGCCAGGTGGCCGAGATTGTCGGCGTGGTCGGGCACGTGAAGCAGTGGGGGCTAGATTCGGACGATACGCAGTCGCTCCGGGCCCAGCTCTATCATCCGTTCATGCAGTTGCCCGGCGATGTCATGGCGCTTTCCCCCCTTGGCATTGGAGTGTTGGTGCGTTCGGAAGGGGCGGCGGCCGCGCTCTTCACCTCCATTCGCCACACAAGTGAGCTGGTGAATAACGCGCAGGTCATTTACGGCGCGCAGACGATGAACGAGGTCATTGCCGGTTCTCTCGCCACGAGGCAATTCTCCATGATTCTGCTCGGCAGCTTCGCTCTGTTGGCCTTGTTTCTCGCGAGCGTGGGAATCTACGGCGTCCTGGCGTATCTGGTCGGCCAGCGGACGCATGAAATCGGCATTCGCATGGCGCTCGGCGCAAGCCGATCTGAGGTGCTCCGACTCGTGGTGGGCCAGGGGGCAAAGATGGCGCTCCTCGGGGTGGCCCTGGGCCTCGTGGCCGCAATGGGCCTCACGCGCCTCATGTCCGATATGCTGTACGGCGTAAGCACCACCGATCCTCTGACATTCATCGCGGTGGCCATTCTGTTGATACTCGTGGCCCTCGCGGCCTGCTACATCCCGGCACGGCGGGCGACCAAGGTCGATCCCATGGTGGCCCTGAGGTATGAATGAAGGAATCGGGCCATCGGTTCATCGGGCCATCGGGTCATTTGGTGATTTGGCGATTGAGCGGTTTTGTGATTGTGCCTTGGGGTGATCTGGTGATGGCGAGAGAAACTCGAAAATCGAAGCTTGAAGACGCAACTCGCGAGCCGGAGGCCGAGTTTCGATTTTCGAATTTCGAGTTTCGGTCTTCAACGGCCCGATGGCCCGATGATTCAATGGCGCAATTATGCTCAGAGCTTGTCGAGGGGATTGAAGAATTTCAGGCCGGGGAAACGTGCGAAGTCCCGATCGCTGGTGGCGAGGGTCGCCCCGTGCTCGATGGCTAACGCCGCCAAGTGGGCGTCCGTGACGAGAGGCCCGCGCGCCTGTCCCTTGCTCATTATGTTGCGCAGAATATCCCAATGCCTTTCGCCAGGATTAATGAGGGTGACCATGGGACGGTCAAGCCAGTCGGCAACGATGGCGCTGGCTTCTTCAACTGTGGGGGCGTCTTTCCGAAGTCGCGGGTTCGTACCGACCCGGAGGAAGGCGAGCAGCGCCACCCATGCGAGCCCAACTGGTTCCGGTTCAGAAAGGGTGGTTTCGAGCCAGCGGCGGGCAGCCTCGTGATGAACCGAAGCGGCATCGGAAGCGTATAACAGAAGATTGGCGTCAATGAGAATCATCGATGGTAAGGACCTTCAATCTCCTCGATGAGTTCCCAAACTTTGTCGTAGTTGAAGCCCTTGTTACCCCAAGGCCGGGCCTTGATCTTGAAGGGAGGAGCCGAAGCGGCCAGAGATCGAACGTTCAGACCCGTGCGCAGAACGCGGTTCACGATCTGCTTGAAGGGTTCGCCGGACCGGCGCGCTTCCGCCCGGAGCTTGGCTGCCACATCGTCGTCGAGAGTTAATGTTGTTCTCACATCTTGATGCTACGCCTTGGACATCATGATGTCAAGGAGCAGTGATTGAACCGATTTGAGGTAAACGATGAGCACCTTGATTCAAGACCTTAAGTTCGGCCTGCGCATGTTGGCCAAAAATCCCGGCTTCACGGCGGTGGCGGTGTTGACGCTGGCGCTCGGCATCGGGGCGAACACCGCGCTCTTTTCCGTGGTAAATGGAGTGCTGCTCAATCCGCTCCGCTACGCGGAGCCCGACCGCCTGGTGGCGCTTTACTCACGCGATGGCAACTTCACCCGAGCGTCCATTTCTTATCCCAACTTCCTGGATTGGGTGCGCGACAACCACTCATTTTCTGCCTTGGCAGCTTATCGGGGGCACGAATTCAATCTGGTCGGGATGGGCGAGCCCGAGCGCGTGCCGGCGGAAATGACCTCTGCTAACTTTTTCCCATTGCTCGGCGTCAAGCCGGTCATCGGGCGTGGGTTTCTTCCGGAAGAGGATCAGGTGGGCGCGGCCCCGGTGGCGCTGATTAGCAGCGGCTTGTGGAATCGCAAGTTTGGTGCTTCCCCCGAGGTGCTGGGGAAGTCGCTGACCCTCAGCGGGAAGGCGTACACCATCGTCGGCGTGATCCCGACCGACTTCCACTACACGGGCGACAACTTCCATCGGAGCGATGTATTCGTTCCAATCGGTCAGTGGAACGACTCCACGTTTCGTGACCGAAGAACGGGCATGGGAATGGACGCGGTCGGGAGGCTCAAGCCCGGCGTCACGTTCGAGCAGGCGCACGCCGACATGGAGGCGCTGGGGCGGCATCTGGCGGAGGAGTATCCCGAAGCCGACAAAGGCACGGGCATCACGCTGATTCCGCTCAAACAGAACGTGGTAGGCAACATCCGGCCGTTTCTGCTGGTGCTGCTGGCGGCGGTAGGTTTTGTACTGCTGATCGCCTGCGTCAACGTGGCGAATCTCCTGCTGGCGCGCTCGACGGCTCGCACCCATGAGTTCGCCATCCGCTCGGCGCTGGGCGCCAGCCGCGCCCGCGTTATTCGGCAGCTTTTGACCGAAAGCATCCTAATCGCACTGGCCGGTGGCGGCTTGGGTCTGCTGCTTGCCTCTTGGGGTTTGCAGGCAGCGCTTAAAGTGCTGCCGGAGGCATTGCCGCGAGCCGAGGAAGTCCATCTCGACGGGCGCGTGCTGTTGTTCATGGTCGCCGCTTCCTTGCTGGCAGGAATTCTGTTCGGCTTGGCCCCGGCGCTCAAGAATTCGCAAGCTGATCTTCAGGAAACGCTCAAGGAAGGAGGGCGTGGGTCAAGCGGCACTCGGCATCGCGCCCAAAGGGTTTTCGTGGTTGTGGAAATGGCGCTGGCGCTGGTTCTGCTGGCTGGCGCCGGACTGATGATTCGCAGCCTCACCAAACTCTGGAGGGTCGACCCCGGATTCGATGCCCACAACATCCTGACCTTCGACATGTCGTTTCCCTCTGCGATCAAGTCCCCGGAGGCCATTCGGGCCCATTGGCGCCAGATTCAAGACAGCCTCGAGGCTATACCCGGGATTGAGGCCGCATCCCTCTCGGCGGGATCCAATCCCCTGCGCGGCGATTCCGATCTGCCCTTCTGGCTGGAAGGCCAACCCAAACCCTCGAGCCAAGGCGACATGAAGTCGTCGCTCTTTTATCTTGTCCAACCGGACTATCTGAAAGTCATGAAGATTCCGCTCCAGCGCGGCCGCTTTCTCCTGCCGCAAGACAACGAGCATTCCGCGTTGGTAACCGTCATTGACGATCGCTTTGCCCAGCTTTATTTCCCCGGCCAGAATCCCATTGGCAAGCACGTCAACTTCGAAATCCTGAACACCGCGGCGGAGATTGTCGGGGTCGTTGGGCATGTGAAACAATGGGGTCTGGACGAAAGCCCAACGACACTCCTGCAGGCCCAATGCTATTTCCCGATTGCGCAGCTTCCGGACCAATTCGTACCGCTGGTGGCCAGCGGAATTGGGGTCGCGGTTCGGACAAATAGTCCTCCGCTGGCGCAGGTGAGCGCACTTCGTCGTACCATATCCCACCTTAATAGCGAGCAGGTGATGTACAACACGGAGACCATGGACGGAGTCATTTCCGAGTCGCTGGCCGCGCGGCGGTTCTCCATGATTCTCCTCGGGATTTTCGCCGCGCTCGCGCTGGTCATGTCATGCGTCGGAATCTACGGCGTGATCTCCTATCTCGCCGGCCAGCGAACCCATGAGATCGGCATCCGCATGGCGCTCGGCGCTGAGCGGCGGGATGTGCTGCGGATGGTTCTGGGGGAAGGGGCGAAGATGGCGCTCGCGGGTGTTGCCATCGGCTTGGTGGCCGCCTTCGGGTTGACGCGCCTTATGGCGAAGATGCTCTTTGGGGTCAGCGCCCATGACCCGCTCAGCTTCGCCGGGGTGGCGGGCGTGTTGATTCTGGTCGGGCTGGCAGCTTGCTACATCCCCGCGCGCCGGGCAACGAAGGTGGATCCTATCGTGGCGTTGAGATATGAATGAAGTAATCGGGTGATCGGGTGATCCGGTGATCGGGTGACTGAATGAAACTCGAAAATCGAAACTCGAAAATGCAACCTGGGTGCTGGCTGCCGAATTTCGAGTTTCGAATTTCGAGTTTCGGTGTTCGATGAACCGATGGGCAGATGGACCGATGAACCGATGAACCGATTTTAGGTGAACGATGAGCACATTACTTCAGGACATAAAGTTCGGCCTGCGCATGCTGGCGAAGAATCCCGGGTTCACGGCGGCGGCGGTACTGACGCTTGCCCTCGGCATCGGCGGGAATGTGGCCGTATTCAGCCTGCTCGACGCCGTCATGTTGCGCCCGCTTCCCTACTCACACCCTGAGGGGCTGTACATGTTTTTCCCCTATGAGAAGAACCCCCAACGGGCCATGGTCGCGTCGTCGTACCCCGATCTTCAGGATTGGCGTGCACAGACCCACGCATTTGAGGCCATCGCCGGGTACCGCTTTGAATCTTTTAACCTGACCGGCACGACAGAGCCCGAACGTTTGGATGGCTTATATAGCACACCAGGGCTCTTTGCCCTGTTGGGAATTCCCCCGTTATTGGGCCGTGAGTTTAGCCCCACTGATGACCCACACGTCGTCCTGTTGACCTACGAGTTGTGGCGCAGGCGGTTCGGCGGCGATGCCGGGATTATTGGCAAGCCGATTCATTTGGAGGGCAGCGCGTACACGGTGCTGGGGGTTTTACCTCCGCACTTCAGTTTTCCACCGCAACGGTGGGAGGGCACCCCTGAGGTTTTCGTGCCGGCCATTCCCAACCCCGAGCGTGGGAGCTACTGGCTGCGGGTGATTGCACGCCTTGCCCCCGGGACAACCGAGCAGCAAGCCAGGGCGGAGATGAGCGGAATCTGCGCCCGCCTGGCGCAAGCCTATCCCAATACCGACCGCGACCATGGAGTCGTGGTTAGCCCGCTTAACCAGGTCGTCGTGGGGGGTGTGCGCCACACGGCGTGGGTTTTGCTGGGGGCCGTAGCTTTCGTGCTGCTTATCGCTTGCTCCAACGTGGCCAACCTGCTGCTCTCTCAGGGCGCCACGCGGGAGCGCGAGATCGCCATCCGCAGCGCGGTGGGAGCGACGCGCTCACGCATTGTGCGGCAGTTGCTCACCGAAAGCCTGCTGCTGGCGGGCATGGGGGGCGCTCTGGGCGCCGCTCTGGCGTATTGGACACTCCCTCTGGTAGCCTCTGTCCTGCCCCCGCACAGCACCTTCTTCACGCGAGTTCATGATGGCGGCATCGAGCTCAACTCCACGGTATTGATTTTCACAGTCATTTTGTCTGTGATGTCCTGCGCTCTCTGCGGATTGTTGCCTGCCTGGAGGACCACCAAGCCCGCGCGAAGCTCCGGGGTGAGTGTTGGCACGGGCCGCATTCGCAGCGCCCTGACCGGGTTGGAGGTGGCGTTGTCCTTCGTTCTGCTGGCGGGCGCCGGATTGATGATGAAAAGCCTGGTCCGCCTGCTGGATACGGACGTGGGGTTCCGGACGGAACACTTACTGACCATGGATGTCAGTCTGGCGGGTGAGAAGTACGCCTCCGGGGAGAACCAGGCGGCCTTCTTTGGACAGGTGCTGCAACGGCTCGAATCTCTGCCCTCCGTGGCCTCGGTGGCCGCGACCGTGGACCTGCCGATGACGCGGTCCTACACACGGAACGACTTCGAGATTCCGGGACCCCACCCACGGCAAGGCTACGCAGACTATCATGCCGTGAGCCCCAACTACTTCTATACCATGGGGATACCGCTTCTGGACGGGAGAGAGCTTCTAACCACCGACTCCGCACACTCGCCCCTGGTCGGTGTCATCAACCGCACTATGGCCCAGAAGTACTGGCCGGATGAAAACCCAATTGGTAAGACCATAACAGCTTCACACTGTTTTGAGATATCAACCCCGAAAGGGTCCAGTGTTCAATGCAAACCCCAGGAACTGGAGATTGTTGGAGTCGTGGGTGACGTTCCGTTCGGGCTGGACGCGCCGGCTTACCCCGAACTATTCATTCCGTACGCGCAGTGGCCCTCGAACGAGATGGCCCTGGTTCTGCGCACCGCCTCCGAACCCCCCTCGCTGATCCCGGCAGTCAAGAAAGGGATATGGCGAGTGGACCCCGACCAGCCGGTCACCGACATCAGGACCATGGATCAACTGGTTTCCACCGAAGCTTCGGGAAGGCGTTTTGTGCTGCAATTGATCGGAGTTTTCGCCGCAATCGCTCTGGTGTTGGCGGCCGTGGGAATCTACGGCGTGGTTTCCTATGGCACGCGGCAGCGGACGCATGAAATCGGCATTCGCATGGCCCTCGGCGCCCGAGGACAACAGATTATGTGGTTGGTGGCCGGCCAAAACGCCAAGTGGCTGCTGGTCGGAATCACCACCGGCGTTGCTAGTGCACTGGCTTTGACGCGGCTCCTGGCGGCATACCTCTATGCGGTTCGACCCAATGACCCGCTGACCTTTGTGGCCGTCGGGTTGCTGCTGCTCGCCGTGGCCCTGCTGGCCGTCTACATTCCCGCCCGCCGGGCAACAAAGGTTGATCCCATGGAGGCGTTGAGGTATGAATGAGGCAATCGGGTCATCGGTCCATCGGGTCATCGGGCTATTTGGCGATTTAGCGATTGTGCCTTTGGGTGGTCTGGTGATGGCGAGAGAAACTCGAAAATCGAAACTCGAGAATGCAACCTGCGTGCTGGCTACCGAATCTCGAGTTTCGAATTTCGAGCTTCGGTTTTCGATGGCCCGATGGGCCGATGAGCCGATTTGAGGTAAACGATGAGCACCTTGATTCAAGACTTGAAATACGGTTTGCGGATGTTGGCCAAGAATCCAGGCTTCACCGCCGTCGCTGTGGTAACGTTGGCTCTCGGCATTGGCGCTACCACGGCTATCTTTACAGTTTTCAATGCGGTGTTCCTCCGCCCCTTGCCCTATCCGCACCCGGAGGAACTGGTTTATGTCCAGGAGAATTTGGAAACCTACGGGGTCAATCCTTTTGCCGGCAACAGGGAGTTTATGGCCTGGAGGAATCGGAGCAAGAGCCTGAGCCAAATCGCCGCCTACATAAGTTTTCAGGCTAACCTGACCGGATCCGACGGAGCAGAGCGAGTTAACTGCGGCTCGGCGAGTTTGTCGTTTTTCTCGATGCTGGGTGCTAACCCCGTAGTGGGGCGGGCTTTTCTTCCTGAGGAAGACCGCCTTGGCGGTCCGCCGGTCGTGATCCTCAGTCACGCTCTTTGGGAGCGACGTTTTGGCGGCGATGCTTCCGTCGTCGGCAAGGGGCTGACCCTGGATGGCAAGACATACACGGTGGTGGGGGTGCTTCCCGCCACCTTCGTCATTCCCGATAAGTTCAGGATCGATTATGCCCTTTGGGTACCACTTGCCGAGAGCGAGACTGGGGCGGGGCCATTTCGGATTGTTCGAGTGATCGGCCGGCTCAAACCCGGAGTGGGCCTTGCAGCGGCGCGTTCGGAACTGGATACGATTTTGCAGTCCACCTTGAGAAAAGGCCAAAAGAAAAGCGTCCTGGTCTCACCCTGGCATGAGCAGATCACCGAGAAGTCCAGGCTTTCGTTGCTGCTCTTCCTGGGTGCGGTAGGCTTTCTCCTCCTCATCGCCTGCGTCAACGTCGCCAATCTGCTGCTCTCCCGTGCTGCCACCCGTCAAAAGGAGATCGCGGTGCGGCGGGCCATGGGTGCGGGGAGAATCCGGATCGTCCAACAGCTTATCACCGAGAGCACTCTGTTGGCTTTGCTGGGGGGACTCCTCGGCCTGGCTCTGGCACGCTGGGGGAAGGACCTGCTGGTAGCTTTCATTTCTCCCAACCTGCCGGCGCTGGAACCTATCGGCCTCGACTACCGGGTTCTGGGCTTCAACCTGGGGCTGGCAGTGCTCACGGGGCTTGCCTTCGGTTTGGCCCCCGCGCTTCAGGCGTCAAGGATTTCGTTGAATGAGGTGCTCAAAGAAGCGAGCCGCGGCGCCAGCGAGTTTCGGTCTGGGACCCTTTTCCGCAATGTGCTGATCGTTTGCGAGACCGCCCTCGCCATGGTGCTTCTGGTCGGCGCGGGCTTGCTCTTTAAGAGTTTCTTGCGGGTGCGCGGGATTGACCCGGGGTTCAAATCGGAGCACATCCTGAGCTTGGCCGTAGACCTGACGCCCTCCAAGTACCCGACGCCTGCGGACCAGTCAAGGTTCTTCCAACAAGTTATAGAAGGGATCAAGGGCCTGGGAGGAGTGCAATCAGTAGGAGGCAGCAGCAGCCCCCCACTGGGAAATAGCCTGAGTACCGTGACAGATTTGGCGGTCGAAGGGCGGTCGGAAAAGATACCCATTGCCTACTTTGCCAGCGTCAGTCCGGATTATTTCCGCACCATGGGGATTCCCCTTGTGCAGGGAGCCTATTTTGGCGATGGCGACCGTGAAGGCTCGCCGAGCGTTGCTATTGTTAATGAGTCCTTCGCTCGCCGCTATTTTCCAGGCGAGGTTTGTCTCGGCAGAAGGATTGAGAGCTGGGTTCACAAAAACGATTGGCTAACCATCGTGGGCATCGTGGGTGATGTTCGAGGTTTGGTGGGGTTGGAAAGAGAGCCAGAACCAGAGATTTATCTTCCCTATTTGCAGGCTGGTGACCCCTCCATGACTCTTCTCGTGCGCACGGCGGGAAATCCGATGCTTTGGGCAGCAGCCGTGCGCAGCCAGGTTGCGAGTGTCGACAAAGATGAACCGCCACACGACATGATGACCTTGGAAGAACTCCGGGCGGAATCCCTCACGCCGCGGCGAGTCAACATGCTCCTGCTTGGGGCATTTGCCGTCCTGGGTCTACTCTTGGCATCGGTAGGTATCTATGGCGTGCTGTCCTACTCCGTGAGTCACCGTACTCACGAGATAGGCGTCCGCATGGCATTGGGCGCAGGGCAAGGGGAGATTCTCAAACTTGTCGTCGGCCAAGGACTCCTTGTGGCGTTCATGGGAATTGGAATCGGCCTGGTAGCTTCGATGGCGCTGACTCGGTTGCTGCAAACCATGCTGTTTGGCATCAAGCCTACCGACCCGGCGACTTTCATCGCGGTGGGACTCCTGCTCGCGGGTGTTGCGTTGCTGGCATCCTACATCCCTGCGCGCCGAGCGACGAAGGTCGATCCGATCGTGGCGTTGAGGTATGAATGAAGTTATCGGGTGATCGGGCCATCGGGTCATTTGGTGATTGAGCGATTGCAAGCGAAATTCGAAACTCGAAATTCGCGAGCCGACCATCGAATTTCCAGTTTCGAGTTTCGAATTTCGATCTTCGATGGCCCGATCAAAGGTGTACGAATGAATAGCTTAATTCAAGACCTGAAGTTCGGCTTGCGCATGCTGGCGAAGAATCCCGGCTTCACGGTGGTGGCGGTGGTGACGCTGGCTCTCGGCATTGGCGCCAACAGCACCATCTTTAGTTGGATAAACTCCACCCTGCTCAACCCCATTCCTGGCGTCACCCACACCAGCGACCTGGTTACGGTCATGAGGGGAGAGCGCAGTGAACACCCCACCCCCCCTTTCTCTTATCTTGATTATGCGGATCTCCGTGACCATGTTCAGAGCTTCTCCGGTCTCTTGGCGTACCACGACGACTTCATGTCTCTTACCGGCAACGACAAGCCGGAGCGCATTTATGGGGCCTTGACCTCTGCTAATTATTTCGACGTGCTCGGCGTGCACCCGATTCTCGGTCGTGGATTCCTCCCGGGGGAAGAATACCGGGGCGGAGGAGCGTCGGTAGCTGTAATCAGCGAAAGCATGTGGCGGGCGCGCTTCGGTTCTGACCGGTCGATCATCGGCCAGACGATTCAGATCAACCGGCACCTGTACACGATCGTCGGAGTCGCTCCGCCGGATTTCCAGGGATGCAAGACCGGGCTGCGCGCGGACGTGTGGATTCCCCTGGGGATGGACCCATTCGTTTGGGGCTGGAATCGCCCCGAGGATCGCGGCACTTTCTGGCTCAACGTGCTCGGAAAACTCAAGCCCGGCGTCGACCGCCGGCAAGCCGAGGGGGAACTCAACCTCCTGATGCAGGAGATTATAGAACACTCTCGCAACGTCGATCGCGGCCCCAGCCAGATTACGCTCGACGCGCTCTGGCGCTCACCGTTTGGAGCCAACGTTTATTTGTACAAGACGCTGCCCATGTTGCTGGCGCTGGCGGCAGCGCTACTCTTGCTGGCCTGCGCGAACGTAGCCAACCTGTTGCTGGTGCGCTCCGTGACCCGGCGGCGTGAGGTTGCCCTGCGCCTGGCCATGGGCGCCAGCCGCTGGCGGCTGATCCGCCAACTCCTGGTGGAAACCCTCCTGTTGGCTCTCGTCGGCGGCGCGCTCGCCCTGGCGCTCACCACCTGGACGGCCGGGAGCTTTGCCGCTTTCTTTCCGCCCACCGCGAACTTGCCGCTCACGCTCAATGGCCACGCCGGTGCTGGGGTTCTCCTGGCGACGTTGGCCATCTCCATTCTCTCCGCCATGGTCTTCGGCATCCTGCCGGCCCTGCGCACTTCTGGACTCGCGCCCATCGCGGTGCTGAAGGAGGAGGCGGGCACTATTTCGGGCGGACCCCAAAAGTTGCGGCTCTCGAGCGCGCTGGTGGTGGCGCAAATCTCCCTCTCGCTGCTCCTGCTGATTTGCGCCGGTCTGTTCATTCGCAGCTTGCAGAACGCGCAGCGGTTGGATCCCGGTTTTGACCCCAACCATGTTCTGTTGGCTTCCTATGATCTCGGGCCCGCCGGCTATGCGGAAGCTCAAGGCATCGCGTTCCACCGCCAAGTGCTCTCGAAGCTCGAAGCCCTGCCCGGGGTTGAGTCGGTGACGCTGGCGGATTTCTCGCCGCTCAGCTTTACGCTCCACACCGACTACGTCCACCCCGACGGTTATGTGCCCCAACCCCACGAATCGATGGAAATCAGTCGTGCCGTCGTGGGTCCGAACTACTTTCGGACGATGCGGACTCCCCTCGTAGCCGGGCGTGACTTTACAGAACAGGATGGGGAAAAATCGCAGCAGGTGGCCATCATCAATCAGGAGTTTGCCGATCGTTACTGGCCGGGTCAGGACGCAATCGGGAAGAGGATTAGCGTGTATGGCCAGTGGTCCACGGTCGTGGGCGTGGCTCGAAATGGCAAGTACCGCCGCTTGGTCTACGCTCCGGAGCCCGTCATTTTTCTGCCGCTTTTCCAGGATTACTATGGTCTGGTGATGATTCACGCCCGGGTGTCAGGTGATGCGCGGGCGTACGCCCTGGCGGTCGAGAAGACGGTGCACCAACTCAACGCCGATTTGCCCGTGTTCGGCGTGACGATCCTCAAGTCGAGCATGCGGTTGGGGAGCATCTTCGAACGGATCGCGGGCGCTTTTGCGGGAGCATTTGGACTGCTCGCCCTGATCCTCGCGGCCGTGGGTATCTACGGAGTGATCGCATACACGACGCGCCAGCGAACACATGAAATTGCCATTCGCGTGGCGATGGGAGCTCAGCGAGGCGACGTTTTCCGGCTGGTGTTGGGGCAGGGTCTGCTGCTGACACTGGCCGGCTTGGCCGTGGGCATTGCAGTATCACTCGCGCTGACGCGCTATCTGAAGAGTGTACTCTTCGGCGTCACTGCTACCGACGTACTGACCTATGTGGCGGTGGCATTGTTGCTGTGCCTGGTGTCGCTCGTTGCCTGCTACATCCCGGCGCGACGGGCGACGAAAATCGACCCCATGGCGGCGCTGAGGCATGAATGAAGCGATCAGGTGGTCGGGCGAATGCAAGGGAAGCACGATAATCGAAAGTCGATATTCGAAAATCGAAACTTGAAGGAGCAACTTACGAGCGGCCGGACGAATTTCGAGTTTCGAATTTCGAGTTTCGGTCTTCGATGAACCGATGAGTTGATGAATCAATAAACGAGCCTAAACTAAGGAGAGTGTTATGGAAGCAACGCCAGAAAGTAAGAATCAAACGCAGGATGCAGTGAAGTCGAAGTCCAACGGGTCAGGGCAAAAGCTGATCCACCTGGAAGGCGTCACCAAGGTCTTTTTCACGGACGAGGTGGAGACACACGCCCTTTCCGGCATCTATCTCGAGATCCAGCGCGGCGAATACCTTTCCATTTCCGGGCCGTCGGGCTGCGGAAAGTCCACCTTACTTTCCATCCTCGGCCTGCTCGATTCGCCGACGGACGGCAAGTACATGCTGAACAGTGCCGCCGTCGAAGACCTTTCGATCTCCGAGCGAACCCGCATCCGCAATCGGGAGATTGGGTTCATTTTCCAGGCCTTCAACCTGATTGGTGATCTCACCGTTTATGAAAATGTGGAATTGCCCCTGACCTATCGCGGCATGGCGGGCGCGGAGCGCCGCGAGCGCGTTCAGGAGGCGCTGGAGCGCGTGGGGATGTCGCACCGCATGAAACACTACCCCGCGCAGCTTTCCGGCGGCCAACAGCAGCGCGTGGCCGTGGCCCGAGCGCTGGTGGGGAAGCCGTCCATCATGTTGGCGGATGAGCCCACCGGAAACCTGGACTCGAAGAACGGCGAGGCGGTGATGGAGTTGCTTCGCAACCTCCATCGCGAGGGCGCCACCATCTGCATGGTGACGCATGATCCCCGCTATGCCGAGTTCGCGGAACGGACCGTGCACCTCTTCGACGGCCGGATCGTGGAAGAGACCAGGGCGTGAGGCTGATCGGTTCATCGGGTCATCGGGACATTTGTGATTTAGCGATTGGGTGATTGAGTGATGGCAAACGAGATTCGAAAATCGAAACTCGAAAACGCAACTTGCGAGCTGGCTGCCGAATTTCCAGCTTCGAATTTCGAGTTTCGGCCTTCGATGACCCGAAGGGCCGATTTGAGGTGAACGATGAGCACTTTGATTCAAGACCTGAAGTTCGGTTTTCGCGTGTTGGCGAAGAATCCTGGCTTCACGATCGTCGCCGTCGTGACGCTCGCCCTCGGCATCGGCGCCAATACGGCGATGTTCACCGTGGTCAACACTGTACTGCTGCATCCGCTGCCCTACCCGGATTCGGGGCGCATTGTGAACATCACACGCCAAGGTGGTGGTTCGGCCTCCCTGCCGATGTTTACCTATTGGCAGCAGAACAATTCTCTCTTCGAGGATTTTACGGCTTACGATTTGACCGCGCTGGCCCTTAACCTGAGTGGTGGAGACCGGCCGGAACTTGTGCAAGGGCTTCATGTCTCGCAGAATTATTTCCGGCTATTCGGAGCGAATTCGATCCTGGGGCGCACGTTTACGGACGAGGAGGACCGGCCCGGCGGGTTGCGCGTCGTCCTCATGAGTTATGGCTTGTGGCAAAAAAGGTTCGGCGGCGTTCCTTCAATTCTGGGAAAGACGATAACCATGGGCGGCGCGCCCTTCACCATCATTGGCATCCTGTCGCCAGGCTTCCAGCCGTATCCTCCTGTGGATGTCTGGATGCCGTTGCAGGCCGACCCGAGCAGTACGAATCAGGCACACACGCTCATCGTGTCTGGGCGGCTCCCCAGTGGCAAAACGCTCGCCGAAGCGAATTCGCAGATGTCCGTCGTCGGCAAGCAATACGTTCAGGCCCATCCGGAGCAATTGGGAAACGATGACAAGCTCCAGGTGGCACCCCTGCAGCAGCAGATGACGGGTGATGTCCGGCCGGCACTCCTGCTCCTATTGGGCGCTGTGGGGCTTGTGCTGCTAATCGCCTGCGCCAACGTGGCGAACCTGCTGCTGGCGCGCGCCGCGGGGCAGCAAAAGGGAGTTGCCATTCGCGTGGCCATGGGGGCAGGGCGCGGGCGGATCGTGTGGCAATTTCTGACCGAGAGCCTGTTGCTGTCTCTGGCGGGCGGAGTGCTAGGCCTGGCGTTGGCATCATGGGGAGTGCGCGCGTTGCTGGCGCTCGCTCCGGGCGACTTGCCGCGTGTGGAAGAGATGGCGGCAATCCCCGGATTGAATCCCTGGGTGGCCGGTTTCACATTCCTGCTCTCGCTAGCCACCGGAATCCTATTCGGACTCTTCCCCTCCCTCCAGGTCTCGCGGACGGATCTCACGTCCATGCTCAACGAATCCGACGGACGCTCGGGCACAGCGCTGCGGCACAATCGCGCCCGCAGCGTTCTGGTGGTGGCGGAGGTGGCCATCGCTGTCATCCTCTTGTGTGGGGCAGTGCTGCTGATCCGCAGTTTTTCCGCGCTGCACAACGTCGACCCCGGATTTGACTTGCGCAGCCTGCTCACCATGAAGGTCTCGCTTGTCGGGCCCAAATATGCGAGCGCCAGCTATGTTGGCCACATCTGCGGGCAATTGGTGGAGCGCGTGGAGCGCCTGCCCGGTGTGGAAGCTGCGGCCATGGCCAATAACCTGCCGTTTGAGAACGGCATCGACATGATCTTTAACATCCCCGGACGTCCGCCCATGCCGGGTTATAAGTTCACGGGCGACGTGCAATGGCGTTTCATTTCGGCGCACTACTTCGATGCTCTGCGGATTCCCCTGCGCTCTGGACGGCTATTTCAAGACCAGGAACCGGCGCGGACGGTTATTGTCAACGATGCGATGGCGCGCAAGTTTTGGCCGAACGCAAACCCCGTAGGTCAGGCGATCTTGATCGGCGCTGGACTAGGCCCCGACTTCGACGAAGGACGCGTGGAGGTTGTCGGCGTGGTTGGGGACGTCCGAGAGAACGGACTCAATAACCCTCCTCCTCCGGTCATGTACCAGTTGCAGTCGCAGGTGCCCGACGGAGCGATGAAGTTGGTGAACGGACTACTGCCTGCCAGCGTCATCGTACGCACAAAGCCGGGGATCGCTCCCTTGAGTGTCAGCCAGCCGGTCCAGGAAGCGTTGCTGGCCGACGATACCCAACTGCCAGCGATGAGAGTGCGCACGATGGAGTCCCTGAGCCTAACCTCGACGGCGCGGCAGAACTTCAATCTGCTTCTGCTGGGGGTGTTCGCAGCGATTGCGTTGCTGCTGGCGACGGTGGGCATCTACGGCGTGGTGGCTTACAGTGTTGCGCAGCGCACACGCGAGATCGGCATCCGCATGGCGCTGGGAGCTGAGCGGGCCAACGTAGTCAGGCTCGTGGTTGGACAAGGCCTGGTTCTGACTTTGATCGGTGTTGCCGCTGGCCTCGCGGGCGCGTTCGCTCTTACTCGGTTTCTGGCGAGTATGCTTTACGGCGTTCGCCCCACCGATCCCCTGACCTTTGTCACCGTTTCGCTGGTCCTGACCGGCGCGGCTCTGCTCGCCTGCTACATCCCCGCGCGGCGCGCCACGAAGGTCGATCCTATGGTAGCGCTGCGGTACGAATAATTGACGATTTTCGATGGACGATTGTCGATTGGCAGAAAAGCAAGATTCGCAATTCGACACGCAGAACGCGAGTTTCGAACTTCGAGTTTCGAATTTCGGGCTTCAATGGCCCGATGGCATGAGGGGGAATTACAGGACACGGCTATGATCAAAATGCAGAATCTGGAAAGATATTATCCCCTCGCGGGAGGCCGCTATTATGTGCTGCGGCGCATCAACTTGGACATCCGGGAGGGGGAGTTCGTAACCATCATGGGGCCGTCGGGTGCGGGCAAGTCAACGCTCCTCAGTATCATCGGCATGCTCGACGGCGGTTGGGAGGGCGAGTTCTATTTCCTCGAACAGGCCGTCCATAAGCTCGCTCCTAAGAAACGCATCGAGCTCAACAAACGCTACATGGGTTTTGTCTTTCAGCAATACCATTTACTGGACAGCTTGACGGTGGCGGAGAATCTGGACATCCCGCTCTCCTATCGCGACGTGAAGTCGTCCGAAAGACAGGCGTTAGTCGCTGATACCCTCGACCGTTTTCAAATTGTGGGGAAAAAGGATCTCTTCCCGAGCCAGCTTTCCGGCGGACAGCAGCAGTTGGTCGCCGTCGCGCGCGCCGTGATCGCCAACCCTAAACTGATTCTTGCCGATGAGCCCACCGGCAATCTGCACTCCAGCCAGGGAAAAGAGATTATGGAGTTGTTCAAAAAGCTGAATAACGAGGGAACCACCATCATCCAGGTGACCCACTCGGAGGCGAACGCCGCTTGCGGCCACCGGATCATCAAGCTCCAGGATGGATGGCTTGCGTGATTGTCGATTTTCGATTGACGATTGTCGATTGAAAACCTACGCTGTCAATCGGCAATCATCAATCGGCAATTTTGCCATGACCAGAATCCTCATCGCTGACGATCAACCCGACATCCTGGAAGCCCTCCGCCTGCTGCTCAAGGGCGAGGGCTATCTAACCGAATCCCTCACCTCGCCGGACGGGATCGTGACGGCGATAAGATCGAGGGACTTCGATCTCGTCCTCATGGACCTCAACTATGCGCGCGATACGACCTCCGGCCAGGAAGGGCTGGACACCCTCTCGGTCTTGCAAGCTATGGACAGCACGCTTCCCGTCGTGGTCATGACCGCTTGGGGAAGTGTGGGTCTGGTGGTGGAGGCGATGCGGCGCGGCGCAAGGGACTTTATTGAGAAGCCCTGGGACAATGCGCGCCTCATGGCGATTTTGCGGACGCAGATCGAGCTGAGTCGCGCGCTGCGGGAGGGACAACGTCTGGAGGCGGAGAACCGGCTGCTGCGGACGGAGGGCCGGCCCACCTTGATCGCAGAATCTTCGGCCATGCGGCCGGTGCTCGACTTGCTCGCGCGGGTGGGTCCCTCCGGTGCGAATGTGTTGATTACGGGTGAACACGGCACGGGGAAAGAAGTGGTAGCTCGCAGTCTGCATGCCCTCTCGGAACGCGCCTTGCGGGCCATGGTCACGGTGAATGCCGGCGGGCTTTCCGAAGGTGTCTTCGAAAGCGAGTTGTTCGGCCACGTCAAAGGCGCCTTCACCGATGCCAAGACGGATCGCGTGGGCCGGTTCGAACTTGCGGAGGGAGGAACCCTCTTTCTCGACGAAATTGCCAACGTTCCACTGAATCTGCAAGCTAAGCTTCTGCGAGTGCTCGAAACCGGAGAATTGGAGCGCGTGGGATCATCGAAAACTCGCCGTGTGGATGTGCGCGTTTTGTCGGCGACCAATGCCGAGGTAGCGCAGGAGGTGCAGGCCGGGCGATTCCGGGAAGACCTGCTCTTTCGTCTAAACACCATCGAGATTCATTTGCCGGCTTTGCGGGAGCGGCGCGAGGACCTGCTGCTCCTGGCAAACTATTTCCTCCGCCAATTCTCCCAACGCTACCGAAAACATCTGACCGGTTTTGAGAGCGCGGCGATGCAGACGCTGCTCGAGTACCCTTGGCCCGGCAATGTCCGCGAGCTGGAGCACGCCCTG
>Ga0181539_1000699_pt1 | contig 39917 bp, 41 predicted proteins | sample PEATcosm2014_Bin_46_FD_119767 | JGI IMG/M metagenome (GOLD analysis project Ga0181539, IMG submission 119767) | Peatland microbial communities from MTU Mesocosm Facility, Houghton, MI, USA - PEATcosm2014_Bin23_60_metaG | ecosystem: Environmental > Terrestrial > Soil > Wetlands > Peat | place... | reverse complement strand
GCGGCGCCGGAGCAAGGCTGGCCGGTTCCGGGTACCCACCCGAGAGGGTGGGTGCAGGCCCCAGGTGGGGGAGGGGCGGTCCCGGAGGCCGTGGATTCGTCGCTGGACTTCTGACTCGGCACATTAGAGGAAAGAAAACGCTCATTGAGCGTTGCGGCGTTCGTGGCATTCTGATACTCTTCCCCGACATGCTGCGTGGGCTGGGCGCGGGTGGCAGTTGATCCGGCTACAATCAGGGGGAAGGACCGTGCCCGTGCCGATGCGGCCCTTGATGGGCCTTGGGAGTGTCAGTCGCATCGAAGGGTGAGGGCGCCTGCGAGAAAGCGAGTAGTGGGATGAGATTCTTCCGGCAGCAGCCGGCAAGCTGCTGGCTTTTATGAGGCGCCGGGCGCTGAACTGGGTCGCTGGCTGGCTTGGGTCCCTCGCGCTCTGCCTGTGGTTTTCCACGATTCGTCTGCGATGGTATGGCGGGAAGCATATCCATCCGGACCCCTGCAAGAGGGGAAATGCCATTTACGTCTTCTGGCACCAGCGGCTGCTGGCCTTTGCGTACACCCATGCCCACTTCGGGGCGCGCGTCTTGATCAGCCAGTCCAGGGACGGCGATATAATCGCTCGCATAGCGGAGCGCCTTGGTTTCGTCGCTATTCGTGGGTCGAGTCGCCGGGGAGGGACTGAGGCTGTGCGCGCACTCCTCGGGGAGGCCGGAGGCGGACGCGATTTCGGCATCACCCCTGACGGACCCGTCGGTCCGCCTCACGTCTTCAAGGTGGGAGCGATCTATCTTGCGTCCCAGAGCGGCCTCCCCGTCGTTCCGATCACAGTAACGTATCACCGGTTTTGGCGATTGAACAGTTGGGACGGCTTCCAGCTTCCCTGGCCCTTCACGTGGGGGGTCATCCACACCGGCGCGCCGATATCGGTGCCCTTCGGGCTCGATGCATCCGGGATTGAGTCCTGGCGTCTGCGCCTCGAAGCGACCCTGCAGACCCACACCCGGGTCACGGATGAGCGCGTCGAGGAGTTCTACCGACGCGGCCAGCCTCGCCGGGATCTATAATTGGAGGAGGATCCGTTTCGCGCGGGAGGCGTTCGGGGATCGCATGCGCCCTGGGATTGATGTTGGACGAGGAGCTGCAACTGCCGCATCGGAATAGCAGGCCAGGAAGCGCGCCGCTTCCGGTTGCGTGCGTGTTTTTAGGAGACACAGATGGAAAGGCGGCGATTGGGGCGGACGGGACAGATGAGCACGGTGGTGGCATTCGGTTCGGCCGGGATCGGCCGGGTGGACCAGGACACGGCGGACCGGGCCATCCAGACGGCCCTGGACTCCGGGGTCAATCACTTTGACGTGGCGCCGACCTACGGTGAGGCCGAGCTGCGGCTGAAGCCGTGGATGCCCAGGATCCGGGGCAAGATCTTCCTGGGCTGCAAGACGAAGGAGCGCACCCGTGATGCGGCCAAGGCGGAGCTGCACCGATCGCTCGAGCGGCTGGGGACGGATCACCTGGACCTCTACCAGTTGCATGCCGTATGCAAGCGGCACGAGCTGGACGAGTGCACGGCCAAGGGCGGGGCGCTGGAGGCCCTGATCCAGGCGCGCGACGAGGGGACCGTGCACTGGCTCGGCATCACCGGCCATTCGCACGACGCGCCCGGCACCCACCTGGAGGCCCTGCGGCGGTTTCCGTTCGATACGGTGATGTTCCCCCTGAATTTCGTCCTGTGGGCGATGCCCGACTATCGGCGGGACACGGCGAAGCTTTTGGAGTACTGCCGCCAGAAGGACGTGGGGGTGCAAGTCATCAAGACGCTCGCCAAGGATCCGTGGGGGGACCGCCCCAGGACCCACACGACTTGGTACGAGCCGTTCACGGACCAAGCGACCATCGACCAGACCGTCGCCTTCAACCTGTCCCAGCCGGTCACGACGCTGTGCAGTACGGGCGATGTCACGATTCTGCCGAAATTCCTCGCCGCGGCCGAGCGCTTTCGCCCTCTCACGCCAGACGCACAGGAAGCCCTGCTGGCGACGGCGCACCAGTATCATACGCCCTTCGTCGGGTCGTGGGCTTGAGGATTGAACTACCGGCGGTCCGAGGATGTCGGTCGCAGGGGGGAAGAAGGATGGAGCCGCAAAGGGGTTGGAAACGCCCGTACGAGGTCGAGCGATCCGCGCGGCACGCAGAACGGCCGGGATTTCACATCACCGAGCTGCAAATCGGCCCGAGCCAGAAGATCCCCTGGCACTACCACACCAACGTCCAGGACACATTCTACGTGCTGCAGGGTCGCATCTGCGTCAGCCTGCGGGATCCGGAAGAAGAGGTGCACCTCGCGCGTGGCGAGACACACACGGTGCGGCCGCGGCGGCCCCATCTCGTGACGAATGCCGGGGAGGGGTCGGCGATCTTTCTGGTGCTCCAGGGCTTCGGCGAGTACGATTTCATTCCCGCGCCGTGAGTGTTTGGCGGTGGGCCTACGAGCAGGTGTGAGATGCCTCCCAGATGATGAGGTTGGTGTGCGGGGCTTACACCCATCACCGTTAAGTTAGGCTGTAACGAATTGGATTGATTGATAGCTCTGGCCAGGCCTCGTGTCCCGCCCCCGGGGGACCCCTCGAACGGCGGCGCCGCGACGGCACCCCACCTCGGGAGTGGGGTGGGGCGGTCTTGCTCCGCACCCGCCGTGCGGGTACCCGCGGCGGACCACGGCGACCGGACCGGACCCAACGCAATCGTTGGGCCCCCCCGACCGCGACGGCGGGTACCCAGCCGTCAGGCTGGGTGGGCTCGGGGCACCCCGGGGGCGGGACTCAGGCGGAATCTTAGCGGCGATGAGTCTTACTCCGGAGAAGAGGGCCGATCCCGAATGGACATCTTGCCACTGCTGGACGAGCTACAAACCATTGCTCGAAACGGGCTCAACTTCACGGCCAATCCCTACGATCGGGAGCGATTCGAGCGCCTGCTGGCGCTGGTCGCGAAATATTACGGGCAGGCCCTGGATCTCCCGCCCGTCGAGGTCCGGCAACGGCTCGTCGGCGAATTGGGCTACATCACGCCCAAGGTGGGCGCGGAGGCGGCGATCTTCGACGACGGGGGACGGATCCTCCTGGTGCGGCGATCCGACGACGGGCTGTGGTGCCTGCCCTGCGGCTGGGTCGACCCCAACGAATCCCCCGAAGACGCCGCCATTCGCGAGGCGAGGGAAGAGGCGGGACTGGAGATCCAGACCCGGCAGCTCGTGGGCGTGTTCACGCGGAAGCCGAACGTCGGATATGGCCCGCACACCGCGATTGCGGTCGTCTATCTTTGCGACGTGGTGGAGGGAGCGCCGCGACCCCAGTCGCACGAGGTGCTGGAGATCCGGCACTGGCGGATCGAGGACGTGCCCGGCTGGCACGAGCTGCACCAGCGATACGCAGAGGCGGCGCACTCCGCCTGGAAGGCGCGGCAGGCCGGCCGCGCGCCCGCGTGAGGCGCGAAACGTTCGAGGGAAGAGGAGGCGCAATGGATTGGGAGAAGCGGTACGCGGGGCGAATGGGTAAGGTTCAACCGTCGCCCATCATGGACCTCATCCGGGTGATGTCCCAGCGCCCGGTCATCAATTTTGCTTCCGGCCTCCCGGATCCCGCCGGATTCCCGGTGAAGGCCCTCCAGGAAGCGGCGGAGCAAATCTTCAGCGAGGACTGGCGAGCCGGCCTTCAGTACGGGGAGGCAGACGGGTATCGCCCACTTCGGGAGTGGGTGGCGGCGGACCTGACCAGCCGAGGGGTTCCGACAGAGACAGCGCAGGTTCTCATGGTGAGTGGCTCGCAGCAAGGCATTGACCTCGTCGCCCGCGCCTTCATCCAGCCGGGGGACATCGTCCTGACGGAAGAGCCCAGCTACCTGGCGGCCCTGCAGGTCTTCGCCTCGTTCGAGGCGGATGTGCGACCCATTCGCACGGACGAGGGAGGTCTGGATCCCGACGCCGCGGCCGCCGCCCTCAAGCAACCGGGGGTGAAACTTCTGTACGCGATGCCCAACCACCAGAATCCTTCCGGGACGACGCTCGCCGACGACCGGCGCCTCATCCTTCTCAAGGCGGCGGCCGCGGCGGGCATTCCCGTCTTGGCCGACGAGGCCTACCTCCACCTCCGGTACGATCCCGGTGAGCCGGCCCCCCTGGCCGCGGCCGACCCCGAGGCGCCGATCCTGACGGCGGGCACGTTCAGCAAGACCATCGCCCCCGGCCTCCGGGTCGCGTGGATCGCAGGGCCGGCCCCGGTCATCAACCGGCTTGCTCTCTTGAAGCAGGTCACGGACTTGCACGCCAATTCGTTCACTCAGCGCATGGTCCACCGGTACGTCAGCGCGGGGCACCTCCCGGGCCAGGTGGCTCACCTGCGCTCTGCGTATCGCGAGAAACGGGATGTGTTCCTTCATGCTCTGGAGCGGCGCCTGGCGGGAAAAGCCACCTGGACTCGTCCCGCGGGCGGGATGTTCCTGCTGCTTCGCCTCCCGCGCGGCCGGTCGGCGACCGCCCTCTTGTCGAAGGCGCTGGACGAAGGGGTCGCGTACGTTCCCGGCGGCCCGTTCTTCCCGGCGGGTGGCGGCGAGGAAACAATGCGGCTCAACTTCGTCAGTCCGCCCCTGTCCGACATTGACGAGGGCGTTACCCGGCTGGCGAGAGCCATTAGGTAGTATCGGGCAGCCGCGCGGATTTCGTCCCAGGAGGAGCGGCCCGACGCGGTGCTTCAGGAGCGGTTTACCGTTCCCTTGCGGTGTCTGAAAGAGAGGAGAACACCATGGAGAAGCGGAGACTTGGCGGCCAGGGACTGGTCGTGTCGGCCCTCGGCCTCGGCTGCATGGGCATGTCCGAGTTTTACGGACCCGCCGACGAGCGGGAAGCGATCGCCACCATCCACCGCGCGCTGGAGCTGGGGGTCGACTTTCTGGACACGGCCGACGTCTACGGCATGTCCAAGAACGAGGAGCTGGTCGGCCGCGCAATCCAAGGGCGGCGCCATCAGGTGGTGCTGGCCACCAAGTTCGGGAACACGCGCCTCCCCGAGGGCGGGTTCGGGCCGGTCAACGGGCGCCCGGAGTACGTCCGGCAGGCCTGCGAGGCCTCGCTCAGGCGCCTCGGCGTTGATGTAATTGATCTCTATTACCAGCATCGCGTGGACCGCAAGGTGCCGATCGAGGATACCGTCGGGGCCATGGCCGACCTGGTGCGGCAGGGCAAGGTCCGATATCTCGGGCTGTCTGAGGCGGCGCCGGCGACGATCAGGCGGGCGCACGCCGTCCACCCGATCACGGCCCTCCAGACCGAGTACTCGCTGTGGAGCCGCGATGCCGAGGATGAGATCCTGCCGACGGTCCGCGCGCTCGGCATCGGCTTTGTGGCCTACAGCCCGCTGGGCCGCGGGTTTCTCACCGGCCGGTTCCGGCGCTTCGAGGACCTGCCCGAGGGGGACTGGCGGCGCCGGTCGCCGCGCTTTATCGGGGAGAATTTCCAGAAGAACCTGGCGTTGGCCGACCAGATCAAGGCCATGGCGACCGAGAAGAGTGCGAGCCCGGCCCAGCTTGCCCTCGCGTGGCTGACGGCTCAAGGAGAGAACATCGTCCCGATCCCCGGCACCAAGCGGCGCAGCTATCTCGAAGAGAACGTCGCGGCCCTCGGGATCCGGTTGACGGCCGAGGAGCTGCGGCGCCTCCACGCCATTGCCCCGAGGGGCGTCGCTGCGGGGGACCGCTACCCGGACATGAGCACGGTCAATTTGTAGGCGGTGGGGTCGAGACACGAGCGGCCGATCGTCATTCGCGCGATGGAGGAAATGGTCGTCATGACGGAGTACACTGGGCCCACCTGCGTTCTGTGCGGCGTGAAGGCGTGCGCCGCCGAGCCGGACACGAAGCAGCCCCCGGCGTTCTGCCCCATGCCGGTCGAGGCCGAGTTGCTGGAGGAGGTCGAGCGGGCGTACCTGGAGCGGGAGGATCTGCGGCGGCTGGCCGTCGAGGCCGCCCGGACGGAGGCGGCCGGATACTGCCGCAGCACGCGCGTCGAGGAGATCATGGATTTCGCTCGGCGGATCGGGGCGAGGAAGCTGGGCATCGCGCACTGTGTCGGCCTCATGGAGGAGGCCAAGGTGGCGCGGGACATCTTCGCGGCCGGCGGCTTCGAGGTCTATACCGCGTGCTGCAAGGTGGGCTCCATCGCCAAGGAGAAGATCGGCCTGCGGGACGACGAGAAGGTGCGCCCGGGCCAGTACGAGGCCATTTGCAGCCCGGTGGGACAGGCCGCGTTGCTCGCCAGGGCCGGGACAGAGCTCAATGTGGTGATCGGCCTGTGCGTCGGCCATGACAGCCTGTTCTTCATGCACTCCAAGGCCCCGGTGACGGTGCTAGTCGCCAAGGACCGGGTGTTGGGACACAATCCGGTCGCCGCCCTGTACACCAGCCACACGTATTACCGGCGGTTGACAGAAGCGACAGAAGCGAAGGTCGAATAGGATGGGATTTCCGCACATGCATGGGAGGACTAACTCATGAACCGGCAAGACATCCTCACGCTGTATGATTACAACGCCTGGGCCAATGCGCGGGTCCTGGCGGCGGCGGAGCCGCTGGCCCAGGAAGCCTTCCTGCGGGATCTGAAGAACAGCTTCCCCTCGGTCCGGGACACGCTGGCCCACATCCTGGCCGCCGAGTGGATCTGGCTGCGCCGCTGGCATGGGGAGTCCCCATCCAAGCTTCTGGCGGCGGCGGATTTTCCCACGCTGGCCGGCCTGGAGGAGCGGTACGCCGCCATCGAGCAGGAGCGACGGGTGTTCCTAGAGGGCCTCTCCGAGGATCGCCTCGACCGGCCGTTCCAGTACCGCGACACGGCGGGAAATGCGTACGCCCTGCCGCTGGTTCACAGCCTGCAACACGTTGTGAATCACGGGACGTACCACCGGGGGCAGATCACCACCATGCTCCGGCAGCTCAGCGCGAAGCCCGCGAGCACCGACATGAGCCGCTTCTACCTGGACCGGCAGGCCGGGAGATAGGTCGCGGGCCGGGCCCAGGTGGCGCAGCGGGGATGGGAAGGAATGGATTGCGAGCGTGGTTTCGAGGATCCGACCGAATTGCTTGACAACGAGGCAAGGTGCGTCTAGGCTCCGCCCGGAGCGACACCGGGCACTGTGAATATCCGGTGAGAGCCGAGCAGGGCGATCGAAGGACGGCAAGATCGGGGGCGGGGGGAACGAGGTATGCCCGATCTTCGAGAACGACGTGGCGCGCGCCGCGTGTCGGTCAGCGGGCACTTCGGCGCTCGGGCGCTCGCGACCTTGGAGGTGCGCCTCGTCGATTTGAGCATCACCGGGGCCCGGATCGAGCACGGTGAGATCCTGCGCCCGGGGTCCCGCTGCACCTTCCACTTGCCGCCCGCGGTCGGGTCCGCGGTTCTCTCCGCCCGGGTGGTGCACAGCAGGGTCGTCGGCGCCACCCCGATGCCCGACGGGGATCGGCGACTCCTCTACCAGAGCGGCCTCGCTTTCTTGAACGTCTCGCCGAACCAGCGGGCAGCCCTCGAGGAGGTCATGAAGCGCATCGTCCCCGGGGGCGGCATCGGAGATGCGCGGCTCACCTTCTGAAGATTTGCCACGCGCCCGCAACCGCTTGACTGGCGCGGAAATCCATTCAGGCTGCCCGGTCGCGCCGGCGCGTGGCGGCCCGCGGAATCGCCGAGGGGCCCCTGCACGGTCTCCCATCCAGAGCAGAGACGACGGCCAGGACTCCCCGCGGGGAAAAGGAGCAGAGTGTGGACGCCATCGAGGCCATGCTTTCCCGGAGGAGCATCCGGCGCTACACCCCGCAGCCCGTGCCGGAAGCGGTGATCAAACAGCTCTTGGAGGCGGCGATGAGCGCCCCCTCGGCGGGCAACGAGCAGCCCTGGCAGTTCGTCGTCATCACGGATCGCCGGGCGCTCGATGAGATCCCCGGATTTCATCCGTATGCGGAGATGGTGAAAGAGGCCTCGGTCGCGATCCTGGTGTGCGGCGATCTGCGGCTGGAGAAATACAAGGACCACTGGGTCCAGGACTGCTCGGCGGCCACGCAGAACCTTCTTCTGGCGGCACACGCCAAAGGGCTGGGCGCCGTCTGGGTGGGCATCTATCCGACGGAGGACCGGATCCTGCGGATGCGGAAGCTCCTGGGCCTCCCCCGCCATGTCGTCCCGCTCTGTCTGGTTCCCGTCGGTCATCCGGCCGAGCGAGTTCCCCGCGAAGAGCGGTACGACGCGTCGAGGGTACACCAGAATCGATGGTAAGCGGCGGCGCACAGGCGGGAGGCGCGGACGAGATCGCGCGGCCTTGAGGGTCTGCGGGGGGGCGGCTGGCGGCCGCCTGCGGGAGAAGGCCGCGTCTGAGACAGGAGGAGAGATATGGCGGATCATGAGGCACCCCTGGTCGAGGCGGCCAAGCGGTATTTGAAGGAACACTACGGCGAGGACACCGTGTCCATGACCGTGACCGTGAACGGCGTGGAAGGGGGGAGCGGCGTCCTGAGCGTGGACTGCACGGTGAGCATCGGCGGGGTGACCTCGGACTGGAGCAAGCAGTTCACCTTCAGGGGCGGGAAGGTCGCGACGATGTCCGCCCGGATGCGCTGACACGCCAAGGGTGTCGAAGGGCCGGCACGGGGACCGGTTGTGTCGCCGGCCATCGAGCCCGCGGACAGCGCGCCGGGAAGGCGTCCGGTGGAGATCGAGTGATGAAGGCGCGTCCCCGCGCACGCGAGGCAGGGCTCAGCGTCGGTGAGCTGCCTCCCGGGCCGCATAACGCTATCACCGACGTCGCCGGGGTGCGGGTGGGGCATACCACGCTCGTCGCGGGCGACGGGCCGCTGCGTCCGGGGCAGGGCCCCGTGCGCACGGGCGTGACGGTCATCCTGCCCCACGGGGGCAACCTGTTCCGGCAGAAGGTGCCGGGCGCCGTTTACACCATCAACGGGTTCGGCAAGGTCTGCGGGTTCGAGGAGGTGCGCGAGCTGGGGGTGATCGAGGCCCCCGTCGCCCTGACCAACACGCTCAACGTCGGCCTGGTGGCCGATGCGCTGGTCCAGTACGTCATCCGCCAAAGCCCCGAAATCGGCATCCACACCAGCAACGTCAACGCGGTGGTCGGCGAGTGCAGCGACGCTTACCTCAACGACATCCAGGGACGGCATGTCCACGCAACGCACGTCTGGGACGCGATCGAGGCGGCGTCGTCCGGCCCGGTGGTGGAAGGGGCGGTGGGGGCCGGCACGGGGACCACTTGCTTTGGTTGGAAGGGCGGCATCGGAACCGCGAGCCGGGTTGTCCCTGCGGACGCGGGCGGATTCACCGTGGGCGCGCTGGTGCAGTCGAATTTCGGTCGCCCGCGAGATCTGACGATCCTCGGCGTCCCGGTCGGCCGGCACCTTTTGCCTCCGGGGGCGGCACCGCAACCGACGCAAGAGAAGGGATCGATCATGATCGTGCTGGCCACCGATGCCCCGCTCGCTGACCGCCAACTGCGTCGGCTGTGCGTGCGCGCGGCGGCCGGCTTGGCCCGCACGGGCAGCCACCACATGCACGGCAGCGGCGACTTCGTCATCGCCTTCAGCACGGCCTACCGGATCGACCACGCGCCGGCCTCGTTGACGACAAGCCGAACCGTCCTGGCGGATGAGCGCGGAGCGATGGCGGGGCTCTTCCCGGCCGTCGTCGAGTGCGTCGAGGAGGCGATCCTCAACTCGCTCTGCCGCGCCGAGACGGTGGTGGGCCGGGACGGCAATACACGCTCCGCAGTGGCCGTGGATGAAGTCGTGGCGCTCGTTCGTCGGTCCCGGCCCGAGGCCGCCCGGTAAGAAGGCAATCCGACAGGAAACCGAATGCCTCACAGGTGTTCGGAGGGAGAGCCATGGCCATGACCTCCAGAGAGCGGGTGCTAACTGCGCTGCATCGCGAGCAGCCGGATCGTGTTCCCTACTGCGAGTTGGGGATCGACCGCGCACTGGCCCAACGTCTGATGGGCTGGGGACAGCCGGCGAGTCAGGCTTCCAACCTGGAGGCCAACGCCTATACCGTGGCTGAGGCTAAGGCGCTCGCCGTGTTCTTGCATCTCGACAATATCAGTTACGTCCTGCGGGCCCCCGTCTATGCCAAGAAGGAGGCGGGGCAGGACGGGCGCCTCTTCTACGGGGAGGGCCTGATCAAGAGCGAGACCGACCTGCCGTTGCTGCAGCTTCCCGATCCGTACGAGGACGTTCTGTACGCCGAGGCCGAGCAATTCGTCCGGCACAAGGGAGAGTACGCCGCCTGGTTCGTGACCAGAATCGGGATCTTCCCCACGATGCTCAGCATGGGGACGGAGAACTTCTGCGTCGCCCTCTACGACAATCGGCCGTTCATCCAGACCGTCCTGGATCGCTACTGCGACTGGATTGCCGTCGTGGCGGAGCGCGTCTGCCAGCTCGGCTTCGACGTCTTCGTATCCACCGACGACATGGCCTTCAACACGGCGCCCTTCTTCTCCCCCAAGGTGTTCCGCGACCTGGTCCTCCCGCGCTACCGGCGGGTGGCCCCAAAGATCACCCTCCCCTGGATCATCCACAGTGACGGCAATCTGCTGCCCTTCGTGGACGACCTCTTGAGTGTGGGCATCGCCGGATTGCACCCCAACGAGAAGGGGGCCATGGACATCCGCGCCATGAAGCGCACGTACGGGGATCGGCTCTGTCTGCTGGGGAACGTGGATCTGAACCTCCTGGGGATGGGGTCGCCCGACGCGGTAGACAGGGAAGTGCACGAGCTGATCCGCGACGTGGGGCCGGGCGGGGGGTACATCGTGACCAGCGGCAACAGCCTGGCCGGATACCTGCTGCCCGACAACGTGCTGGCCCTTTCCAGGGCGGTGCAGAAGTACGGTCGGTACCCGCTGGCCGCGTGAGGGCGAGCTCTTCGCCCGATAGGGCGTCGGCTCCCCGGGAAGCGAGAGGAACCGGGGCAAAGGGCAAGCCCTGATTGTCGCGGCCTCGTGGAAATCTCTTGTCAACCGGAGGAGCACCGGTAGCACTAGTGGAGGTGTCGGATGGCTGAGGGGATCGGGTTTCTCGGTCCTGGTCTCATGGGGAAAGGGATTGTGAAGAATCTCCTGGCGAAGGGCTACAAGGTCATGATCTACGCCCACCGGGAGGGTCTGAAGCTGGAGGATGTGGCTGGCGCAGGCGCAACGGTGACGAAGTCCCTGACCGAGCTGGGCCAGAAGAACGCGACGGTCATGCTCTGCGTCCCGTCGTCGAAGGAGGTGGAGGCAACGATCCTCGGCACCCCCGGCTTGGTGCAGAGCATGCAGGAAGGGTCCGTCGTGATCGACCTGAGCACCAGCCTGCCGGCATCCACCCGGATGCTGGCCGACCGCCTGCGGGAACGGAAGATCGGGATGCTGGATGCACCCATGACCGGCACGCCGGTCCAGGCGAACGCCGGCGAGCTGAACCTGATGATCGGCGGAGAGAAGGCCGTCTACGAGAGATGCCTGCCCATCTTCCGCGCCATCGCCAAGAACATCGTCTATTGCGGGGGCGTCAGCCACGGCAACATCGTCAAGCTCATCAACAACTTCTTGTGTCAGCTCACCAATGCGGGGCTGGCCGAGGTCCTCCCCCTGGCCGCCAAGGCCGGGGTGGACATGAAGGCGCTCTTCGACGTCGTCAAAGTGAGCGGCGGGTGGAGCCGTTGGTTCGAGGGGGCCGTCCCGGCCATCTGCAAGCGCGACTTCAAGGTCAGCTTCTACCTCAAGCTGGCGCATAAGGACATGGGCTACGTGTCGGCGCTGGGCCGCGAGTACAACATGCCCTTGCCGATGGTGAACCAGCTCCTGAGCGTGCTGGACATCGCCAAGGCGAGCGGTCTGGGGGACGAGAACACCACGGGCCTGGTCAAGCTATGGGAGCGGATGGCCGACGTCGAAGTGCGCGGGGAGGGCGTCGGGCAGTGATCGCGAGCTGCCGGCTGGTCCGGGATGCCGGCGATCAGGAACCAGACCTTCACTGGATGGCCTGATCGCCGGCGTGGCCGAGCCTCCGGCCGCGACACCCGCCGGATCATACATCGAGAACCCGAGGGTGGCACGTGCAGGCGCGATCTGCGGATACCGGACGGCTGATGCCCGGCAAGATCCCCGTGCCTGCGGATGTGGACACGCTGCAATGGCTGTGTCGGCAGTTTCGCCGTGACCTCCTCGACCTCACCCTCCATTCCGGGACAGGAACCAGCCACATCGGCGGGGAATTGTCGGTTGTAGAAATTCTGGCCGTCCTCTTCTTTCATGCGCTGCGGCTGGATCCGACGCAGCCCGAGTGGGAGGGGCGCGATCGCTTCATCCTCTCCAAGGGGCACGCCTCGGCGGCCATGTATGTGGCCATGGCCTGGCGTGGATTCTTTCCACGAGAGCGGCTCTTCGACTCGTTCAATCGGCTGCATGGCATCCTGCAAGAGCACGTGAACCTCGAGACGCCGGGAGCGGAGATCCCCACGGGATCGCTGGGGATGGGCCTGTCGGCCGGCGCCGGCATGGCCTGGGGGTGCCGGTATCTCGCGGAGCATGAGGCTGCCCGGCCGTGCGGGGTCTATGTGGTGCTGAGTGACGGCGATTGCACCGAGGGGCAGACCTGGGAGGCCGCCATGGCCGCCTCCCATTTCAGTCTGGACAATCTGATCGCCATCGTGGATGACAACCAGCGGCTGGTGACCGGCCCCACGGGGCAGGTGATACGGCTGGAGCCTCTGGACGGGAAATGGGAGAGCTTCGGCTGGCACGTGCAGCAGGTGGACGGCCACGACGTGGTAGAGATCCGCCAGGCCGTGGATGTGGCGCGGCGGGCGGAGACGGCGCCGGGCCGTCCCCGGGTCATCCTGGCGCGGACGCTCAAGGGGAAGGGCGTCTCGTTCATGGAGGGAAACGACGCCTGGCACGCAGGCCACCTGTCCGAGGAACAGCACAGGGCGGCCCTCAAGGAGTTGGAGGGATGACGGACACTCGCGAGGCGGGCGGGCAGGGCTCGACGCCGGCGGGCACCCAGGTTTTCGGGGAGCTTTTGGGGAACCGGGACATCCGTCAGGTCTTCGGGCAGATGCTGACAGAGGTCGGGCGGCGCGATCGGCGCGTGGTCGTGCTGGATTGTCAGACGGCTATCCCGACCATGGCCATCACCTTTGCCCACGCGATTCCGGAGCGGTTCCTCGACCTCGCCGTGGCGGAGCAGAATGCCGTGAGCTTCGCCGCCGGGCTGGCCCGCGTGGGGTTTACGGCCATCCTGCCCCTGTTCGCGTGCTTTGTCACCCGGCGAGCCTTGGATCAAATTTACACGCAGGTGGCTTATCCGGCCCTCAATGTCAAGGTGTGCGGGCTGTATGCCGGCCTCACCAGCCCGAACACCGGGGCCACCCACCAGATGCTTCAGGACGTGGCGATCATGCGCTCGCTGCCGCACGTGACGGTGGTCGAGCCGGCCGACGCCATCGAGTTGTCCCAGGCCCTCCCGGCTGCGGTGGCGCATCACGGTCCGGTGTATTTCCGCATGGTCCGAGGCGACCTGGGGGGTCCGTGCCCGCGCGTGTCGCCGGACGGATACGAGTTCCGGATTGGTCGAGCGACCCTGCTGCGGGAAGGCAGGGACATCACCTTGATCGGTTCCGGCCTGATGGTCTCGCGGTGCCTGCAGGCGGCGGAGACGCTGGCCAGAGAAGGGGTCTCGGCCGATGTCATCAACGTCTCGACGCTGAAGCCGCTGGACCAGGCACTGATCCCGGAGCGAGCCCGGCGGACGGGGGCCGTCGTGACTGCGGAGAATCACACCGTCCTCGGCGGATTGGGCGGAGCGGTGGCGGAACTCCTCGGAGAGGCCAGCCCCGTCCCCCTCCGGCGGGTGGGCGTCCGCGATCGCTTCGGCGAGTCGGCGCCCCTGAAGGATCTCTTGCCGGAGTACGGCCTCACCGCCGAGGCCGTCGTGGATGCCGCCCATGAAGCCTTGGCGGCCAAGGACAGGTTGCGTGGCCGATAAGGCGGTGCGAGTGGGCACGATGGATTCTGCTCCCTGGCGGCCGCACGGGAGGGCCCTCCTGGACTTCTACAACGGCGACGCCGCCGCGGAGGTCATGACCCACGGAGATGACGGGGAGACGGAGGTCGTGCCGATCCGCGTCTTCTTTCGGGGACCTTCGGAGTTCTCGGCGCTGGAAGAGGCCGCCCTCGACCTGTGTCGGGGCCGGGTGCTGGACGCCGGCGCCGGGGCCGGCTGCCACAGTCTGGTGCTCCAGGAGCAGGGCCTCCCGGTCTGCGCCATCGACATCGCCCCCGAGGCGGTCGAGGTCATGCAGCGGCGGGGCGTGAAGGACGCGCGATGCACGGACCTCTTTCGCTTTCAGGAGGGACCGTTCGAGACGATCCTGCTGATGATGAACGGCATCGGGGTGGTCGGGGACCTCGCCGGTCTGGATCGGTTCCTGGCGGAGGTCCCGCGGCTGCTCGCGCCGGACGGACAGATCCTTCTCGACTCGTACGATCCCAGCTGGATGGATGACCCGGACGGGACGCCGCCCGGCGCCGGCGCCTCCGCGGGCCGCTACATGGGCGAGATGCGCTTTCGCCTCGAGTACAAGGGAAAGAAGGGCCCGACCCTCCTGTGGCTGTTCCTGGATGCGAAGCTCCTGGCCGAACGGGCCATGAAGGCGGGTTTTTCCTGCGAGGTCATCTGGCAAGAGGAAGAGGGCCACTACCTGGCGCGCCTGACCCGCAGCAAATGACTAAAAACCAATTCCCCAACGGGAGCGTAGGGGTCAGACATTGGTAATTTTCTTTCCGCAAGTATAAAAATATCAATGTCTGACCCCAAGACCGCACCGCACGGTCGGGTACCCAGTCATAGACTGGGTGACCGTGGGGTGTCCCCAGGGGCTCCGACATGTGCCGCCGATTTCTGGGTTAGGAAGGCGGGCAGGCGTACGGCGATCAGTCCAGGCGGCGCCAGAGGGGGCGCTGATCCTGGATCTCGAAGCTCACGCGCCCCTCGCGGACGTGGGCGGACAGGTGGGCCTTCACGGCGGCCGCGTTGAGGAGGTAGGCGGGCGGATCCATGGGGGGGACGCCCAGGGCTTCGGCCGCACTGCGCACCACCTCTTCCGTGGTGGCGGCGGGCCGCAGGGCGTCCAGGACGGCGGCCGCGGTGCGCTCGAGATTCGCGCGGTTCGCCGCCAGGAGCGGCGTGAGGTCCTGCATCGGCGGGAAGTGGGCGCCAACGTACCAGTCCCGGCGAAGAACTGCCAGCCGGTTGAGCGTGGCCCGGTGCCCCAGCACGTCATAGCAGTACTGGATCGGATACCGCTCCAGGATTTCCGGCGCCATCAGGGCATCCGCCAGATAGGCGACCTCGGTCGTGGCGACGGCCACCTGGTTCATGGAATGCCCCGCCGCCGGCAACACCTCTAGCTCCACCCCGCACACGCTGACTGTCGCGTCCAGGACGTGGGCCACCGCCGTCGGGGCGGCATGGAACCACTTGCTGTCGATGGCCTTGAACGGGGCGGCGCCGAAGAGGAAGAAGGGCTCGAACTCGGTGTGCTGGATGAGGGCCGCTTCCACCGAAGGCGCGTAGATCGGGGCGCCGGTGCGCTTCACGACGAAGGCGTTGCCGCCGCAGTGATCGGCATGGCTGTGGGTGTTGATCACCGCCGCCAGGCGGAGCCCGGCCTGCTCGACCGCCTGCACGGCCTTCTGCGCGGCGCTCTCGTCCAGGCCGGTATCGATCAGGGCGGCCTGGCCGTCGCCGGCGATGACCCCGATGTTCACCCGACCGGGCAGGTAGTGCGCGGGTCCTGCGATCTTCACCAGGTCCATTGATCAGTACCGGGCGAGAGTCCCCGGATGCTGTCTCACGCCGACCGGCGAGCCTATGGGTAGTCTCCCCGTAAACCTAGCTAGCGCACGCCTTGAGAATCAACGTCTTGCAAGAGGGCCTCAACCTCGGTGCCGGTTCTGGTGCCGGTTGGATGAGGTTGGCCAGCCTCCACAGCCGCCCGGAGATCGGCCCGGGCGATGTGCAGATACCGCTCGCTCATCTTGGTGGACGCATGGCGTAGCAGGGCCGAAACGGCCACCAGGTTTGCCCCGCCGCGCAGCCGCCGGATGGCGAAGGCGTGTCTCAGGTCATGCTGGCGAAGATTGGGGATTCCTGCCCGCCTGGCGGCCCCCAGAAAGGCCCTGGTGGTGAAATCCACCCTGAAGGCCCGTCCATCGGGCCAGCAAAAGACGTAGGGGCCGCTGTGCGGGAGGCCTCGCAGGATCGTCAGCGCCGCCTGGCTCAGCGTGAGGTATTGCTTCTTGCCAGCTTTGGTCTCTGGGAGTTCGGCCATCCCGTCCGCCCACAGGATGTGCGGCCACTTCAACTTGCAGGCTTCGCCCGCCCGGGCGCCGGTCTCGAGCAGGAACCGGAAGTAAGGCCGGAGGGCCGGTGGCTTCCCCTGAACGGTCTGGAACAGCCGAAACTCCTCTTCCGGGGAGAGCTCCCGCGCCCGCTTGTTATTCAGCGGAAGGAGTCCGACTGCTACGAACGGGTCCCGATCCAACTTGCCAGTCTTCATCGCCCTGTGGAACACTGCCTTGAGGTCCTCGAGGTGGTGGTTGATCGTAGAAGCCTTGCGCGTAGGCGTCCGGGTCCCAGTCACGAGTTTGATCTTGAGCCGCTCGAGATCTGCCGCCTTGATCGTCTTGGCCTCCACGTTCCCCAGGATGCCCACCAGGTTGATCAGCCGTCGCTCTATCCCGTTGGCGGTCTTGACGTGAGATGCCCGGAGGGCCTCCAGGTGATCGGCTACCAGGTCTTTCAACCGGGCGTCCCGCTGGCGCATGGTCTCGGGGAAGTGGATCCCCTGCCTCACCTCAGTCTTGCGCCGACGGTAAAGGTCCAGGGCCATGCTCTTGGTCCCGGCTTTCTCTCGCTTCTCCCGCCCGTCCGCTGTCCAGTAGCGCACGTACCATTCCCCGCGTTGCCCCTTCGGCCCGATTACTTCGCCGTTCGGTCGTGCTCGAAAGAAGATGCCTCGGTCCTTCCCGTCCTTGCGCGCCATGTTACCTCCCCGCCCGCTTGGGTGCGGGCTTCCCTTCGCCGACCAGGTCGGCCACCGGGACGTTGAGAGCCTTGGTCAACTTGCGACATGTGCTGACTCGAGGATCCTGAATCTCGCCGCACTCTAGCCGGCCCACATAGCTCCAGGGCAGGCCCGCGCGGAGTGAGAGAGCCTTGGCCGTCAGGCTGCGTTGGTCGCGCAGCTCGCGCAGCCGCTTCGCGATCGCTGCAGGCGATCTGGCCAATTGCTTATCCCTCCTCTCGTGGATATTGGCGGAAGAGCGACACGATTTTGGCGGACCGGCCCTCCATAGGCCGCGGCGCAAAGCTCACCCGCTGCGCTGCCTGCTGCTGCTGCTCATCGGCCAGATGTAGGTACTTTTGCATTGAGCGAAAATCCCTCCAGCCGGCCATCACCTGTAAGACGGGGATCGGCGTGCCGGCCGCAGCCTGCCTGGTCGCCCAGGTATGACGGAGCACGTGGAAGGCACCGCGAGCGATCCCGATTGTGCGCATCACCCGCCCCATGACGTGGGACAGTGAGTTGCGGAGCCAGGGCTTGCCGGCATCCGTCAGGAACAGGTAAGCCGAGAACTGGCGGGCCTGCTGGGCCAGGTGACGGGCGAGCCACGGCCAGGTCACTTCATTGAGAAAGATTACCCGCTCGCATCGACCCTTCACCTTCCAGGCCGTCGCCGGGTCGTGCCTCACCCAGAGCATTTTCTTGTCCAGCTCCACGTCTTGCCGGCGCAGGTGAATCAGCTCGCTCTCACGGAGCTCATGGTTGAGCGCCAACAGCACGAGGCCCTCGAGCCGCGTGCCCTGCACCTCGTCAAGCAAATGTTCGAGGGTCGCATCGTCCAGGCACTGGGCCGCGATGCCCCGAGGCTCAGAGAGGTATGGGACCCCCCGCGCCAGATTCTCTACGAGCCAGCGGCGCGAGCGGGCCAGGCACCAATTGCAAAAAGCGCGGATCGTGCGCAGCTCACGGTTGACCGAAAACGGGGAGAGCCCGAGAGCTTTACGGCCAGCAACGTAGCTCTCGACGTGTGCCGTTTGGAGCTGATCCACATAGCGAACGGCGGCCGGCGGGTGGAACCGCCTGGTGAGGGTACGTTGATGCTCGTCCACCGTGACGCGTTCCTTGTAGATCGCCCCATGCGCCAGATAGGCCGCGACCGCCTCAGCCCAGGGCTTGCGGGCCCCCAAATGAAAGCGGCCGCAGGCGATCGCCCCCTCCAGGTCGCGCGCCAGCCGATGGGCCGCCCGCCGGTTCGTCACCCGCAAACTTCGGCGCACCTTACGCCGGGTCATGGGGTCCCGGAACTCCACGGACCACGTCCCCTTCTTGCCTTGCTGGTAGATGCGCATGGGAAGTACCTCTCGTTTCGGAAATATCCAAAGCTGCCTGATTATGGAACGGCTCAATAGTCCGAATACCAAACTCGGTATGGGCGATTTTCTCAGAATGAGAAATTCAAATCAAGATAAAAATTTCGATCATATTTTTTCCATCTGAGGGGCTATCTGCCTCTACAAGACTCGGTCTCTCTCGTCTTCCATGATCTGCTTCACCTAGGTTTTCAGCAAAGAGCCCCTTGAGAGGTTAGGCCAGGCGAAAACGAGCCTCTACGTTGCCCCAGGATTGACGATCGCCATTGGTCCCTGATGCTGGGTACCGACGACCAGGCTCACCAGGTCCGACAGGAGGAAGCTTGCTTGAAAATCATCCAGGCGGGCCGCCTTCGCTCAGTCTGGACGACTGCATCCCGGTATGCTACCATGCTGCCCTGGGAGGTGATGGAGATGGCCAAGCTCGAGGACCAACTGCTCCAGGACCTGCGCCGCCTGGCCCCGGCGGACCTGGGCGCCGTGCAAAGCTTCGTGCGCGTGCTGCTGGCAGATCCCGAGAAGCTCACGCCGGAGGAGGCCGCCGAGTTCGAGGCGGGACGACAGGAGATCGCGCGCGGGGAGTACGTGGTGTGGGACCCCGCGCGCAAGGGGCCATGTTTGAGATCCGAGTAGCGAAACACGCCCAACGCTATTACGACCGGTTGCCTGCAGATCTGGCCGCCCGCCTCGACCGGGCCTTCACCCGCCTCCGCGAGGACCCCTTCGCCGGCGACGTCAAGCGGCTGCAAAGCTACGAGGGCAGTTACCGGCTCCGCGTGGGCGACCTTCGGATCCTCTTCACCGTCAACCTGGAGGCCCGGGTTATCGAGGTTGCCGCCATCCTTCCGCGCGGGCAGGCGTACCGATGACACGGCATTTCTCCCGCGTCCTGCCCCTCCTGACTCGTGGTAGACTCCTGCAGCTCTCTCCCGATGGCATTTGAGGCCTCACGCGATGAACCAGGGGAGCCCGGTCCCACGGTAACAGCTCAAGTCGAAATCTCGAGGATCCACACGCGACACAGAGAACCTTTGATACGTTGAGTCCGTATCCCTCCAGTTCTCATGTCGATAGCCGAAGGTGGGCCGTCCCTCTACTAGGGAGATTAGTCATGCGGCGCTATGAAGCCACGTTTACTCTTCTTCCAGCGGAATCCGCCAAAGCGATTGATCCCTTCAAGATCTCTCAGCTCGCAACGGAGAACCTCTTTCAAGGTGGGACAAGCGAGGAACTCAAGGTCACGTCGGACGGTCTCCACCTCTACTGTGACGCGCCGGACAAGGAGACGGCGCGGGCCTGGGCTGCCAAGACCGCTGCCCGTTTTGCATGTCTCATCTCGATGAAGACCGGCCAATACTTCAGTGCCATCTTTCGAGGGCTCGATAGCGTACCAGTGGAGTCTGGGCAGTCGATCTTGGCTCCCGTCGTGCACCAGTTGTGGGTCGATACGTACAAGCCTGAACACCTTCGCGAGGATGTGGCAGTCTGCGGGGTGGCAGCGCAGATTCAGGACAACAGATTCCACAAAGCATGTGTCTATTTCCGTAAGGGCTTGTTTTATCGGCGGGTCGTCTGGCCTCTCCTGGATCCGCTTGACCCTGATGGACCGTTGAATGCTGCCGAGGCGACGCTCAATTTCTGGAAGGCGGTTAACCTGATTCTCGGCGACAACATCAGCAGGCCGAGGGCCCAGGCGCTTGGCATCAACAGGGAATTGCGACAGCGAATCCAGCAGTTGTACCGCCGTCGTCGTGATCGTGACGTTGCACACCCCCTGCTCGACGCGTCGGCAGTCCAAGAACTCAGGAACGCTCTGGCGTTCTCCCAGCAGATTGCTGGAGAGGTGATTGAGAAGTACGCTACCTTTCTCCAGAACGGGCAGACATTCAACAGTATTCCCGCTCCGGGTCCGAGGCGTGCCCGCCATAGTCGCCGAAGGGCCTGAACACCACGGTTGGGCGGACGCCCCATCCCCGGCTAGCCCGACATGACGCGCCACTCAGCTCTCATCACTGCCGCTATAGCGACTCTTGATTTCGGTCAGCTTCCACTTGAACGCCTGAAAACAAGTCGGCTCCCTGGGGATCGGATCCCCGGGTAGCGTGCTGGTAAGCAGCGCCCGGGCCAGCTCGCTGGGCCCGCTCCCGCCATACCCCCACTCGTAGCCGGTCGGCGAATGCCGCGGCTCGCCCTCTGCAAGCGACACCAGGTGGAACGGTTCAAACCCGTCCCCGTAGTCCACGACGACGTGCGCTCCGAATTCGCCACGAACCCCTTTGAACAGCTTTGCCACCTTCACGATTTCACCTCCCACGATCCTGGCGGCGTACTCGCCGGCAGCCGGCGCGAGCGATCGTGCGTGCACACGGGGGGAGAGCCGATCCCCACCCGCCCTGCGCGGGGGCATTCAAGGCGCTACGTGCCTCCAGGACGGGCGATCTCTGCTCGCCTCCGAAACCTCGGCCACCGTGATCCTCGCCGAAAGCGGCCACTGGGATGCCTCGGGCCGGAAAAGCACTCTCTGGGTTGCCCCAGGTTCAGCAATCTCACCCTGGCCCTGTACCTCATTACCCCAAGATTCCCTGTTGACAAGCGCCACTTGGAAGCATATTATAGTTATCGACGTTGATATGTTACTCAAACTTATGTAAACACACAGAAGGGAGTACGACATGTCAAGGCACATCCCACCCGACGACGTTCACTCGCCTCGCCAGCACTGGAATCTAATCAAAGTCCTCAGAGACCAGGGCGAAGGAGACTACGCCCTAGCAATCGGACGCTGGGACCGAAAACTCCGCCTCGCCATCCGCTGGAACGGTTCAAAGGATAATCCCATCGGCAACCCCCAGTCCCGCGGACTTCCCACATGGTTCATGGTTCCAGAGGATTTCGAGGAACCCATCATCAAAACCCTCACAGGAGATGAACTCAAACTCGCCCGCAATTTCTTTACACTCCGCTAGCTCACAGTCCAAGGCTGACTCTCCCCAAGCAGTCAGCCTTGGACTCCCTTTCTCTAGGAACACCTCTCAGCGGTACGCTATCCGTCTTACCCCGACCGCCTACCCGCCTCTAGGACGGGCGATCACCCACGGCCCGCAGGACGTGTGTCCTGCTATGCCATTGGACCAGAGTGTCAATTCCCGCCCTGGGACCGAAATTTGACGCGCTACAAGGCGCGCAGGGCCATGATCTCCGATCGGCCCTACCTGAGATAGCCACCCGGTCGGCCAGGCCTTCGGCAACCGGCCGACCCTCGCGGCCCTGGTCCTGGACCTCGGCCACCGGGCAAACCACTCGCGGATCTCGTGCGCCCGCAGGATCCACCCCTCCGCCGGCAACTGGGCGACCACGTTCCACTTGAAGGTCTGATAACACGTCGGATCCCACGGGAAAGAGCTGATCCCACCCGCCCTGCGCGCGGGCATTCAACGCACTACCTGGCTCTAGGATTGGCGATCCCCCCCCCCCGGAACCACCCCCCGCCGTCTCCTGTATCCCCAACCCCCCGCGTTCCCGTGTTACAGGAACGGGGGGGCGGTTGCCCTTGACATACCGCCAGGCTCTCGCTATGCTGACTCTAGCTTTCAGCGCTATCCGCGCGGACCTTCCGAGGAATCTCAGAAGAAAAGACGCTAGTGGCCGCCAGCGAGTTCACGCTTCGCTTGCTGCTTCTGTTCTTTCCTGGCGTTATCTGTGCCTACATCGTCGACTCTCTCACGATTCATCGACCCAAATCACAGTTTGAGTTCGTTCTCGATTCGCTCGTATACGGCCTTGCGTCCTACCTGGTTTATTGGGCAGCGCTCAGGGGGGCATCCTGTCTCGGCCTTCAGGTTCGGCCCCTTGTCTTCCTCCATGCCCTCACGGATGCGCGCGTGTCGGTCTCGTTCCGCGAACTCGTGTGGGCAAGCTTCGTGGCATGCTTGCTAGCCCTTTGCCTGACGGTGATTTCGACACACAAACTTCACTTCAGGTTGGCCCGTAAGTTGTGCTTAACGAAAAAGTTCGGTGAACTGGATGTCTGGGGTTTTGTTTTCAACTCGCCAAAGGTTGAATGGGTGACGGTGCGCGATCACGCCCACGGTCTCATATACGACGGTTGGGTTCAGTTGTTCTCTGATGATTCGCAGAACGCTGAGCTTGTTCTCCGCGACGTGAAGGTGTATAATAACGCCAGTGGTATATACCTTTACGAGGTTCCGTCCCTCTATTTGTCGCTGAACAGGGACGGCATCATTGTGGAGTTTCGCCAACCAGGCAAGGAGGTAACTAGCAATGCCCCGACAGACTCTGGATGAAGGCGTGGTCAAGAAGGGCGGACAGAATCCGGCTCCCACGAGCCTGAGGCCGGCACCGCCCCAGGGTCAGGGAACGCCGCAGGGTAACGCTCCGACCTCGTCGAACCGGCAAGACCCGCCCAGCCGCTAGACCGCCTAGCCCATCAGGATTGAGACGACACTGGCCCAGTATCGGGGTCGTCTCAATCCATTGTTGGGCCTTTACACCAGCTCCATCAGGTCCCCAAACAAAAACCCTTGCCGATCAGGCAAGGGTGTGTCACGATTCCTTCGACACGCGGCCTGCCTGCACAGGTCGTGTGAACCACCGGGTGCGATGTTCGCTGGCATCGCGCCCGGTTTTATTTTGGTGTGCCGTCCTCTTCACTCCCGCAGCGAGCTTTAACGAGGTGGGCGGGGATGCGCGGTCTGCCACGGGACTCCTCGGTCATGCGCCGTCGTTCCCTCCACCATCCCCTCCTCCCCCGCCATCCCCGCCGCCGCTGTGTAGCGCGGCGAGCACCTCCCGTAGGAACCCGAGGAGGATCCCCGGCCAGGGGCTCGGGATGCCCTTTTCCCCTCGCGAACGGTAGGCCGGAGAAGGTGCGCTATCTCTTCGGCGCCGTTACCCGCACGGCACCGCCCGGGGTGCTGCTGGGTTGGCCCGCTTTCTCGGGTAGCGGGGCGCCCGCTTCCGATGCCACAGGCGCCAGGCCGATGAACCGCGCCACGAGCGCCTTGCCTTTCTTGTCCAGGCGCGCGGTCTTCGCCAAGCGCCGCACCGCGTCCACGGCGGGCATGAGCCCGAAGCTCGGATACGCTCCTCGGATACGCCTCGAATACGCTCGGATGATGTCCGCGGGGCCGTACGCCTCGCCGGTGGGGCGGTGGACCAGCACGGGTTGTCGGTAACTCGACGCGGTATGTTCGGTCGTCAGCGTCTAGGTGGGCGACAAGTGCGCGATCATGGCAGGTCCTCCTCTCGTGCGGGGCTGTTACTTCAGCAAGTCGGTCACCGGCACCTTGGGAGCCTTGGCGAGGCGTTGCAGCACGGCGACCACCTCCCTCACCGCAGGATCGTCCTGCCGGCGATGGAGCAGATCCAGAATCGCGTGAACTATGGTATTGTTGACCATCTCCTGGCTCAACACCGTATGATGGTCGCCCGGGGGTTCATCGGGGAACCGTGCGCCACTCACCAGCTTCATCCCGAGCTCCTTCGTGAGGGGCCCCAGGTCGCGGGACGGCCCCGGTGCCGAAATCGCCAGAATCGCCAAGGCCCGTTCCACCTGGGCCGGGTAAGCCGTCTGGTCCCGGAGCCAGTGACCCGGAGGGTACTTGTCATCCACCTTGAAGATCCGAACCGCCGAGCGCATCGTGGCGTCGGTTAAGCCGAGGCGGGCCTGGATGTCCACCCACCCATCCCGGGCGGTGGGGTTCAGGTCGGCGGCCCACGCAGGAAGAGCGCGGCGCTGCGTGGAGACATTCGGCACGATGGTGGCCCGATCACGCTGAAGCAGAAGAGGGAGACCATTCCAGCCAAGTACCACAGCCAGCAGCCCCGCGGCCGCGAGGAGGACGGGCCGGCGGCCAAGGATCAGTTGGCCTCCCGCGATCTGCCCCGTGGCAGCGTTCTGGGTAGTCTGCGTAGGGGCGGGGAGCGGCCTCGCGTGATTTGCCTGGATGGCACGCCGACCAGTCCCCGGTTCCTGGAGACTGTTCAACTTCGCGAGCGATCGGAAGGTGGCCGAGAGTTCCAGGCGTTCTCGCGTGACCGCCAGGTGGGCATCCGCGAAGTGTCGGCTCAGGACGGGAAGGAGGCTCTCCGCGGCCGCTTTCAGGTGGCCAATAGTCTCACTGTCAAGACTGAGTCGCGCGACCCTCTCAGGCTCCCCGCCAGTTGGAAGGGATAAGTCATTCTCTTGGAGAAGGTCAGCGGCGATGTCCGTCCTCGGCGGGATGTTCCAACGAAAGGCGCTGCCCCCGGGATCGGCCGACGCCGAGGGGAAGGCAAAGCCCGCGAGCCAGCCATGCTGGTGAGCTACATTGTCGGTGTCGCGGGCTCTCAGGTATTTCAGGACCCACACCGGCCGGACCAGCAGAACCTGCTCCTGCTCATCCCAGCACAAACGGACCTTGCCCGGTCGATCCATCGCCGGCGGGTTGCGGAACCACAGGCACATCCCCCCGGCGCTCAAGTTGATCAACAGCGGCTGGCTCGCCTGGGAGTCTCCCTTTTCTGTCGGGGGCAAGAACCGATCAAAACGTGGAAACCGTCGCCTGTCCTCTCCGGCTTTCATCGTGCCCGCCTTTCGGGCCGGATCCCCGCATGAGCAGAACGCCGAGATTCATGCCCTGGAGCAACGCTCCTGCGAGGGTTATCCACATCCGCGGCGTAGCGTCTCCCCTCCCAGAATGGTGGCCGGGAATACTACGGAGTTGATGAGCAGCCGCCTCAGCGTCGAGAAAGGGCGAGCAAAATCTTGACGGGCATCGTGGCTGCCGACGTGCGGGCGCTGGAAGCGCGCGGGAAGGATGCTAGCTTAATGGTATGAACCTGTCAACGTTTTTTTTCCCCGTTCTTGGTGGGAAGCGGAGACCTCATACTGCGCGACACTGGCCGGCGTGATAGCCCAGAGGTGGGTAGTGACGGGGCGGAGCTTAGCCGTGAGTCGCCCCGCTTGGATGGCTTTCCAAACGGATTCCCGCGTGACCCCCAGGATGCGAGCAGCTTCGGTGATCGTGTAGTAGGGCTTTTTGGGCATGGGCAAAAGGGAGTATCGCACAGCCAGCACGAGGTTGTCCACTGGCCGCCGGGCACGATGTGGCCGCCGGGCACGATCTCGCGTTAGCGCCAGCCAAAGGCCGCAGGGAAACTAGCCTAATGAGATGCTCGGGTCAAGCCCGAAGGCGCAGGGGAAGGGCATGAACGCGGGGCGTCCTGGCGCCATGCCAGGGGGTTCTCCGGGCAGACGTCGGCGGTCCTGGCGGCTCGGCTGAGCGCCTCGACTGAGCTCGGCGAAGTCTCGAGACGAAGCCCTTGCGCGGGGTGGCTGCAGGTGCTGCCTCCCACCGGCACCCACTTCGTGGGTAGATGCGGCGAGGACGGCTTAGAGAGCTCCTCGCTCAACTGCTGGTAAAGCGGGATGTGGTGCGACGGGCTACGTGAGCAATCGGCGCTGGCTATTTGACTGTCGGGAGCATCCTAAGGAATCCGCTAGTGGAAGAAAAGACGTGAAATCTTGCCGGGGGCAGCAAACCTGGGGTATCCGGCATCTAGCTTCGGACGTTTCTCCTACTCTCAAGCCTCCTGGAGTAGTCAGGAATCACAAGGGTGCCATCTGGCCTCCGGTGAATCCCGCCCTTCTGCCGGAGGACCTCCATGAACTCAGCCATGCTGACGTCCCATACCGTCACGAGACGGAAGAGGGCGCCCCGGCACGTGGCGATCAACTCCGAGGGCTGGAACTCCGGCGGATCGCCTCCGCCGATGCCGAGATAGAAACTCCCCTTCGACGTCGGCCGCCACCTTCGCTTCCGCCGATAGACGATCCCGAGTCCACTGACCAGCGGGGGCTGCTGGTGAACCAGTTTGCCCCGATAGCTCATCGCAGCGTCCCATTCCGTGGACTCCGTCAGTGCCTTTATGCTCTTCGAGATCTCGCGGTCGGGATGTTCCTGCAATAGCAAGCGGCCGACTGTCGTTTGCTGGCTCGTGGCCCCTTTCTTGAACCTCTTGAGTTGGCCATCGCCGATCTCGAACATCAGAAGCAGCCCGTTCGCGATGTGCTCGGCCGCTGCATAGAGCCGATGTACGACGTCATCGACGTAGTACCGCTCGAACCAGACTGCCATCATCTCCTGAGGCGGCTGAGTCACGTCTCGGTAGTAGATCCCATGGGCGTAGCATTCGAGAAGGGCATAGCGGGCACCAGCAATGGTGCGAACCGCGTCCATGACGCAGACGGCTGCCACCGGGACATCGCTCTCGGGGTGGAAGGCCACGGAGATCATGTCGGGACTCAGGGAAAGGATCTCGTCAAATCTCGGCCCGAGATCGGGCAGGAGATTGTTGATCCGATCCAGCACTTCTGCGGACAACTCGCCTCGTCCCATGGCTACCCCAAAACGATACCATGGTCCTCTCGGTCCGACGGTCTTCGCTGCGTCCTCGACTGCGTGCGATGATTCGGAGAGCCCGCACAACTCGGGCCCCTGGGAGACTTTGTCTGACGTGGTGAGGCCATAGGAACTTGGAAACGGGCCGGTGGGCGAGCGAGCGAGAAAAAGCATGGGAGGCAGGCTGAGGGCCGATCTGCCAGGGGGACGTGCCCAAACCGTGCCCACGGCGGGGGACCGTATCAGGGTCGGGGGGAGAAGTCAAGAGGGCTGCACGACAGCCCGAAGGCGCAGAATCTTCTCTATCTGCGCCCTCGATCAGCCGGCGGGTGGCCCCTGAGATAGCGCCTGCCTGGCGCAAAAGCCGGCACGATGATTTTGCGCCCCCTTCAAGGCCCGCTGTACGGCCCGGCGGGAAATCCCAAGCTCCTGAGCGATCTTCCGCTGGCTGTGCCCCGCCTGGCGGAGGGGAAGCACCCGGTCTCGGTGGTAGACCTGGGGTGGCCGCCCGAGCCGCTTGCCCTGGGACCGGGCCCGGGCCAGGCCAGCCCGGATCCGTTCACGGATGAGCTCTTGCTCGAATTGCGCCATGGCGCCGATCACGGCGAACATGACCCGCCCCGTGGGGCTACCCAGGTCGAGCTGCTCCCGCAGGGAGATGAAGCCCACTCCCAGGTGTTCAAACTCCTCGAGGGCTCGAACCAGGTGGGCCAGGGAACGGCCGAACCGATCGAAGGCGGCGACGATGACGGTATCGATCGTCCGCGCGCGGGCTAGGGCCATGACCTGGTCCAGGCCTGGCCGCTTTTCCTTCCGCCCGCTCACGCCGACGTCCACGCACTCGGCCAGGACCTCGAGGCCGCGGCTCGTGGCGTACGCGCGCAGGGGTTCGATCTGTGTGTCGATATTCTGGTCTCGGGTGGAGACCCGGCCGTACAGGACGACCTTCACGGTCCCTTCCCTCAGCAGACCGACGGATCACTCATTGCGCGCGGAATAGACCGCCCTCGCTGCCCCCGCGAGCTGCAAGCAGAGCAAGCGATGGGTTCGCGCGGAACCTCGCCCTACTTCGCCGCCGCCGTTCCTGGATTTGGCGAACCCGCCTTCGCGGGGCCCGGCTCCGGCGGATCCGGGGGAAAGGCCGCCTCGGCGATCTTGAGCAGGCTGCATGCGACCGCTCGCCCGGCGACCTCCTTCGCTGTGCCGGGGAGTTTCGCCGACTGCTCGAGGCACCCATCAACGAGCTGCTGGATCGGATTCGGTTCCTTCGGGTTCGTCATGACGGTTCTCCTTCGCCGGTTAGGTTGGTCACAGGGCGTCCGGCCGCGGCCTCTGTGAACTCGACATTGAAGTCGCAGGACGCGCAGGCAAAGCCACACTTCGGCGGCTGGTCCCCCGATTCAAGGTACATGAGCTCGGTGGATCGGCATCGAGGACACTCGACCGTCTCGCCGATGGTCCAGTCTTTCTCGCCTGACAGGATGTTGAAAATGAGTTCCGTGAATCGTTCGACGTTCTCGAGGCGGGCCAGCAGCTCCGGATCGGAGGGCCCCGTGGGTTCGTGTTCGGCTGGGCTGGAGGGGCCTATGCTGTCTTCGAGGATCTGTGCGCAAAAACGGCTGAGGGTGAGGCCATCGGCCTTCGCCTGGTCGCACAGGGCCGAGTATATTTCATCGGAGACTCTGGTCGAAAGTCCGCGCACGCGAGACAAAGCCTTCCTCCCCAGAAAGAAAAACGCCGGCGGTCGCGACCTCCGGCGTTTGATGGTAATGGATGCCCTCTCAGCTGCGTAGCTTCCGTATATCAGGAGACTCTAAGCATGTCAACATATTTACAAACGTTGGCAGTCAGCTAAGCAAGACGAGGGGCAAGGGCTGTTCGAGATGACACTTTGGGCACTTCCCCCAGGCCTGGGTATCGGGCAGTGTTATACGAAGGAAACGCACGCGAAAGATCAGATCGCGGCCTTCGTGACGGGCGAGCCAGCAGCGGCATCCTTGACGTTGACATACCACGTCCCCTTGTTCCTGCGGGACAGGTTTTCGCGAAAGAGTCATCGTTTACCTATACGTATTACGGTCTGCAGGCCGTTGACAATGTAAACGAAAGAATGCCAACGGAAACGTATACCCTGGCGCCGTCAGAGCGGAGGAGTGGACGTCTGCATTTGTCGCAGCAGATCTGTCGCCTCGTGACTAGACTTGAGGCCATCAGATGTGTAAGCGGCTCAAAAGACCCACTACCGCCACTACCTCCACTACCGCATTGAATCTAAAGGGACACCCACCCACTACCAAGCCACTACCTACCCACTACCCCACCCACTACTTCCACTACCACCCACTACCCCACCCACTACCTACTTTGTCTAGTAGTAGTAGGTATTTACGTCAGAGGTAGTGGGGTAGTGGGTACTTCTTGTGCCTCCTATAGAGTTTTCACGTAAGAACTCTGTATTTCCGAGCCATTTCCCATGGCCATGGACCCTGGAAGGCCCCCACGGGGGCCTGGATGGACGCCTTCCTAGACCGGGAGACTCGGTTGGCCGAGATCTGCGCAGAGCTGGATGTAGAGGCCGGGGTTTTCCTCTCTGAGTTTGGCCAGGATCTGGTCTTTGAATTCCTCCTTGGCCTGCTCTAGGGCTCCGGGCGTGTTCGCCTTGCCATGGAAGCGGCCTGAACAGATGCAGTCGCACTCAGGTCCCTCGGCACTGTGGCAGCGGGCGTCACAGCGTCGCTCGCCTTCTGAGCTCCCGTAGATGATGAGAGTAGTCATAGAGGAGGGCTCCACTAGTTCGACTCGGTCTGGGATGTGCCTGGTCTCTTGAGGACGTATGACCAGACCAGTCGGCCTGAAACTTTGACGTTATTCCCAAGCTCGCCTTCTCTGGTGAGAAGCCAGCCCCGGTCCCGCCAGGCGCGCAGGAAGCGCTCTGCGCTGCCGAGGTTGGCGCGCGCGAGGACGTCCTTCAGGACGTTCGGCCAGAATGCGATCCATCCCTGTCGCTCATTGATCAGACCGTAAACGGGCCGGCCGTCTTTCGGGGTCGTCTCTCTTTCACCGATTCCGGGTTGGTCAGTGGGAGCGGACCCGACATTGCTCTCGCCCGGAGAGCTGGTCCCTTCCGCTGTGCGGATGTAAAAGAAGGCTCGATTGCTCTCCGCCCAGGAGAGAATGTACTCGTAGGCGTGTCGGACCGGATCGGGGGGTGGGAGCCGCTGGGCCTGGGCGAAGGTCTCCCAGACTTGATCCTCGAGGGAGGGGTTGACTTCGAGGCCGAGGGTCTTGGTGATGATTCGCGCCGTCAGGCCCAGCAGGGCCCAGACGGGCGCCTGACGTGCGAGGATGGTGTGGTCGGCGGCCTCCTTAGCGAATTGATTACGGCAGCCCTCCCAGTACTTCCGCAGATCATGGCGCTCGGCCTCGGCGGCGTGGAGGAGGTACGTGATGACTTCGACACCGAGAAGACCGTGATTGGTCTGCAGGGCGGGGACGACTTCGTCGTCCAGGAAGAGGCGTTGGGCCTCGCTGACTGGGCCGAAGGGCCGCCCGGTGACGACGATCAGGCGAGCCCCGACGCCCTGCAGGCTCGTCTCATCGAGGAGGCCGAGTTCGCCGCTCGTAATGATGGCGCCGCGCCAGCGGGTCTGCGGGCGGGCGCGGTCACCCCCGCGCGCCTTCCACGCCTCATTGCCCACGGCGTACACGAGAGCAGGGCGGTCCTGATCGCGGACGAGGTGGGCGTCCTCGATGACGACGGGGAGGCCGAAGGTGCGCAAACAAAGTCTCTCCAGGCCGGCATAAGTGGCGTGGCCATGCACGAGCCAGGGTGAGTCGAGCGCGGGCTTGACCCAGGCGCTCAAGGCAACCCGTTGTGTCAGGGTCTTCCCCGTGGTGGTCGGCCCCTCGAGGTGGAGGATGAAGCTCCGGGCGTCGAGGGCCAGGATCTCGCGGACGGCCGGCGCCACGGCGGCGCATAGCGCCGTGACGACAGGCGCGAAGCTGGCGACCTGGGTGAGCAGCTTACGGATGCCGGCGAGCGTCCCGGTGGGCCGGAAGGTCTCTCGGAGTAGACGCGTCTCCTCGGTCTCGCCCGCGAACGTGATGGGAGCGTCCGCGGGGTGAATCTCGTGGAGGACGTAGGCGGCCCCGTCCTCCCAGGTGATCCAGCCCAGCCTGCAAGTTTGGCGGATGCGCTCCAGGGGATTGGCGTGGGTGTAGTCCGAAATGAACCGGACGAGGTCCCTGCTTGTGAGGCTGGTCACGTCGAGGCCGTGGCGGCGAAGGGTAAGGATGCGCTTCACGTCGCCGAGGTCCTGGGCGGCGACCTGGAGGCGGCGGGGGCGTCCCGCCCCCAGGAGGAGAACCTCGATTTTCTGCTCATCGGTGTCCAGGTCCTGGAGGATGCGGGCGGGGAGGATGGGCGTATACGTAACGACGTGCTCTTCGCCTTGGTAGAGTCGCTCCCCTTTGACGGTATACCCCGCCGGTAGCCGGAGCCCCTGCATTTCGGGTGGGATCCGGCCCGGCCAGACCTCGCCGAGCGTCTGGCCGTCGGCCCGCCCAGGCGGCATGCTGGCAGGGGTCCACTCGGCCGTCTGCTCCACGCGGGCGAGGAGCTGCTCCTTGGTGAGCCCCCGGGCGATGGCGTCGCTTACGTCGCCGTGCTCCGGGAGGTCGGGGAACTCCAGCACCTTGACGCTCGCCGCGATCCCGTGCAGGTTGCGGGCGACGTCGTGGGCATGCTGGCGGCCGGGCTCATCGTTGTCGGCCGGGATGGCGACGGGGTGGCCGCGGAAGAACTCGTTATACTCGGGCCGCCACTTGCCCGCGCCCATCGGGTTCGTGGTGGCGGTAAGGCCGAGGCGTTCGAGGCTGTGGACATCCTTCTCTCCCTCCGGGATGAAGCTGAGACCGCTGGCCTTCACCAGTTTATGGAGCCGATAGGGCACGCGTCGGACGCCCTTGATGCCCTTCTCCCATCGGCCTGGGCCGACGTACCGCTGGAGGTGGAAGTTCTTCGGGGGCCAGCGCACCGACCGGAAGAGGGGCTTGCCCTCCTCGTCGGTGTAGACGAAGGCGGCGTCCGGCCCCCTCGTGGTGGCGGATGGGGGATCCACACCGAGCCGATCGGCGAACTGCTTTGCGGTTCCCCCCTCGGCGCAGGAGTGGCAGTACCAAAGCCCGGTGTTTCGATTGACAGAGAGCGAGGGGCGGTGATCCTCATGGAAGGGGCATCGGACTTTCCCCTCGCCGTTCTGGCCCCACTTCACCTCGCTGAGATGCTGTTGATAGTACGAGCCAAAATCCATCGCGCGACTCCAGGGTAGGAGGTGTTCTCGCGGAAGAGCGGAAAGGCGGCGCTCGAGATCATGGGGGAGCTGGAGTGCGTGGTGAGACGCTGGGAAGCTCGGTCGGTCGAGAGGGAGTCTCGGTGAGGGCGAGGCGGACGAGCCTGTGGACGTCCCGCTGCCCCCAGGATCGCCGATCGGCCCCCACCCGGAGGAACTCGTGCGGCCCGTCTTTGCCCAAAGCCGGCCTCGTGGTGCGCAGAAGCGCAAGACGACCGTCCAGGTTGCCCCTTGATCCCGGGCACCACCACCACCAAGTCATCAGGGACCGGAGGGAATCCTCGTCCTTGCGCGAGACGAAAACCCTGACCCTGCGGCGGAAGGCCGTCCACCAGGCCTGCAGGAGAACCTTCGCCACCAGGGGCTTAATATGTTCGAGGGGCCGGGAAGGTTGACAGGAAACATGGAGTCGGGATATTGTAGGTGTTGTCACAGGGGACCTCCCGCGGGCATCTTGCCCAGGTCCTCATCGAAGGCGCAGCGGCGGGCATCCGTTGCGCCTTCAGCTTTTTTCAATCAGTCGGCAGGATCTCAACATAAACGGCGCGAGAGTCAGTTAGGGACGAGCGACTTCTTGCTCCGCTCCTCCGTCACCGCCCTTGTCCGGGCTTCGTTCGCGGCCACGGGCTAAAGCGAGATCGAGATCCCGAACGAGGAAGAGCACCTTTCCTCCGATGCGGGTGCAACACAGGCCGACGCGTTTCCTCCAGCGTCTATCCCTTAGCGTCCTTACCGCGATGCCGGTGTACTCCGCAGCCTCCGCGACCCCAAGAGCACGAGGGTTGTTCTTCATCGGTCCACTCCCTTCCGAAACAACAAAAAAAGCGCGGGCAGAATACTACCAGCTTTGCCCGATGTGGGCGTCTGCTTGGTAGTTCTCTACCCGCGCTTGTCTGCGCCGGCAGTTGACCAGGGACGCATTGCGGCGAGGCGCACCCTGGTCAAAGAGGGTGATAGACCGCCTCGTCGTCTAAAGCTTATGGGCCCCCCCAGGGTTGCATTCTCCATCTACACTAGTCGCACTTTAGCGTCAAGAGAAAATTGTGGGGGTATGAGTCCTGGTGCCGGTTCTGGTGCCGGTTCGATAACGTTATCCGTCGTCATCCGTCGTTCTATTTCGCTATAAGCGCCAGACCGGCAAAAAGAGGAAAGCCCGCGAGGTGACAAGGCCCGCGGGCTATTTCGTTGGTTTCTTCGTACCCTAACGTGAGGGCCGGAAATGCACCCTCTACGGGTAGTCTCCCCGCAGGTGGTGCCCGTCCACCACGCGCTTCACCGCGATCATCAAGGCGGCCGTGCGGAGGTCCGTGCGGTATTGCTGGCTGGCTGCGTGGACGCGCTGGAAGGCCCCGCTCATGATGTCGCGCAGGCGCAAGTTGATCTCCCGCTCGGTCCAGAAATAGAACTGGAGATCCTGGACCCACTCAAAGTAGGAAACAGTCACGCCCCCCGCATTGGCCAGGATGTCGGGGATGACGAAGACGCCGAGTTCGCGCAGGATCGCGTCGGCCGTGGGTGTGGTGGGGGCGTTGGCCCCCTCTGCCATGATCCGCGCGCGCACCTTGTGGGCATTGGCCTCGGTGATCTGCCCGGACACGGCGGCGGGGACCAAAATCTCGCAGGGGACCTCGAACAGCTCCGGATTGGTAATGCGATCTCCGTCCGGGCAGTCCTCCAGCCGTCCGCCGCCCGCCAGGTGGGCGACCAGCCGATCCAGGTCCAAGCCGTCGGGCCGGTAGCGCCCACCGCGCGAGCCCGCCACCGCGACGATGCGAGACCCCTCTTGCTTGAACTGCTGCGCCACCGTGCGTCCCACGCTGCCGAACCCCTGGACGGCCACCCGGGCCCTGTCCAGGTTGAGGCCGAGGAGCTTGGCGGCCTCCACGGCGACGTAGTAGACCCCGAGCCCGGCGGCCCCGCCCCGCCCCAGGCTGCCGCCGAGGAGCAGCGGCTTCCCCGTGACCACGCCCGGGACCGTCACCCCTCGCTGCATGCTGTAGGTATCCATGATCCAGGCCATGGTCTGCTCGTCGGTCCCCAGGTCGGGGGCGGGGATATCCATGTCCGGCCCGATGATCAGGAAGATCTCGCTGGTGTAGCGCCGGGTCATTCGCTCCAGCTCGCCGCGCGTCATGGCGCGGGGGTCGCAGGGGATGCCGCCCTTGGCCCCGCCGTAGGGGAGGCCCATGAGGGCGCACTTCCACGTCATGAGCATCGCCAGGGCCGTGATATCGTCCAGCGTGACGTCGGGGTGATAGCGGATGCCCCCCTTGAATGGCCCCAGGGTGTTGTTGTGCTGGACGCGATACCCGGTGAAAACCTTCAGGCTGCCGTCGTCCATCAGCGTCGGCACGGATACGATGAGGGAACGATCGCAGGCGAGCATCCGTCGACGGATGCCGTCGTCCAGGCCGAGTCGCTTGGCCGCCGCCTCGAACTGGGCCAGCACGTCGGGGAGCGAGCTGACGGTAGCCATGGGTCAACCCTTTGGTCTGGCCTCTGGTCCGGCGGGAGGCGCGCTTGCCTTCGCGGCTGCCTCTCGTGCGGCGGTCTGGCGCGCCTCGTCGTAGACCACGTGGATCGGGACGCCCGCGGCCTGGGCCAGCCGTCGGCAATCATCGTATTCGGGGGCGAGGATCGTGATGCGATCGCCCGACCGGCCGCGCTTCACCCGCACGGAGCCGTAGGACGTGTTCACGGTGATGATGTCCCGGGGGAGTTTCCAGCGCGTGGCGGTGTGGGCCCGGACGCCGAAGGTGGTGCTGTGGGTCAAGACCAGGGCGGCGCACCGGTCGGCCACGGCGGCGTCGGCCAGGATGGTGAGGACGGTGCCGGGCCGGGATTTCTTCATGCTCACGGGGGAAAGGAACACGTCCAGGGCGCCGGCCTCGAACAGGCGATCCATGAGGGGCTCGAAGAATTGCGGGTTCATGTCGTCGATGGTGGCCTCGAGGACGGCGACCTGGTCGCGGTCGAAATCCCCCGGCGCCTCGCCGATCATGAGGCGAAGCAGATTGGGCTGCTCGCTGAGGTCGCGGCCTCCGGCGCCGTAGGCCACCCGGTGCACGGCCATGGGCGGCATGGGCCCGTAGGCGGTCGCCAGCGTGGTGAGGATCGCGGCCCCTGTCGGGGTCGTGAGTTCCGCCTGGATCTCGCTGCCATAGGCGGGGGCGCCGACGAGGAGGGCAGCCGTGCCGGGGGCCGGCACGGGCATCTTCCCGTGGGCCGCCTGGATGAACCCCCCGCCGAGGTTGATGGGGGACACATGGATGCGCTCGAGGCCGAGGCGGCGGATGCCCCAGGCGGCGCCGACCACGTCAGCCATGGCATCCAGGGCCCCCACCTCGTGGAAGTGGATGCGATCGGCCGTGGTGCCGTGGGTCGCCGCCTCGGCCTCGGCCAGACGACGGAAGATGCGCCTGGCGTCGGCGCGGACCGTATCCGGGATGTCGGCTCGATCCAGAATCGCCTGGATATCCGGCAAGTGACGATGCGGGTGGCCCTGTTCTTCGGTTCGGACGTGGACGCGCATCCCCTCGAAGACGCCCCGCTTCACCCGTTCCGCAGCGAGGTGGATCCCCGAGACGCCGAGACCGGAGATGGCCGCCTGCAATTCTTCCACCTTCAGGCCGGCGTCCACCAGGGCGCCGAGGATCATGTCCCCGCTGACGCCGCTGAAACAGTCGAAATACCCGATGCGCATGGGAATCGGTGCTCCTCCCATTGTGCCGCCTCGGTCCAACACTCGGATAGCGACAGGGACAGCGAAGAAGCTACCGGGGCTTCTTCCTGGATCCGCTGCCCCTGTCGCTATCGCTGTCGGCTTGTGCGCCCAGGGCGTTGATCCGATGGGCCAGGACGCCCGCGCCAAACCCATTGTCGATATTGACGACCGCCACGCCCGACGCGCAGGAGTTGAGCATAGTGAGTAGGGCGGCCAGTCCCTGGAAGCTGGCCCCATAGCCGACGCTGGTTGGGACCGCGATCACCGGCTTGGACACCAGGCCGCCCACCACGGAAGGCAGCACACCATCCATGCCGGCGACCACGACGATGACGCGGGCCGCATCCAGGGCCGCCTGCTTGTCCAGGATCCGGTGGAGGCCTGCCACCCCCACGTCATACAGCGTCTCCACGCGACTCCCCAGGACGTCGGCGGTCACCGCGGCCTCCTCGGCCACGGGGATGTCGGAGGTTCCGGCGGAGACCACCAGGACATGGCCGACCGGCGGAGCGGATTGGGAAGGCTTCACCACGATGGCGCGGCTCAGGGGGTGGTACTTCGCCCGCGGCTCGGTTGCCTTGACGGCGTCGAACATCTTCGGCGTAGCGCGGGTCGCCAGGAGGGTCCCGTGTCGCTCCAGAATCCGCGTCGCGATGGCTGCGACCTGGTCAACCGTCTTGCCCTCGCAGAAGATCACCTCGGGGAATCCCTGACGGAGGGCCCGGTGGTTATCCGTCCGGGCGAAACCGAGATTCTCGTAAGGGAAATGGCGAAGGTGTTCCACAGCCGCCTCGACCGTCGTCTTGCCGGCGCGGACCCGCTTCAGCAGCTTCCGCAGCTCGTCCTGATTCATGCGCTCCCGTCCATGATCGCGTGCACGGGTTCGTTCCCGCGGACAGAAAGAGTACCACGAAAGGCCATGCGGGCCAATGCCTTTCGGGATTGGGCACTGGTGTCGCTACGAACTCGGAGCGTGAGTCAAGGCCTCGAAAGGAGGCTTCCGATCTGATTGGGCTCGAGGAATGGACGGAGAGCCTCAGCAGGGAGAACCCTGGGGAGGTGGCCCCGATGCGGAAAGAGGCGGCAGCGTCTCTGGGCGGATGCCGAAGGGGGGCCTCGCATTCCATCACGGCGGCGCGCATGATGTCGCGAATCTCCAGGTCAGACGACTACGGCCGCAAGAGGGCGCGCTCGCCCTGATAGCTCAGAACTACTCCCTGGGGAGTGATCTCCTCCAGAAGGTAAAGCCCGTCGACGTATTGCCCCTCGACGTATCTTCGACCGTTGATGGCGACCAAGCGGTCCGCCTTGACGTTGGTGTACACGAAAACGTCCAGCGTCATCTTGGCCATTGCGTCCTGCAGCGCCGGCGACTTGGCAGGCAACGAGGGGGCCGACGGGACCACCACGTCCGCACGCGCTCGATCGGCACCCTGGCTCGGCTCCGCCCGTGACGGCTCGATCGCCTTGCTCTCGCCCAACCGCCGCTCGATGGGATGCGCTGTGCCAGCGCCAGCCGGGAGGCCTCCCGGCACGGATGTCTGGGGTGGGGGAGCGTGGAGGGAACGAGGGCTTGCCAGAGGCGCGCGGCTCGGGTGCGGGGGGGGCTGGCGTTCTTGTCCAGCCTCCGGGCTATGCGGAACCCGTCTCCCGGAGGCACGAGGCGGGGCGTCTTCTGGCGTTTCCGATGCGATCTTCCGCTCAGGATTCAGCCGGCTTGGCGGAGTCGGGGCGCTGAGGCGGGCGCGGAAGTCCGTCGCGGCCGGGGACACCCCATTGGGTGCGGGCCAGAAAAACCACACCAGGAGCCCAGCCCCCGCCAGCAGCACGCCGGCGGCCGCCACGAGGCCGATGGCGTGCGCGGTCTCACGGGCTGGCGCATGCACGGTGGCCAAGGTGGGGACCCGACCGCGCACCCGCTCGGCCTTTGTCAGGGCGTCGAGGATGAACGACATGACTCTCGCCTCTCGCTAAGGCGAACGGCGCGACAACGAGGGGGCCCCCGGGTCGCGGATGGCGAGGGTAAGCTGCGCCAGCGTCTCCCCGCCGACGAGTCCGTCCGGGATGAGCGACCGGCTCCGCTGAAAGTCCTGGACGTGCCGCTTCAGCGCCTCGTCGTAGACGCCGGGGTCAGGGACCTTCCCCACGCGGCCCTCGAGTTCGTCAAGCCTTCCCCGGAGCCATCCCACGCCCTTGCCGCGCATCCCAGGCGAAATCAGGCGCGAGCCGACGGGGGCTGCCTTCCACAGCAGGAGAAAGTCGCCATCCCAGAACCGGTCGATCTCCCTCAGTGGGAGGGCGTACTCCCGCCCCCCGAGCTCCAGGGTCGCGGTCTCCTCCCCCAGCGCAACGAGCGGTACGCGATACTTTCCGGCGGTCGGCACATCTAGCTCAAGAATGGCCGGGAGATCGAACCGGCGCAGCTTGTTCCAGCTGCCGACCATGGAGAGGCAGTCGAGTCCCGTGGAGCGCCCCATCTCGCAGGTCGGGCCGGCGGGCCCCCTCCGGTATTCCACCCCCCAGCGAGAATATAGGCTGGCAAATGCTGCGTCTGCGTCGTCGCCGACGGAAGGGTCGGCAAGAAGTCGAACGAGCGAGGGCGACGCGGGCGTTCGATGGCCGGTCGCGCCGATCCCGCCCTGCGGGACAGTCACCTCCCAGAGGGTGGGACCGGCGCGGCCCCCTTCATGCGCCAGGGGAGTCTCGCCGGTCGCAGAGGTGACCGCCGTCGGCTCCGCATCGCGGGACACGGCCGGTCGCATGCCTTCATCTCCGGGATGGAAGATCCGGCTTGGGGTCAGCACGATCGCCGTTCCGGCGAGGGCCACGCCGACCGCGCCCAGTCCGAACGCCCGGCCGAAGCGGCCGCCCCGCCGTGCGCCCGGCACCCTTCCCGACACCTCTCGCCCCGCCCGGCGCACCGTGGTGGCGTCGACGTGATCTTGCTCGTGGGCGTACGCCCCGAGCAGGGCCCGGTCACAGATGACGTTGATCATCCGCGGAACGCCCCTCGACCAGCGGTGGGTCCGGCGCATCGCCGCCGGCGTGAACAATGTGTCGCTTCCGCCCGCCACCCGCAATCGGTGGTGAATGTAGGCGCATGTTTCCGGTCTCGAGAGTGGCAAGAGGTGGTAGCGCGCCGTAATTCGCTGGGCCAGCTGCGGCAGCCTCCGCCGGTCCAGCAACCGGGCAAGTTCCGGCTGACCGATCAGGATGATCTGCAGGAGCTTCTCGGTCGTCGTCTCGAGATTCGTCAGGAGGCGGATCTGCTCCAGGACGTCGGCGGAGAGATTCTGCACCTCGTCGATGATGAGCACGGTCCGCCGGCCCTGTCCATGCGCCTCTAGGAGATGCCGATGCAAAAGGTCCACAAGGACCTTGACGCTCTTCGTCTCGAAGGGGTAGGTGCTGATCCCGAGCTCGTCGCACACCGTCGCCAGGAGTTCGAGGGCGGTAAGTCGTGGGTTGAGGACGAAGGCGACGTCCACGTCGGGCGGGAGTTGTGCAAGCAGGCAGCGGCAGAGGGTGGTCTTGCCGGTCCCGACTTCGCCGGTGAGCTGTACAAAGCCGGCCGGCTGCCCGATTCCGTAGAGGAGATGCGCGAGCCCCTCACGGTGCCGCTCGCTCATGTAGAGGTAGCGCGGGTCAGGGGTGAGTGAGAACGGGGCCTCGGTCAATCCGAAATGGGAGGTGTACATGCCGTGCACCCGATCTTGCTGACTTGACGAACCTCCCGCCATCTATCCCTGGCTCGACCCCCAGTCGTGCCGGTAACTTACATGGTAGTGCGCACGGAGGTCAATAGGAACGGGGGGGGGGGGGGGGGGGGGGACCCCCCCCCCCCCCCCCGTGGGGGGGAGGGTGGGGGGCGGCGGCGTGGCTCCCTGGTGTCGCCGTCCCCCCCCTCATGCTCCCCCCACTTCTC
>Ga0181539_1000691_pt1 | contig 40256 bp, 41 predicted proteins | sample PEATcosm2014_Bin_46_FD_119767 | JGI IMG/M metagenome (GOLD analysis project Ga0181539, IMG submission 119767) | Peatland microbial communities from MTU Mesocosm Facility, Houghton, MI, USA - PEATcosm2014_Bin23_60_metaG | ecosystem: Environmental > Terrestrial > Soil > Wetlands > Peat | place... | reverse complement strand
CCGCATTCAGGAAAGACTTCATCGAAATTACGAGCATCATGTTCGGCGCAACGGTTGCACTCTACCTAATCGGAACCGTCATCAGATACCTCATCGGAATAACGATCTAAAGCTAGCTGGTAGGCATCTTTCGACAAACGTAGCAAAGCTCATTAGGAAACAGTGGGCCCATGATTGGTGCGGCTTAAACCGTGTGGTCAACTTGACGCGCAAACCACAAGATGAAGAGGAAATCCGGCCTGCGTTGGCCGCTTAACTCCCCTCTTTTCTTTCAGGCAGACAGTTAGCTCGGTTCTTTGATTAGGTCACCCCAGACTTTGGCCGGCTTCCAGTTGTACACGATTGTTTTGAGTCTGGTCATTTCCTCTATGCTGTACCCAATTCCTTCCCTCCCCATCCCCGAATCTTTGTTGCCCCCGAAGGGATAGTAACCGACACCATGACGGGGGGCAGCGTTTATCGTCACTTCGCCTTCTTCCAAACGCTTGGCCACTTTCCTTGCGAGATTGATGTCGTTTGTGAAAACGCAGGAATCTAACCCGAATCTGGACTTGTTCGCAAGCTCAATGGCCTCGTCGACATCTTTCACATGCCCAATTGGAATGACGGGGCCGAAGGTTTCTTCCCACATGACCCTGGCATCGATAGGAACTTCATCCAGAACGGTGGGTTGGTAGTAATTCCCCTGGTACTTTCCGCCGGTAAGCAGCTTTGCCCCCCTGTTTACTGCGTCCGTGACCAAACCATGAACCCGTTCAACCGCAGTGTGATCTATTAGCGGGCCTAACTTAACGGATGAATCACGCGGATCTCCCATCTTGTAGGAGCCGACTTCCGTCATCAGGCTCTTTACGAATATGTCGGCAATCTCTTGCTCGACAAATACCCGTGAAATTGCATCGCATCTTTGGCCGCTGTAGCTCAGCGATCCTTTGACAGTTTCATTCACGGCAAGATCAAGATTGGCATCTTTGAGTATGATGGCGCATCCTTTTCCTCCGAGTTCCATATGCAGTCCTTTGAGACCTGCGACTCTCGCGAGGGTTTTTCCAACTTCAGTACTACCTGTGAATGTCAACATGCTGATTTTGTCGTGGGCTGCGAGGTATTCGCCAATGGGGCCTCTCGCAGTTATCACATTTAGAGAGCCCTTGGGGATGCCTGCCAGTTCCAGTAGCCTTGCGAACATGAGAAAGGAAAGTGGGTTTTTGCTTGAGGTTTTTGCGACGACCGAGTTTCCAGCCAGGAGTGCTGGAATTACCTTGGTGGCGGTTATGTATAGTGGGTAATTGAACGAGGAGATAGCAAGAACGACTCCCAATGGCTCCCTAAGTACGTCTGCGTCGGTTCCTACTGTCTCATCGGACCAGTCTCCAGGTATGTGTTCCCCTCGAATTTTTCCATACTCCTCAGGGGTAAGTTTCAACCGTTCTGCGGTCGCCTTGACTTCGCCTTCAGCATTGGCCTTAGGCTTTCCAGCTTCTAGAGTTAGGATTGAAACCAATGATTCCTTGTTCTGCAATAGAAGTTCGCGGGCGCGTTGGAAGATTTCAATCTTCTTTACGGCTGGAATGATTCTGATGAATTTGCGATTAGTGTACGCCGCCTCTACTGCGCGTTCAGCCTCTCGCTCAGATGAACTTGGGACGGTTGCAACTAAGCCACCGTCAATAGGGCTTCGAACCTCAATTCGCTCCTTTAGCGAAACCCATGCGCCCTCAAGAAACATTTTGAATTCTAAGCAACCGGAATCTGACAATTCGTAAATTGGCTCGAAAACCTTTGCAAGCTTCGTCTCGTATTGATTTCCTACCATGCCTAAGACTTCCATCAAGTTCTAATCGAGTAACGCTTCTATAAAGCGGTCGCCACAAGTTTGGACAAGTATGGACTAGATTTTCTTGGCCTCAATGAAAGAAACGGGCCAGTCAAAGGTGAAGCTTCTGCCCTTTGTGAACTCTTTCAGCCCATCTGCAAGCTCGTTGTACAATGCTCTTCGCTCTTTCTTGGGAAGCTCTCTGAACTCTCGCCTTAGGCTCGCACTACTGAAACGCATGTCTAGGAAATCATAAACCCCAGAGAGACGCACTCGGTAGGTCTGTTCTTTGAATCTTATTCCGGTGAAACCGGCCCGTCTAAGTTCCCGAAGCTGAAAACTTAGAGTCATTTTCCGATTTCCGTATCGCTCGAAAATGGCGAGAGCGATTCGTTGAGTTCTTAACCTAACCGACGGATTGCCAGTTCGATGTCGCTGCAGAACATTTCCGAAAATCCTGTGCACTTCAACGTTCTTCAGACGCCAAGTATTGTACACAAAACAGCCACCTTGCTTAAGCACCCTAAAGGCTTCAGTGGCAACTTCATCGAAATTGAGGAAGGATATTCCGCAATTCGAGATCACTGCGTCGAAAAAGCTGTCAGGGAAGTACAAATGCCTCGCATCCATAAACAAGAACTTCAGATTCCTCGGTCCAGTTTTCGCAGCTTTGCGATTTGCTGCTTCTAACATTCGCCTCGACAAGTCTATGCCAAAGACAAAACCCTTTGGTCCAACGACCCTAGAAGCTTTGAACGCGGCGATACCGGTCCCCGTTCCAACATCAAGTGCAATTTGCCCTTCAGATATTCTCGTCGCGCCGACTAGATCCTGTGCGAATCTACGAAAGATGGGAACCCAATGAACCTCCCACGCCTCAACGTCCTCGTCCCATAGCCCTTGCCTAATTCTATCGGCCTCTTCAACTGTCATTCTCAAATGGTAGAACCTCAACGGCCAGAGCCTGACAATCTCAACTTAACACTTATCGCTATTCGCAGGTGCGCAATCTGTCACGGATCTAATTGGAGAGTCAAAGTTACTGGCAACTGATTTACGCATTAAGCGTATGCGCGGCCTTTGACGATTACCGAGTTAGTGTAGGACGAAATCTTCTGGAATAGTCCGGGAAAGAAAGAAGAATGGAGGAAGATTAGAGGGTTACATGGTTTCAGCTGATTTGATAGCGGACAGCAGAAAGTTGTACGTCCCATTGTGCCCCGTATTCGCCGCTGAAATTGCTGGAGGCATGCACTAGTACACCGCCTGAGCTCAGGCCGATATCCTGTCCGTAGATTACGAAGTAACCTAAGCCTCCGTCTGGAGCGGTGGCCGGGCCCTGATAGACGGAAGTATGTGTGTCAAGATTGTAGCCACCCCTCCAATGACCCACATCGATCGCGTAGTCTTTGGAGATCACCTGAAAGGTTCCCGACAGTACTTTGAAGACCACATTGTGTGGACCAACGAATGTTACTTGGATCTGGAGTTCAAGGTTGGCTGTGCCTGTGACCCACTGCCCGTCGATCCAAGCGCGTGCAGAGCCGCTGATTGTGGTAACTGAATATCGGTCGCCGACGCCTACCAGGCTTCCAGCATATAGCGGATCTGCAAAGACGGCTGCTAGTGAGAGGCTAAGTAAGACGACTCCGAGCAAGATTGGGGGTACATATTTTGTCTGCATTTTTCGATCACCAACGAGCCCTTTGGTTGATCTAATTTAAGTCGGTTCGGAAGGAATGATCTGGACGAATCATCGATGAGCGTTGAGCCATTAGAAAGACCGTGGATTGGCAGTTGGCCTAAAGACGTGCCGAAGTCAATTGATTACCCAGAGATCTCCCTAGGTCAGATGCTCCACAAAATTGCAGGAAACTTCCCTGAAAACCCGGCTTTGTACTATTCGAGGCAGAAAAATACTTTCCTTGAACTCGAAACGCTTGCAGGAAAGTTTGGAAAGGCCCTACTAGAACGCGGGGTTAGAAAAGGGGACCGAGTCGCTCTTTACCTACCGAACATTCCTGAGTTTGTTGTCGCATATCACGGCGTGTTAAGGATAGGCGCGATCTGTGTTGCCATCAGCCCGCTTTACAAAGAAAGAGAACTTCTTCAAATCCTGACGGACTCAGAAGCAGGAGTCATTGTTTGTTGGGACAGACTCCTACAGTTCGTTGAAGCGGTCGGTAACAAGCATAAACTAGATCACATTGTCACGGCCACTTGCCATGATGTATCATTGCGAGCCTCTAACCTAACTCGGGAAAACTCTACGCTAGAAACTGAGAATATGAATACGCTTATCGCAGAAAATGATGGCATATCATCGCTCGCTGACATTCAACCGAGGAAGGACATCGCCCTCCTGCAGTACACCGGAGGAACGACTGGCGTGCCTAAGGGCTCGATGTTAACTCACTATAACCTTGTGGCTAACGCAATTCAATTTTCCACTTGGCTGGAAATGAAAGCTGGAGAAGTTCACCTTGCTGCGTTGCCACTATTCCACATCTATGGCATGACGGTGGCGATGAATGCGCCGATCTTCACGTCTGGTTCGATCGTCCTCATTCCTGACCCGCGTGACACGAATACAATTCTTCAAGCCATCGACGACTTGAAACCCACTGTTTTCTGCGGCGTCCCAGCCATGTACGTTGCAATAATTAATCGACCCGACATCAACCGCGATAAATTGCGTTCAATCCGTATATGCGTGTCGGGAGCATCGCCTCTCTCCCTCCTAGTTCAGCAGAAATTCGAGGAGTTGACCGGAGGGAGGCTCGTGGAAGGTTATGGCTTGACCGAGGCAAGTCCGGTTACACACGTCAACCCGCTTGATAGTCCCAAGAAGAACCGTTTCGGCTCGATCGGCATCCCAATTTCAGACACGGAAGCGAAGATTGTAGATCCAGAAACGGGAGACCATGTTCAGCCACCTGGCATCGCTGGAGAGTTGGTCATACGTGGACCACAGGTTATGATTGGTTACTGGCATAACGGCCAGGAGACGAAGATAGCGCTCCGGGACAATTGGTTATACTCTGGCGATATTGCGACGATGGATTCGGACGGATACTTCCACATAGTTGACCGCAAAAAGGATACGATTAATGTTTCCGGAATGAAGGTCTGGCCGAGAGAAGTGGAAGAGGTACTGTGCGAGCATCCAGCCGTAAGAGAAGCAGCTACGGTCTCAACACCTGACCCGACCAGCGGAGAAGCTGTTAAGGCATTTGTAGTTCTAAGAGACGGACACAAAGAAGTCACGCCCTCGGAGATCATCGCGTTCTGCAAAGAAAGGATCGCTAACTACAAGGCTCCGAAGATAGTTGTGTTTCGAGAGACATTGCCTAAGAATTCAGTCGGCAAGGTCCTTAGAAGAGAACTTAGAAACAAGCCAACGTAGTCAGGCGCTTAGTCTTTCGACCCTTCCGTCACTACTTACGGGTCTAGTAGTTTCTGACGCGCATCGATTGGAATTTAGACTAAACAGTTAAGAAGACCACAACTTCGAACGCTTACAGTTTCGCTCAGAGTGTTCGACAATGGCCCTTCGTGAAATACTTCCAACCAAAACGATGATATTCCCTGAAAACCGCGTGAACCTAAAGACCCTTGCTGAGATTCACCGAGAAAGCTTGGAGAAACCCGACGCTTTCTGGCGAAAGATTGCAGATGAGCTCTTTTGGTATGAGAAGAATGGGCCTGCATTTGAAGAAATGGCCCAACCACCTTATGGTCGTTGGTTCCCGCAATGGAAGAGCAATATGTCCTATAATGCCCTCGATCGCCATGTTTCTGGGCCGAAGAAGAATAAAGTCGCTTACCATTGGGAAGGAGAAAACGGAGAGAAGCGAACACTCACCTACAACGAACTCTACCAAGAAGTGAACAAGTTTGCATCAGCGCTGAAGAAACTGGGAGTCAAGAAAGGCGACAGGATCACAATATACCTCCCCATGATTCCTGAACTTCCAATCAGCATGCTAGCAACGACTAGGATTGGAGCGATTCACTCCGTAATCTTCGCAGGCTTCACCGCTCAATCAATCGCCAACAGAATAGAGGACTCAAAATCAAAACTCGTCATAACCGCAGATGGGTCGTTCAGGAAAGGAAAGACGCTGGAGCTCAAATCGATCATAGATGAAGCTATCAAGCAAACGAGCGGCGTCGAGAAAGTCATCGTCGTAAGAAGAGCAAAGAACCAAGTCAATATGGAAAAGGGGCGTGATCTCTGGTATCATGACCTGATAAGCTCAGGTGAGGCGTACGTCGAACCGGAACAGGTAGAGGGAATCCACCCAAGTTTCATTCTCTACACTTCCGGAACTACTGGAAAGCCGAAGGGAACAACCCACAGCAACGGGGGGTATATGACATGGGCGCACTACACGATGAAGGCGGTTTTCGATGTTAATGATAGTGACGTCTATTGGTGTACTGCGGATATCGGTTGGATAACCGGACACACGTACATCGTTTACGGGCCTTTGATACGAGGCGTTACTTCACTGATGTACGAGGGTACCCCAGACTATCCGCAACCTGATAGATGGTGGGATCTCGTCGAGAAGTACAAGGTCACGATCATCTACACGAGCCCTACCGCGATTAGAATGCACATGAAATTTGGTGAGCAATGGGCTCAGAAACACAATCTAAGCTCCCTGAGGTTACTCGGCAGTGTGGGCGAACCAATCAACCCTGAGGCATGGAAATGGTACTTCAAGAACATCGGCCGGGAAGCAATTCCCATCGTTGACACCTGGTGGCAGACTGAGACGGGTGGGATCCTGATCAGCGCTCAACCCGGAATCACGCCGATTCCGCTGAAACCAGGATCGGCGACGATGCCTATTGCTGGTGTTGATGCTGACGTTTACAGTGAAAACGGTGTGCCAACTAAAGCCGGAGAGAAAGGCTACATTGTCATTAAGCGGCCCTGGCCGGGTGAATTCATGACCCTATGGAATGACGCTGCGAAATTCAAACAGGTCTACTTCACACGATTCCCGGGGATATACTTGCCCGGAGACTTCGCCATGAAAGACGATGACGGTTACTTCTGGCTTCTAGGGCGAGCTGATGAAGTGTTGAAGGTTGCAGGCCATAGAATAGGAACAATCGAACTTGAAGATAGTTTGATTCAACACCCCGCCGTGGCCGAATCTGCGGTAATCGGAAAATCCGACCCCGTGAAGATGGAGGTACCGGTGGCTTTCGTCGTCCTCAGACCAGGCTTTAACCCTACTCCGGAGCTCAAGAAGGAACTCTCAAACCACGTGAGAAACACGATCGGCCCAATCGCAGTCCCCGAGACAATCTACTTCGTCAGCAAACTACCCAAAACACGTAGCGCGAAAATAATGCGACGAGTAATGAAAGCAGTTGTTGAGAATAGAACCATCGGCGACGTGACCACGATCGAGGATGAAACTAGCGTAGACGAAATGAAGAATGCATACAGCGGGCTGCAGGCCGAGATGAAGAGTTAATTTTCTATAAGGCTATGAGCTGAGATGAGCCAGAAAGAATCTTTGCTCGCAAACCCCGCACCACTCGGTTTGATGGGGTTTGGCATGACAACAGTCCTACTCAACCTGGCCAACATGGGCCTATTCGGAGTCAACAGCATAATTCTCGCAATGGGAATATTCTACGGTGGGCTCGCACAAATAATAGCTGGCATAATGGAGTTTCGGAAAGGAAACGCCTTCGGAACACTCGCCTTCACGTCCTACGGAGCGTTCTGGCTAACACTCGTCTTCATAATCATATCCTCCATCGAACTCCCCGCAGTTACCCCCGACAACAACGGATGGGCGGCATACCTGTTCCTCTGGGGTCTGTTCACTCTAATGATGTTCTTCGGAACCCTAAGAACCAACAGGGCGCTTCAAACAGTGTTCCTATCTCTAGCAATACTCTTCTTCCTGCTCACCGCCTCACACTTCATCCCACAACTGCAACTAATCGCCGGAATCGAAGGAGTCTTCTGCGGCTTCAGCGCATTCTACCTCTCCATCGCAGAAATTCTAAACGAAGCCCACAAACGCGTGATCCTTCCCATCGGCCCCATAAAAGCCAACTAATCCGCAAGCTCTCAACGTGAGAGAGGGAGCACATAACGTTACGGCCGGTCACAGGTGTGGTTAACCGCGAAACGACCGACGAAATTCCGAGTTAAAATTGAATGTTCATTTTGATTCGTCTTGAGATTGAAGCAACGAGCTTTGTCCGTTGTTGTACTCCATAGATAGGGGTCGCATATGTAGAAGTATATGCTAAAAGTGCGTGATAATTAAAAGACGACCATCTATTTTCACGGTTTACTTCAGGTATGAAATTTGCAGACCCTTACAAAAGAGCAGCTTCTAGAGAAAGCGAAGAAACCCGCCCTGGACGCGATGAAGCTCCACCCTTTCTACCGTGGAAAAATGGAGATCGTACCCAAATGCGCGATACGTGATTTCAACGACTTCGCAATATGGTACACCCCAGGGGTTGCCGAACCATGCAAGGCCATAGCCAAAGACGAGCGCCTCGTCTACGATTACACAAACAAGTGGAACATGGTTGCAATCGTAACTGACGGAACCAGAGTCCTTGGCCTGGGGGATATTGGGCCTAAGGCCGGACTTCCCGTCATGGAAGGGAAGTCAATTCTATACAAGTATCTCGGAGGCGTGGACGCTTTCCCAATTTGCCTTGGAACAAAGGACCCCGACGAAATCATTACGGCTGTGAAATGGCTTCAACCCTCATTCGGCGGAGTCAACCTTGAGGACATCTCGCAGCCCAAGTGCTTCCGCATATTAGACACGCTGAGGGCCGAGGCTGAAATTCCGGTGTGGCACGATGATCAGCAGGGTACGGCAACGATCACCCTCGCTGGAGTGATCAACGCACTACACTTAGTTGGCAAGAAGCCTCAGGATGTAACGGTTTCATTGATAGGTGCTGGCGCGGCGAATGTTGCATGTAGTAGGTTAATGTTCGCTTACGGCATCAAACCGGAGAACACCTTCGTAGTAGACACGAAGGGTATACTCGGTCTCGAGAGGAAAGATATCGAAATGCGCAAAGCGGAGTTTGTCGACAAATGGCGCCTCTGCAGAACAACAAACAGCGAACAGCGCAAAGGCGGCGCAGCCGAGGCAATGAAGGACACCGATATGTGCATAGCCTTATCGAAGCCTGGCCCGGACACCATCAAGAAGGAATGGGTCGCCGCAATGAACAAAGACTCTATCCTGTTCGCATGCGCTAATCCAATCCCGGAAATCTGGCCTTGGGAGGCAAAAGAGGCGGGTGCGCGAGTAATCGCCACAGGCCGCTCAGACTTTCCGAATCAAGTAAACAATTCGCTGGGTTTTCCCGGAATTTTCCGCGGAGCACTAGATGTCAGGGCTCGAACAATAACTGACGACATGTGCATCGCTGCCGCAAACGAACTTGCCCTATGCGCCCGTGAGAAAGGCCTGAGCGAGGATTACATTGCGCCAACTATGGATGAATGGGGAGTCTTTCCAAGGGAGGCGGTTGCGGTCGGATTGAAGGCGCAGGAGCTTGGAGTCGCGGGCTTGAAACTCACGAGAACGCAATTGCTAGAGACAGCTACGTCAATCATCAAGAGGTCGAGGGATATGACCCAGAATTCGATGAAGCTGGGCTACATTCCTAAGGTTCCAGATTAGGAGGAGAAGAAGATGAAGAGAGAAACATCCCAAAAAGAATACGACTTAGTCATTGTCGGCGGAGGACCTGCAGGGCTAACGGCGGCAGCATACGCAATCAGGAAGCGAATAGAAACTATGCTCGTCAGCGAGAACCTCGGAGGAAAAACGAACTACAAGTTTACCCTCCCAGGCGTTGAAACCCATCCAATTATCGATGGGGAGGAACTCGTCAGTAAATTCAAGAGCCAAATCGAATACCTCGACTTCGCCCGTCAGCTAGACAAAGTTACGAAGATTGAGCGAACAAGCGATGAATTCATTGCATCGACTAAAGGTGGTGGGACCTTCAAGAGCAGGGCAGTGATTATAGCCACTGGCGTAATGCCCAAACGACTCAACGTCCCCGGCGAACAGGAATTCTTGGGACGCGGAGTCAGCTATTCGGCAGTAAGCCACGCGCCATTGTTCATCGACATGGAAGTAGCAGTTGTAGGCGATGGAAGTACCGCACTTCAAGCCGTTGCTGAGCTAGCACAGATAGCTAAGGGAGTGAAGGTGATAGGAGCTCTAAGCAAACTTGCTGAGTCTGAGATGGGAAAGAGGCTCAAGGCCTCCGGCAAAGTAGAATTCTTCATCGACTATGAGGTGAAGGAGATTCGAGGCAAAGCGGCAGTTGAAGAGATCGTAATACGGCATAAGACCAACAAAACTGAGAAGGTGCTCGCGGTAAAGGGGGTCTTCGTCGAGTTGGGATATGTACCGGATAAGGATCTGTACGCTCATATGGTGAAGACGACTACCGAAGGAAGAATCGTGATAAGCGAAAACAACCAAACCAACATACCTGGGCTATTCGCGGCGGGAGACATAACAGACATAAACGCACAGCAAGTTGTCATAGCAATCGGTGAAGGAGCCAACGCGGCCCTGAGCGCATACAACTACCTACTAAGCCTCAAACCCCGATAAACAGAAACACATTCACTGTCAGCACACCTCCCCTAGTCGAAGGGAAGGTCTAGGTTGGAGCGCCTCAAGGAGGTTCCCGGTGGAGCGATAACTCTGTTGCCAGAGGCGAAGTGGTCGAAAACGACTCCGCTCTTAACCGATGAATGGAGAGAAGGAGGAACATTACGCGGACAGAGTGTAATCTATCCGAACTTGGGATAGAGAACTACAGTTATAGTTTGAACCGATGGGCGTGAATAACATAGCCTATACACACATCACTTGCGGGCGGTAGTTCTTTGGAATTATACCGTGGAAGATATTCAACTCCGCGTATATTCTGAACGCCTTGTCGAATGTCACATAGAGAAAGACATTGTGTCATACATGTGAATTTTTGGACACCGCGTTTATAGCGCTTCGATGTGAATGATTCGTCCATAGTGATTATAGGTAACTACACGTTGTAGTTACGAGATGAGCGAAATTGGTTAACGCAATCAAGAGAAAGAGTGGCGTCGTGTATGAATGCGAATTCTGCGGCTTCGGCTACGAGTTCTTGGAAAACGCCGAGCTTTGTGAAGAGTATTGTGATGCACATGGCAGCGCTTCGCCACATATTACCGAACGGGCAATCTACAAGCCTACCATACTGGTCATGCCAGTAACCGCCTAGCACAACGATCAAGTCAACATTGATGGCATTCTGATTCTGCCTACAGTGAACCTGCTGGTTCATAGTAGCTCTCTATATTCAAAATCAGGTGTTCGTGAGGAGTCGAAAAGAGCCCACTAATCTACTGAGTAGAATTGGCGGACTCTCTCCTTCTCTTACCGTTTCTCCAAGCCCCCTTAAATACCGAGGCCAACGCATCACCTATCGTGAGAACTAAGGGTTAGAGGTGTTTACAATGAGGAAAAAACAGAAAACGAAAATGGTGAGAGCTCAAACAGAACCAATTCAGCCATCGACCCAAAGCGAGCAAGTAGCCTAAACTGACAGAAAACGGCCAGTTCAAGTGCCAAGACGCGGTTGCCCTAACTACGGCCAGTTGCTATGGAACTGCCCTGACTTATCTAACCGCTCATACCCATGTGCCCCGAAACGGTCCCGAAGTATCTGAATGAGGTTTGCCGGTAGGCGTTCGTTGCGGTAACCATCATAGTAGTCCAACGACGCTCCAATCGCAGGGACTGGCAAACCTGCATCTTTAGCTGTCTTTACGGACTCACGCCACCGATTCTCCAAGCCGGCAAGTAACTTTGCGAAGGCTTGATCCATCATTAGATTCGGGAGTTGGCCGTTGATTTCGAAAGCATGCTGGATAGGATCAAGCATCCGAGCGCGGATTATACAACCCCCCCTCCAGATTCGCGCCACGTCGGCGAACGGAATCATGTATTCATACTCTTTGGATGCTGTACGCATCAGATGAAAACCCTGAGCATAGGACATGGAGATAGAGGCGCGAACCGCGCCTTCTAGTCTTTCCGTGAAATTCCCCGGAACCGAGACTTGATGCGGCTTTCTGAGCGACTTCAAAATCTCAGCGGCCTTCACCCGTTCTTCTTTCAAACCTGAGAGATTTCGTGCACTGACGGCTGCGTCGATAGTGGGTGTTGGAATTCCTAGGTCCATCGCGTTTTGCGAGGTCCACTTACCAGTCCCTTTCTGTTGGGCCCGGTCCAGAATCAATGAAACTAGAGGACGCTTTGTCGTCGGATCAATCTTCCCAAGAGCTTCCACAGCAATCTCCATCAGGAATGAGCCGAGCTCGCCCTCATTCCATTCCTTGAAGACGTTTCTTGCTTCCTTAAGGTTCAGGCCGGCACCTCGTGTAAGCAGGTCATATGCCTCGGCGATAATTTGGATTATAGCGTATTCGATTCCATTATGAACCATCTTAACGTAGTGACCGGCTCCCCTGGGACCAAGATATTCGCAGCAAGGCCCATCAACTTGGGCAGCTACGCGCCCCAACATTTCACGAACTAGCTCGTACCCTTCCCGCGAACCTCCGACCATAATGCAGGGACCTTTGAGAGCCCCCTCCTCTCCCCCGCTGACACCGACGCCGAGGAAACAGATGCCTCGCCTGGCCATGTCTGCGAATCTTCGCTCAGTATCCTGGAAGAACGAATTACCACCGTCCATAACGACATCTCCGCTCGACAGAAGCCCCGTTAAACTCGTGAGCGTTGCATCTACTGGCGTTCCGGCGGTCACCATAAGGAAGATTCGACGGGGCTGATTGAGTTGGCTAACGAATTTCTCTAGTGAATACTCCGCCAAGAACTCGGGGTACTTTGCAGCGAAATCGCGAGTCTTGTCTCCTGTTCGGTTATAGACGACAACAGTATACCCGTGGTTTTGGAGATTACGGGCTAGGTTTTGCCCCATGACTCCGAGCCCGATCAGACCTATGTCTCGCACCAATTCTCGTCATCTTCAGCTACTCTTTCCTTTGTTGGAGTTGGAAAAAGGTTCAGGTCCGGCGTCGAGAACGTCTGTGTCGGCGGGTTCGCGGGCGGAGCCGCCTCGCGGGCTTGGTTTTCCTTCGGCGCACGATAAGGTAAGCTATGGCAATTGCGGCAACAGTGCCGAGTACGATTCCGCCTGGAACGGTAAAGTCTACCTGCCAAACCCCAGTTAGAGTGTGGGGCTTATCCATCGAAACGGTTCCGTTCGGTGAATTCGTAATGAGCTGCCCGTTCTCGTACCAGCCCTGGAATGCCAACCTCGCTCCCATCGCTCCGAGTACCCCCGTTATTGGTTCATACTGATTGGCGGAGAATGTTGCAACGGTGTCGGCGTCATACCATGCCGCTCCTGTGGCGTTCTCGCCTGTTCCAACTATCGTGAGTAGGTTTTGGGTTACGTAAACTGCATCGACGCTTACGTTACCTGTAACTATGACTGTGTGAATTGTTCCAAGAGACCCATCAGACCAATGATCAAACCTCAACCGAGTAGAGGGACCTACCTGCACGAGCGCCGGCACCGTTATGTTATTTTCACCCAACGCTACCCCAACTTCGACCGGCCCAGGAAGATGTTGAACCCCATCCACCGACACAACCACAGCTCCTGGCACTACGACAGTCAAGGTGACTGGAGTCAGGTCAACGCTGAATAGGGTACTGCTCACCGAACCCGAAACAAGATTTCCTTGCCCGTCGAGAATAGCGGAGGTGATATTCAGCAGCCAGGATCCCGGCCCACGTTTTCCTCCGAAGATTCCACCTATCTGAAAACCAATCTGCTCGACTCCTGACACCGCGGGAACCTTGATCACGCAGACAGCCCCCACCTCACCTTGGCTTAGGCAGGGGTCCGTGGATGAGATAACGATGCCAGGAACTATGCTCTGTGGAGAGGTTCCGGCGTCTAGTATTCCAATGACGAGCCGGGAACCGGGGGTCGTATCATTGTAGTATACCGTTGCGGTCACGGGTATAGGGTCCTGACTCCCGGCGACACCGGACGGTGGGTGAACGACTTGGTAAATTTTACTTGTCTGCGCTGCTTGAACGTTCGGGTACCGGGAGATAATGGCAACTAGGAACAAGCAGATAATTAGAGCATTTGAGGCCTTCAAGGATCAACTACCATACGGTGGAACTTCGCTGGAGGTGGAAGAAATCCCTTCCGCACGGAGAAGATTCTGAATCCAGCGAACCACATGCTCGCAATCGTTTGCCAAGCAACATGCTATCGCAGTTTTCATCCGCGGGCTGCCTCTAATGCAGCTCCCAGCGATGCTGTCTCTTGTTTTACTTGTAGAACAGTTGCTCACTGGATAACTGAACCTGGGCTTACTAGGCCATCCCGAGCCGGACCCTCACCCCCCTATAGGTGGTCTTCCACATCGTAGGATGTCAGACACGTGCCTGACACCTAGCTTAGTATGGTCAACTACCTACCAGTACCTTGAGGCAAGACAATTTCTTCCGTAGTTCAGGATGATGAGTTGGGGGAAGCAGAGGCGCTAATGGTGCAGAAGCTTAGCAACCCTGCTTGATGTGGCCAGGGCTGCTAGGAGGAGGGTTGAGAGGACGATTGTTGCTGAGCTGATCATGAGTATGGTTGACGATGCTAGAGCTTCACCGATTATGAGCGCGGTGATTCCACCCAACACGGTGAACGCCAGGTATCTCTCCATCGCAGCCAAACGACGGAGCCGTCGCACTCTCGATCGAATCAGGCTGAATGGTAGCCCGAGGTAGAAGGCGCCGATTAGACTACTTGCAATCAACCCGGATAATAGGACGGCTAGTTCAGGGAAGATGGCCGTTGCGGAGTAAATGTTTGAGGTTACGTAGAAGATACCTATGAGCGGGTAGAGTACGACTTTCATTGCTGTTCGTTCCGCTGAATGTGAGGATATGTAGTTCGCCACGCCTGGGCTGAAGGAGTAGTACCAGGCGTTGAATACGACCATGAAGCTTGAGCCGACTCGTGTCTTCATGATCGAATTGTCGCGGAAGTTGCGGAGGAGTTGAACCTCTGGAGCGACTTGAGAGCCGTATGTTGCTGTGGCGATTAAACAGACGGGCGCGCCCGCGGCTGAAGACGTGCTACTTGCGCTGCTAGTGCTACTAGTCGTTGCTGCTGTCGTAATCAGAACGCCCACGTTTACACTGTGGCTCAGCGATCCGCTCGTTCCGGTGACCTGCACTGTAAACGGACCCGTTGATGAGGAAGCTGACGCGCTGATCGTTAGGGTTGAAGTTGCCGACGTTGCGGTCGGAGTCACCGGCCCTGGGAGGCTTATCGAAACTCCAGTAGGGGCTGCGCCAACCCATGAATAGCTCAATGCAACAGCGGAATTGAACCCGTTAACTGAGCTAACACTGATAGTTGACATTCCAGTCCCACCTTGAGCAAGCGATACGGTACCCGGAACACCGCTAATTGTGAAGTCCGGCGTTACGGTGATGGTTAGCATGAAAGATTGCGAATGAGTAAGGCTACCACTTGTGCCCGTGATGGTTATGGAGGAGCTTGAGGCCGGAGTTCCCGAGTCGACACTTACGGTTGCGGTCGAAGTTGCCATTCCACCCGCTGGGGGCGTCACGGAAGTCGGGGAGAATGAGATATGAACGCCTGACGACAATGTTCCGTAGCTTAAGTCAACGGGAGAATTGAAGGACCCGAGTGAAGTCACCGTCGCTGTCTCTGCTCCCGAACTGCCCGAACCAACCGTAAGGGTTGGCGGACTAAGTGAAAGAGAAAAGTCGGAACTCGACGTAACATCCAGTGTGAAACTTGTTGTATGAGTCGTTGAGCCTCCGGTTCCGCTAATCGTTATGGTGCTGGAGCCTAAGGACGCACCTGATCCAACATTGACTGTTAACGTCGATATCGCTGTACCTCCAGAGGGGATGCTGATTGGGTTAGGTGAGAAACTTGAGAACGTGACTCCAGACGGAACCGAACCTGTGATCGAAAGTGTAACCGGACCTGCGTAGCTCAAAATGCTGGAACCGGTGACCGTAACCATGCCGGAGGCACCCTGTGCAATCGAAACAGTGCCCGGAGAAGCATTAATGCTGAAATCGGGTTGAGAAAGGGTCAACCTCGCAATCTTGTTTGCGTTCGACTCAGCTATCCAAACCGCTCCCGTAGAATCAACCACTAAATCATGGGGACCACTTTTCTGAGCCAGACCCCATTCAGTGAATGAACCAGTCGCAGTGCCAGTATTGCTAGTGGAATTGGGTGAAGCGGTGTTGGTTACAGGCGCGATGGGTCCTAACACGGCGGGTGTAAGGGATGTAGATGTGCCAGCAAATGCTTGCGTAGTCGGAAGTCCAGGATAAGTCACCGTACCACCGGTGGAAGGGTCAAGCGCAGCAATCTTGGCTGCTCCAGTTCCAGCATAAGCGTACTCCGCGACCCAAGGTTGTTGAGTCAGCGGGCTGATACTGATACCACGGACGTCAGCGCCAGCTGACGGAACCTGCCAATCCTTGAAAGTACCGTCCCCTCGAAGAACACCCACGTAATTATTCGGGTCCCCGGCGTTGTTCGCAACTCCTTGACTATACCAAGTCTGGCCAAGGGAATCCAATGCAACAAAGTCTCCGATTGAAGTACCATGTGAAGGCAACTTCCACATTGAATACTGTGAAGTCGACCGATCATACCTAACTATGGCGCCAGCTCCGGCGAACCATATCGTCCCCGAACCTGCATAGACGCCGTTGGCAATTCCACCTACCGCGGCTGGAAAAGTGTCTTCGTAAATAGTCGCAGAAGATAAAAGCGGATCATAGACCAGTTCACCCCATGCGTTTCTACCCGCCTCAGTGAACCAAGCCCTAGCCTGCGCCCCTGAGGGTTCTACTGAGATGTATTCGGGAAAAGAGTTCGCAGTAGGAAGGGCGTATTCTTTGACGATATTTCCACTCGTCGGGAATAATATGAAAATCTTGTTGCCCATGCCCTCTGTACCGAAAATAACCGTCTGGCCCGAGACTGTAGTGGCAGCTAGCCCAAGGGGCTGTGAATTTGCTGTTGGAATTGCCCATTCTTGAAAGATGTTAGTTGATGGATCAAAGTGCGCAATATTGTTGCCGAAGGACTCGACAAACCAGCAGCAGTTACCGGAAGGATCGAGTATGATGCTAGCGGGACCGCTATTTGCGGTTGGGATCGTCCATTCGGTCAATGTCGCCGATGTTGGTGTGGCGTAAACCGGTGACGCAAGATTCGCCAATATCGCTGCATACGCTGAAGATATGATGAAGAGGCAGATTAACGCCAATGCTTTTGCGCAAATTACGTGCATCTTGCCTGCATGGCTAGCCCTATTCAAAACTGAATACAATACTAGAACCAACTGTAACCTGAATTATCAAGAAGTGGATATATGCTTTCCATATTCCACGCCCAAATCATCAATGCAGACCCAAGTGTACCTGCGAAATTCAACGCGTCGACAAGTCTTCATTTGAAGAAAAACTAGAACTCAGCCAAAACTATGAGTAGTATTAGCCAAATCGAAAGTAATTAGTAAATCACCTGCAACCATTTCTAGGAACAACTTTTGAATCTCCATCAATCTGAAGATTATGTGAACGTTCTCGGATACAAGCTGTTCTACAAAAGCTTCGGCGAACCAGAGAGGGGTACGATTCTTTGTCTTCATGGTGGTCCCGGAGGAACCCATGATTACATGTTGCCGCTCGCGGATCTAGCACAATCCGGTTACCGAGTGGTCTTCTACGATCAGATAGGATGCGGGAAATCCGAAGTGCCGAAGAACATCACGCTCTTCACGGTTGAGCGAGCAGTCGAGGAGGTGGAGGGTATGCGCCGAACCCTCGGATTGGGGAAGGTTAACCTGATCGGGTCAAGTTGGGGCGGTATGCTAGCCATCGCCTATGCTTTGAAGTATCAAAGGAATCTGAAAAGCATGGTTACGATTGGCGGGCTTGCAAACGTTCCTCTCGCGACAGCTGAAATGGAGAGAATGAAAGGGGAACTCCCGGCAGAAGTCGTTGAGGTTTTGAATAGATACGAACAGGAGGGAGAGTTCGAGAACCCTGAATACCAGAAGGCTGTAGAAGTATTCTACAGGCGGCATCTTTGCAGGTTACCCGAATGGCCCAAAGAGCTACTCCACACCATGGAGCACATGAGTAGACCGGTATACCACACGATGAATGGCCCTAACGAGTTCACGATCATAGGCAATATCCGGTACTGGGACGCAACAAACCAACTTCACAAGATTCGAGTCCCAACCCTCGTGACTGGAGGAAGGTACGACGAAGTATCGCCGAAGGTCGCCAGAAGCATCCACAAAGGAATAATACGTTCCAAACTAGTCACCTTCCAAAATAGCTCCCACCTTCCATTCTGGGAAGAAAGAGAGAAGTTCATGGGAGTAGTTCGACGTTTCTTAGATAACGTCAATGAGCGCGCCTAGTTGAAGGTTTGGCATCACAATTGGCGCTTGAGAGCTACAAGAAGAAAAGAAACCTCTCACGCACACCCGAGCCCGGTCCAAAAATCAAGAAGACTGAACGAAATCGGTTCGTGGTGCAAGAGCATCGAGCAACCCGTTTGCATTGGGACTTCAGGTTAGAGTTGGATGGAGTGCTGAAGTCCTGGGCTGTTCCGAAGGGACCACCTGAGGAACCCGGCCTGCGAAGGTTGGCGGTCGAAGTTGAAGACCATCCCGTAGATTACATCACATTCGAAGGTACAATTCCTCAGGGCGGATATGGAGCGGGCACTGTGAAGATTTGGGATAAAGGACGCTTCAGGTTGAAGAGACGGACGAAAGACATGTACGAATTCTGGCTTAAAGGCAAGCGGTTGAACGGCAAGTATGCCCTTGTGCGGTTCAAGGAAAAGAACTGGTTGCTGCTGAAAACGAAATCCGAAGATTAGCGGATCAGCATTTTATTGAAGGCAGCCACTAGGTTGGCCGCGTCACCAGTCTCGTCATGCATGAAGTAGACGAAACAGTTCTCTAGGTCGCTCGCGAACTTCATCAGTTTCTCTGACCATTCCTTCAGGTCGCCTTTCGAATAGCGCTCATGGCGTAGCCTCACATATGTGAAGCTGGCAGTCTTATCGAATACAGGTTTCATATCTTCGGTATCTGCAATGCATAGGGCAGCGTTGTATTTCGACAGTAAGTTGTTCAATTTGCCACCGAACCATGAGCTGTGCCGAAACTCAATCGCAATGGAAGCCCAATCTGGTTTCTCTGAGAGAAATGTTTCGAGTGTCTCATAATCCTGTTTCATATATGGTGGTAGCTGCACGAGCACACAACCCAGTTTCGTCTCTACGGGCTTCAATCCCTTCAGAAAGAACTCAAATTCAGTCTTAGCGCCTTTCAGTTTTTTGAAATGGGTGATTTTGCGGCTGGCTTTGAAGCTGAACCGAAAATCCTGGGGAGTGGAATTGGCCCACTTCGACGTCGTTGCTTGCGTTGGCATGTGGTAGAAGCTTGAATTGACTTCTACCGAGTTTAACTTCTTGGCGTAAGCCTCTAGCATCTCATTCGACTTTGTGGCTTCAGCGTAGAAAACTCCCTTCCAGCTGGCATAACTAAAGCCCGACACGCCGACCCAAAATCGCGCCATCATATTCACACTCATCGAAAGCCTGGCGGAATTTACAATGTGCACTCTGATGGCGTTTTGTCGAGGCGAAACCTCTCAAACCTAGGCAGCCGGAGCTTGCGATCCCTTGTCATGTTCATGTAACCAACTTCAACCACTAACTGAGGTTTCACCCATTTGATAGGAGCCGGGGCTTTGACCTCGCCGGGCACTGTTTTAGTTTTCGTTCGAAGCGAATTCAATAGTTTCATTAATCTAAGAATGGTCGCGTCTGTAAATCCCGTCCCCACGTTTCCTAGGTGAATAAGATTTCCATTTCTTTCGTACGTGGCCAATACGAGCGCGCCGAATGTTGATGACCGTGAACCCGCTCCTACCGTGTAACCCGCTATGATGCAATCAAGCGTCTTAACCTGTTTCAGCTTCAGCCAGTCTTCGCTTCTGGTTCCGATCTGGTAGACGGAATCAGCCTTCTTGGCCATGGCTCCTTCGAATCCGAGCTTTAACGCGTTTTGGAAGTAGGATTTTCCATGCGTAGGGACATACTGGCTGAGCAGTATGTGAGGCCCGTTTGCGATTAACTTTGCTAGTTCTTGCCTTCGATCTGTCAGGAGACTATTTACAAGGTCCCGACCGTTCAAATGCAGAAGGTCGAAGGCTATGTACGTGGTAGGCATTTTTCTAGAGAGCATTCTAATCTGGATAGAGTCGTTCGCTCCGAAACGGTACTGGAGTAGTTCAAAACTTGGCAGCCCTTTCTCGAGTACAACAATTTCCCCATCAAGAATAGCCATGTTTGACCTGACATTGCTGCCGATTGTTTCGAGTTCGGGGTATGATTTCGTGACGTTTTTCAAATTGCGGTTTTGAAGTTCCACCTTACCATCTTTGACGTAGGCGATGCACCTCATGCCATCCCATTTGGGCTCGAAAACGTGTTGCTCAGAATCGAATGGGTCTGCTGTTTGCGCCAGCATTGGGCGAATGTTGCGTTCGTGCAGTAACGTCAACCTTTAGCACTGACTTTGATGCTTGCCTTCAGAGCTTCCATCAAATCCTGCGTGGCCTCAACCTCAGGAACCTTGGGCTCGAAGATATCTTCCTTCCCCTTCATTTTAGCTTCAACTAATTCTGTCAACGCTTCGTGGTAACGGTCTTTGTACTCCTTCAGGTTGAACGGTTTCTTCATGATTCGTATGAACTGTCCAGCTAGTTCCAGCTCCTCGGGCGAAACCTCAACGGGTTTTCTGAGTTCTTCAAAGTCGCTCGGGTCCCGCACTTCGTCCGCGTAATGCATCGTCTCCATTAGGATGGAGTTTCCGTAAGGCCGAATGGCTACCAAGTGTTCTCGTTCGTGCATGACGACTCTGCCTACGGCAACTTTGCCGTTTGCTTGTAGTGCTTCGAGGAGGAGGAAGTATGGTTTCTTTGAATCCTCCGTCGGGACGAGGAAGTAGCCTTTGTCGAAGTAAATCGAATCGAGCTTATCTAAGTCCACGAAGCGGAGTATCTCAATTGCTTTGCCGGATTTGATCTCGATCTTCTCTAGGTCTTTGTTTGACAGTGCGATGTACTTGCCTTTCTCTACCTCATACCCTCGGAGAATGCTGTTCCAAGGTACTTCCTTCTTATCCTTCGTGCAGACGCGTTTGAATTGTATGGGACTCTTATCTCTGGGACACAGCAGGCGCAAGCCGACTTTGTGCTCCGACACCGCGCCAAATCCCTTGACTGGGATGCTGACGAGGCCGAAGGTTATGGATCCACTCCAAGTAGCTCTTGGCAAGGTTTGACCGAGAGGAAGGGGGATAATGGTCTACTTCAACCGTGCTCCTCAGTAAGTACTCGCTTTAGCTGATTCCTGCCAAACCTGCTATGATCCATAGCATGGTTTAACCTGCAGACGTGGCAATGATCAATCAAATCGAATGGTTACGCTCATCCTCGATTTCCGTGGGAGTATACTTTGGCTGATAAGGGTCAACTCGTCCAAGTCGACGGCCGTAACCTTACCCTCACAAACCTAGACAAGATCCTGTGGCCCAACGAGAAGATCTCGAAGGCTGAAGTTATAAAATACTACGCAGACCTAAGCGAATACATTATCGCTTTTCTTAAAGACCGCCCCATAATGACGCGTCGCTACCCACATGGGATCACTGAACAATACTTCGTTCAGAAACATTTCCCACACGTTCCCGAATGGGTGAACCTATTCTCCTTCAAATCCGAGCACTATGTACTATGCAATGATCTCCCCACCCTCATCTGGCTTGGAAACCTGGCGGCAATCGAAATTAACCACATGCTAGCCAAATCACCTAACGTAACTAGGCATGACCTAGTTCTGATCGACTTAGACCCTCATCAGCCAGCCAGTTTCGAGGAGGCCAGAGTGGCGGCTCGTGGAGTGGTTACTGTGCTTGAAAGGCTGGAACTAGAATTCCTATTGAAGACATCGGGGGCGGACGGCATACACTTCCTGATCCCAATCGAACGACGCTACAGCGTTGAGAAGATCAGGAAGTTGGTGTATGCAATAGGGAAACTGATTGAGAAAGCAAACCCGAACTTAGATACGGTATCAACGCGGGCAGATCGCAAAAAGGGACACGTGTACGTAGATTTCTTACAAAACGACCTAGAGAAAACGATTACGGCCCCACTAAGCATAAGGGCCCTACCAGGAGCCCCTGTCTCCTATCCCCTAACGGTTAAGCAGCTGGACAACCCTAAACTAAGCCCAGAGAACTTCAGCGTCCGAAAAGCCCCCCGAAAATCGCCAGTGCTTCGAAGGATGCTTCGCCTCAGCCAGCTCGCCCAAGATCTCAGCCTTGCCTTCGCCAAACTAGGCATTAGGACCTAGTCTATCCAGACTTTCGTCAGAATCTTCGTTTCATTACGGACCCTCGATTCGAACTTCGCCTTTTTCCGTGCAGAAAAGCGAGTTTACCTCTCGAATGAGCGCGGAAGTTAATCGTGCCACGGACGATGTACTTGAAATTCTTCAGTAATTCCCCCGTCCCCTTGAGCGTGTAGGTGATGCTTTCCCCGTTTTCGGCGACGGGAGGAGACCACGTAGAAGATTGATTGGTCGAGTTGCGAAGCGAACGGTGACATATGACCACCTTAGTATGGGATTTTTCGTGCTAACGATGCTTAGGACCCATGAACTGGTGGGCTAGAGGTATCTTCTGATCTGAGTCTCAAGTTCTTCAGGGCTGACGATATGGACGTTCGACCCAACGTCACCTAGAAGCTTGCGCGCTTTCTGGCGAAGATTGGATGGGGCAATTAACAGAACCGGGATTTTGTGTGTTTTGCAGGCAACGAGCATGTTGTTCAGCATAAGCTCAAACATCGCTGTGCGCTCTTGTTCGGCGGGTATGATCTTGTGTAGGTACCCAACGACCACGTCCACCTCACCTTTGGTCAGATGATTAACGGGTTTCCCGTGCGCATCCCAGGTATTCGCTATAGGGAGTGTCTCGATTCCTTCAACAGCGAGCGTAGCCAACAGAAGCGGGTCGGTGCCTTCGAAATATCCTACTCTACCCATGCTTTCATCTTCAGCGTGAGATCGACGCTTAGGCTCGGTGCTTCGATTAATGAATATGACCTCTGACCGGGGGAGGGTGCATCGCTGCAAGTTCAAACACCCGGGTTGCTTTTATTAGAAAATTACCTTCGCACCACCAAACCTTATGTGTTGATTCGGTCAAGTCGTCTCCATGTCGTCTGCCGAAGATCGACACCACGTGACGAAAGGAGTAACGGCCCTTTGAAATCTCAAATTGAGAAAGCTGAGGAATTCCGGTCCCTTCACCAGACGAAACGCATCCTTATTCTTCCGAATGCTTGGGATGTACCAAGCGCTAGAGTATTCGAAGATGCTGGTTTCCCCGCAGTCGCAACATCAAGCGCAGCCCTATCGGTATCTCTTGGCTATCCTGATGGCGAGAAAATAAGTAAAGACGAACTATTCTCGGTAGTAAAGAAAATTGCAGACATCATCTCCATCCCACTAAGTGCGGACGTAGAGTCTGGCTTCGGATCCAGCATAGATTAGCTCTCGGATACGATTCGTCGTGTAATTCACGCTGGAGCTGTGGGCATAAACATTGAGGACATCTCTAACTTTGAACAAAAGTCCCTCTTGCCTACCGAGAAACAGGTTGAGAGGATTCGAGCGATTAGGAGAGTTTCAGACTCACTTGGCGTACCTCTCGTAATCAACGCGCGCACTGACGCCTACCGGTTTGGGGTAGGAGATGAGAAGAGTAAACTTGAGGAGGCTATTCGAAGGGAGAAAGCCTACGAAGCCGCAGGCGCAGACTGCCTGTATCCCATGGGTTTGAATGATAAGGAAAGGATCGCGACTTTCGTTAAGGCTGTGAACAAACCTGTGAACATTATGGCACGCAAAGATGCACCCACAATTTCTGAGTTAGAGAAGATCGGCGTGAAACGACTCAGCCTCGGGCCGGCGGCAATGTATGCCTCGATGGGCCTGTTGAGACGGATTGCGCAAGAATTGAAACAGAACGGAACTTACGACACGCTACTTACCGGCGCGATTTCCTTTGATGAGTTAAACGCACTCGCCAAGCCTAAACGCTAGCCGGACTACCTTAATCCCTGATTCTCATGATTTTCAGCAGTTGCTCCGTAAAGTAGAAGGAGTGCGGTCAGGAGGATTAAGGGTACAGCGAATAACAGGTTTGGGTAGATTGTCACGTTGCGTGCTGGGTTCTGTAAGGTTACAACGAGTGGAATCGGAGCCGCAACTAAAACCACGGCTAGAACCGCTACCCCGAAGAGAAGCCCAAGTCCATTCAAGGCACCACAACTCACTTACTCTCGTCGTGACGGTCGATAAACTATAAGCATAGGAAGATAATTGTTTCCTGGGAGCTGTTTAGGTTTGATGTCGAGGTTTGAGAAAGAAGGCCAGCGTCTTACCTGCGACAAGTGCGACTTCGAAACGAATAGCCAAGAAATCTTCGCCCCCCATAAGAAAAACTGCCCTAGAATCTAGAAGCCAGCCTCAATCTAATCAAATCTAGACAAGATACGCACGGAAGCCAGGTGTATACCTTTATGGGCACAACTGTGGAAGGGTTTTCTTTCAGCGAATTCTGCCTGAAGTGTCAGAAAGTTATGGAGCACAAGGTCGAAGTTGAGCGTAAGGATTTCTTCGGGGTATGCTCTTCATGCGGCCAAAGTCGATTGATGATGGATTTGAATCAGGTCTACTACCCGAAAACGGAGCTATGGGTGACTCGGTTCAAGATCGGAAACCTGGCCAGCGTTGTGACGGGGAAACTCCTAGACGCAGTCAAACATGTACACAAGCTCTGAAGTAGGACCATTCTTCGCGACCCACAGTCGTACCTTCATTCAGCCGCGGACGTCGCGAAAGAACCAGAACCAATGAACCGTCCTGGAATTTCCATTTGAAATGCGGAACCTATGCGAGTTCGCACACCATTGATTCATGAAAAGGAGAAAATCTAGTTTAGGGATTCGCTGTAGCATTTTGGGTTTGCGAGGGAATGTGAACCGATTTTCGTGACGCTGCGGAAAATTTTGGAAGAAAAATTTTCACGAAAAAATTTTTCGCGTCGAAGTAACGCTTATATCTCATTTATTTATTCATACTGAAAATTGAGATTTCTATCCGGAGGATCTTGAGTACAAGCAATGTCCCCTAGACCTTACGCTTACAGGCATGTTGTCGCAACGCTCCATGGATGCCGCGCAGATATGCTCGACGACAAATTGATTCTCGACACGACGTTGAAAGCAATTCACAAAGCGAACATGCAGTTAGCCAAGACGAAGACTTCGAACCCACTTGTCTACCGAGTCGGTGACGACATCATGGGGGGAGGAGTAAGCGTAAACGCCTTGATTACAACCAGCCACCTCACCGTTCACACGTCTAGGAAGTTCCGGACCGTGGAGTTTGACTGCGCCACGTGCGGGTGCGGCAGTAACCCATGGGCGGCTTTGGACATGTTTAGGCAGGCATTGGGACCGACGCACGTTACTATGCAGTACCAACACGGGGACCGCCCGTTGCTTACCCTTCCACCGATTCCAGCGATTTCACGGCCGAGACGAAATAAGCAGGAAACGCCGCTTAGCTACTGAGCCCTTTTTCCTCGTCCTCGGATACTGCTAATTCCAGTTTTCTTACGGAATTCCCTATTTCGTCAAGTAATACTTGATCGACTTGCGGTTCGAGGCTCAGGATGAGTAGGTGCGCAGCTGTTCGATAGAGCGCTAAGAACGCTTTATCGTACCTTACGGTTAACCGCCTCATTGCCCCGCAGAATGGGCGCAATTTTTCTGCCGAGTCAATCATCAAGGGCGCGGCCATTCTTATGAAGTCGCGGTCAGTTTGGGCTGGGGTAAGTGATGAAACTCCTTCCCGCATCTTTGATTCGAGCAGATCGTATCGAGGGTTTAGGATTGCAACGTATCTGATCCGCTTGTCAAGTTTGAAGATATTCTCAGTTATTTCCTTGATGTCAACCATGCCATTTCGCATCTGATTGTTCATGCGTTTGATATATGAACTTCAGCGACAGACTCCGATGATTTGGTGTAATCCTTAATTCAAAGCAGCCTTGGAAGGCGCCTAGAGGCGTTCGAACATTGCTGGACTCGACCAAGATAAGGCGTGAGATAGGCAGGCTATACGAGAAAGACCCACAAGGATGGCGGGTTTTGGTGGGAAAGGACGGGTCGGGTTTCTACGATGCATTGATCTCACACGAAACGGAAGCTTGGCAAGTAAAAGAGTATCAGGTTAACCCTTACAAGTTCGTGGGCCTCGGTTCACGACTTCCGAGCCTAAGCTCAGGCCCGTTGATACCTCAGGAACACCCGTTCGGGCTTAGGGCTATTGGACTGGACCAAATTAAGGAGATGGCGTCCGTAATCGATGACCCTAGAACGATGAGTGAATTCGCAGCCAAACTTCTCAGTCGAAGGCCCGTAAGCGCAAGCGAAGCGGTCGAAAGCCCAGCCGTTCTGCAAGGTCCAATACTTCAATCCTCCAAACCCTTAGAGGCACTCTCCTCCGCTCACACAATGTTAGATGAGAAATTAAGGAAAGAGCTGCAGAATCTCATCCGCAGAGACTACCGCCATACACTCACCCCGTACATTTGACGGGATAACCACTCTGAGATACTGCCAGTTGACTAAGAGTTACGGATTCGAGATGGTTCAGGAATTGCCTACGATGACCATGGTTGGTTGAAGTCGGGAAGACTGCTGAAGAAAGAGAAGAGGCAAGGATCGGGCTTCTCACTCTTATTGCAGGCGTAATCGGTTTTGCAGCCGGAATAATCGCCTTCATCCTATACCACCTCATCGGATTCCTAACCAACCTCTTCTTCTATCAAAAACTTGACTTCTCATTCGCATCCCCTCAATACAACCACCTAGGCCTGTTAGTGATATTGGTTCCAGCATTTGGCGGTCTAATCGCGGGACTGATGATAAGGTATGGTTCAACTAGGATCATCGGACAGCCTCAAGGGCGCCCTTCACATCCATAATCTTCGCCCTTGAGGTTACCCAAGCCTACCAGGGAGTTCTACCCGTCATCGTAACGGTAGTAATCGCAGAACTAGTTGGAGAATACCTGATGACAGACTCCATCATAACCGAGAAACTAGCGAGAAGAGGCCTCAGTGTCAGACACATCTACGAATTCAACCCACTCAGGCAGACCAGAGTGTCAAGCATTATGTCACCTGTGATCGCCGTTGACAGTAAAGAGCGGGTCATGGAAGTCTTCCGATTGATGAATCTGCCAGACCACCATTTCATGAAGAGAAAGAAGCTTGTAGTTCTCAAGGATGGAATCGCGGTCGGCATGGTTGATAGACCTCAACTGTTCCGCGGGGCCTCCAACGCAGACTCTGAACTGACAGTGGAACAAGTGGCTTCGAAATCCTTCCTTACGATTAGAGAGGATGAGTTTGGTTTTGAAGCGTTAACGATGATGACTCTGAACGATGTCCCATTCCTCATCGTCATCGATAAGAACAACAAGGCCGTAGGCTACATCTCTCGCGGCGACCTGATCAAGGCTCAGAAGGACAAAATTGCTGACGACACAATCGTCGAGAAAGGCCTTTGGGCACGGCTCTTCAACTAAGATCAAATCGTGGCCTAAGGTTTGGAAATTTGAAAATAAGAGGTACTTCCCTCTCTCAGGCAGAAATTCACTTCCACCTGACCGATCAAACCTGAACCAATGAGGATGAACAGTTGCAAAATATTGACCCACTATTCATCATCGAACCTGTAATTGTGATCGGTCTTAGCGTCGGCACCGTCTTGTACTGGTATCTGAAACATGGTTTCAGCAGGACTGCGCTTGGATTCTCGCTATTGGCCTATGGTGGGGCAATCGGCCTTAAGGTTCTCTTTCAATATTTGACTGCACCAGCCTTTTTGACAGCGTCTCAGAGTTCTGTGTGGTTGCTGGGACTCTACCTTGGACTTCAAACAGTGATCTTCGAGGTAGCTGGGGCATTCTTAGTTGCCCGCTTTGCAATCTCCAGAGGCAAGATGAAACGAAATGACGCTGTAGCATATGGGTTGGGCCTTGCTTTCTGGGAGAACGGTGTCTTCCTGGGAGTCATCGCGCTATTGAGCACAATTTCCTATTTCATAGTTCTCTCGCAAGGTGGGCAGGCTGCCGAGAGTATGTACACTCTTCTTTCGACGACTCAATCACAGCTATTCTACTCACCTCAATCAGCGTTGCCACTCATAGGATGGGGTTTGCTGGAGAGGGTTTCATCATTGATGGTTCATTTATCATGGGGATACCTATGTGTAAAATCCGCGGCTCAACACAGAAGAGAATACCTGTTGCTAGCGTTACCGATGGGTTTCATAGACTTCCTTGTTCCCTTTGTTCAAATCTTGACGCTACCTCTTTTTGAAATCTTGGTCTTCATGCTAGCCGCAGTATGCGTCCTTGCGAGTGTTTACGCCACAAGACGGTAACGAAGGAAAATCACACAAAAGAGGGAAAAATAAGGCAAACTCGAAGGTCACTCACTACACCCAATTAAGCCCACATCTAAAGCAATGCTTTCTTGGATATGGTGTGAATGACCAAATTGAACAATTACAGGCTGGACAATCCATTAGCCTTCACACCTCCTTATGCTGAATTTCTTGCATGGAAATTTCGAGACCGGCTTCGCATAAACGCATTTCAACTTATTCCACATCTTAGCCCGACAAAAGAACGTGAAAGAGGCTCGACGACAGCCTCGTTTAAAGATCAGCGACTCCTACGTCAGAGATATTGACGACCTTGAAAATTCAGCAACGACTGGAAGACGCATGCTAACGTTTAACTATTTTCTAGACAAGCGAATGAGACTGATGCATTTTTGACACGTTGGATGAAGGCGGCTAGGCTTCATAGGGTTCCCGGAACGCTGAGTCTGGATCGGGTTCCAGTCCCTAAGATTTCAGCTTCCGATGTTCTGATAGATGTTCGGGCTAGCGGAATCTGCCATTCGGATGTAAACTACCTTGATGGCGTCGCAACAGTAGCAAAGCTGCCAATTATTCTTGGCCACGAGATTGCTGGCGTAGTGGCCGAAAGGGGAACTCGGGTCAAGAGCCCTAAGATAGGTGATCGAGTGGTTGTCGATTATGTCTCAAGTTGTGGTCGATGCAGGTATTGCCGCACCAATAGGGAAAACCTGTGTGTCGAGTATGAGATGATAGGAAAGGACGTTGACGGTGGATTCGCAGAGTACTTACGTGCCCCGGCGGAATGTACTCTAAAACTGCCGGATCGGATACCATTCGACCAAGGGGCAATTATGGGCTGCGCAGTCTCAACTGCATACCACGCCCTCAAGAGAGCAAAGTTACAGCCGAAAGAAACAGTAGTCGTTATCGGAGTTGGTGGCGTTGGCATGCACGCAGTTCAACTCGCTAAGAAAATCTTCCATGCTGGCCCAGTCGTCGCCGTGGATCGGTTCGACTGGAAGCTAAATCACGCTGAGCGTTATGGAGCAACCGATAGTGTAAACACTGAAAATCAAGCCGCGACGACAGTAATGAGAAGACTGACGAACGGCGCTTTCGCAGACGTAGTTGCCGATTTCGTAGGCAATGAGAAAACTATCCAAGAAGGCATTGACCTTGTTGGAAAAGGGGGTAGACTAGTTATAGTTGGGATAGGTACCAAATCAGTGACGATCTCCCCCTACAAGAGTCTAATCGGTAAAGAGATGGAAATCGTCGGCGTAGATGACCATTTGAAAAGTGAACTGAAACAACTAATCAGTTTTGTAAATTCCAGAAAAATAGACCTCTCACATTCTGTCACGCACAAGATAACTCTGGAAGACATCAACACTGGCTTCAAGATTCTTAAAGACCCGAATGAGCATCCGATAAGGATCGTCGCCTCGAAGACAGGTTAACGAAGCCGTTCACTGTCTAATGCGTCTAGCCACAAAACAAGTTGCTGCGAGCGCTAGAACGACTACTAAGCCTAACATGCTGGGTTGGAATTCTGGGACTGGTGAAGGAGGCTGTTGTTGCAGGTAGAAGTTGACGGTGCTCGATGAACCATCTGTTACACTTACATTAGCGTTAGGGGCCCAATATTGTGGATTATAGAAATCATATACTGAAACATTGTACGTTCCAGCGGGAACGCGCATCAGGTAGAACCCACTGAAGCCGGAGAAAGTCTCGAAGGTCTGATTGCCATTATTTGCGTGAATTTGACTCCAATCGACAACAACCCCGTTAGGCCCAACTACTGTCCCACTTATCGTTCCTCCCGCCCCGCCATAGTATTCTGGGACAGAAGGAGCGAACACGAGAGTTTTGCCCACTAGTATCAATGAGATAACCAGCAGGAGACCCAGGAAAATCGTCGAGGACCTCAATTCGATTCACAGAGGAATCATTTGTTTGTGGTACTAACGATAAAAGAGTTGGCAATACACATGTTCAACGAACAGTGGAAAACAGCACCAAGTTCTGAGTCTAGGCGCGAGATTCGAATCCGACCCCGCAAGAATTGAAGCGAGGCAGCGTGTGTTAGTAAACTCATCCCGATAGCAGCCAGGAAAGATACGGCCACTCCCCAGGCAACATGTTGACGAGGATCCTGGAAAATATGAGAGGCTTAAGAAGGCTCTTTACGTTAAGCCTTCCTAAGTTACTTTTTTTCCTTCATCTGTGCTCCGCAACACATACCCGGAGAACTAGCCTCTTTTCCGCATGACGCACACTTGTACATAGCCATTAAGAACTCACCTCCACACCAAAAGCAAACGGTCCAACATACCTAATCGCCCATTGATCCGTATATTTGATTTTGCCATAACAAAGTTCCATACATTGGTCCATATGCAGACCCTCTGTGTGCTGGTCGGCGGCATCTCTTTACCCCCTGGAGGGTGTAGTTTCTACAGCGAACTGAATTCGTTTCGGGCTCGTGTGGAGTTGGAAACCCGGGTATCTGATCGACTGCGAATGTGTTGATGAGCATTCACATTCGACAAAAGGTGTGTTCTAGCTGTAGGCTCGACTTGCAGTGCCAAATCGGAAGAACCGGAATTTCTGGGATGGTTGATTAGTGAAGCTAAATAACCACAATTTGGGTGGTGCGTCCTCCCCATAGGGAGGCCCCGATGAACCCAGTCGAAGTTAACAAACTTTCCAAAACCTTCGAAACGAGGGAGGGGAAGTTGTTTCGCAAGGTTCCGAAGAAGGTCGTGGCGGTTGACGCAATCGACTTCAGCGTGCCGAAAGGGGAAATCTTCGGCCTACTCGGCCCTAATGGTGCTGGAAAGACCACGAGTATTAAGATGCTCTGCACCCTGATCACGCCCAGCTCTGGCGACGCCTACATCAACGGCTTCAGCATCGCCAAAGACCAACAGAAAGTCCGCGAGAACCTAGGCGTTATGTTAACCGGGGAACGAACATTATATTGGAAACTGACGGGACAAGAGAACCTCGAATACTTCGCCGCCCTATACCATCTGGATTCAGCCTACGCGAAGAAACGCATCCTCGCTCTCCTCGACCTAGTTGGGTTAAGTGAACGCGAGGACACGTTGGTCGAGAATTATTCGACGGGCATGAGGATCAGGCTCTCATTCGCTAAAGCACTACTGAATGAAGCGCCTGTGCTTCTATTCGACGAACCTACCGCAAGCCTAGACCCACAATCCTCCCATCTGATCAGAGACATAATCAGGGACTTGAAACGACAAGGATACGCAATACTCCTAACCACTCACAACATGGAAGAAGCCGACGCATTAAGCGACCGAGTGGCCATAATCGACCACGGAAAAATCGTCGTACTAGGGTCTCCTTCGGAACTAAAACAGAAGGTGAAAAGCTCAGATATAATCGAGATCGAAGCGAGGAATGTGGTTGAACAGACAGTAAACGCACTCCAATCCTTCAGCGAAGTATCAAAGGTTGCAATTGCGTCCTCCACCCAAGGAGGGGAAACACAACTACTTCGCGTGCATGTCGAGAAAGGTAAGGAAGTCCTTCCAAGAATCCTCGAGGCCCTCGTACGCAAGCAAGTCACAATAACGAAAGTCAGTTTCATTGAACCAACACTTGAGGACGTCTTCATTGCTGAAACTGGGAGGAGCCTGAGGGATTAACATGCGAACGACTTCAGGCGTAAAGCGTGACGTGCAGGCTTTGGCGGCAATTTTTTGGAAGGGACTGAAGCATCACATCAGATACCCAGGTGAATTCGTAATCTTCCTCCTGTTGCCTTTCCTTTTCACCTTCCTGATTCTTGGCATGGGAAACGCCGTGGGAGGGACAAATGCAGCCGAATACTTCGCAACTCGAACAGGGACGACGAACATTGCCATTTATGAAATCCTGGGCAGCGCGGTTTGGATGACCAGCTGGGTTGTTATTGAGGATGTTGGGGCAGGCATACGAGATGAGCAGATCAAGGGAACACTTGAACAGAATTTTCTGGCACCCGTGAACCGCTTCACCTTACTGGTTGGTCTCAGCTTGACGGACATCGTGATTACGTCAGCCCTCTTCCTTATAGTCGTCGGCGTTTCGGTCGCCTTCGTAATGCCGTCAAGTTTCCTAACCATAGTCCCTGCTTTTCTTACCTTACTTCTCGGATTGATACCCTTGTTCGGGATGGGGTTCCTCTTTGCAGGGTTTGTGGTACGATTCAAGGAACCGTACATCTTCATCCAGATAGTCAACCTCATATTCGCGACATTGACCGGAACATATTACCCCGTGACCTTTCTGCCCTATTGGGTTCAATTTGTCTCAGGCGTGCTACCTCAGACCTATGTCATCGACGATATGCGTCGAATCGTCATAGCAAACCAAACATTAGTAAGCCTCTATGGGAGCATTTTCATCCTTCTTACTCTAGCTCTCGCATACCCACTCGTCGGGTACGCGGTATTCAGGAAGATTGAGAAAAGGGCGGCTGTGACTGGTGAATTCTCGAAATATTAACTATCCTCTTAGGTTGTTTGAGGAGTTCAAAGCGTCCTTCCTCAAAGACCTCCGGTCCTACTTCAGATATCCAGCATGGGTTATAGGGGAATTCGTCAGTACCCCCCTCTGGTTCTTCTTTTTCGCTCTGGGTGTGACTCTCTTCGCTCCGGTCGCTTCAGCCGCCTCCGACGCCCACGGATTGGGTTCTGGGTTGACTTACTTCTTTTTCGGGTTTGTTTTCATCATACTGTTCAGCACATCAGTCTGGGGAGTAGGTCAGAGTGTCAGAAACGAGCAAACATCGGGAACATTGGAACAATTCTTCCTCGCCCCTGCCAACCGTGCCACACTGATCTTAGGTAGATGGGCGAGAATATTCCTGACCGATTCACTCATCATCGGCTACACGACATTGTTACTTTATTTGTTCGGTGGAACTGCTGTCGCGGTCCTCAACCCTCCGCTCTTCCTGATCTCTCTCGCCCTCTATGAGCTCAGCCTGATCGGTTTCGGACTCTTCATGGCGGGCTTGACTATGCGAATCAAGGCTTACAACTCAATTGGAAACATGATCTTCTTCGGGTACATGATTCTTACAGGGGCCCTCTTCCCGATCGCCGTCCTCCCTACTCCCGTCCGCTACTTTTCAATGCTGATCCCTTTCACATACCTAAACGATGTAATGAGACATGCAGCGTTGGGCACGCCTACGATCCTTCCCGTAACTCTCGAGTACGCCGCAGCAGTCGTGTCGTCGATGTTTATGATGGTATTTGGTTTTGTTGCATTCAATAGGATTGAGCAAGACGCTAGGGTCAAGGGCAGCATCGCCACAAGCTAACCAAGTCACTGTAATCTGGTGCTACGTTGGAGTTCAAGGAGCTCGGTAAATCGGGAATCAAAATCTCAGCAGTCGGGCTTGGTACGTGGCAGTGGGGAAGTCGCGAATGGGGTTGGGGCCGAAACTATGGAAAGAAGGAAGTGCTCGAAGCATTTCAAAGGGCTCTCGAGGTTGATATCAATTTCATTGACACAGCTGAAATCTACGGTAGGGGAAAGTCTGAGCAACTGATCGGTGAAGCGATCAAAGGCCACCGCGACGAAGTCGTAATAGCCACGAAGGTGTGGCCCTTGAACTTAACCTCCGGCAGACTCTTTCGATCTGCGGACCGGAGTGCACAAAGGCTCGGTGTTGACGTAATTGACCTTTACCAGATTCACTGGCCAAATCCACTCCTTCCAATCCGCAATACCATGAGAACTCTGAAGAAACTCGTACGACTTGGGAAAGTACGTTCCGTAGGCGTTAGCAACTTCAACCTGACACAAACGAAAGCGGCCCAAGAAGCTCTGTCCCCATTGGAACTGGCATCAAACCAAGTCAAATACAACCTGCTCGACAGAAAGATTGAGACTGACCTCCTCCCTTACGCTCAGAGTTCGAACGTTACGATAATCGCATACAGCCCATTAGCGCACTCCCTGCTAACAGGTAGGTACACCCCTGAAAACAAGCCAACCAGCCTGGTCCAAGCAGCCAACCCCCGCTTCTCTTCCCGGAACCTGACCCGAATGAACTCCATGCAACAGATACTGGCATCCATAGCTAACGTACACAACAAAACGCCTGCCCAAGTCGCGTTGAACTGGTTGATCAGCAAACCCAATGTTGTCGCTATACCGGGAGCAAAGAAATCAGAGCATGTGGTTGATAGTGCCGGAGCGGTAGATTGGCGGCTCACCGAAAGCGAGATCGAGAAACTAGACTTGGCCGGGCCACGAATAAGGTTCGATAGAGTGAGTGGAATTACAAATCTTCTTCGGGCCATATCACACCTCTGATCAGTGAAATTCGGTCGCTGATGGCTCTGGAAACTTTAAGCGAAGGTTACGGTAAGTAGGCCTGCTTCAAGGCGCGTATAGTTGGTTGCCACGCTTCGGCTCGGATATTGGGCGGCTCAGGAACAATACGATCCTCAACGCCTGCTCCAATACGCAATGCACGCCGAGGTCGTGGGATTCGACATTATAGTTACCAGCGATCATTTTCACCCCTGGAGTGACACGGGCGGCCAGTCAGGCTTTCCTTGGATATGGCTTGCGTCCGCCGCGGAAAAGACCAAGAAAGTGGAAGTTGGAACGGCGGTCACAACTCCGCTCTTCCGTTACCATCCCGCCTTAGTAGCGCAAGCGTTCGCAACGCTCGATAACCTTTACCCAGGACGAATCTTCGTAACACTTGGCACAGGGCACTCGATGAATGAGACACCGCTTGGCTTCAAGTGGCCCGGTTTTGAGGAGAAGGTCGTGCGGTTACAGGAAGCGGTTGAAATTATACAGAAGCTATGGGCTGGTGATTTTGTCACTTACGAAGGGAAATACTATCACCTCAACAAAGCGAAGCTGTACACGAAACCGAAAACTAAGATCCCCGTCTACCTAGCCACCTCCAACGAAAGGATTGCCCGCCTTGCGGGACAGCTCTGTGACGGAATCCTAACCAATCCTAGAGGACTTGACGGGTTCAGGAAGATTGTAGCCGCTATGGAGAGAGCAGCCACAAAGGTGGCGCGAGATCCGTCGAAGCTTAGCAAGAGCATGGAGTTCAAAGTGGCTTACGACATAGACTATAATCGAGCACTCAAATCAGCCATGTTCTGGGCCACAACCGCGATACCGAGAGAAAAACGGGAGAACGTTTGGGACCCAAGGGAACTCCAAGCCCTAGTTGGACCCGAGGAGGAGAAGAAGATTAAGGAATCGTGGCTCATCACGACCGATTCAGATGACATAATCAAACGCCTTGGAGAATTTCTCAAAATGGGCTTCGACAGAGTATACATCCACAGCGCCAGTCCCATCGAAGAACGCTTCCTTAACCTTCTGGGACGCGAGATACTTCCGTGGATGCGCGAATACTACGAAAGCCTCTTCCGGCCTGTGCGCACTGTAGCCGTGGAATAACCTTGCCCGGACCACGCTTCGAGGAAAAGTCATAGCACGACCCCAGTGGATAAAGAAAACCCAATATTCCACGGTTCCCTGTGTGCCTACTTGAATATTCATGCCGAATGCGGATGATATTGGATTTAGTCCATTAGATGAACTCGATCGCAGTGAAGCTAGAATTGTTGTCAAATTGGAGTTCAGACGGTTTCGCAAACCCGTAACAATAATACAAGGCCTACCCAACACGCGACTTGCGGACATCGCTCGTGAACTTAAGCGTAAGTTCGGTGCAGGGGGAACGACAAAGGGCAATGAGCTTCTGCTTCAAGGAGACCATCGGAATCATGTCAAAGACGAGTTGGTCAAGCTGGGGTTCCCAGCAGATCACATCGACATGATCTAAGCGGTTGGGTTAACTCAGGATGTTACCGAGTGATGCCACCGCAATATGTACTCCGGCAATCTGAGTCCCCTTTCTCCAACCTTCTCCACAAGATAAATTGGCAGTGGACTAAGTGCAAACGCGGTCTTGATGTAGAAGCTGTTCGGTTTTCCTTCAACACCGTTGCCCTTTATCGTGAAAGATAGGTCGGACGTTGCGGCAATGGTGCTGTCGGGGTTTCCGACAATTGAGGCGACGGTAGCTCCCATGCGCTTGAAATTCTTGCACCAGCCAGCAACAATCTCTGTCTCCCCGCTATTCGAGATTACTAATAATACGTCGCCTGCCCGCGGTGCAGGTGTATTTGACTCTCCCGCAACGTAGATCTGGTCCCCCATGGCTCGCTTTACATGCCCAATCCGAACAGCCGTCATACGGGCCACTTCTCGACCGCTCCCCAACCCCACGAAGAAACATGAATGTCTCTGCTCAAGCGCGTCAACAAGTGACTTGAAGAAATCCGAGGCGACCATCTGATCGACCACAGATCCTATTTCGGTGAAGATTTGCTTGGATCGCCCGACCACAGTATCCGCCGAGGCTTCTTCGTTAAGGGCCTCAGCTATTGCTTGAAAGAGCACTCCGGTTCCGAGAATAAACAGGTCTTCGAGGATTCCTGCAGTCCGAAATTCCTTGGAATCAGTAGGGGCCTCATCAGGTTCGCGACCCTTCAGCACAAGCACGTTGCCGTACTTAGTCCCAAGCTTTCCTATTGGCGAGTCCCGTTCCGACGTCAACACGTCTATGCGAAAGTCTCGAGGGTTGCCATGTTGGGCGATGTACATTGCCAATTGTTGAGCATCAAGAAGGGGCATCATGGATTTTCCGCTGCCCGAATTTATCAACAGACAAACCTCTCCGAATCTCTGTTTCAAGATCGGAGCCGCCTCAATCATCGTTCTACCGGGAAAGCCGATGTCTCCTCTATCTAGAACGAGCTTACCCCTCCGCATCTTAGCCATTTCACTGCACGCAATGCTAAGCGCACCCTTCGAGCGGCCCTCTCCGGACGGTAGAATCACGCCGGCGCCCATCATATCATGGTACAGCGCTTCAATTTCGGCGCGGTTGGTCTGTTCAAGGTTTTGGAAGATCCGGTTTACGAAGGTCATGCTGCTGATTTCTGATGGCAATTGGGTCTTCACAGCGCGCCGAGGCGTCACTTCACTCTTGATGTGACTCTCAAATATGTGGTTTCGCATGCGCTATCCGAAGAAGCAGGGCCCATGCGTTTGGACCGCGAAAATAGGTTCCTAAAGCGAATATAATGTCACTACTTGATGCGAAAACCTTCGTTTTCAACCACGGGAACTACTCTGACCTCTTAAGTATAATCAAATTCACACACGCATTTTGAGGTTCGTCTGAGCTTGTTGCAGTCACAAGGAGTTGAATTGACGACCTTGACCATTCAGCAATGGGAATCGACCCTTAACGAGTTGCTAGCTGCGGCTTCACCGACATCCAAGGTCGCATTAGTTGGCATTGGTCATCCTTTGCGCGGCGACGATTACGTCGGAAGCTACGTCATGAAAGGAATCATCAAGGCGAGGGGCAGTACGCTGTCCGACTGTGTCTACGTCTTCGATGCTGAAGATAACGTGGAACGTGTCATCACTAGGCTTTCAAGGATCGACCCGAAGCAGGTGATATTCATCGATGCGTGCGAGATGGGCACTAGACCTGCTGAAACGAAGTTACTGCGGGTTGATGAAACTAGGTATCCATTCTTCACCACTCACGGAATCCCTCTGAAAGTCTTAGCGGAACAACTGCTCATGGGATGTAAAGTGTGGGTTCTCGCGATTCAGCCAAAGGATACTGAGTTTGGCGAAGGACTCTCGCCTGAGGTTCACGATGCCGCGGACCACGTCTGGAAGTTTATTGCCTCGAGCCTAGCGAAGGAGGGCAGGGACATTGTTTGAGAGCTTAACCAAGTGGGCAAGGACGCGTTCCCCATGGGTTTACCACATAAATGCCTCCTCCTGCAACGGCTGCGACATAGAGCTGGTCGCGAGCCTTACGCCCCGCTATGATATTGAAAGATTCGGAGCGGTTCTAGTTCCGAGCCCGCGACACGCCGACGTCTTAATAGTAACAGGAACGGTCAACGCCCAAACAAAGGACCGGCTGAAGCGGGTCTATGATCAGGTGCCAGAACCGAAGCACGTGATAGCTCTTGGTGCCTGCGCGGTATCCGGCGGCGTGTTCAAGGGATGTTACAACGCCGGACAGGGAATCGAGGACGTCATACCTGTTGACATGTTCATCCCAGGCTGCCCACCGCGGCCTGAAGCCATCATGTACGGCGTCCTGAAACTGTTGGGGGCGGTAAAATGAGCGAAAACTTGCTTGAGCAACTCCAAACCTACGCTGCACAATCGAACGGGAAGATTTCAGTGGCACGGAAAGGCGAGACTTTCATTGAGGTTGATCAAGACCACATTAAGGATTTCATCTCTCACCTAATCAACGACCTCAGAATACTCCACCTCGCAACAATAACAGGCCTAGACCTTGGCCAGAATATCGGAATCATCTATCACTTCGAGCAAGACAAGGATACAATCCACGTTAGGAGCACTGTGCCGAAGGCTCAGTCAACCGCCGTTTCAATCGTCGATATTATCCCCGGCGCGATTTTGTACGAGATGGAAATTCACGACATGTTTGGGGTCACATTTACAGGAAACCCGTGGATAAACCAGAAACTCCTCTTACCAGACAACTGGCCCGACGACCTACCCCCGCCTCTTCTGAAAACTACCAAGCCAGCCGAGATCCGCAAGCGACTACACTTGGAGGTTGAGCAAAAATGAGCGATGAGTCGAAGGTTAGAGAAGAGTCCGCAGGATTAATGGAGTATTCAGTCGAGAACCTCGTCCCGTTCGGACCCATCCATCCAGCCCTGAAGGAACCAGAGTACTTCAAACTCATCCTCGAAGGAGAGAAGATCGTACAGGTCATTCCTAGAATTGGATACGTGCACAGGGGCCTCGAGAAAGCGGCAGAGTCACGCCCCTGGGTGCAGAACATGTACATGTTCGAACGTACTTGTGGAATCTGCAGCTTCGTTCACAGCCTCTGTTATGGCCAAGCTGTGGAAGGCCTGACTATCTATGAAGTTCCGAGACGAGCGAAGTACATTCGCCTAATCATAGCCGAGCTGGAGAGAATTCACAGCCACCTGCTCTGGGTGGGGTTGATGGGACACTGGGCAGGGTTCGAGACCATGTTCATGTGGGTTTGGAACGATCGAGAAGTCGTATTGGACCTAGTTGAAGCGATTTCAGGCAACCGAGTCCACAAATCAATGAACGCGTTCTGCGGCGTAAGGCGCGACATGCCAGAGAATATGGAAGATCGAATCGTTGAACGTATGAAATTCATTACCGACCGGGCACACTACTATCGAGAGATAATCGATACCGAAGAAACAATGTTAGCGCGGACTGAAAATGTAGGCAACAAGATAAATCAAGAAACAGCCGAGAAACTCTGCGCCGTCGGTCCAATGGCAAGATACGTTGGGCTGCGACAAGACGTTCGACTCAACGACCCTTACGCAGCGTACGACGAAGTTCCTTTCGACATCGTAACCCGCACCGAAGGCGACGTTCGCGCACTACTACGTCTACGCCTAGACGAATTAGTCGTTTCAGCGAACATGATCAGCTACGCCGTCAAACACCTTCCTGAGGGGCCGATTAGAGTCAAGATTGCACCCATCATTCCAGCAGGTGAACATTCATCTCACTGCGAAGCACCACGAGGCGAGATATTCTACTACGTGAAGTCAACAGGT
>Ga0181539_1000690_pt1 | contig 40275 bp, 37 predicted proteins | sample PEATcosm2014_Bin_46_FD_119767 | JGI IMG/M metagenome (GOLD analysis project Ga0181539, IMG submission 119767) | Peatland microbial communities from MTU Mesocosm Facility, Houghton, MI, USA - PEATcosm2014_Bin23_60_metaG | ecosystem: Environmental > Terrestrial > Soil > Wetlands > Peat | place... | reverse complement strand
TCGTCGAGGAGGAACCCCCGGCTGACGGTGAGGAAGCGGCTGTCGAGATCCTTGAAAAAGATGCGCTCGCTCGGGAGGTCGAGGAGGTTGCGCATGCAGAGGCGCTCGGTCTCCTCGCGGGAGTCGAATGCGCTTGCGCGCTCAGAAGGTGATTTCGGCGGCTCTGTCAACGCGATCCTCTTGGGCTGTGGACAGCGTCGGACACGGGGCACAGACGTGCCACGACGGGACACGTGCTGGTGAGAAGCTAGCGCTTTTTTGGGGGAGGCGTCCGGCTCACCGGCACCCCGGCGGGTCGCAGTCGGAGGGCGGCGGGATTCGGGGCGTTGGCCGGGGCGGTCCGGCGTTCACGCGCCGCCTGAGGGGGGTTCGGGCGCGGGTGTGCCACGTCCGGGTCCCGACGATCGCGAGGTTCGGTCCCGTAGTGCCGCGCTAGCGGTGCGCCCCTTTCGACCACGTTGCCTCGGCGGCGGCGGTGTCGGCGAGGAGATTGCCGAGGGCGAGGTTGACGTCATATTCGTGGTAACCCCAGTCCGGACCGTCCTTCTCGGTCACGACCGGACGCGGATCCGAGGGTCCGGAGACCTTCGTCACCTGGAGCCAGGTCGTCCCGTCGGCTGTCTTGCAGCGCGCGGAGTACAAGTCCGGGAACTCGACCCACCGAGTCGGGAGCTTGCCCTCGGAGGGGAAGAACGGCTCGAGCGTGGCGGATTTCCCGCCGATCGCCGCGGGATTGACGCAGACGACCTGCATCCCGGCCTTCGCCGTCTGGCCGGCCATCATCGAGACACCCTGACCCGGACGTCCGAAGAACGTCGAGGCCGGAGGCTGGCTGGGGAAGGTCGAGTAGGCGACGACGCACCCCGCCTGCCCCGGCGAGCTGCACACGGGGATGTGGGCGAAGCTGCCGCCGGTGAGCGAACCGGTCGGCACGACGACGTTTCCGCCGAGGATGATCGCGAGCACGAGGCGAGCGCGCAGTTTCGGGTTGTTGTCCACGAGGTGCTGGAGCAGGCGGATGAGCATCGAGGCACCCTGGGAGTGGCCGATGAAGACGATCGGTCGGTTGGCGTTGTCGTTGTTCAGGTAGCTCTCGAACCCGGCGCGCAGGCTGTCGTAGGCGGTCACCGAAGGTGCGGAGGAGGCGGTGAGCAACGGCAGGGCGAACAGGCGCGACAGCGTGATCTGGCGGTACATCGGAGCCCAGACCTTGCAGACGGTGGAGAAACGGGAGGCCTGGGCGATTGCGGTGTCGATCTCCGCGGTCTGGAGGCGCAGGTCGGCGTTCGGGGTCGTCTCGGTGCTCACCGTCGGGTAGACGTAGAAGCAGTCGAACATCGAGGCCGTCTCGTCCTTCGCGTGCTCGACCGAGATCGCCCCCGAGGAATCGACGACGGTGGTGGTGAGACCCGCGGCGCACGGGTCATGCGGCATCCCTGGTCGGCAGAGCCAAACCGTCGCCGACTTGCTCGCCTGATCGTCCGCGCCGCGGGCGGCGACGCCCGAATCGTGACCCGACCCGTGATGAGGACGGGATGCGCCGGCTACTGCTGCAAGCGGACCGAGCATGCCGAACGCCAGCAGCAGCACGACGGCAGCGAGCAGACCGGCCGGCCGTCCGGCGCGGGGTGCCACGGCGCGGGCGCTGCGACCCCGGACCCGTCCCGTCCCGCGCCGGTGGCAGAACCCTGTGATGACGCTGCGCATCTCGATGCCTCCTTGAGGAGTCGTCCGCCCGTGACGCCGAGGAGATTTCCTTGGCCGGCGGACCTAACAGCGGTCCGTCGTCATCGATGCGCGATCGCGCCCTCGAGGTCGTGTCTCCGAACCGCCGAGCGTCTCAGGCTCGGGGGTGACGATCGCGAGCCCGGACGTCCGCGCGTTCGTCCAATCGTCATCGACCAGCACGACGTCGCGTCCCATCCCGTCGAGGAGGCTGGCGGCGATCGAGGCGCGGTACCCGCTTGCGCAGTGAATGGCCAGTCGGCCGGTCGGCAACTCGTCGAGGCGGGAGAGGATCTCGTGGATGGGGATGTGGACGGACCCCGGGAGGTGGCCCCCCCGTCGCTCGTCGCGGCGACGGACGTCGACGACGACGAGATCCCGGGCGTTCGCGAGTTCAGCGAAGTCGATGACGGGGTAGCCGCGCAACGGTTCGTCGGCCCCGAGGACCTCTGTCGTGCCGAACCACGCGCCGGCCGGGCGGTCGATCCCGATGCGGACGAGCTGTCGTTGCGCCTCGGCGACGTCATGCTCGGTCCCGCCGATGAGCGTGAGCGGCATCCCCCAGGGGATCAACCAGCCGAGGTACGTGGCGAACGAGACATCGAGGGCGATGCTGACCGCCCCGGTGAGATGGGCGCGCGCGAACGCGACCCGGGACCGCAGGTCGACGACCCATTCGCCGCTGGCGATCCGCTTCCTTAACTCGCCGGGATCGACCCGGACGACGGCCGAGAGATCCGCCGGCGCCGCGCCGGCGCGATTTCGCGCTCCCATGTGCGCGTAGTAGGCGGGGTAGGCGGTCAGCCCGGCGACGAGACGCGCGACGAAGGCCTCTTCGTCCGGGCTCGTGAAGGCGTCGTTGTGGGCGCGTTCGGCGCCGATCGTGCTCGCGGTCGCCGTCGTCATGTTGCCGGACGAGCAGAAGCTCCCGAATCCGTGCGTCGGGTAGACGGGCACGTCATCGGCGAGGAGTTCACCGAGGTGGCGGGCGGAATGGAACTGCAGCCGGGCGAGGGTCTCGGTGTGGGCGCCGCCGAGCAGGTCGGTCCGTCCGACGCTGCCGAAAAGCAGCGATCCGCCGGTGAACGCGACGGGGGTGCTCCCGTCGTCAACGAGGTACGCGACGTGGTCGAAGGTGTGGCCGGGCGTCGCGACGACCCTCACGCGCAGGCTTCCGGCGACGAACTCATCCCCGTCGTTGACGTCGCGTCTTGCGAACGGGAGCCTCTCGCCGTGGGCGAGGAGGTAGTCGGCGCCCCATCGTCCGGCGAGGTCGAGTCCGCCCGAGACGTAGTCGTTGTGGACGTGGGTCTCGGCCACGAACGCGCAGCGGAGCCGGTGCGCGGTGAGCAGCCCCTCGATGCGGTCGATGTCTCGCTGCGGATCGACGACGACCGCCGTCGCGCCGTCGTGGGCGACGTAGCTCCGGTCCCCGAGTTCGGGGGTCTCGACGACTTCGACGTTGACCACGTAGCGCCCTCCTCGCTGTGCCGGGAACCAGGGTAACGGCGCGATCGCCGATGCTTGCCCCGGGGGCCCCAATCGGGCTCGCCCGGGTGCGGTTGGTACGCTCCGCGGACGGCTGAAGCCGCCGCGGCGCGTGCGCTGAGGCACGGCGCCGGGCGCTTGTGCGAGGTGGAGGGGCGCCGATGGAGGAACCCGGGGTGGCCGCGATGCGGGCGACACGGGGGGACCCGGCGCGGGCGATCGGCCGACTCCGCGGCACCTACGCCAGCGGCGTCACCCGCCCGTTGTCGTGGCGGCACTCCCAGCTCGCCCGGCTTCGTCGACTCGTGACCGCGGGCGAGGTCCGGCTCGTGGAAGCGCTCGCGGCAGATCTCGGCAAACCTGCCCATGAGGGCTGGTTGACGGATCTCGCCTTCGTCACCGGCGAGATCGATTACACCGCGCGTCACCTCGGGCGCTGGATGCGCGACGAGCGTGTACGGGTGCCGTTTGTGTTGCGGCCGGATCGGGCGCGGATCGTGCGCGAGCCACTCGGGGTCGTGCTCGTTGTCGCAGCTTGGAACTACCCGATCCAGCTCTCGCTCGCGCCGGTCGTCGGCGCGCTCGCGGCGGGGAACTGCGTCGCGATCAAACCGTCGGAGCTCGCACCGGCGACGTCGCGCGCGCTCGCCGAGCTCGCCGCGGAGCACCTTGACGACGGCGCGGTCGCCGTGGTCGAGGGAGGGCCGGAAGTCGTCGGGGCCGCGCTCGATGCCGGCATCGACCACCTCTTCTTCACCGGGGGCGAGGCGACCGGCCGGCTCGTTCTCGAGGCGGCTGCGCCGACCCTCACCCCCGTGACGCTTGAGCTCGGCGGCAAGAACCCGGCGGTCATCGTGGCCGACGCGGATCTCGCCGTTGCGGCGCGCCGTGTGGCTTGGGGGCGATTCCTCAACGCGGGTCAGACGTGCGTCTCGCCCGACTACGTGCTCGTCGAGCGCGGGATCGCCGATCCGTTCCTCGACGCGCTCCGCACGGCGATTGCCTCCTTCTACGGGCCCGACGCCAGGTCGAGCCGGGACTACGCGCGTATCGTCGACGACCGCCATTTCGCGCGGCTCACCCGGCTGCTCGAGACCCACGGCGGCGAGCTCGTCGTTGGGGGAGAGGCGGATCCGGCGGCCCGTTATGTCGCGCCGACGGTCGTGCGCGACCCATCGTGGGACTCGCCGCTCATGGCGGAGGAGGTCTTCGGCCCGATCCTGGCGGTCATCGCCGTGGACGATCTGGAGGACGCTCTGCACCGGATCGCCTCGCGACCCGATCCGCTCGCCCTCTACGTCTTCTCCGCGAGCCGGCGGACGGTGCGCGAGGTGATCGCCCGCACCCGCTCGGGCGGCGTGTGCGTGAACGGGACGGTCCTGCAGATCGCCGTGCCGCAGCTTCCCTTCGGCGGCGTCGGTCACTCCGGGATCGGCGCGTACCACGGCCGGACGGGATTCGAACGTCTGAGTCATCGCCGCGGTGTGCTCGTCCGGCCGCGGCGCCTCGACGTGCCGTTGCTCTACCCGCCGTATCGGCCGGCGAAGATCCGGCTCGTCCGCTTCGTGGAGCGCTGGTCCCGGGCCCCCCGCTGAGTGGGCGCGAACCGGACTCGGCCGGCGGGCCGGTCAGGGCGTGATCGCGCCGCGGTTCGCCGCGGTGGTGTTGAGGACGAGTTCGACCCAGGTGCGTCCGGGCTGGAGGTCGACCGGCTGCCCGGCCGTCGACGTGTAGGTCGTGATCGACGAGGGCGAGGCGCGGTGCCAGATGACGGGGATCTCCTCGCCGTCGCGCAGGACCCAGCCCCGTCCGGTGCCGACGGTCTGGCTCTCGACGTCGCCCGAGTTGGGTTCGGGGTCCTCGCTGTCCGGGCCGATCGTGTAGTGCACGATCTGGACGACGACGTTCGTCGTCGTGACGGGCTGGTCCGTGAGGGCATCGACGTCGGTCACACCGGAGTAGGTGTGGACCCACTGTCCCGTCGAGGCGTCCCACTGCCAGACGACGTCCGTTCCCTCGGAGAAGTTGATCGCGAACGATGAGGTCGGCTTGGCCCCGGCGGGCAATGGAGCAGTTGTGTAGTCGAAGATCGGCTGTGGTGCCGCGTGGTGGCCGAAAAGTTTCCACAGCGTCGTCGGCGACGCGTAGGTCGCGTCGGGCATCGTGCGGTCGGGGTTCTGCTCGTACGCCCCGTAGCGGACGAACTCGTTGGCGTTGTCGATGAACTTCAGGGAGGCGACGGTGTCCTGGTTCGGCTGGATCCCTCCGGCGTAGGCGAGCTCGACGTGCGAGAAATCCTGGAGGACGTGCCAGTCGACCCAGCGGACGGACCGGACTGGGCCGACGAGCGCGGGAGCCTCGCACTGGAAGATGGCGATGTAGCGCTGGACGCCCCCCTCGGCCGGCGTGTCATAGACGATGTCGGCCTCGTTGAGGCCGCTCTGGGGACGGGCGGCGGGCTCGTTGCCGATCTTCACGGCGAGCGGCTCGCGCTGCGGGGCCTTCCCGTTCGGTGCGGGGAGGTCGGTGAGGGGGCACTTCGTCGAGACGACCGTCGTGTGGTGGTGGTGGTGCTTCCCGGACGCGCTCGGAGTCTTGTTCTGGCTTGTGGCGACGATCGTCGCGATCGCGGCCACGACGGCGAGCACGATGATCACGGCCGCGATGACGCGTCCTTTCCGCAAACTGCGCACGTACGCGCGCAAGCTCATCTGGCGGCGGCGGGACTTCTGTCGATGGGCAGGCACGGTCTGCACGGTAGCGGTTCGGACGCTTCCGGTGTTGGCTTTGCGCGGTCCGCAACAACGGAGGTGAGGACGGAGGTGAGGACGTGGTAGGCGGGCCTTCGCGTCTTAGGCGCGGCGCGCGTCGCTAGGCGAGCGCCTCGTCGAGCCCCACGTGATCGAGGCCGTGGGCCTCGGCGACCGGCTCCGAGACAAGTCGTCCGCCGACGGCGTTGAGACCGAGCGCGAGAGCGTGATTCTCGCGCATCGCCGCGCGCCAACCGAGGTTCGCGATCGCCATCGCGTAGGGAAGGGTCGCGTTCGTGAGGGCATGGGTCGAGGTGTGCGGCACCGCGCCCGGCATGTTGGCGACGCAGTAGAAGATCGAGTTGTGGACGAGAAATGTCGGATCGGTGTGCGTCGTGGGGTGGGTCGACTCGAAACAGCCGCCCTGGTCGACCGAGATGTCGACGAGGACGGAGCCCGGCAGCATGGCGGCGACGAGATCGTCGCTCACGAGCCGGGGTGTCCGCGCCCCGACGACGAGGACGGCGCCGATGACGAGGTCGGCATGCAAACAGGCGTCCTCGATGACGTGTTCGCTCGACGCGAGCGTCGTGAGCCGGCCCTGGTAGATGCTGTCGAGGGCGGCGAGGCGGGCCAGGTCACGGTCTATTGTCACCACCTCGGCGTGCATTCCGGTGGCGATCGCCGCGGCGTTCGATCCGGCGACCCCGGCCCCGATCACGACGACTCGGCCGGCGCGGACCCCCGGAACCCCGCTCAGCAACACGCCACGACCGCCCGAGGGGCGCTGGAGATGCGCCGCCCCGGCGATCGTCGCCATCCGGCCGGCGATCTCGCTCATCGGAGCGAGGAGCGGTAGGGAGCCGTTCGGCAGCCGGACGGTCTCGTAGGCGATCGCCGTCGTTCGGCCGTCGATGATCGCCTGGGTGCAGTCCCGGGCGGCGGCGAGGTGGAGGTAGGTGAACAGCACGAGCCCGTCACGCAGGCGCGGGAACTCCTCCTTGATCGGCTCTTTCACCTTGCAGACGAGCTCGGATTCGCCCCAGAGCTCGTCCGGGTCGGCGACGATCCTGGCGCCGACCCGCAGGTAGTCGGCGTCGGGGAGGGACGAGCCTTCGCCGGCGGCGTGCTCGACGAGGACGGAGTGGCCCGCGGCGACGAGCTCGCGCACGCCCGCCGGGGTCATCGCGACCCGGTACTCGCTTTCTTTCAGCTCCCGAGGGATGCCGACGCGCACGGTTCTCCTTCAGACATCGCCCAGCCCGCATCGTGCCAGGGGGCACCCGGCGCGGCAAGTAGCCCGGGGACGGGCGCGTCGGCGTTCGGTCGTTCAGGGGGTCGTGTCGAGGGTTTCGAGCAAGGCGCGCGTCTCGAGTGAGGGCTCGCCGGCACCGATCCGTTCGAGGGCGTTCTCGAGTTCGAGGAACACCCCCCGCACGCCGTCGGTGTCGTCCTCGGCGGCGGCGACGGCCATGAGGTCGCGGGCGAGGATCTCGGAACTCGCGTCGACGAGCCGGCCGCGCCCGATCGCCCAGCGGGCGAGCTCGAAACGGTCCGACGCCAGCGCGAGCGAGGCGAGGTGATGGGCGCCGTCGACGATCTCGGCGGCGCAAGCCTCGTCGAGCGATTCGGCGCCGAACCAGGAGTAGCCCGCGACGACGCCGCCGAGCGGTGGCCCTTCGACGAGGCCGAGCGCGCCGACGAGGAGGACCTCGGCGGCGTCGGGTTCGGCGCTGGGCGCCGAGGCGAAGGCGCGCCGTGCCCGCACCGCGTCGCAGGTGACCGAGGGGTCGAGGAGGAGCTCCTCGCCGCGCCGCGCGAGCAGGACCCGCCCGTCAGGACCGGGGCCGAGGGCCGCGCGTGCCGCGCTCGCGACGTGGTCGATCCGACTCCGGCGGACGGCGGGCGCCGAACGGGCGAAGAGCGCGTCGGCGGCCGCGTCGAGGGTCACCCGCCCGTCGTGGAGCGTGAGGAACGCGAGGAGCTCGATGACGCGGGCGGTGTCCCGGTCGCCGACATCCCGAGTCGGCCCGACGAGAACGGGTGCCGGGCTGAGCAATCGCACCTCGATCGCCCCGGCCACCGGGACGTCGGTGAGGCGGGCGCGGTCGGTGGCGAGCCCCGGGCGGATCGGCACGATCATTGCCGGGCGACGGGCCTCGGCGAGGAGCCCGTCGAGGAGGTCGAACTGCCCGCTCGACGGGGTGACCGCGGTGAGCTCAATCCCGTAGGGAAAAAGCGTCGCATGGTCACTCGCGACCGCGAGCCGCTCGGTGCCGCGACTCCCCGGGGCCACGATCCCGGCGATCGCGCCGGCGGCGGCGAGGACACGCTCGCATTCGGGGCTGGTCGCGTCGCGGCCGACCACGACGAGCGGGTCGGGCCGTCCGTGATCGATGGGACGGGGCTCAGGCCCGAGGGCGTCCGCCGTGGCGAGATCGGTGAGGACGGCCCGGGTTGCGGAGCTGAGCTGGTAGCACCGCTCGTCCGGCGGCGGGGGGTCGATGCCCACGAGCTCGACGGCGAGCTGCTCGGCCCACGGCACGGTGCGGAGCGACGCGACGAGGGCGCCGAGCGTCCGGTCGACGAGCTCGTCGGGTCCGTCGATCCCGAGTCGCCGACCGCGACCGAGGACGAGCAGATACGACGCGTGCTCGTCGTCACCGAGCGGGAGGAGCGGCTGGACGAGGCGGCCGCTGTCGGCGGCGAACGGTGCGAAGTCCTCCGGCTCGACCGCCGGGTCGAGCCGCCACCAGCGGCCGGCACGCCGGGGGACGAAGGGCCACGGTGCCTCCGGCCGCGGGGTGGCGAGAAGGAACTCGACCCCGTCGGGACCGGCGCGCACGAGCCGGACGTCGGGCGGCGCGACGTCGTCGTCGTGGACGAGCCGCCAGAGCAGGCGATCCGCGAGGTCGATCCAGTCGATGAGCGGCGCGTCGGCGAAGGGCTCGAGCGCGGCCCGCGTCTCGGCGACCGGCCGGGCGCTTGGACCGCGACGCTCGCCGTAGTGCCGCGCGCTCGAGCCGGTGCGGCGCAGATTGCGGACGCGCCGCGCGAGCGCGCAGGTCGTGACGACCCCGAGCCCGACGAGGGCGAGCTCGGCGAGGCGCCGGTCGAGCGGGGAGGCCGGGGGTGGGGCCGCCTCTCGCGCGTGGGGGACGCCGACCGCCGCCGAGCCGGCGCCGGCCGGCAGGTTGAGACGCCAGCCGGCGTGCAGCCGGGCGGGGTCGAGCATGCGCGTCCCGTCGGTCTGCAGCTGGCCGAGATTGAGATGGGCGAGCAGCGGCCAGTCGTCGACGCACCCGGTCGTGCGGATGGCCACGTCGGCGATGCATTCATCGCGCTCGACGGTGACGGTCGGGCGCGCCTGGCGGGCGGGACGGTGGTTGGGGACCGGGCGCGAGTCGATGGGCAGTGCCGCCCGGGCGGTCGCGACCGCGACGGGTGGCACGCGGCTGAACCCAGAGGCCACGAGCGGTGTCCCGGCGGTCGCGAGCAGGATCAGCCCAGCAATCGCGGCGGCCCATCGTGTCGACCACGTGTTCGAGTCGATCGTCTCGCCGCGTCGCAGTGCGCCGCGGATCTCCCGGGCGAGATTGGCGGTCGCGACCGCCCAGAGCATCCCGACGACGACGACCGCGAGGTGGGCCCAGACCGACACCGACCGCGTGGCGGCGAGGTTCACGAGGTGTACCGGCAAGGGCGCGAGCAGCCAGAGTCGGGCGAGCGCGAGTGGCACTCCGACGACGAGGACAGCGGACTTCGCGAGCGCGGCGAGACCCGCTCGGGATGCCGTCGTTCGCGTGCTCATCGGCCGACCGAAGCCGCCGGTCCGGTCCCCGGCACCTGAACGTCGAGCGTGTAGTCGACCGCGCCGCGCTGGCCCGGGCTGAGGGCGATCGACACCGTGCACGTTCCGGGGCGTCCGTCGACGACGAGCGAGATCCCGTGCGTGCCGCCTCCCGAGGTGACGGCCGCCCCGCAGCCGAGCGTCATCTCGAGCGCCTGTCCTCCGAGCCAGGTGGCGCGCACCGCGGCGAGGCCGTTCGAAGAGGTGAAGGGGAACGAGGTCGCGATGTCGGCGGGATAGCGGAGTTCGCCGGACAGCGGTGTTGGCGTCGCTGTACCCGCCGCGAGGCTCTTCGGCGCCGACGGGCGTGGGCCGGGCAAGGTCGTCGAGGTCGTGACGGTCGTGACCGGGGCGGTGACTTCGATCGGATTCGTCGGCTCCGGCGCGCTCTGCGTCGATCCCGGGTCCGTCCGGACGTGGTCGCGGACGTGTTTGTGCACCACCGGGACCGTCGTCGAGGACGTCTCGGGCAGTGAAGCGGTCTGGTGGGCCGGTTTCGTCGCCGCGAGATGGCGTGGTGGGGCGACGGAGACGCGGGCCACGACGGTGAGCACCGTCGCGACGACGAGGCCGAGGGCGATCCAGGCGACGAGGTCCCGGCGCCGCCGCGGGTTCGCCGTTGCCGCGCCCGGTCGGCCCGAGGGCGCCGCCGCACCGGCCCGGCGCGGCGCGCGGGCCCCCTGCGGAGCTCGGTCGTCATGGGGAGCGATCGACATGGTTCCTCCGGGCGGGCGCGGTCGCGACCCGGGCGCGGACCAAGGCCACGTTGTGCCTCGTCGTTCCCGTTGCACCTCCCGCTACGCTGAGACGCCGCCCCGGGGGCGGGAACATCCCCGGCCCCGGTGCTGTTGAACCGGGAAAGCGGACCGCGGCAGATGCGAGGACGACACATCGTGCGGGACGGTCCGTTCCGACCGACGAGGAGGCGCGGTGCCAGCGGTGACGGTCGATGACCTGCTCGTTCCGCCGCGTCTTGACCCCGTCGACCTGTCGATGGGCGCGGAACGGCCGGTTCGGACGGTGACGGTTGCGCCGCGGGGTTTCGAGGGAGAGGGCTTTCCCGTCCGACGTGCCTTCGCCGGCGTTGCGCATTCCGAACTCGATCCGTTCGTCCACATGGACCAGATGGGGGAGGTTGAGTACGCCCCCGGCGAGGCGAAAGGCACTCCCTGGCATCCCCACCGTGGCTTCGAGACGGTGACGTACATGATCGACGGGACCTTCCGCCATCGGGACTCGCACGGCGGAGGGGGCCTTATCACGAACGGCGACACCCAGTGGATGACGGCGGGCGCGGGGATCCTTCACATCGAGGCGCCGCCGGAGGAGCTCGTCGCTGCAGGTGGCCTGTTCCACGGGATCCAGCTCTGGGTGAACCTGCCGTCGGCGGACAAGTGGATCGCGCCGAAGTACCAGGACATCGGCCGTCGGAACGTCGCGCTCGTCACGTCCCCCGACGCCGGCGCGCTCGTCCGGATCATCGCCGGTGAGGTCGGGGGCTACCGGGGACCGGGCACGACGCACACACCGATCAGCCTCGTGCACGCCACGATCGAACCGGGGGCGATGCTCCGTCTGCCGTGGCCGGTGGGGTACAACGCGCTCGTCTACGTGCTTTCCGGACGGGGAACCGTCTCGAGCGCCACCCGACCGATCGAGTCAGGCGAGCTTGCCGTGTTCGGTCACGGCGATTACCTGGAGGTCGCGGCGGGCCAGCACCAGGACGCGCGCAGCCCGAAACTCGACGTCCTCGTGCTCGGCGGCGCGCCGATCGGCGAACCGGTCGCCTGGTACGGACCCTTCGTCATGAACACCGACTCGGAGATTAGGCAGGCCTTCGAGGACTACCGCCACGGCCGCATGGGCGAGATCCCCGCGGTTCCCGCCGGCGAAGACTCGTCGGGGGGCGATCGCTAGTCGGTGAAGATGTTCGCGACGCGATCGATGAGATCGCGCGGAACGCGCTTCAGCTCGTCGATCGCCTGGGCGAAGGTGACGCGCTCGATCTGCTGAGCGTGCAGGGCGACCATCGTGCCGAAGGCGCCGTCGTGGGCCGCGTCGACCGCAGCGACACCGAAGCGCGTGGCGAGCACGCGGTCGAACGCCGTCGGGGTGCCGCCGCGTTGGAGGTGGCCGAGGATCGTGACGCGGGACTCGAAACCGGTTCGGGACTCGATCTCGCGGGCGACGATCGAGCTGATGCCGCCGAGTCTCTCGTGGTCGTAGCGGTCCACCTCGGCGGGCGGAAGGTCGATCGTGCCCTTGATGGGCTTCGCCCCTTCGGCGATGACGACGATGGAGGCGAAGCGACCCTTCGAGTGCCGCCGGATCAGGTGGGCGCAGGTCTGTTCGATGTCGAAGAGTTCCTCGGGCGCGATGACGACCGCGGCACCGCCGGCCAGGCCGGCGTAGACGGCGATCCAGCCGACCTCGCGGCCCATCACCTCGCAGACGATCACTCGACCGTGTGATTCCGCCGTCGTGTGGAGACGGTCGATGGCGTCGACCGCGATCTGGACCGCGGTGTCGAAGCCGATCGTGTAGTCGGTCGCGTTGACGTCGTTGTCGATCGTCTTCGGGATGCCGACGACGGGAATGCCGAGATCGGACACCTCTCGGGCGATGCGGAGCGAACCCTCACCGCCGATCGCGATGAGCGCGTCGATGTGCCGGTGCGCGATTGTCTCGGCGATCCGTTCCGTGTCCGTGGCGGACTTGAACGGATTGAACCGCGACGTCGCGAGGATCGTCCCGCCCCGGGGAAGGATCCCCCGGCACACCGCCACGTCGAGCGGCATCGCGTCGTCCTCGACGACGCCCTGCCAGCCGTCATGGAACCCGACGATGTCGTCGCGGTAGGTGACCGAGGCGCGACGGACGATCGCCCTGATGGCCGCGTTGAGGCCGGGACAGTCTCCGCCGCCGGTAAGGACTCCTAGACGCAATGCTCCCCAACCTCCGCCACGTGAGTTCCCAAAAGACGTTCCACGTCCCTACGCCGACCGCCGAAACTCCGTCCGGCGACAACCTTACTGGTCGGCGGGACACCGTCGGAACCAACGATGATCGCCCCGCGTCCACCCGGCCCGTCCGCCGGCCAGGTAAGAGCACGCCCCAGTACGATCGGTTCCGTCGGCGCCCCGGCACCCGCGCGTGCCGCGGTGTGGCCTGGTGGCGGGAAATCCCGGCGACACAAGAGCGGGGCAGGAGACGATGTCAGCGACCGAGGTAGCACTCGCCATTGCCGTCTTCCTGGCGAGCACGGTCGAGATGGTCGAGGCGCTGACGATCGTCCTCGCCACGGGGGCGACGCGCGGCTGGCGCTCGGCGATCGAAGGCAGCGCCGCCGGGGTCGCGCTCCTCGCGGTGCTCGTCGGGGTGGTCGGCGTGCCGCTCGTTCACTACGTGCCGATCGGGACCCTGCGCGTCGTGATCGGCGGGCTCCTGCTCGTGCTCGGGCTGTCCTGGCTCCGGAAGGCGATCCTGCGGGCGAGCGGGCACCAAGCCCTTCACGACGAGGACCGGATCTACGCCGACACGGTCGCCAAGTTGGGCGGCCCGGCCGCGGGTGCCACACGGCGCGACGCGCTCGGATTCGTCGTTTCGTTCAAGGCGGTCCTCCTCGAGGGGATGGAGGTCGTCCTCATCGTGCTGAGCCTCGGCACCAGTGCGCACCTGCTCGGGGTGGCGGCGGCGTCAGCCGCGGCGGCGGTGATCCTCGTCGGGGCCGCCGGCCTCATCGTCGCCCGCCAGCTCTCCTCCATCCCGGAGAACGTGATGAAGATGGCGGTCGGCGTCATGTTGACGAGCTTCGGCGTCTTCTGGGTCGCGGAGGGGACAGGGCTGCACTGGCCCGGATCCGATCTCGCCGTGCCGGTCCTCGTCGCGGGGTTCGCGGGCGTGACGGCGATCGCCGTGACGGGGATGCGCGCGCTGGTTCGCCCGGCGGTCCCCCGGGTCGCCGGCGCCCTCGTCGACCGGGAGGGAGCCGCCCGGTGAGGAGCATTCTCAGACGCGCGATCGTCGCTTTCGGACGGTTCTGGTGGGGTTTCCTCGTCGGCGACACGCCGGAGCTCTTCGTCGGCACGCTGCTCGTCGTTGGGGCGGCGTGCCTGCTCCGCCACGACCGGGTCGCCGGGCTGTCGGCGGTCGTCGTGCTGACGGTCGTGTTCTTGCTCGCGAGCACCTACCGGGGGCGGGGCGCAACCCGGTCCGTGCCCGGCGACGACGGCCCTGCCGGGTAGCGCGGGAAACGCGTCGGGCGGCCGACCGAGCCGCGCGGCGGGGAAGAGCGGTCAGCCGGCGGCTGTATCGAGGTAGTGGGTTCCGGACAGGTCGCGCAGGCGGGCTGCCGCGTCTTCCGCGGTGATGTCGCGCTGAGGCGAGCCGAACAGTTCGAATCCGACCATGAACTTCCGGACCGTCGCCGAGCGGAGGAGCGGTGGCAGGAAGTGGGCGTGAAGGTGGAACCCCTCGTGGGCGAGCCCGTCGGCCGGTCGCTGGTGGATGCCCATGGAGTACGGGAAAGGGGCTTCGAAGAGGTTCTCGTATCGGACGGTGACGGCGTGGAGGGCGTCGGCGAACGCCTCGGCCTCCCCCGGTCCGAATTGATCGAGCCCGCCGAGGTGCCGGCGGGGCAGGACCATCGTCTCGAAGGGCCAGATCGCCCAGAACGGGACGACGACGACGAAGGACTCGTTGGCGTAGACGGTGCGCTCGGCGAGCTCCTCCTCGAGCGCGGCGTAGCCGCAGAGCAGGCACGATCCGTGCGAGAGCGAGAACCGTTCGAGCGAGGCCGTTTCCTTGGCGAGCTCGTTGGTCACGCTCGCGCTCGCCCAGATCTGGCAGTGGGGATGGGGATTGCTCGCACCCATCATGTCGCCCCGGTTCTCGAAGATCTGGACCGAATGGTTCGAGTTCCCGGCGGCGAGTTCCATGAACTGCTCACGCCACACGGCGACGACCCGTGCGACCTCGGCGACGTCCATGCGCGCGAGCGCGAGATCGTGGCGCGGTGTGAAGCAGATCACTCGGCAGATTCCTGATTCTCCGGCCGCGACGAGCAGTCCTTTCCGGTCGAGTTCGTCGTGTGGCGCGTCGGGCAAGAGCGCCGGGAAGTCGTTGTCGAACGCGAAGGTGTGCGTGTACGGCGGGTTGTGCTCGCCGCTCGCCCGCGCGTTGCCCGGGCACAGGTAGCAGGACGGGTCGTAGGTGGGCAGCTCGGCATCCGCCCCCCGCTCGACCTGCCCGAGCCAGGGCCGCTGGGAGCGGTGGGGCGAGACGAGGACCCACTCCCCGGTGAGCGGGTTGAAGCGGCGGTGCGAGGAATCCTCGAGGAAGGACATTGCGTCAGTCCCCATAGCCGTCGGGGTGCCTGGCGTGCCATTCCCAGGCGCTCGCGACGATGGAGTCGAGGTCCGCGTGCCGGGGAGTCCACCCGTAGTCGGCGCGGATCGCACTGGAACTCGCGACGAGGATCGCCGGGTCTCCGGGCCGCCGGGGCGATTCGACGACTGGCACCGCCCGACCGGTGACGCGCCGGGCACAGTCGACGACCTCGCGAACGGAGTAGCCGAGACCGTTGCCGAGGTTGTAGCGGGCCGACGCGCGCGTCGACAGGGCATCCATCGCCAGCAGGTGGGCCGAGGCGAGGTCCGCGACGTGAACGTAGTCACGCACGCAGGTCCCGTCCGGCGTCGGGTAGTCGGTCCCGTAAACGCGGATCGCCTCTCGCCGGCCGAGCGCCGCGCCGAGCACGAGCGGGATGAGGTGGGATTCCGGATCGTGGTCCTCGCCGCAGTCGGGTCCCGCCGCGCCGGCGGCGTTGAAGTACCGGAGCGCCGCCCAGCGCAGGCCGTGCGCCGAGCCGACCCAGGCGAGCATGCGCTCCACCTGGAGCTTCGACTCGCCGTAGGGGTTGGTCGGTTCGGGGCGCGACTCTTCGACGACCGGGACCTCGTCGGGGTCGCCGAATACCGCGGCGCTCGAGGAAAAGACCAGGCGGCCGACGTCGTGTCGGAGCATCGCCTCGATGAGAGTAAGGGCGTTCGCGGTGTTGTTGCGGAAGTAGCGAGCCGGCAGGTTCATCGACTCGCCCGCTTCGATGAACGCTGCGAAGTCCATGACCACGTCGTAGGACCGCGAGACGAAAGCGAGGTCGAGGTCCTCGGCGTTGGCGGTGTCGCCAATGAGCAACTCGGCTCCGTCCGGCACCGCAGCGCGGTGCCCTTTGTCGAGATTGTCGAACACCGTGACGTTGTGACCGGCTTCGAGCAGGGCGCGACTGGTCGCGCTGCCGATGTAACCCGCGCCCCCTACGACGAGAACGTTCAACGATCCGTTCCGATTCCGGCTGGTTCCGGTCCGACCCCGGGTCCGGCTTCGGCGATGATGATCGTGGGTGTGATGCCGGTCGATTTCTCGTATTCGCTGGCGATCGTCTCAGAGAAGCGTTCGACGGCGCCGTCGCGCACGAGGTTGATCGTGCAGCCACCGAAACCGCCCCCGGTCATGCGGGCGCCGAGGACGCCATCGATCGTGAGCGCGGTGTCGACCAGGAGGTCGAGCTCGGTGCAGCTCGCTTCGTAATCATCCCGGAGGCTTCGGTGGGATTGCACCATGAGCGCGCCGAAACGTTCCTCGTCCCCGGCCTCGAGCACGTCCGCGGCGCACAGGACACGCGCGTTCTCGGTCACCACGTGGCGGCAACGCCGGTAGACGATCGGGTCGAGGAGGTGCTCGTTGGCCTCGAGCTGAGCGAGCGAGACGTCGCGCAACGCCAGAACTCCCGGGATGACGGTCGAAAGGGTGGCGACGCCGGTTTCGCACTCGGCTCGGCGGGAATTGTAGGCGCTCGCCGTGTGTTCGTGCCGCACCATCGAGTTCGCGATGACGAATCGAGAGTCGGTGGCGAGGGGCACGAATCGTGCGACGAGGTCCCGACAATCAAGCAGCATGGCGTGGTCGCGCACCCCGTGGCAGGACGCGTACTGGTCCATGATCCCGCTCTTTACGCCGATGAAGATGTTCTCGGTCCGTTGTCCAGCTGTTGCGAGATCGTCGAGATCGAAGGTTGCACCCGCCAGCGAGAGCAACCCGAAACCCGTCGCCATCTCGATCGCGGCCGACGAGCTGAGACCGGAGCCGAGGGGGATGTCGCTGTCGATGAGGATGTCGACACCGACGAGTCGGTGGCCCGACGATTGGAGCATGAAGGCGAGACCTCGTACGTAATCCGTCCAGTCGTGTCGCGGTCGCGGATCGGCCTCATCGAGGTCGAACTCCGCTGTTTCGTCCATGGTTAGAGAGCGCACCCTCACCGTGCGGTCGCTGCGAGGAGAGAACGCAGCCCAGGTCGCGTATTGGAGGGCGACCGGCAGCACGAAGCCGTCGTTGTAGTCGGTGTGGTCGCCGATGAGGTTGACGCGCCCGGGAGCCCGGAAGATCGTCGGATCACGGCCCCAGGCTTCCGAGAACATCGCCCGGAGCCGGGTCGCGATCGACGGTCGAGTTTTCACGGTTCGCTTCCTTAGGGATCGGAGGTCGGCGGTTCGACTGCGGACAGGCGTGCGACTCGGTCAGCGCGGAAAACGCCTGATCGAGCAGATGAACACGTGCCGATTATGCACCATCCCTCGCTGTCCGAGGTGAAGTCGCGGTCGGGACGAGAAACGATTCCTCACCCGGCAACGTGGGGCAATGTTGCGGGGCCGGGTTGCGCTGATCGGCCGAGAAGGACTTCCCTCAGATTCCATGCGGTAGGAAACTCGCGCGGGCAAGATACGGGAATGAGCGAGAAAGTGTTCTCTCTCGTCGCCGACATCAGTTCCAATGATCCGGCGGCGATCGCGCCCGTGCTGCGTCGGCTCGTCAGTGGTCAAATCACCGCGACCGACGACGGATTCCACATCGTGGCGGAGCTGACCGGCGAAAGCGCGCGGGACCTCAACCGTGCCCTCCTCTCGGCGCTCAGGCGAGCCGAGCGGCGCACTCGGTTGCGATCGCAGTGGACGGCCGGGGGGACGACCCAGCGGTTCTTCGATTACGTGCCAAAGGGAACCCGGGTCGATCGGCCCGGCTGATCTCCGGCGCGCAGAATGCGGCTCTGATCGGTGAACGGGGCTACAGCAGAAGTGGAGGTGGCGGGAATCGAACCCGCGTCCTTCGGGTTCTCGATGGGCATTCTCCGAGCGCAGCCGACGGGCAAGTTTCAGGTCCCGCCTCCCCGTCGGCAGCGGCGCAGGACCCCAGTCAGCTGAGTTGTCCCCGAGCGACGCGCTGACGGCGCTGCTCAGGTGAGTCCCGCTAGATGACGCCTGGTCCCGGCCCGCGGGGCTTGGATCGGACAGACGTTGCTGCTACTTAGGCAGCAAGCTCGAGCTGAGGCTCGGCATTTGTTTTGTTTTCCGGCTCTTTTACGTGGATCCGGAGACCACGGCTCGCTTCTCCCACCTTGACGACCGAAGTCGAAGCCTGTCACCCCCTCGGAAGGCGCCGGCCAGGCGACCGGGCACCACGGACTTGGGCACCGGCAGGCGCCGGCTCGAACATCTTACCGCTCGGTCTGAGTCGTTCGACGGGCGGGTAGCGGGCTTCGGCGTCAGTCGCGCATTCCCTTCATCGCGCGTTCGGCCTCGCGCCCGGCCTCGCGCTCCGCGATGGCACGGCGCTTGTCGTACAGCCGCCGCCCGCGGGCGAGCGCGAGCTCGACCTTGGCACGCCCGGCCTTGAAGTAAACCGAGAGGGGGACAAGGGTCAACGACTGCTGCGCGACCCGCCCCTGGAGCTCGTCGATCTGCTTGCGGTGGAGGAGCAGCTTGCGCGGCCGGTCCGCTTCCACGGCGCCGAAGCCGCTCGAGTACTCGTAGGGAGCGATCCGCGCGCCGAGCAACCAGGCCTCGCCGTTCTCGACGCGGGCGTAGGCGTCCTGCAGGCTGACCTGGCCGGCGCGGACCGATTTCACCTCGGCGCCTTTCAGCTCGAGCCCCGCTTCGAACGTGTCGAGGATGTCGTACTCGTGCCGGGCGCGCCGGTTCCGCGCGACTGGCCGGATCTGCTCGCGTTCGATCCGCGTCGTGCCGGTCATGGCCCGTGGCCTGGCCGGCCGTCGTCTCTGGGACCGCGCTGCCATGATCCGAGACGGTAGCCTCCCTGCCCGATGGGCTCTTCTTCCCGTCCCGGGGTGTCACCGCGCCGAGAGGATTCGCAACTGGTCCTCGACGGGAAGCTCGCCGTCGAGATGACGGCGCACTGCCTGCGGGCGCTCCCCGCCGAGGGCTGTGGGCTGATCGCCGGTGACCCCGCCAGTGGCCGGGCCGTGCGGTCGTTTCCCGCCCGGAACAGCGCCGCCTCTGCCCGCCTCTACGTCCTCGACCCGGGGGACCACCTGCGAGCGGACCGGGAGGCGGAGGAGGAGGGTCTGGAGATCATCGGCGTCTTCCACTCCCACACGCACACCGACGCCTATCCGTCGGCGACCGACGTCGCGCAGGCCCCCGATCCGGGTTGGCACTACGTCCTGGTCTCGCTACGCGGCGAGGTCAGTTCGATGCGGTCCTTCCGCATCCGCGAGGGGGTCGTCACCGAGGAGCGGGTCGTTCTCGTCTGAAGGCGGTGCGGTCCCGTACATCCGCCCAGTTCGGGGCGACCGGAATCCGACAGGGCGTCGTTAGAATATGACCTTTCAGGTCAGCATTCGAGCGACGAGATTCCACGGAGGTTCCGGTGCCCGTTGAAGTGAGGCTCCCGACGCTGCTGCGTCCGGCCACCGGGGGCAGGGCGAAGGTGTCCGCCGATGGCGCGACCGTCGGCGAGGTGCTCCGTTCGGTCATCTCCGAACACCCAGCCCTCGGCGCGCAGGTCATGACCGAGGACGGCGAGCTGCACCACTTCCTCAACGTCTACGTGAACGACGAAGACGTGCGCTACCTCGAGCGTCTCGACACCCGGGTGGCGAGCAACGACGTCGTCTCGATCCTGCCGGCGGTGGCGGGCGGCGCGACGTAGGGGCGCGGGCGGTCGGCGATGCTCGTCCAGGACGTCTTGGGGCTTATCGGGAACACGCCGATGGTCGACGTCTCAGCGTTGAGTCCGAACCCGGGGGTGCGCATCGTCGTGAAGCTTGAGGGCGTCAATCCCGGCGGTTCGGTGAAGGATCGCGTCGCGCGCTACCTCGTCGAGGACGCGGAGGACCGGGGGGTGCTGACGCCGGGCGCGACCCTGCTCGAGCCATCGTCCGGCAACACGGGAATCGGGCTCGCCCTCGTCAGCCGTGTCAAGGGCTATCACCTGAAAGTCGTGCTCCCCGAGAACGTCTCGCCGGAGCGTCGGCAGCTGATCGAGGTCTGGGGAGCCGAGATCATCTCCTCGCCAGGGGCGGAGGGGTCCAACGGGGCAGTGCGGCTCGCCCGGCAGCTCGCCGTGTCGCATCCTGAATGGGTCTTCCTCTACCAGTACGGGAATCCGGCGAACCCGCGGGCCCATTACGAGACGACCGGGCCGGAGATCTGGCGTGACCTCCCGGAGGTGACGCACTTCGTCGCCGGCCTCGGGACGAGCGGCACCCTCCTCGGGGTCGGCCGGTTCCTCAAAGAGCAGAACCCCGACATCGAGGTGTGGACGGTCGAGCCTCCCGCCGGCGAGGCGGTCGACGGCCTGCGTACCCTCGACGACGGGTTCATCCCGCCGATCTTCACGAACCTCGGCGGAGAGAAGCTGCTCGATCGCAAGACGGTGATCGGCCCGAAGGACTCGGTGAAGTGGACGCGGCGTCTTGCCGACGTCGGCATCTTCGCCGGGCTCTCGACCGGTGCGGCGATGGCCGGTGCCGCGCGCTGCGCGACCCAGATCCCCACCGGTGTGATCGTCGTGCTCTCCCCGGACGGGGGGTGGAAGTACCTATCCGCCGACGTCTGGGTGGGGGACCTCGACGCGGTCGTGAGGCGCGCCCGGCAGTCCGTCTACTTCTGAGGCTCACCTCGGCTAAGAGGTCCGATTCGGAGCCAACGCCTAACCTGGGCCGGGAAGATGAATGACCGACCCATTGGCGTTTTCGACAGCGGTTTCGGCGGTCTGACGGTCGCGCGCGCGCTGATCGATCTCCTGGACGACGAGGACATCGTCTACGTCGGCGACACGGGCCGGTATCCGTACGGGCCGCGTCCCGGCGACGAGGTCCGGCGGTTCGCCCACGAGATCGCCGAGCACCTCGTCGGGGTCGAGGACGTGAAGATGATCGTCGCCGCCTGCAACACGGCGTCGTCGGTGGCGCTCGACGAGCTGCGCTTCGACTTCGACGTTCCCATCGTCGGAGTGATCGAGCCAGGAGCGCGCGCCGCCGTGGCAGCGACGCGCAACGGCGAGATCGGCGTGATCGGAACGACCGGCACGATCGCCTCCGGCGCGTACCAGCGAGCGGTCGCGGCGATCCACGGCGTCCAGCGAGTGCACTACGCCGCCTGTCCGGGCTTCGTCGAATTCGTCGAACGTGGCGAGCTCGACGGCGACCCGGTCCATGTTCTCGCCGAGCGTCTCCTCTCGCCCCTCAAGGAAGCTGGCGTCGACACGCTGTTGCTTGGTTGCACGCACTACCCCTTCCTTGCCCGGACGATCGCGGACGTCATGGGTCGTGACGTCGTCCTCGTCTCGTCGGCTGAAGAGACGGCGTTCGACGTGCGGGCCATCCTCGAGTCGACCGGGCTTGGTCGAAGGTTCGCCTCGAAAGGGACCCACCGGTTCCTGTCGTCCGGCGACCCGGGGTGGTTCGTCACGATGGGAAGCCGTCTGTTGGGGCCGGAGCTCGTCGCGGCAGAGTCCGTCGTGTTCGGCCGGTGACCAGGTGCACGTCGATCCGGCAAGGTGGCCCCGTCGCGCGGCCGGGTGTGCGGCGGGTACGGTCGTCGGGAAGGCCGCGTCTCGCGGCGGCCGAAATGGGACGAAAGGCGACGGGGACTGACCGACGATGACGAGCGAGGTTCGCCACGACGGGCGCAGGCCGGATGAGCTACGACCCTTCGAGATCGCCCGTGATTTCACCGAGTTCGTCGCGGGGGCGGCCCTCGTCACGATGGGCCGCACGAAGGTCCTCTGCACGGCGTCGGTCGACGCCGAACTCCCCCGGTGGTTGCGTGGTTCGGGCAAGGGGTGGGTGACGGCGGAGTATTCGCTGCTTCCCGGGTCGTCTTCCGAACGCGTGCCGCGCGAGGCCACGAAGGGTCGCCAGTCAGGACGCACACAGGAGATCCAGCGTCTCATCGGGAGGTCGCTCCGCGCGGTGTGCAACCTGAAGGCGCTCGGAGAACGCCAGATCATCATGGACTGTGACGTCCTTCAGGCCGACGGTGGGACGAGGACGGCGGCGATCACGGGGGCGTTCGTCGCCCTGCACGACGCGTGTGCGCGCCTCGTCGCGGAGGGCGTGCTCAGCGCCGTCCCGTTGTTCGACGCGGTCGGTGCGGTGTCCGTCGGTCTCGTCGACGGGGTCGCGATGCTGGACCTCGACTACGAGGAAGATGCTCGGGCCGGAGTCGACATGAACGTTGTCATGACGGGTTCGGGCCTTTTCGTCGAGGTCCAGGGGACCGCCGAACGCGATCCGTTCCCGCAATCGACGCTCGACGAGCTGCTAGGACTGGCCGGCGCGGGCATCCGGAGCATCCTTTCCCGCGACGAGGTGATGCTCGCGACACCGCCGTCCCCCGGGTTCGCCGGGTGAGCGCGGGCCCCGGCCGCCTTCGGCTCGTCATCGCGTCGGCGAACCCTGACAAGGCGCGCGAGATGCTCGAGATCCTGCGCGGCGTCCTCGGCGAGCGCGTCGAGTTCGTGGCGCGGCCCGAGCACCTGCCGGCAGTCGAGGAGGACGGTGAGACGCTCGAGGAGAACGCCCGCCTGAAGGCGGAGGCCGTGCGATCGGGGACCGGACTCGGCGCGTTGGCCGACGACACAGGATTCGAGGTGGACGCGCTCGGCGGGCTTCCCGGTGTGCGCGCCGCGCGCTACGCGGGGCCCGGCGGGGTATCTGCCGACAACATCGCGAAGCTCCTCGCCGCGCTCGGCGACGCCAAGGACCGCCGTGCCCGCTTCCGCACGGTCGCCCTGGCGATCTTGCGCGACGGCACCGAACTCGTGGCGACCGGGACGCTGGAAGGGACGATCACGATGAGCCCGCGCGGCGAAGGCGGCTTCGGCTACGACCCGGTGTTCGTTCCCGACTCGGGCGACGGACGGACGCTCGCTGAGATGGACGCTGGAGCCAAGCATGAGATCTCACACCGCGGGCGGGCCCTGCGGGCACTCGCCGGGCGGCTGGAGGCGTACCTGGCAGACCCGGCGGGGCGGTCGGCGCGCCGCGAGGCGTAGCGGCGTCGGCGTACGGTTCGAGACCGTGTGGCGGGGCGCGCTAGGTTCGCAGCGTGTCCGTTCGCTACCGCTGTCTGAGTTGCGGGAACCTGACCCGGTTCGATGTCGTGTCGACCCGGCGGACGCGGGCATTCTGGCACTTCACCCTGGGCGGCGAGCACGCGATCGACGAGGAGGAGATCCTCGACGAGACGGTCGAATCCGTGACGTGCCGATGGTGCGGGAAATCGTCGGCGATCGAGGTGTTCGGGGAGCCCGGGGCGGAAGTCGCCGGCGGCGCTGCCACGCCGGCTAGGGAGGCGAGCGCACCGTTTTGATACACCCGGGAGCCATCATGAGCTGCGTCGGACTCGGCGCGTTGCTCCGAGGTGACCGAGGGAGCGGTGATGGCCAAGGGAACGCTCAGGATCAGCTGCGACACCTGCAGCCACGAGGGGACGTCGGCCTGTGACGATTGCGTCGTCAGTTTCCTGCTCGGTCGCGACCCCGCCGACGCGATCATCATCGATGCCGCTGAAGCGAGGGCGGTGCGCGTTTTCGAACGGGCGGGCCTGCTCCCAGCGCTCCGGCACGAGAAGCGGGCCGGCTGAGCATTCCGGCGCACGGCACGCCCCTGTCAACGGGGTGCGTGTCCGGTGACGCACCTTCTCGTCACGAACGATTACCCGCCCAAGGTCGGCGGCATCCAGTCCTACCTCTGGGAGTACTGGCGACGGTTTCCCCCCGGGCGGACCTCGGTGTTGACGATCGACCAAGCAGGCGCCCGGGAGTTTGACGCCGCGGCACCACACGCGATCGAACGAGAAAGGGCGCGGATGCTCCTGCCGACACGGGGGCTCGTGGCGCGCGTCCGGCAACTCGCGCGCGAGCGGGGAGCTTCTCTCGTCGTGCTCGATCCCGCGTTGCCGGTCGGTCTTGTCGGACCGAAGCTCGGCCTGCCCTACGCGGTCGTCCTCCACGGCGCCGAGGTGACCGTGGCGGCGCGCCTGCCGGTGACCTCACAGCTGCTCCGGAGGGTGCTCGTCGGTGCGGACCTGGTGATCGCGGCCGGCGGTTACCCGGCCGACGAGGCGCGCCGGCTCGCGGGAGAGGACCTGCCCGAAGTCGCCATCGCCCCCCCGGGTGTCGACGTGCGCCGCTTCCATCCGCTCGTGGCCGCGGAGATCGGCTCAGTCAGGAGGCGTTTCGGGTTGCCGGAAACCGGTCGTCTCGTCGTGTCGGTGAGCCGGCTCGTGCCCCGAAAGGGTATGGATGTGCTGATCGAGGCGTCGGTGTCGCTCGCCGCCGAGCGTCCGGATCTCGTCGTGGCGATCGCCGGAGCCGGCCGGGACGCCCGGCGCCTCGCGTCGCTCGCGCGGCGCCTCGACGCTCCGGTGCGTTTCCTTGGCCCGGTGAGCGACGAGGACCTGCCCGGCCTCGTCGGGGCGGCGGATGTTGCCGCCGTGCTCTGTCGCACCCGCTGGGGCGGTTTGGAGCAGGAGGGCTTCGGCATCGTCTTCCTCGAGGCGGCCGCGGCCGGGGTGCCCCAGGTCGCGGGCCGCAGCGGGGGCTCGCACGATGCGGTCGTCGACGGCGTGACGGGTCTCGTCGTCGACCGGCCCGGGGATGTCGCCGTGGCGACGAAGGCGTTGGCCGAACTGTTGGACGACGAGGGCCGGCGGCTTCGCCTCGGCGCGGCGGCGAGACGGCGGGCCTGTGCGGAATTCGACTACGACGTCCTCGCCACCGGGCTCGACGCCGTGCTGCGGGCCGCCGAGGAGTGATGATCGACGCGCGTCGCCGGCCGGCCTGCTACACAAGCATTGGTCGCCGTGGGAGGCTGGGAAGAGCCCTCGACGGGGTCGAAAGGAGCGGACCGTGGAGCACACGGCCCAGAAGATGACGATCGCGGGGACGCCGGAGCGTTGCTTCGCGGTCGTAACCGATCTCGAGCGGTACCCGGAGTGGGTCGCCGACGTGAAAGAGGTCAACGTCCTTTCTCGTGACCCCGAGGGCCGCCCGTCGACGGTGAGCTTCCGGGCCGGGGCCTTCGGCCGGAGCACGAGCTACGTCCTCAGCTACGAGTATTCGGACGCGCCCTTCGCGGTGGCGTGGACGCAGAAGGACGGAGACCTCACGAGCCGGCTGGACGGCCGCTACGAGTTCCACGCCGGGCCGGACGGAACGACGGAGGTGCGTTACGAGCTCTCCGTCGAGCTGCGCGTACCCATCCCGGGATTCGTGAAGCGGCGGGCCGAGGCTCATATCCTGCACGCCGCGGTGCGCGACCTCAAAGCCCGCGTGGAAAGCGGATCCTGAGCGATATCGAGCGTTCGACCATGCGAGTCGGCGTCATCCTCCCTTCGTTCGAGCCGTCGGCCGACGCGGCCCGGTCGTGCGCCGCGGAGGCGGAGGAGGCGGGGATCCACGGCCTTTTCGCCTACGACCACCTCTGGCCGCCGGGCGCCCCGGGGCGGTCGGCGATCGCGCCCTTCCCGCTGCTGGGGATGCTCGCCGCGACCACCGAGCGGGTCTTGCTCGGCACCCTCGTTGCCCGGATCGGCGTCGTGCCCGAGGACGTGCTCGTCGCCGAGTTCCGGACGCTGAACCGCCTGAGCGGCGGTCGGCTGATCGCGGGGATCGGGGCAGGGGATCACCGCAGCGCGCCCGAGAACCTCGCCTACGGGCTCGTGCCCCAGAGCGCGCCGGAGCGGCGGCAGGCGATCCGCTCCGTGGGCTCGGCGCTCGTCGAGGAGCGCATCCCGGTCTGGATCGGGGCCGGCGCGCCACGGACGAACGCGATCGCCCGGGAGATCGGGGCAACGCTCAACGTCTTCGGGGCGGCGGTCGGCAGGGTCGCCGAGCTCGGTCGCGGCGGTGCCGTCTCTTGGGGCGGGGTACTCGCGCCGGGGGGTGCGTCGGCGGCCACCCAGCTTCGGACGCTCGCCGATGCCGGCGCCACCTGGGCGGTCATCGGGTGGCCGGATTCCGCGGCGCCGGTCGTCGCCGCGGCCCGGGCGGCGGGCATCCCGCTCGGCTGGTGAGCCGGGTTCGGACCGTCGGAGCCGTCCGGTAGCCTCGGCGAGGTCGTGGGTCGAACGACTTGGGTGCGCTGTGGAGTCGGGGAGGGTGACGGCGGGTACGGCTGCCCCACGGGGCCCAGCTGGCCCTCCAGGCACGCCAGCCCCGTCGAAAACAGTCATTGACAGCCCTGTAACTACGGTGCTGTACTTATCTCCTCATCTAGTGGTGTTGGCTCCATAGACCACTATATGTTGTGTGTATGGGGCGCTCGGGGGACGCGTCGCCAGGTCTTGGTCAGGGTTCGGAACCGAAGCGCCGCAGACGACGCGGAGGGGGAACAGAGCGATGGCGGTAGCGGACGAGCGGGTAGACATCGGCGTGCGGCGCCACTTCACGAAGCCGGGCCGGCATCCCTACGACGCCGTCGAGTGGGAGCGACGGGACGCGATCATCTCGGATTACCGGACCGGAGAGGTCGCCTTCGAGCAGCTCGCGGTGGAGGTCCCGAAGACCTGGTCGATGAACGCGACGAACATCCTCGCCCAGAAGTACCTCCGCGGAGCGCTCGGCTCGCCGGAGCGGGAGAGTTCGTTGCGCCAGGTCGTCGACCGTGTCGTCGACACGATCACGGCCTGGGGCGTCCGTGACGGCTACTTCGCCGACGACGCCGAGGCGTCGGCGTTCAACGACGAGCTGAAGCACCTGATCGTCACCCAGAAGGCCTCCTTCAACTCACCGGTCTGGTTCAACATCGGCGTGGAGGGGGTGCCCCAGCAGGCTTCGGCGTGCTTTATCCTCGCCGTGGAGGACTCGATGCCCTCGATCCTCAACTGGTACGTCGAGGAAGGGACGATCTTCAAGGGAGGGTCTGGGGCGGGGGTGAACCTCTCCAGGATCCGCAGCTCGCGCGAGCTCCTCGGCGGCGGGGGCACGGCCTCGGGTCCCGTGAGCTTCATGCGCGGCGCCGACGCCTCGGCCGGCACCATCAAGTCCGGGGGCAAGACGCGCCGCGCGGCGAAGATGGTCATCCTCGACGTCGACCACCCCGACATCCGGGAGTTCATCTGGTGCAAGGCCCGCGAGGAACGCAAAGCCCGCGCCCTCGCCGCGGCGGGTTTCGACATGGACCTCGACGGCAAGGACAGCCAATCGGTCCAGTACCAGAACGCGAACAACTCGGTGCGCGTAAGTGACGAGTTCATGGCGGCCGTCCTCGCGGACGCCGGCTGGGACCTCGTCGCGCGCACCAGTCACGCGACGATCGAGACGGTACGGGCGAGAGAGCTCTTCCACGAGATTGCCGAGGCGGCCTGGGAGTGCGCCGACCCCGGGCTGCAGTTCGACTCGACGATCAACCGGTGGCACACGGCGCCGAACACCGGCCGGATCAACGCCTCGAACCCCTGCAGCGAGTACGTCCACCTCGACAACTCGGCGTGCAACCTGGCGAGCATCAACCTGCTGCAGTTTCTCGGCACTGACGGCGCGTTCGACACGAAGGGCTTCAAGTGCGCGGTCGAAGTCGTCTTCACCGCGCAGGAGGTCCTCGTCGGCAACGCGGATTACCCGACGGAGAAGATCGCGGAGACGACGCGGCGGTTCCGGGAGATCGGCCTCGGCTACGCGAACCTCGGGGCGATGCTGATGGCGCTCGGCATGCCGTATGACTCGGACGAGGCGCGAGCCGTCTCGGCGGCGGTGACCGCGCTCATGACCGGGCACGCCTACGCGACGTCGGCCCGGATCGCGGCCCGGATGGGACCGTTCGCGGGCTACCACGAGAACGCCGAACCGATGCTCAACGTGTTGCGGATGCACCGCGACGCGATCGACGCGATCGACGCCTCGCTGGTGCCGGTCCCGTTGCTGAGCGCGGCACGCGGGGCCTGGAACGAGGCGGTCGAGCTCGGCGACGCCCACGGGGTGAGGAACTCGCAGGCGACCGTGCTCGCTCCCACCGGGACGATCTCGTTTTTGATGGACTGCGACACGACGGGCATCGAGCCAGACCTCGGGCTCGTGAAGACGAAGAAGCTCGTCGGCGGGGGGACGATGTCGATCGTCAACCAGACGGTGCCGCGCGCGCTGCGCCGGCTCGGCTATTCCGATGGCGAGATCGTCGAGATCGTCGCCTACATCGACGAGCACAAGTCGATCCTCGGCTCGCCGTGCCTGAGGGCCGAGCACCTGCCGGTGTTCGCCTGCTCGATGGGTGAGAACTCCATCCAGTACCTCGGTCACGTGAAGATGATGGCGGCGGTGCAGCCGTTCATCTCCGGGGCGATCTCGAAGACGGTGAACATGCCGGAGGACGTGAGCGTCGCCGACGTCGAGAAGCTGCACATCGACGCCTGGAAGATGGGCCTCAAGGCGGTCGCGATATACAGGGACAACTGCAAGGTCGCGCAGCCCCTGTCGACGACGAAGATCCCCGACGAGCTCGGCGCGGACGACTCCGTGCGCGTCGGCGAGCTGCACGCCCGTATCGCCGAGCTGGAGGACGCGCTCGCCGGGCACGTCACCGCTCCCGGTGCGACGACGAGGACCCGTCTGCCGCGCCGCCGCCGCTCCTACACGTTCGCCTTCCGTGTGGCCGACTGCGACGGCTACGTGACGGTGGGGGAGTACGAGGACGGGCGCCCCGGCGAAGTCTTCTTGAAGGTCTCCAAGCAGGGATCGACCCTTTCGGGGGTCATGGACGCCTTCGCGATCGCGGTGAGCCTCGGCCTCCAGCACGGCGTGCCGCTGGCGACGTTCATCCGCAAGTACACGAACATGCGCTTCGAGCCCGCCGGGATCACCGACGACCCGGACCTGCGGATCGCGTCGAGCCTCGTCGATTTCATCTTCCGGCGCCTGGCCCTTGATTACCTGCCCTACGACGAGCGGGTCGAGCTCGGCATCCTGTCGACCGGCGAGCGCCGGCAGCCGACGCTGCCGGGCCTCGAGGACATCGAGCTCGCCGACGCTGCCAAGCGCGAGCAGGAGCGCTTCGGCGAGGGCGGGGACAGCCTCGCGACCGTCCACCGGATGTCGCTGGAGAAAGGCGACGCGCCGTTCTGCTACTCGTGTGGCAACGTCATGCAGCGGGCCGGGTCCTGCTACGCCTGCCCGAGCTGTGGAGCGACGAGCGGCTGCTCGTAGCCCGAGGATCGCGAGGCCTTACCCACCGGGGCCACCGAGCACGCCCACTGGCGTCCGACGCGCCCGGCCCTGAGCTGCGTCGTCGGGACGACCGGGTCATCGAGGGTTCTCGCGCTCGACTGTGAGCGGTCGAGCGGCGAGTCGTGCTCAACGTCCCGGGCGGGTCGACTTCCCCTCAGTTGGCGGGCGGCTGTCGGTGTGTCGCTGGTGCCGCCGGATCCTAGAGTCGTGACACGAACCGCCGCCTTGCACGTCATCGGCCCGACATAGGAGATGTGATGGGAATGCCGCCTCAGCCGTTCCGGACCGTGATCGAGCCGTTCCGGATCCACGCCGTCGAACCGCTCGCCATGACGACGCCCGAATACCGCGCCGAGGCCGTCCGCGCCGCGGGTTACAACCTCTTCAACCTCGCCTCGTCGGACGTCCTTATTGATCTGCTGACCGACTCCGGCACCGGCGCGATGAGCCGTGACCAGTGGTCGGCGATCCAGCACGGTGACGAGTCCTACGCGGGATCCCCGTCCTGGGAGATCTTCCGGCGCGCCGTCACCGAGTTGTTCCCCTTCCGTCACGTCATACCGACGCACCAGGGCCGCGCCGCGGAGAAGATCCTCTTCACCGTCGTTGGCGGTCCCGGACGGGTCATCCCGAGCAACACGCACTTCGACACGACACGGGCGAACATCGAGTTCACCGGGGCCGAGGCGGTCGATCTCGTCATCGAGGAGGGACGTGACCCGAGGGCGCTCCACCCGTTCAAGGGGAACGTCGACGTCGCCGCGCTCGATGCGTTGCTGGCGAGCCGCGGCAAGGCGAACGTCCCCGTCGTCATGGTGACCGTGACGAACAACTCGGGTGGCGGCCAACCGGTGAGCCTGGAGAACCTGCACGCCGTGCGGGCGGTTTGTGACGTGCACGGGGTGGCGCTGTTCCTCGACGCCTGTCGCTTTGCCGAGAACGCCTGGTTCATCCGTGCCCGCGAGCCCGGGCAGGGGGAGCGGGAGGTCGCCGACATCGTCCGCGAGATGGCGAGTCTCGCCGACGGGATGACCATGAGCGCGAAGAAGGACCCGCTCTGCAACATCGGAGGTTGGCTCGCCTGCAACGACGACGCCCTCGCCGAGGCGGCGCGGAACCTGCTCATCTTGACCGAGGGATTCCCCACCTACGGCGGCCTCGCGGGACGCGACCTGGAGGCGATCGCGCAAGGCCTCAAGGAGGCGGTCTCGCACGATTACCTCCAGTACCGGATCCGCTCGACGGCGTACCTCGGCGAGGCGCTCGATCACGCCGGTATTCCTGTCGTCCTGCCGATCGGCGGTCACGCCGTTTACATCGACGCCCGGGCGATGCTCTCCCACATCCCGCCGCTCGAGTATCCCGGGCAGGCGCTCGCAGTCGCCCTCTACGAGGCTGGTGGCGTGCGCACCTCGGAGATCGGCACCGTCATGTTCGGCCGGCAGCCGGACGGATCGGAGAAGCCGGCGACGATGGACCTCGTGCGGCTCGCCATCCCACGTCGGACCTACACCCAGAGCCACATCGACTACGTGATCGAGGTGTGCCAGTCGGTCCAGGCGCGCGCCGAGCACCTTCCTGGGTTCCGGATTGTGGCCGAACCCAGGCAGCTTCGACACTTCACGGCGCGCTTCGAACCGCTTGCCTGACGCGCCGCCGGGCGCGTGAGCCCGCGGCGGCTGCGCGTCCCGCCGGGGTCAGCCGCGTCACGCGACGGGACCCGCGGACAGGACGTCGCGGATCGCGTCGGCTGCGTCCCAGATGTCAACGAAGCGCAGATACAACGGCGCGATGCCGAGGCGGACGACGTCCGGTTCGCGGTAGTCACCGATCACGCCCCGTCGCGCGAGGGCCGCGAGGAGCGAGCGCGCCTGAGGATGACGCAGCGAGACCTGGCTGCCGCGGAGACGCGAGTCGCGGGGCGAGGCGAGCTCGAACTGCCCGGGGACGAAATACGGATCGAGGAGCTCGATGAGGAGGTCGCAGAGCTCCTGGCCCTTGGCGAAGAGCTCCGCGGGCTCGACGTGCTCCCAGATCTCGAGACTGCCCTCGAGCGACGCGTACGAAAGAATCGGTGGGGTGCCGCAGGCGAACCGCCGGATGCCCGGCGCCGGCTCGTAGTCGGGTTCGAACGCGAAGGGCCGCACGTGGCCGTGCCAGCCGGCGAGCGGCTGACGTGCGGCGTCGTGGAGTCGGGACGCCGCGAACACGAACGCCGGAGAACCGGGCCCGCCGTTCAGGAACTTGTAGGTGCACCCGACCGCGAAATCGACGTCGCAGGCGTCGACGGCGAGCGGGACCGAACCGACGCTGTGTGAGAGGTCCCAGATCATGACGGCACCGTTGTCGTGCGCCGTCCGCGTGACCTCATTCATCGGGTGGAGGCGGGCGCTGCGGTAGTCGACGTGCGTGAGCGCGACGAGCGCGACGGATCGGTCGATCGCGCCAGCGACGTCGTCGGGGGTCTCGACACGGCGTACGGAGTAGTCGCCCGCCAGCTCGGCGGCACTGTCGATGATGTAGAGATCGGTCGGGAAGTTGTCACGGTCGGTGACGACCACCCGCCGGTCAGGCCGCATCCGCAGCGCCGCGATGACGACCTTGAAGGTGTTGACCGAGGTTGAGTCCCCAACGATGACCTCCTCGGGTCGCGCCCCGATAAGGGGGGCGATGCGCGCGCCGAGCGCCAGGGGCTTGTCCCACCAGCCGGCCAAGTCCCAGCTGCCGATGAGTCCTTGGCCCCATTCGGTCCGGAGCGTCCGGTTCACACTGGTGATCGCCGGTCGCGGGAGCGGCCCGAGCGAGTTGCCGTCGAGGTAGATGAGGCCGTCGGGAAGGTCGAAGAAGTCACGGAGCGGGGCGAGGGCGTCCAACTCGTCCCGGGCCGCACAGTCGGCGCGACACAGTTCCGTCATCGGTGCGCGATCGCCGCGTCCGCCCTCGTCGGTCCGGTCCGCCGCTCGCCTACGCCGCGCCCTCGCCGAGATAGGCGGCGCGGACGCGCGGGTCCTGGAGCAGGACGTCGGCCCGGTCCGACATGACGATCGAGCCGTTCTCGAGGACGTAGGCCCGGTCCGCGAGCTGGAGCGCCTGGGAGGCGTTCTGCTCGACGAGGAGGATCGTCGTGCCCTCGTCGCGGATCTCCCGGATGATCTGGAAGATCGTCTTGACGAACATCGGCGCGAGCCCCATCGAGGGCTCGTCGAAAAGTAGGAGACGCGGGCTGCTCATCAGGGAGCGCGCGATCGCGAGCATCTGCTGCTCGCCCCCCGACAGGGTTCCGCCGTCCTGTCGGCGGCGCTCGGCGAGGACGGGGAAGAGGGCGTAGACGCGCTCGAGGTTCTTCGAGACGTCCCCCCGGTGGAGGTAGGCGCCCATCTCGAGGTTCTCCAGCACCGTCATCATCGGGAAGATGCGGCGCCCCTCCGGAACGTGTCCGACGCCGAGCTCCACGATGTCGTGGCTCGGCATGCGTTGGATCGGCGTGCCGTCGAACACGACGGTCCCGGCATTCGGGTGGATGAGCCCCGAGATCGTCCGCAGGGTGGTCGACTTGCCGGCGCCGTTGGCGCCGAGCAGGGCGACGATCTCGCCCGGGTCGACCTTGAGGCTGACCGCGCGCAGCGCCCGGATGGGTCCGTAGCGGACCTCGACGCGGTCGAGCTCGAGCAGCACGGCTACTCGGCCCCGTCGTCGGGGGCGTCGGGCGGGACGTGGTGGTCATCCTCTTCGTCCGCCGGCGCGCCGAGGTAGGCCTCGATGACGTCGGGATTGTGCTGCACCTCGGACGGCGTGCCCGAGGCGATCACCCGGCCGAAGTTGAGGACGATGATCCGTTGGGCGAGCGACATGACGAGGCCCATGTCGTGCTCGATCAGGAGCACGGTGACCCCGAGCTCGTTGTTCACACGACGGATGAGCGTGGCGAGCTCGATCTTCTCGGCCGGATTCGTCCCGGCGGCCGGTTCATCGAGGAGGAGGAGCTGCGGGCTCGTCCCGAGGGCACGGGCGATCTCGAGCCGCCGTCTCGCCCCGTACGGGAGGGCACTGGCGAGCTCGTTCGCCCGCGAGCGAAGGCCGACGAAATCGAGGAGGCGCGCCGCACGCGCGTCGCCCTCACGCTCTTCCTTTCTCGTGCGGGGCAGGCGCAGCATCGCCCCGACGGGCCCGGTGTGCTGGCGCGACTCGACCCCGATCTTCACGTTCTCGAACGCGGTGAGGGCGTTGAAGAGCCTGCTCGTCTGGAAGGTCCGCGCGATCCCGAGGCGGTTCACGCGGTGCGGTTTGCGGCCGACGATCTGGGTGGCCCGGCCCTCGTTGGCGTAGAAGTTGATGGAGCCCGCCTGCGGGTGGTAGACGCCGGTGAGGCAGTTGAAAAGGCACGTCTTGCCGGCTCCGTTCGGGCCGATGACGGAGAGCAGTTCACCCCGGGCCTGGTTGAGCGTCACCTCGACGAGGCTCTTCACCCCGCCGAAGCTCAACGAGACGTTGTCGACGTCGACGATGATGTCGCCGGAGACTGTCGCGGCCGTGGTGTCGACGGTCGTCGTCACGAGATCTCGCTCGAGGATCCGCTCATCGCGTCGGCCGTGCCGACGCCGTGCTCGGCGAGACCGATCTCGCGCTTTCGTCTTCGTGACGGGATCATCCCTTCGGGCCGGAAGATCATCATGATCACCAGGATCGCGCCGAGGTAGATGAAAAGGTCCTGATCCTGGAACCCGAACAACGGGTGCTCCCGCAGGTACCAGGGGAACCACTGGAGCACGGCGGCCCCGAGGACGGCGCCGAGCAACGATCCCATCCCGCCGAAGATGACGAGGACGAGGATGAGGATAGAGAGCTGGACCGTGAAGTCACCGGGCTCGATGAACGAGATCTTGCTGGACTCGAGCATTCCCGCGAAGCCCGAGGTCGACGCCCCGATGGCGAAGGCCAGGATCTTGTACTTCAGCACGTTGATCCCGGTCGACTCGGCGGCGACTTCGTCCTCCCGAATTGCCGTCCAGGCGCGCCCCACCCGCGAATGCTCGAGGAAGGAGTAGGCGATCAGCGCGAGCACGACGAACGCGAGGAGTAGGTAGTAGTAGGGAAGCGGGTCGATCAGCCACGAGTAGTGGATGTGGAGCAGGTTGACCGACGGATGGGGAATTCCGATCACTCCTTGAGCGCCACCGGTCACCCCCTGCAGGTTGGTCGCGACGATCTGGATGATCTCGCCGAATCCGAGCGTCACGATCGCGAGGTAGTCACCTCGGAGACGCAGCGTCGGCGCGCCGATGAGGACGCCGGCGAGCATCGCGGTGGCGATCGCGAACGGGATGGCCCAGAACGCGTTGACGACCATCGGTGGATGGACGGGGAGCGCGCCGGTCCAGTACGCGGTCGAGTAGGCGCCGATCGCGTAGAAGGCGATGTAGCCGAGGTCGAGGAGGCCCGCGTAGCCGACGACGACGTTCAGGCCGATCGCGAGCAGCACGTAGATGCCGATCTGGTCGACGAGGACGTCCTGCCAGAAGGCGTTGACGTGCAACGGAAGAATGATCGCTATCGCGAGCGCGGCGGCGTAGACGAAGAGGCGCACGCGCCGGTCCGGCATCACACGCCTCGGCAGCGTCATGACATTGTTGCTCGTGCGCTTGATCGCCTCGCCCCAGCGGTGCTGGGCGGTGATGACCGCCCAGAGGCCGACGCCGAGTGCGAGGAAGGCGAGGACGCGCGGATGGAACAGCGATCCGGTGAAACCGGACACCGGCGCGCTGTTGCTCCCCGAGGGTCCGGTCATGAGCGCGAGCACGAGCATGCCGAACACGCAGGCGAACAGGCGCCGGATCTCGACGTTCTGTCTGGCCGATCGGACCCGGGAGACGGCGGTCGCGGCGAAGGCGCTCATGCCGACCGCCCGAGTCGCTCGCCGAGGATGCCCGTCGGCCGGATGATGAGGACGAGCACGAGGATCCCGAAGGCGATGACGTCACGCCACTCGGTCGGGGCGCAGGTGACGCCGAGGTTCTCGAAGATGCCGAGGAGCAGTCCGCCGAGCATCGCGCCTCGGATGTTACCGATGCCGCCCAGGACGGCCGCGGTGAAGGCCTTGAGGGCTGGGGTGAAGCCCATCGTGTAGACGACGCCGGAGGAGAGACCGAAAAGGAACCCCGCGGCGCCCCCGAGGATCCCCCCGAGGATGAAGGTCTGGGCGATGACGCGATCGATGTTCACGCCCATGAGGCTCGCCGTCTCGGCGTCCTGGGCGACGGCGCGGATCCCACGACCGAGCCGGGTGGCGGCGACGATGCGGTCGAGGACGAGGAGCATGATCATCGCCGCGATCGCGATCACGACGTAGTAGGTCTGGACCTGAGCGCCGAAGACGGTGAAGACGGTGCCATTCGTGTACGCGGCGGGCATCGAGACCGCGTTACGGCCGAATTCCTTCCCCGCGAGGTTGTAGAGGAAGTACGACGCGCCGATCGCGCTGATGAGGAAGGCGAGGCGGGGCGCCTTTCTCCGACGGAGGGGACGGTAGGCGACGCGCTCGAGCAGATAGGCGATCGTGGCGCCGCCGACGGCACCGGCCGCAGTGCCCAAGATGACGAGCAGGACCGAGTCGACCCCGCTCGGATGGGAGTTGCCGATCACCGCGTTGAGGACGAAGTAGCCGGCGAAGCCCCCGCTCATGAAGACCTCGCTGTGGGCGAAGTTGATGAGCTGCAGCACGCCGTAGACCAGCGTGTAACCGAGTGCGATCAGCGCATAGAGGAACCCGTTGGCAATGCCGCCAATGAGGAAGCTCCAGAAGTTCTGCGTGAAGCACATCGGGTGGTTCTCCGCCGGGCCAATGCCGTCCCCCGCGGCCGGGGATCCCGCATGACGCGGGTCCCCCGGCCGCGGAAGAGGCGAAGGTTAGGACGATTTTATGAGCGAGAGGGTCGAGCCGAGCTCGACGATCTTTCCTTTCTCAACCTCGTAGACGTAAATCGTCTTTCCTGAGACGTTGCCGTTCGTCTCGAACTTGATTGTCTTCGTGATGCCGACGTACGTCGCCTTGTGCAGGGCCTTGACGATCGCCGCGCGGGTGACATGCGACCCGAGCGACTTCATGACCGAGATGATGACGTTCGTCGCGTCAAACGCCTCGGGGGTGTATGTCCCGCTCGCGAAGCCGGCGAGCTGCTTGAACGCCGTGCCGAACGAGTTGTCCTCGGCGTTGTTCTGCAGGGCCGAGCACGCGCACGTGATCAGGGTGTCGTTGGCGACCGTCAGGGTCGCCTCGCTGACGTAGTGCGGGTCGAGGCTGCCGTCGTCGGACATGAGCTGGCCCTTGTAACCCGCGGCGCGCAGCGCCTTGGCGAACAGGGCAAAGTCGCAGTAGTAGCCGCCGTAGAACAGCAGCGGGGCCTTGCTGGAGACGACCTGTGAGGCCAGGGCACCGTACTCCTGGACGTTGCCGGTGCCGGCCTGGCACTGGGTGGTCCCGGGGGCGGTTTGGTGGGTGAACTTCACGCCATCGTGCGTGAGGCGAGTGTCGAGGGCTCCGACGAGGCCGGACCCGTACGAGCTCGCGTCGTCGACGGTGTAGACGGACTTCAACTTCAGGGCCTTGGCGATGTAGTCAGCGTCGTAAGGTCCCTGCGCGTTGTCGTCAGCGACGACGCGGAAGAAGTTGTTCCATCCCTCGTCGGCGAGCTGCGGGTTTGTCGCCGACGGGCTGACCGTCGCGAGATCCGCTGCTGAGAAGATCGGCTCGGCTGCCTTCGTCGCGCCGGAGAATGCCGGACCGACGACGGCGACGACCGAGGAGTTGGTGACGAGGGCCTCAGCGGCCGTCGGTGACTCGGTGGCCGATCCCTGGTCGTCCTGCTCGGCGTACTGGAGTTTGAAAGGCAGTTTGCCGAACGTCTTGCCCTGGTTCGCCCATCTGATCGCGAGTTCGACGGCGTACTTCATGTTGAGTCCGAGCTGGGCGTTGCCGCCAGAAAGCGGACCTTCGTACGCGATGGTGTACGTCGGCTCGGACGAATGCGAGGTGCTCGCCATCGCCACTCCGCCGAACGTGCCGAGTGTCAGCGCGACCGCGACGAGCGGAACGCCGATCCTGAGGATTTTTTGATGCATGAATGCCCCCTTTGATACGAAGTCGAGCCGAGCTGTCCCGGACTGCGTTGGCGAGACTGTAGCCAGTCGAGCAACAGAACTGAAATCGAACTGTCATGATGAAGCGACGCCGCCGCGGACGGCGCACGCAGGGCCGACTCCCCGGGACCGGCGGCCGAGGGCGGCGCGCATCGCGATCGAAGCGACTTGCTGTGTTGCGGCGGGGGCCGGCGGGATGATTGCCGCCGCGTTCGGTCGTCGGTCTCGCCGTGGGCCCCGCACCTGGCGTCCGTCCGCACCGCAATCTCGTGGGATATCCGGTGGGGTCGTGGTGAGCCAGTACCGTGCGAAACGTGGTGAAACGCCGGTCACTGGGCCTTCCGTCGAGCAAGTCCGAGCGCAAGCTCGTGGTGGCGCTCTGTGCAACGACGTTCCTGCTCTGGATCGGCGGAAGCTCGATTCTCCCGCTGCTCCCTTCGTACCTCCGCCAGCACGGGTCGACGCCCGGGCTGATCGGTCTCGTCATGGCTTCGTACTTCGCGGCGAGCGTCATGACGCAGTTCCCGGCGGGCAGAGTCTCTGACCGGATCGGACGACGGCCGGTGCTCGTCGCCGGCCTCGTGTTGTTCGCTCTCGGCAGCATCGGTTTCGCGCTGACGTCCGGCGCGGGCTTCGCCATCGTTTCGCGGGCCCTCCAAGGTGTCGGCGCCGGCGCCGTGACCGTCGCGTCCGCCGCGACGATCGGCTCGGTGGTGGCGGTTTCCGAGCGCGGGGGTTCGTTCGGCGCACTGTACGGGAGCCAGATGGCCGCGCTCGCGGTGGGCCCGCTCGTCGGGAGCCTCATCGGCGCCACCTCGATGCGCCTCCTTTTCGTGATCGGCGCCGCGTCGGCGTTCGCCGCGGTCGTGCCGGTCGCTTCATTCATCCCCTCGAGGCGTCCCCAGGGAGTGACCCTGCGGGTTTCGGCACGCGACGGGGTCCGCGTCGAGGAACTGGAAGCCCTCTCCGGGGGAGCTCCGGGCGGGCTCGGTCTCGCCGGGGCGCCGCGCGGTCTCAGGCTCTCCCCGGCGGTCGTGGGCGTCGTCTTCGCCTTCGTCGCCACGGGTGGGCTCGTCGGGGTCTACGAGGCCTGCTGGACGCTTCTGCTGAGGCTGCGTGGCGCGACGACCTTCGACGTCGGATTGTCGTGGACGCTCTTCGCACTGCCGTTCGCCGTGCTGTCATTGCCAGCCGGGCGACTCGCCGACCGATTCGACCGGCGCGTCCTCGCCCTTGGCGGGCTGATCGCCTCGGCAGCCTTCTGTTCGGCCTATCCGTTCATCCATCTCGTGCCGCTGCTCGTCGCGCTGGGGTCGCTGGAGGCGGCGTGTTCGGTCGTCGGCGCGCCGGCCGCGGTGCTGATCCTCACGGAGGCGACCGAGGCGGAAACGCAGGGCCAAGCTCAAGGCGCGATCGAGACCGGACGCACCGCGGCGACCGCGGTATCCGCCGCCGCGGCCGGCACCCTGTTCGCCGTCGGCCCCGTCATCCCGTTTGTGCTGGCCGCGTCCTGTGCCGTCGTCGCCTGCGGCTTCGTCGCGTGGCTGTGGCGGGACGTCGAGGGCAGGTCGGCAACAGCGACGGCGGAGGGGGTGCAAGCCGCGCGCCGATCGGTCGACACGGTCAACGGCGAAACGCACCGGAACCCGTGAGCAACCCCCCGGTGGCCGGTTGGTAGCGTCGAACCATGGCGCTGATCGTCGAAGGGATCGTCGTCGAAGGGGACCATCGCGGGCGCGAGCTCGGGTTCCCGACGGCGAACCTCGAGCCGGCGGACGGACGGGGATGTCCCGAGGACGGCGTCTACGCCGGCTACGTCGTCAGGGCCGACGGGACGAGGCACGTTTCTGCGATCTCGGTCGGGCGACGGCCCACCTACTACGACAACGAGGGGCGCCTGGTCGTCGAGGCGCACCTGTTGGACTTCGACGACGATCTGTACGGCGAACGGCTGATCGTGCACATCGGCCAGTTCATCCGTGGGCAACTCCGGTTCAGCTCGGTGGAGGATCTCCGCGAGAAGATCTCCGAGGATGTCGCGGCGGTGCGCGCCGTCGCGGTCGTGGTGGACGACTCGGCGAGCTGAGCGCGGCCAACGTCGCGATCTGTCGACTCGGATTCGCGTCCGTTTCGTAGCATCCACCCGGTGGGTGGGAGGAACGGTCCAGGATGGAGCCGGTGTCCCTCGTGATCGCGGCAAATTTTGGCGGAGTCCCGGCGCTTGGCGCGGGTCTCTTGCTGCTCGCCGGGGCCTGGGGATGGTCAGAGAACGAGCGACGCCGTTCGGACCGGCGTCTTGAGAGGCTCCTCCGATCGGAATCCGGCGAAGTCAGGCGATATGCAGTGCAATCAGTCGCGGACCCGCGCCGCCACGCGGCAAGACTGCTCACCTATTGCCTTTCCGAACGCGATCCGGAGAACCTGCGGCTTCTCGCGCAGCACGTCAAGACCTGTCGATGGTCGCGCTCCCAATCGCTCGACTGGTTGACGCTTCGCCTCTGGGCGTTCTCCTACGTACCGGAGGACGCGGTGCCGGGACCTGGACGCGTTCGGCGCCGCCCGTACAGGCAGATCGCCCCCGAACCGGAGATCGGCGCGAGCGGCGCGAGTATCGACAAGGGCATCTCGCCTGTCGCCAGCCTCATCGTCGATCTGGCCATTGTGGTTGGCCTCGTGTACGCAACCTGGATCGTCGGTGTGCGGTCGGGCGCGTTCACCGGATTCCCAACGGGTTCCGACGCACTGAGCCATCTCGCGACGATTCGGCTCGTGCTCGACAACTTCCCGCACCTGCTTTGGAATTAC